>Ga0315542_1000182_pt1 | contig 36264 bp, 24 predicted proteins | sample SalMarSW160120MG_FD_202541 | JGI IMG/M metagenome (GOLD analysis project Ga0315542, IMG submission 202541) | Salt marsh sediment microbial communities from the Plum Island Ecosystem LTER, Massachusetts, United States - Salt Marsh Sediment SW1601-20 ...
ACTTATAAGTTTGCGGTTTATACGCCGGCAGCATTTTATCGGCAAATACCTTCTTGAAACGTGCAAATCTCTGCAGCCCGTTTACAACCGGAACACTTACCCAATCCTCTCCAATAAGAGGGCGGGCGTATTTTATAAACTCATCGGTTACATCAATTTTATTTTCAGCAATCCATTCCTTTGGAAATTCCCTTTCGGAATTTGCAACTTTATCAAGCGGAACTTTATCATAATCAACATTATAGATAATCCCCGAACGGCGAATAAGAGTAGACATAAAACCCGAGCCATATTCAACAGCAATTACAACAGCATTTTGACCTATCTTATAAGCTTCGTCAAGGTCGACGGTTGAAGCATAAATAATAGTATCTCTTTGATCTGTACCCGGAACTTGTCCGCGAGCTGCACCCCTGGCTTTAATACCGGATTTATTTAAATGATTAACAATTACCTGCTGTGCCGTAAACATGCTTGAACTAAATGTAGTATGTCCAAATGAATCTTTTAATTCTCCGAGATCGCCGACATCGAATCCTTCACTGGCAACTACAATTACTCTTCCGCTCCTATTTAGCTCGTCATTCACATTATCGGTTAATTCAGCTAAACTTAAACCGGATTCCGGCAGGTAAATTTGCAGTGGCATTTCACGTTTGGGATCGGCAAGTCTGGCGGAAGCAGGAATGTAGCCGATCTTTCTGCCCATTGCCTGTAGTACAATTACCGGATCTGCCGGCGAAGAGCCCATATTTTCTTCATTAATATTTTGAACAATGTTAGCCCAATACCTGGCAACACTTCCATAACCCGGCGTATGATCAATCAATTTGAATTCCGAATCACCTACATCGTTATCAATAGTTTTAGATACTCCGATTCCGGTTAATTCCAAACCTTGTTCAAGTGCAAGCTTTGCTACTTTATTTGCGGTATCCATAGAGTCGTTACCGCCGATATAAAAGAAGTAGCCTACTTTATGAGCTTTGAATACTTCTATTACTCTTTTAAAATCCTCCTGCTGATTGGCTTTTAATTTATATCTGCAAGTCCCGATTGAACCTGCGGCAGGTGTAATTCTTAGAAGTGAAATTTCTTCTTCATCCTGAACGGATAAATCAATTAATTCTTCTTTTAGAATACCTTCTATTCCATGAAACCCTCCGTAAATTTTATCGAACTTATCGGGAAACATTTTACAAGTTTCGATAATACCTCTGAGTGAATTATTAATTACTGGCGACGGTCCGCCTGATTGTGCTATAACTACGTTTTTATTTATAGACATTTTTTCCTCATTATTTAAACGAATCTCCCTTTAAATGCCCAAAGGCCAAGAGCCGGATTCGAGATGAAGAAGATTTCCTCACCATCCGGCATAATATTAATCCCGTCTTTTAATTTTTCGGGATTGTATTTACTTTTCATTTGATTAAGATCGGCATATTTAAAATTAACACTTTCCATTTCTTCCTTTGTAATGCTTCCGGGGCAGTATGTTATTGAGAACCTATTCTCCGATGAGCCATGTATTAAATGCGCGGCAGCGCTTAAACTATTTTGCAAGTCTTCATTCTCTTTTACTAGCTGCAATATTTTTGGAGTGTTTACATATCCGTATTTTCTTATCAATTTATCTATTCCTTTGTCTTCGCCGAAATTTTTTAAGCCCGGCGCAAGCACAATTAATTCACCCCCGTCATCGATTGCCATACGGGTTCTGTAAACAGATTTATTACCGAGCCATGTTGTTTTAAATTCAGAAGGATCAAGATAAACAATTACTTTTTTCAATGGCTTTTCAAGCATTACAAAATTAACTTTTAATGAAAGCTCTGCTGCTAAATTAAAGCAATCAATATCATCTCCTATGAACAATCCTTTTACGGCAAGATTACCCTCATCATCCTTATCAACTACTGTTAGTACATAAACTATCGGCAAATCTTTTGCAAAATGATCTGAGCCGTAATTTAATACGCGTTTAACAGGGGTATCTGCACGTCCCATAATTTTTTCCATACCGTATGCAGCTCCGAGGAAATGGCTTTTATTAATTCCTTCCGATCCGCCTGTTCCGATAAAAATGTTTTTGTTATGATTTGCCATTCCGATAACTTCATGCGGTACAACCTGGCCTATGGAAAGGATTAAATCATACTTCCCTTCAACCAATAACTTGTCAACTTGAATCGGTATAGGATAATCGACAGCTCCTTTGGAAATTTCTTTTACATAATCCGAAGGAACTTCACCCAAAGTTGCCAGTCCGTTTCTCCAGTCATGAACTCTAAATAATTTTTGGGGAGTTTTACCGTACATTACATCAATTTCTTTTTCAGTCATGGGAACATGAGTACCGATTGCGGGAAGGACATCGGTTAAATTATTTTTATAGTACTCCCAAGCAAATTCGGTTAAAGTTCCTGCAAAAGAATGAAATCTCGTTATATCCGGAGGAACCGCAATTACTTTTTTCTTTAGTCCTAATTTCTCAAGAGCTTCATATAATCCATTTCGTAAATCTTCTTTCGAAAGCTTTCCTTCAGCCGATCCTTTACTATAATATAACATCGTGGTCCTTCAATTATAAATATCATATTTGTCTTTAATTATCATCTTAATCTTGGTCATACTCATAATCTTAATCTATTTTGTTATGCATTTAAACTCCGATTAAGATTAAGAATATGATTAAGATTAAGAAAAATTACACACCTGAATATACATTAAATCCGCCGTCAATCGGAATTACAACACCGGTTACAAATTTAGAAAGATCGGATAAAAGATAAAGCACGGTTCCCTGCAAATCTTCCGGTTCTCCGAATTTTCCCATCGGAGTTGCGGCAATAATTTTATTTCCTCTTGAAGTAAGATTTCCGGTCTTTTCATCGATAAGTAAAAACCTATTTTGATTAGTTAAAAAGAATCCCGGCGCTATTGCATTTACACGTATATTCATTTTAGCAAGGTGAACAGCAAGCCACTCGGTAAAGTTATTAATCGAAGCTTTTGCCGCCGAGTAAGCGGGAATTTTTGTCAGCGGTCTGAATGAATTCATTGAGGAGACATTCAGTACTACACCGCCTTTATTTTCTATCATATCTTTGGTTAATACTATTGTAGGAAGAAAAGTACCAAGAAAATTTAAATCGAATACCTTTTGGAAACCTTCAATACTTAAACCGTAAAAAGTCTTCTCAAGTTCATTTAAATTTTCTTTTTCCATAAATTCAACTTGTGTAGTAGCTTTAGGTGAATTTCCTCCGGCACAATTTATTAAGATATCAATCTTGCCGAATTCTTTATTTATAACCTCCTTAGCTTTATTCAAAGATTCTTTATCAAGTACATTTGCTTCCACTCCGATTGCCGGAGTTTTAGTTTTTTCTGTTAAATTTTTTGCAGTTTTGTCTGCAAGGTCTTTTACAAGATCAAGCACAGCTACCTTAATTCCCACAGCCGAAAGGCATTCTGAAATTGTATTTCCGATTACACCTCCGCCTCCCGTTATTGCACAGACTTTGTTTCTTAAGCTTTCAAACGAAAAATTATTCATATCAATTCCTTGCTGGTTTGTTTCATAAAAAACACTAAAAAAATATAATACTAAGTATAAAATTAACAATATTTTTTATAACCAATAAAATTTAGGAATCTTTTCATTAAATAATTTAATTTTAGAAAAACTGCTTTTCATAAATGCACCTATTTAAATAATTCTTATAAAAAATAATAATTGAAATAAATTTACATTCCAATAATCAAATTAATTGTATGTTTTCTAATTTATTATTAATGACCGGGCTTGATTTAGCCACAGAAGTGCAAGCAAAAAAACTGCGTCGCAGATAAAAAATAGAAGTAATTAAGATTTGCAAGTCGAATTATAAATCCGGCTGCGATTGTAATCAGCATTCTGCCTACTGCGCAGACCCATCCATCTAATCTTATAACCTACCCAACAGCTTTTGAGGGAAACATATCAGATGCATTAGAATAATTAATAACTTAGTTTATTTTTCTTTTATGTTGTTCTTAAATTTTCCATCAACATTTTTGCATTTGTTGTGAGTACATTATACTCTCCTGAACTTACAGCTTTTTTATCTAGTAAAGCTGAGCCAATACCGACTGCACAAGCCCCGGCTTTAATCCACTCCCCTGCATTAGTTAAAGTTACTCCTCCAGTTGGCATTAATTTTAAATGAGGCATAGGAGCTAGTACTCCCTTAAAAAATGCCATCCCAACAACATCGGCTGGAAAAACTTTTATAATATCGGCATCGGATTCATAAGCTGTTTGTATTTCAGTTGGAGTAAAGGCACCCGGCATAGCAGGTATATTATTATTATGAGCAGCTTCAATTATTTCTTTTTTGAAGATCGGACTAACTACATATTTTGCTCCTGCATCAATTGCCTGTTTTGCAATCTCTGCATTAAGTACTGATCCGACGCCAATGTTCATATGACTGCCTATTTCTTTGACAGCTAATTTAATTACATTTATTGCATCCGGAACAGTCATTGTAATTTCAATGCTCGATATTCCCCCTCTGTAAATTGCTTCGGCAACTTTAATTAATTTTGAAGGATCAGCCAATCTTATAACGGCAATTGCTTTTGATTCAATTAAAGAATTAACTATTTCTAATCTATTCATTAATTCACTTTTGTAATTATTAGATAATAAAATATTGATTAAAAAATTGCAAATAATTAGTACAAAGTTATACCATAAGTTACAATTAATAAACAGTTACTTTATCGGTTACTTCAACGACTTAAATTTTAATTCGTCGAAGTTTTTGGATAAGATTCAAATCGTTTTTTTAAACATGTCTCTCTTAATATCAATTCCGTGAGAATATTTATATGCTGAGGTCTAATGTTTCTATATTTATGATTTGTTCAAGCATTAATGTAACATCAGTTTCACCAATTTTATCTGCAGGCTGTTAAACAAAACTTAATGAAGGTAAAATAAACCAATTTATTTTATAAAAAAGTATTACTGTAATCTGGGGCATAAAATGAAATTAGAAAAATTAAAGCTATCTGCCCATCCAACCGCCATCAACGGTTATTACACTTCCATTAAGATAATTCGATGCATCAGAACATAAGAAAACAACTGTTCCCATCAAATCCTTTGGTACTCCCCACCTCCCGGCTGGAATTCTATCCAGAATTGCTTTATTCCTTGCAGGATTTTCTCTTAAAGCTTTAGTATTATCAGTTGCAATATAACCGGGTGCAATCGCATTTATTGTAACACCCTTTGAAGCCCATTCATTAGCAAACGCCATAGTTAATTGTTTTATTCCTCCTTTAGAAGCCGAATAACCCGGAACTAGTATTCCGCCTTGAAAAGATAGAAGCGAAGCAATGAAAACAATTTTCCCGTAACCTCTAGCCGCCATATCTTTTCCAATTTCCCTTGTAAGGATAAATTGAGAATTTAAGTTAACCTCAATTACTTTATCCCAATATTCATCCGGGTGTTCTGAAATCGGCTTCCTTAATATTGTGCCGGCATTATTTACAAGTATGTCTATTTGGGAAAAATCGGTTTTAACATTTTTAATAAATTCATAAAGAGATTCACGAATTGAAAAATCACTTTTATATGATTTGAATTTTCTACCTCTTTCTTTAATCAATTTTTCTGTTTCGGAAAAATCTCCTCCTATTGAAACACCGATAATATCAGCACCGGCTTCGGACAGAGCGAGCGCATAAGATTGGCCTATCCCTTTATTTGATCCGGTTACAATTGCCGTTCTGCCGTTTAATTTAAAACTATCTAAAATCATTTACTTCCCTTTTATAATTATTTTAAATTTTCCATTTTCACCCAATCCATATCATCAAACTCTTGATTTTCTCCGCCCATAGACCAAATAAATGTATAATTCTGAGTACCTGCACCGGAATGGATTGAATAACTTGGAGATAATACGGCCTGCCTGTTTCTAACTACAATATGTCTCGTCTCGTTAGGTTCGCCGAGAAAATGGAAAACGCATGACTCATTCTTTAAATTGAAATACATATAAATCTCGGATCTTCTTTGATGAGTGTGAACAGGCATTGTATTCCAAAGGCTGCCTTCTTCAAGTTCAGTTAAGCCCATTACCAACTGACAGCTTTTTACATTTTTTTCATGAATATATTTATAAATAGTTCTTTTATTTGCACTTTTCATGTCTCCAAGTTTAGCCGGTTGGGCATCTGAAAATTTTAGGCGCTTTGAAGGATATTGTGTATGAGCCGGATAGCTGGAAAAATAAAACATTGCCGGCTTTTTTGAATTACTGCTTTTAAACTCAATTATTTTAGTACCTCTGCCGATATATAAACAGTCTTTATGATTCATCGTAAACACCTTACCGTCAAGAATCACAATCCCTTTTTCACCTATATTGATTACTCCTATTTCTCTTCTTTCGGTAAAATAATTTGCAGCCATTTCTTTTTTACTTGCCAGTAATTTTAAACTGCCTTTAACAGGAACAGCTGATCCAGTTATGGATCTGTCTATATCGGAATAAACCATTTCTATTTTATCAGGCTGAAAAAGAGATTCAATTAAAAAATTTTTCCTTAATTCCTCAGTAGTCATTCTTTTGAAATTTAAAGGATCGGGTGAGTATCTTACTTCCATGCTTCAAACCTAAAATTGTTTCTAATAAATTTCTTTGCAAAATTTAAAAAATTATTTATTTAAGATGAACCGAATCTTAGCGGCCTTTAATTGCTAAATTGCTTTATTGTTCAATTGCCGTACTATATTAAATCCGATACAGAAATATTCAACAATTTAACATTTTAACAATTAGACGATATAGCAATTTACTTACAGCTTATACGCTTTCTTGACCAAATCATATGCAAGTGCATGACTTATTTCTTTTGCATCATCTATGTCGATAATTTTTCTTGCAACTTGTTCAGCTAAAAAGTTTGAGTCCATTCTTCTCGCCAGATCATGTCTGGCCGGTATTGAAAGGAATGCGCGTGTATCATCGTTAAAACCTACGGTATTATAGAATCCGGCAGTTTCAATAACACTTTGCCTAAATCGCGTCATTCCCTGGATACTGTCGTGGAACCACCAAGAGGGACCGAGTTTCATGGACGGATAATGACCGGCAAGTGTGGCTAACTCTCTGGAATAAGTTGACTCGTCAAGAGTAAACACAATTAATGTAAGATTCGGATGGCTTCCGTATTCGTTTAAAAGTTCATATAAATTTCTTGTATATTCTGTTTGAAGAGGAATATCGGCCCCTTTATCTAAACCAAATTTTTCAAAAAGTTTTTTATTATGATTTCTAAATGATCCGGGATGAATCTGCATCACCAGTCCGTCCTCGGTACTCATCCTAGCCATTTCCATCAGCATATTGGCGGTGAATAACGATAAATCATTTTCATCAGCCTCCCCTTTTAAAGCGCGGGTAAATATATCATCAGCTTCTTTTTCACTTAAGCGATGAGTATAAGGACTAATCACCCCTTGATCCGTAGAAACCGCACCTACAGATTTAAAATAATCTCTCCGATTTTCTATTGCTTTAATAAAATTTTTATAAGAATTAATTTCTATTCCGCTTGCAGTACTTAGTTTTTCAATCTCATTTTTCCAGGAATTCGTTAAGATATTTACAACCGCATCCGGCCGGAAACAAGGCAATACTCTTCCCTTCAAATCCGATTCTTTAATTTTTTTGTGATATTCAAGTTTATCAGCTGCACTATCTGTTGTGCTGAGAACTTCAATTTTAAATTTTTCGAACAGAGTTCTCGGTAAAAATTCTTTTGTATAAAGCTTTTCCTGAATCCTGTCATATATATTCATTGCAGTAATGGAATTCAATTTTTCTTCAATTCCAAAAACTTCAACAAATTCATGTCTTATCCATACTCCCGTAGGTGTTCCTGCAAAAAGATAAAAATTATCGCCGAATATTTGCCAAATTTTTTTATGATCTTTTTCTACTTCTGTTCCGTCGATAGATGGTATACCAAGTTCCTCCAGTGTTATTCCTTGAGAATATAACATCCGATATATATAATGATCCGGAGTTATAAACAGTTCAGTTGGATCAGGAAATGGTTCGTTATTGGCTAACAATGCCGGATCAACATGACCATGCGGACTGATGATAGGTAGATTTTTTACATTTGAATATAAATCCTCGGCAATTTTTTTTATTTTTTCGTCCGTATCAAAGAAACGATTTTCATCAAGCACTTTATTACCCATTTTACTCTTAAAATTTTAATAATTATGCGGTTATTGTAATGTCGATTCCAATAAGTCCTTATTTAATTAATAAATTTTATATACAAAAATTTATTAATAGATTTTTTTACATTGATTATTAATAACAAGTTTAATAAACGGAAGCTTTTTTATTTTAAAAATAACATTAAGAAAGCTGAATGTAAATCCGGTTAATATTTTAACCTCTTTTAATTTCACTTTCCATATTAGGGAAATTTTATAGTGGATTGATTATTATTCTTATCCAACAGAAATATTTTTAGTTCTTTAGGATTTAAAATAAAATTTTTAATATAAACCTACCCGTTATCTCCTACATAACGGGCAATTTGGAACAGGTAAAAGTTTAAAAGTTCTTGTTTATTTTTACTCAGAGCTTGTTCTTCTATTCGTAAAATTCGTTCAACATCTTTCAGCGCACGAACAATATCCACCGGCACTTCAACTTGTTCGGCAGGCAGATGAGTTAAATATTGTACCGCTGCAGAAAGGAACTGACGCATCGTATCGTCAACATGTCCCCGTAAAAGATCAGCCAGCGAAGTTTCATATTTATATTTGTTTAACGCAGGACTAGTCATCGACAAATCTTTAATATCTATATCACGTGACAATCTATTCAGTGCTACGGCTAGTTCCACAAAAGATTTTACCTGGTTCCTGACAGGTTCGTCTAAAAGCTGCCATATTTTCTCACGCCAAAAACTAATTCTATCCGGCATTCTTAAAAGTTGTGAAAATTCGTTAAGCCACTTCGCATCAATCTTATGTTTAATTTCTCCAACTACCTTTTGCGTATCCGTATTGAACAAATTCGGTTGAAGCAGAACGGCAAGATCGGGACGTAAAGTCGGAAGAAGTTCATAAATAAAAAAACCATTCTTAAAAAATTCGGAAACATCGATTCCGTGCCTGCGCAGTAATTCCTTTTGAAGTATGGAGATAAAAATATCAAGCGAGTCCATGTCTTCGCGCAGTAAAGTAAATGCAGTAATTCCCGCAGGGAATGTGTCGGAAAATCTTTGAATAATTTTTAACCGCCTGTCCTGAAAAATTCTAACTGTATGAAGTATTTCATAAACAGGCAAACGCGGTAATATCCTGTCATTCAAAAATTGATATCCGTTACCGCCCACAAATTCTTGTTGTGAAAATTGATTAAGCGCCCTGAAAAGCCCGGTTGTCAACTGGTTAACCCCAAGCATAAAAGTCTGCGCTTTATTATGACCTATAGCCCGCAATAAACTTCCGTGCTTGGAAAGAGGAATTGTAGATGCAATCCTCTCAAGAATTCTCTGGCCCCTATCTTCTCCGTTCCCGCGTACCGGCCTTTCAACCGGCCTATCCCTTAAAACCATTGTAGACCTGGAAAGGAAGTATGAAATAATATGAATACCAACGACATCATCATCGTTTCCGTAAACAATCCTCTGAAAATTATTTTTGGCCAATTCGGCAAATGCATCAAATATTTCATCTTTTTTACCGAAGGTGAGACGTTCAAGTTCTTTAAGACTTTTCGACTCATAAATTAAGCGAGTATCTATAAACGGTTCGGATGCCCTAATCAACTCCGCACGGTAAAATTCCTGGGTATTGTTCAAATGATACATTAATTGTGCACGGTCGGCAATTTGAAGATGCCTTATCTTTTCAGAAATTGCACTTTGAAGTGTTCTTAAATCTCCGCCGGCAAAAACTCCGTGTAAAGGGCTAACTGCAAACTCCGTAGCTTTAACAGTTGATTCTTCAAGATACTCCCTAAACCGTTCATTATTCACTTCGTTCATTATAAATGCGGATTTGCTTGAAAAATCGGCATAATAGCCTCCCTGCCTCTGCATCGGTTCACCTGAACCCAATTTTATCCTTACATCTTCCACTAATCCTTTTTTTGCTAGCCATTCGATTGTTTTATGCTTGGCAAAGTTATACAATACAGTTGAAGATGTCTGTCCGACTTGCTGGCTTAAATCAGAACCGGCGACAAATATTTCACATATAATTTCTGCAAATCTTTCTCTCGGTTCCTGGTCTATACTCCTGCTTTGAACGGCGTACTCCCAAATCTTATCAAGATAACTTTCAATAGCCTCAACAGAGGACAGATCTTCAAACAACGGTATCGACCATACTTTTGCCAGGCTATCCGGTACGGTTGTATTCAGAATTTTTTCTCTTTCGGAAACAAATTTCTTATCGAGAGAAATTAAAGCATCAGGGAAAGTAGACATACTTACCTGGAGACTGAGAACCATTCCCGGGTTTCCGTATTTTCCCGATATTTCATTTATCTCAACAATATTATGAACAGTAGTGTTTATTGCAAACTGATCTTTCGCAGTTATAAGTCTTTGATGTATCCTTGGGGTAAGAATAAACCGCTTGAGTATATCCCGGTAGAGTCCTGCTTGAAGCATCAACTGATGATTAGAAGAATTTTTTATAATATCCGGAATTAAATTATGAAGCGCTTTCCGAATTTCCTTATTCAATTTGAAGTAATATTCGAGCCTGCTTTTCCTTTCGAGCCGCATTTCGAGCATTCTCTGTTCAAGGCTGTCGTTGTGTTCCCATAACTTAACAATCGGGTCCTGTGCAATGTGCAGCTTCATACCAATTTTTCTAATCCGGTTGGACTCGATGCTGAAAGGCAGAATGCTCCGGTATCTTTTCTCCAATTGGTTTGTTAAAGTAGTAATGTTGTTGAGCAATTCCCAGAAGTTTCTGTTTGCATTCGTAAGCTGGTCTATTTCAGCAATTAAAGCCGGATCGATTTTAACTGTTTTATCGATTGACAAAATTGTTTTTATTATTCGCGAAAGTTGATTAACATTTTCTATTAATGCTGCTGCAACCAGCCGGTGCCCTTGCCCGGAAGGCCTATTGCTGCCGTCCCAATCACCCCAAAACGATAGAAACGCCCGGTTCGGTTCATCCGAATAGAGTGATGAAAAATTTTCGGCAGCAATAATCGAGCGCAAGTCGCAGACAAGTTCCTCGCCTTCTTTAACAGAATTAATTGCAACATTCCTGCCGAGGTATTCTTCTATCAAATTTCTGCCTATGTCTCCGACTAATTTTTTGTCGGGAAATTCACCTTTTAAAATTTTATCAAATGCCTTATTGAAAAGAATATCCGTATCAATTGAATAAAGCTGTGTCGGGTGAACGGTACGGTCGTATGCCCTTTTTTTAAACCGTTCCCGCCTCTGTTTAATATCGTCTTTATAAAATTCATAATCTAACTGTGATTCCAGAAACTTACCGCCCTCGGAACCGATGTAGGAGAGAAAATCCAAAGAAATTTTCAAATAATCTTTGAATATATTTTCGAACGTATTTAATCTTGCCGGTAGGTATTTTTCAAAAAACCTGCCCGATAAAATTTTTTCATCCGTAACTCCCGGAAAGGCTTTTGCCATAACAGGGGAAATCCTTCTGCACTGGTATTTAATATCCGAGACCAAATTATCCCAAACAGCAGCGGCATTTTCCAAATAAAAACCGCTTTTGCGGTTAAGTGTCTTGATCTCGAAAGTTTTCTTGTTGTAGTTGGCTTTCTCCTTTGCAATAAGGCGGTTTAAGTCGATAAGAACTCTTCGTGTTTTCCTTAAAAGTATTTCCGGCGTATCGGATCCGCCGAGAGTAAGTCTAAAGGATTTTCTTCCAAGTTCATATCCTTTTGAAGTCCGTGCAAAAGAAGAAAACGGAACCAGGCCAATTCCCTGTGCCGCCAATCCGTATGAAAGCCAATCTAGCGAAAGCCCGTTAGGAAGATTTTCTATAACCATACGCGGGTACATGCTTCCCTGCGGACGCTTAATATATATATTGAAGGGATTGCGGGCTTCGGGAAATTCGGAAGACGCTTCCTCCAAGGCTTTCATCTTAGCCTTAAATATTCTGTTCCGAAGAAGCCAGAAATTTTTTATCCGCCCCGAATCGTTCCTGTAAAAAAGATAGGCAACAATTATTGCCGCAATGTTCGGTTTAATCAGCCGGTTTAAGGAGTTGAATTTTTTATATAAATTTTCGTCTGCAATTTCAACTGCCGCAAGCCGTGCACCGGCAAACGAATCTGTTTTAGATAATGAATGAACCGATATGATTTTACGAAGCTGATCTTTATAAAGCCGCCCTTCATCTACAAGTTCTAATGCAAGCTGCTTAATTGTTTTCGGCCCGCGCAATGTATCTTCCGGTAAAACATTCTGATATGCCAGGTCATCAATAACAAAAACATTTCTATCCAAAATTTTTGTAATGAGATTTTTCAAATCTCTTTCCAAAAAAATTTTACCGCTGGCGTTGTGTGGATTGTTAACAACAACGGCAATTTTATCATGTGATTTATTTGCCTCAGTTAGGCATTTATCCACTGCTTTGCAGATTCCGTCAACATCAAATTCATACTCGTCCGTTAAAGGTATAAATGAAGCTTTTGGAAAACAATGTTCGTAAGTCCAGCTAAAATCGCATGTAAAAACTTCTGTAATGCCGCAATGAAATCCCAGCAAACCGAGAGCAGTACGGGAAGAGCCGTTAACAACCGACAATTTCCTCAGCGAATACTCAGGATGTTCCTTTGCAAAAACAGAAATGAAACTATCTGCTGTTTCGGAATACCATTTTTCGCTGTCAATATTGTTTAAGAATTCTGTTAAGATTTCGCCGGTATCTTTATTTAAGAGATGATCGGAAACCGGAAAATTTTTGAGACCTGCTTTGAAATTATTCTTTTCTATTATTTCCGCAATAGCCATTAATTTTTCGGATTTATCTTCGTATATGCGGTTTATCCTTTCGAATAAATCGCTTTTATTTAGAAAGGAAATTTGCGGCATCGGATAAGGTAAAGAAGAATACAGCTGGCCGGTATCATCATTACTTCCATCATTTATCCCGACTGTTTTATTCCTTACTTTTATTTCTTCCGGGTGTGCAGCCAAATATTGAAGCAGTTCTATTTCCGTTGAACTCGGCGTTCCTTTTAATTGAAAATGCACCGACTCATAAATCTTTAAAAGCTCAGGATATCCCGCCAGGAAAACTACGGATAAGTTTTTCAGCCTTTTAGAAAAAAATGTCGGAGTTAAAATTCTAAGCACTCGATTTTTTAATTTAGCTTCACGTGCTAGAGATGAATGATTCGGAACATCATTAATTTCTATGAAAAACAGCGGATAATCATAAGACAAATTTCTAAGTTTGCGGCGCCCTTCTTCCGATAAAATTCTGTCCATGAAAAGAAAGACCGGCTTGTCGTTTTTCTCAATTATATATTTTGATAAGATGTTATAAGCTTCTGTTTCGTTGTCCGGCAGCAAATCGAAATCAAGAGAATTAAAATCGCGGTAATATAAAGGAATATCCCGATTAGCAAAAAAAATTTTTGCGGGAAGATGAGTTAAAAAATTGTTGAGCGTATGAAATAGAATCCTTAGCGATTCTTCAACTCCACCGCTGGAAATTATCAATTCGCGTTTATCTGATTTTTCACCCGTATCATATAATAAAGGCTCATCCTGATCGTTAACAAGCCATTGATGAACTTTTTTAACCAGAGGGATCTGATTTTTAATATTGTAACCGCCGCGCGGTGAATATGGTGCGGCATTTTTAATTAAATCATATAACAACTTAATTCGTTTATCGAAATCTTCGGACCAGCCTAATTCATTTCTTAAAAAAGGAATATTTAGGCTATCCAACCCGGCGCCATTGATCTGTATATTCAAAACCGACCGCAGATAATAAAGCGTCAGCCTTTCGTCTTGGACAGGATTGCCTATGTGAAAATTAACTCGTTCGGCAGGAGATACAGACGATGAAGCAGTGGCTTCACTTATTTCCGAAATTTTTCCCGGTCTTATCGGGCGGAGTTCGAATAATTTTTCTATGTTAGTTTTGTTAATCAATCGGTGATTTTATTATTCTGTTTATTATTTTGAAACCTCATTTTTTAGCCGTTGTGGATTTTAAAAGTCCGCCCAGAAAATTCTTAATCATATCAACCATCTGCGAACTATTCTCAATATCACCAAGTGAAACAATTGTTCTTGCATTTTTCAAATTCTGGCTTGCCTCGGCCAAACGGGCAACTTGAGGAGTTAATAATAGAAGTTCCGGATTATTTTTAAATATTCCCATTTCTTCTTGTTCTATCTCCAGTTTGATTTTATCTCTTTTTACCTGTTCGTTCAACTTCTTCATTGCCAAACCGGCTTCTTTATCTTCTTCAAATTCCTTCAATTGAAATTTTTTCATTTCAAGCTGGTGTTCGTAATTCATTATTTCTTCATCGGCATTCAATTTCATTTTAGCTGTATTTATCCTTGCCTGCTGTGATGTCTTTTCTGTTTCTTCAAGAATCCTCGAAGCCTCTTTCTGTCTAATAGCCTCCGTAATTTTTTTATCTGCCGGTTCAACCGATTGAATGGTAAGAGAGAGAATCTCCAATCCAAGCTGTGTACCGGAATCTTTTAGTTTTTCTCTAAGATAACCGGTAATGCTTTCGGACTTAATTTCCTCAATTTCAAAGTTCTCAGTAAATTCTTTTATTTTGCCCTGGATAATTATATCAAACTCTTTTGCAGTATCGTTAAGAGCTTCCTTACCCCATCCGCCTACACGAATTAATTTTGAAATGTTTTCAAGAGAAGGAGTTACTGTAGCGGCATATTTAACTACGAGCGCAATTTTCCCTTTCGCTTCCGGTTCAACGGTCGCGGTTAATGTGTAAGTTGTATTCTGCAATGGAAGTGAAAAATGTCTCGGATAAAATTTTGATTTACGGTATTTGACCAATCCGTTAGATTCGTAAATAACAATCTGACCCGGTTTTTTAATACGATATTCCGTAAAAATTAAAACTATCAAAACTAATAATATTATATAGATTACAATATCCATGGGCTGCCGCTCCTTATATTTTTATAATTAGCATAATTTCTAAAATTTGCATTATTAAGATAAACACTGGATAAAACATCAACTGAATTATAGAATGTTTTTACATTTTTTTGTATGAAATGGTAAAGAAATACCTTTAAGAAAAACTTATTAAAAAATATAGACTAATGAGATTATTTGCAAATAAGATTGAATTGGTTAGAGAGTTTATAAGTGCTGCTAATGTTAAAAAGATATAATTATTTTTAAGAAAATAGTCTCAACAACAATAAGTAATAACTATATTCTTAACTTTCTGCATTTTAACAATAAACCATGTCCGAGGTCCTGACTTCATAGGACAATAAAATGATTAACAGCTTTTTAGAACCAATCCGATTAAAATATTAAGGTTACTTCGTATTCCTGAACCAATCAAAATCAGCTAAAGCTGAATTATTAGTTTTAACTGTTAGTGTACAGAACATTCCTACTTCTGTTCCTGTCCATCTTCTGCAACAGTGGTAAATGACTTTTCTGCATCTTTAAAATTTTTACCGTTGGTACTGCAGCTGAAATTGCGGATTTGCTTATCTCAGTTCGGCTAGATTCGGGATCTTTATTTTTTCACATGTTTTGATACTGAATCTCTCGCAAAGATGTCTTTTTAAAGTTCAGCATGACAATTGTGCAACTTAACTAAACAATTTAACTCGACTTACATGATAACTAAACATTGCCGGAAAATGCAAAAATATAACAAACCAGCTATCAATTAATTGATCACAACATCAATTAAATCACTAAACAGTTCATCATCACTAATTATTATTATAGAAAATAACCAAATATTTTAAATCATCCGGCTAATAATTGTTTCAAACAATTCCTGTTTACCGCTAATCTGTTTCGGTTCGCCGTTTTTCTCTGCGTGTTTTCTTAAATCATCCAGAGTGAGCTTTCCATTTTCAAAATCGGCACCTGTTCCTTTGTCAAATGAAGAATATCTATTCTTTCTAAGTTTTAAGTAATCGGTTTTATTTAAAATATTATCTGCTACAATTAAAGCTCTTGCAAAAGTATCCATACCGGAGATATGTGCAATAAATAAATCTTCAGCGTCGGTAGAATTTCTTCTAGTCTTTGCGTCGAAGTTGATACCTCCGGTTTTAAATCCTCCTGCTTGAAGAATAACCAGCATTGCTTCTACTGTTTCATAAATATTTATCGGGAACTGGTCTGTGTCCCATCCGTTTTGATAATCACCGCGGTTTGCATCAATACTGCCAAGCAGACCCGCGTCAGCTGCAGTCTGCAAATCATGTTGAAAAGTATGACCGGCAAGAGTAGCATGGTTTACTTCAATATTAAGTTTAAAATCATTTTCCAATCCATGCCTGTGAATAAAACCTATCACTGTTTCTGCATCAAAATCGTACTGATGTTTAGTAGGTTCCATTGGTTTAGGTTCAATTAAAAATGTACCCTTAAAACCTTTTCCTCTTGCATAATCTCTTGCTGTTTTAAGAAATGTTGCCAAATGTTCTTTTTCTCTCTTCATATCAGTATTAAGAAGAGAAAAGTAACCTTCCCTTCCACCCCAGAAAACATAATTCTGTCCTCCCAGTTCAATAGTGGCATCAAGAGCACGTTTAACCTGAGTTCCTGCATAAGCAATAACATTAAAATCAGGATTTGTTGATGCACCGTTCATGTATCTTGGGTGTGAAAAAAGATTTGAAGTTCCCCAAAGAAGTTTTACGCCGGATGCAGCTTGCTTCTCTTTAGCATATTCAATCATCGTTTTAATTCTATTGTCCGATTCCAATATTGTAGAACCTTCTTCAATTAAATCGAAGTCGTGGAAGCAATAAAATGGTGTACCTACTTTAGTAATAAATTCAAATGCAGCATCCATTTTTGCTTTTGCTTTTTTAACCGGGTCATCCGATTCATTCCATTTATATTCTTTTGTGCCCGGGCCGAACGGATCGTTGCCGGTATTGCAGAAAGAATGCCAGTATGCAGTTGCAAATCTGAAATGTTCCTGCATAGTTTTTCCGGAAACTTTCTTTTCCGCATCATACCATTTAAATGCTAACGGATTTAAGGAATCTTTTCCTTCATATTTTATTTGGTCTATACCTTTAAAATATTCTTCATTACCTATTGTTAATTTTAAATTCATGTTTCACCTTACTTTTTTAATTTATTATTTAATTCATTATGCCATTTATTGTATGCAGTTAAATATTTGTCTTTATTTTTTAAATCCGGCTCAATATTTAACAAACATTTCAATCCTTTAAAAGCTTCTTCAAAGGATGAATAGAAACCAGCTCCGTATGCGGCTGCTCTTGCAGCTCCCAATGCACCGTCAGTATTATATAATTGAATAGGTGATTCATTAAGAGTAGCAATAGTATCCCTAAAAATTTTACTTAAGAACATATTCGCCATCCCTGCGCGGATTACATTCGGATTTATTCCAAGTTCTTTCATTATATTTATTCCATAATAAAAAGAGAATGCAACTCCCTCAAGAACAGATCTCAATAAATGATTCTTTTTATGAAGATTAAAATTCAAATCAGCAAAAAGGGCCCCCGGTTCGGAATTTTCAAGCATTCTTTCGGCTCCGTTTCCGAAAGGAAGAAATGTTAGTCCGTCGGATCCTATATCAATTCCCTCCGCAAGATCATTCAATTCATCGTACGAAGAACCGGTACCAAATAAAACTTTTTTAATCCAGCTGTTGGATATTCCCGTACCGTTAATGCATAATAATATTCCAAGTCTCCTCTTTTCACTTGAATGATTTACATGGAGAAATGTATTTAAACGATTTCTTAAATCAAACTTAATCTTTTCGCTTACACCATATACTACGCCTGAGGTTCCTGCGGTAGCAGCAATTTCTCCGGGTTCAAGAACATTTAAAGAAAATGCATTATTCGGCTGATCACCTGCTCTATATGTAACAGGAATACCTTCCGTTAAACCTAATTCTTCGGAGGCTTTTTTCGAAAGATACCCTTGGATTCCAAATCCGGGTACAATATTCGGCAGAAGAGATTCATCAATTCTGAAATAGTCCATTAAAAATTTTGCAGGCTTATCTTTTTCAAAATCCCATAAAATACCTTCAGCTAGACCTTCGGCAGTAGTATTTATTTCGCCGGTCAACTTCATTGCAATGTAATCGCCGGGCAGCATCATTTTATAGACTTTTTCATAAATTGAAGGTTCATTTTGCATTACCCATTTTAATTTTGAAGCTGTAAAATTTCCCGGAGAATTCAAAAGAGACTTTAAGCATCTCTCTTCACCTAAATCCTTAAAAGCTTTATTTCCTATCTCAACAGCTCTGCTGTCGCACCATATTATTGAAGGCCGAAGTACATTTTGCTTTTTATCAACCAGTACAAGTCCGTGCATTTGAAACGAAATTCCGATTGCCTTTATCTCCGAAGGTTTAACAGGTGATTTTAAAAGAAGGTGTTTCAAAGCTTCCTTAAGAGACTCCCACCAAATTTCAGGATCCTGCTCTGCCCATCCCGGTTTAGGAGAAAATATTTTTAATTCCTCTTTAGGATATGTGCTGTGCGCAACTGCTATTCTGGACGAGACATTATAAAGTGCAGCTTTTAAAGAAGAACTGCCTACATCAAAACCTAAGGTTATCATATAATTAAACTGTTGAATATTTTTATAGTGTATAAATTACACTTTTAACTAATAATTCGCAATATAAAAATGTACTTTTTACACTTTTGATTTATTTATCGATTTATTTAATTTGCAAATAAATATTTAAGCGCTTTAAAAATTAACAACTTAAGAGTATTATTTATGTCTCATGAATTGGACAAGGTTATAAATAATCTTTCTATTGACTGTGTGATATTCGGATTTGAAAAAGGCAGGCTTGAGGTATTATTAATTAAAAGGGCAATTGAACCATCGAAGAGTAAATGGGCTTTGCCGGGTGGATTTATTTTAAAAGAAGAAGATCTTGATAAGGCTGCGGAAAGAATTTTAAAGGATACTTCCGGCCTAGAAGATATTTATCTGGATCAATTGCATGCTTTTGGCGAAATAAATCGATATCCGGAAAGACGCGTCATAACAATCGGATATTATGCCCTGGTAAGTCCGGATAAATACAAACTACATCCGGGAATAGATACAAGTGAAGTGAAATGGTTTCCGTTTTCGAGTCTCCCGCAGCTTCCATTTGACCATAGTACTATAATTTTTGAAGCAATATATAAGTTGAGAACAAAGGTTAGATATCAACCGATAGGATTTGAATTACTGCCTAAGAAGTTTACAATACCTAAGCTGCAGCTTTTATATGAAAGTATACTTGACACTAAACTGGATAAACGAAATTTCAGAAAAAAATTATCTAAGACGGGCCTTCTAATCAAGTTGGATGAAAAGGATAAAAATAATATCCGGAGAGCGGCTCACCTCTATAAGTTTGATAATAAAAACTATAAAAAGCTGCTTAAAAAAGGGATTAATTTTGATCTTTAAAATCTTCTTAAAAATTAACCTGAACCGGCTTGCTTAATTCCAAAATTGTTTTGTCAAGATAAGCTTTAAATTCATTTATGTTTTTTATACCGCCCGGCTCCTGTTCCCAAGCTGCCGCAAAATAATAAATTAGTTTTCCATTTGCGGGATTTAGCACAACGACTTTACTTAAACTATCCTGAGTAACTTCATTAGCTTCTTTTGTTTTATAAAACAAAGCTGTGCCCAGATTATCTCCGGCAAGACTTTGTTTACCATAAAGAGCAATATAACTCCATTGATTATTTTCCTTTTTATCTGATTCAAGAAATGTACAGTCCGGGTGAATAACAAGTCCCGTACATAAAACCGCCGGCTTTCCATTAAGTGTTAAATTTACTTCGGTTAACCTGCTGCCCGCATTAATTGAAAAATTGGAACTTAGATTGAATTTTTCACTTCCGACTTTCCAGCCTAAATACTTTGTAAAAATATCCGCCTGAATTGGGCCGTCAGCTGTAATTTTACACTCTTCCTTATCAAGATTACTTATTGTATTTACTTTATTATCATACCACATCGCAATCGATCCGATACCTAAAGATTCACCGACTTTGAAAATATCCATTCCCCATGGGAGCATTTTAGTATATGATTCTGCACTGTTCGAAACAAGGTCGTGAACACCCATTTTCTGAATAATCATATCATGAATCTTTTTTCCAGTAATATCATTTCTATTTCTCGAATCGAGATAAAATCTGTATGCTATTAAATCCGATTCCCATCCAGGACCCTCGATCCTATATAGAGCATCATGTGCAAAATGATCTTTAGGAACAATTGTCGAATCAATGTTCACAAACTTTCCACCGGTATAATAACCTTTTATTTTCTTATAATCTTTTTTGATACCAAGTACTGCTTGAGCTCTTTGCTTATATTGTCTTTTCATAATTCCGTTTTTAGAATAATGAAAAACAAATTCTCTCTTTTCGTTTGGTCCAAATGATGTAATAAAAATAATTTTTTTAACCGAATTATTTCCATACTGATCAACCACCTGGCTTGGTATTTCTACCTTACCCGATATAATATAAAAGTCCTGATAATTGAAAAGCGGATATTTCCGTTTTATTTTATCCAAACTTAGAGATATAACTGCATCGGTTCGTCCGGTATTAATTGTACTGGCAGCTGTAACAGTAAACGAGTACTTATAATCTTTAAAATGATTATCTTCTTTATTTTTTATAGATGAAAAACCCAGAAGCAGGCATAAACCTGAAATTGGAATTAGAATTTTAATTAAAAATTTACTTCCCATTTTTAATACCCCAATTTATTGAAAGAAATTACAGCGGGAATCCGACATTTAATTGAATTACGGCATTAAATCCGCCGGCAGTAATAAAATTCTTCATAGGTTGAGAAGAGTTTTCCGAAACCGTTAATTCGGTTCCGTTGCTTGTATTCATTTTATCAATTTTAAAAGCCGAGTACCCTGCAACTCCTTCTATACTAATATATCGTTTAACAATGGATAAAATAAAACCTGTACCCACGGTATAGCCTAAAGAGGGATTTTCGTTATTGTATTTAACAATTGTAGTTGTAGGACCGGGTGTATTAAGAGTATTTGTAAAAGTTGCGCTGTTATAAAGCAAAGCTGCATCAATTACTTTCCAGCTAAGTCCGCCGGTTATTACTGTTCCGAGGTCAATGCCAACTCCCCAATTTCTCAATTCAAGCAGATAAGTAATATTTGATTCACCGAAATTAGAATTAGTACTTGCTGATTTTTTTTCACTTACATATTGATAAAACCCTTTGGCAGTTAGGATAAAGCCTTTTATATCGGCTCTAAAAAAATTCAGACCGACTCTATACCCCTGTAGCTTGCCAAAATTACCCATTTTAGAAGTAACAGAGTCTTTGATATCACTATTAAAAGAATCAATATAATTATTTAAACCTTCAGGCTTATAAACCTGGTAGCTGTACCCTCCATATCCGCCGACAAATCCGAGGCATCCGAACCCGAAAGTTTGAGCTTTCAATGAAATAGAAAACAGCATAAGACAAAAAGCAATCCATAAAACGATTGATTTTGCAAGGGACATAAAACCTCAATTGCTTAAACCATATTAAATTAATAATAAAATACTTAAAAAGGAATTATTAAAATGATACCGTAATTCCATTGGTTAAAGCCAGGTCGTACTTTTTTATTTTGATTACAGGCTGGTTATCATACCTTAAAATGAAATGCGTGGTAAAAGAAAAGTATTGCGAAATTGAAAATTGTAATTTTGCATCGGCAAGCCAGCGAAAGTTTTTAACGGATGATACATAAGGCTGAAAGTAATTTACCAATGAAAAATTTATTAAAGAATCCGGCTGCCAGTAAAAATCCAAATAATTAGTAGAGCGGATTAGGTTTTTTGTTATTTGCTGAGGCTGTGCATTGTATACTTCGTTTTCGTACATTGCTCCTATACCAAGGAAAATACTTAAGCTTGAATTTTTATTAACTTTTGAAGTTTGAGCTAAAATATTAAATCTTAAACCGCTTCCCAATAAATTTCTGTCTTTTAACGAAATAAAATCATTAAATTCTTTTTGAGTGAAAAATTCCAAGAAGGTTTTTTGCGACAGCGTAATATCGCATCTAAGATGTGTAAAACCCTGATCCAATATTTTTTGTCTATTGCCTTCTTTATATTCATAATCGGATACAAGGAAAAAATCCAGTTTATTAATTAGATAATCCATTCTTAAATTACCATCGAACGAAAGATAATTTGAATTACCGGCATTTAATCCGAATTCGAATCCTGCATCGCCGCTAAATCCCTGTTCTAGTGAATTCTTTCTCAACTTTTCCGTATTTACCTGTGCGAAGGATATGTTGGATATTAAAATGAATATGAGCATAAAAAGAAATAGTAAACAAAAAATCTTTTTCATAAAGAATTTATTACTGGATAGTTTGAAAAAAGTTAGAGTATAATTACATTAAATGATAAAGACCTTTATCATAAAATTCAAGTATATACAGGGATCTTTTAGAAATGAGTAGTTATCAGACTACAAATGGTTCTTATTGAATGGATTTAAGAGAAAGTATTAACAGCCATAGACAGGTAAAATATAAAATGATAAGAATATTTAATTTTCGTTTTGCTGTGTATCCAAATATCTATACTTAAAAAGGTTTCCCTTAATTACACGCCAAATGATTCTTGGATGCAAAATACTCGGCGGCGGTGCAAGCATGCTAGTTACGTTTAAAAAAGCAACTGAAACTTCAGCATCATTTTGTGCGGCAATGTGCAGTTTGTTAATGTACCAGTTTATAAAACGTATCATCGGAGTGCGTTTCCCTTCCACTTCCGGGTACATTAAGTCTGTGGATGTAGATAAGTTCCATGGTATATCAATTAGTTTAGCGGCTATTTTAAAAAATCTTTTAGCTAAATTACTATTGTTTTCAGAAAGGCATTCACCAAGTGCTTCTGCTTCCATGGCCGCAACAGTCATTCCTTGGCCGTAAATCGGATTGAAGCTGCACAATGCATCTCCCAGAACAAGATAACTTTCAGGAAACCTGGTTAGTTTTTCATAATGCCGCCGCAAACTGGCAGGGAATTTATATAAGATTGGTTTATTAAGAGGTTCTTCATTCTTGATAACATTATAAATATCCGGTGAAGGCAAAGACTTTGCAAATTTGAGATATTCTTTATAATCGGCAGGAGGATCATAACCGAGAAAACCACCCAGAGTTGCAACCCAGCGCCCGTTGCTCTGAGGTACCAGAACACCCAGCCATTTTCTCTCCAGAGTTGTTAAATAAAGCATTCCTTTATATCCCGAAAGATGTTCCGGTTTACGGTGGTAATAGCATGTTGAATATCCCAGACCTATTTTTATCTGCTCTTCTTCAGGAGTTTCATATCCCATTGTTTTAAGCCAGGCCGGACTATGTGAGCCTCTTCCACATGCATCTATCACAAGGTCCGCTTTCATTTCATTTTCTTTGTTATCTGCTTTTCCGCTGACAAATTTTACTCCGGTAATTTGGTTATTATCTGATTTTGAAGTCAATCCCGAAACGCTACAATTTTCCATTACATGTACATTAGGAAGAGCCAATACACGGGCACGAACCGCTGCTTCTAAAGTAGGTCTTGAAATACCAATAACTTTATTATCGCTCGTTCCATGTTTATGAAAACCCGTGTGATACCAAAGAGTTTCTTTACTGACATCATCGATTTTACATGCATCCAGATTTACTAATTCGTCGGTTATACCGGGCAATAATTTTTCTATAATTCTTCTGCCGTATCCCAATAAAACATGAACATGCTTTCCCTGCGGGACACTTTTTCGGTTTTCGCCTGGTGGTGGAAATATATCTTTCTCCAGAAGAGTAACTTGTTCAAAGTGATCTGATAAAACTCTTGCTGCAAGCAGCCCTGCTATGCTTGCCCCTATCACAATAGTGTTTTTACCTAAACTATTTTTCCCGTTTGAAATCATTATAAGCTCCTTTTAGTTTCCGACTTCCGCCTTATGGTAAATTTTAGCATTTACCGGATCTTCCGGTAAGATTAACTCTCACCTAAATTTGATTTTAATTTCATCAATACTTTGATTACCGATCATTGAAATCTCCAAATAAATTATTTATGACTGCTCCAAGATAAAGTTTGAGAAACAGTTAATTTTTGCTGAAAAGTTTTAATTATTGGCTGATAAGCTCAAAACGATAATATATCGGCATAGTCATTACTTTTTGAGAAATTCTATTCATAAATTATTTTAACTAAAAAGGTAAATACATGGGATTAGATAATAAGGTTAAGTTACTAAAGGTTAGATTTGTTATTAAGGTTAAACAATGGATAAGGTTTTCTCAACCTTATTAAGAAACCTTATTGGATTAAATAATCTTAGTAATTCACGATAACATAATACTCTTTAACCTTATTAGCTTATTGTTATGTAAAAACATATAATTCAGAATCCGAGATTTATTTTCTAGTTATTTGTTAATAAGTTTTAAACGAAGACATTTAAGATTTAATTGCAACATGAACTCATCCTATATAGGGTGTCTCAAAACTGTTAAATTGTCATTCTAAACTTGATTTAGAATCTCTTTTTTCAAGAATATTGCAATTTTAGGTTCTGCGTCAAGCTCGGAATGACGCTTTTAAAACAGTCTCTTGTTGTCAACAAAACATTATAATATCATTCTTGACTTTATAAATATTAATGATAATAAATTATATGTTTTATAATATTTAACAAAAAGTGCCTGCAAGTTCTTCTTAGTGAAGCTAAGTGAACTTAGTGTCTTAGTGGTTAATTGCTTCTGATTTTCTTTTAAATCTTGACGGTGTGGTTCCGAATTTTTCTTTGAAGACTTTTATGAAATGAGACTGATTTTTAAATCCGCTGTAAAAAATAATTTCGTCCATGGTTTTACTGCTGTATTCAATTAAATATTTTGCATGTTCCAATCTTTTTTGTGTGAGCCATTTACCGGGCGAAACCCCGAAAATATTTTGAAACTCACGTTTAAATGAAGAAAGACTTCTGCAGCAAAGACGTGCATACTCGTCGAGCCGCAGATTAAAAGGGAAATTTTCTTCCATTATTTCTTTAATAGAAACTTTATTGCTTGTAAAGATTTCCTTAAAATATTCTGCTGCCTCAGGATTATTATTATTTGAAATAAGATTTAAAATTAATTCTTCGAACTTTAACTTTAGTAAATTTTTAGGTGGCGGATCCGGTTTGGGGAAATATGAAAATATCGACATGAAATATGTGCTTAATATTTCATCCAAATTAAGATAGATAATTTTATCGCTGTCAAATTTATTTTTATTTTTGACGAATTCTATTTTGTATTTCTCAATTACACTTTTGATAAAATCATCAGGCACAAAAATAACAAGCATGCAATAAACTTTTTCATAATACTGCTCAACAATGTTTGCTCCTTTCTTAATTAATAATGCATGCCCTTCTTCCGCCATATATTCACCGCGCATTGTTTTATATTTCTTTTTACCGCTTATTACGTATAGGAAGCCGTTTGTATGCGACCATAAAGATAATTCTTTTTGTTCGATTGGGCATTTATATTCACAAAAAAGAAGTTCATCCACTTGAAATTTCTTAAACATTCTGCTGTTGGAAATGAGATCGTGGACATTAATCATAGTCAATCCAAATTTTTTTAAAAAAAATAAAGATGATGTGAAAAAGAAATATAATTGCAGGGGAAAACCGGGAAGTAGTTAAACTATGAATTTAAAAGTGGTTCTTATAAATATGTAATAAAAAAATTATTATCAATAATATTTTTGCTTTTGTTTATATGCTGCTTAGATAAAACATTATACCCCTATGCTTTGGCAGGCAAAACATTAATTATGGCTGATTAAGTATAAAAGATTATCCCGCCAAAGCATGAAAATTAAATTAATATCAGCCGATTAATTTAGCAACCTGTTCGTCAGTCAATATAGGAGTAGTTTCAAAAGTAAGATAATCAGACCAATCCTGTATCCATTTACCGAAAGCATCTATATTTGAGGTTTCGGCAATGATAAATCCCCGGTTACCGTCTACACTGTGCCATCTGCTTTTCATAGTTACTCCCTCCGGAGGAAGCCCGCCTGTTTTTTTGAATCGCCCTTGAGCATTATCTCTTTTATCAGAAGTAAGTTTATATGTTATATGAAAAAGCATTTTAATTCTCCTTTCTAATATTTTTAAATATTAAAATTTATTAAAAGTATTCCTTATTCATAATTTAATTATTCTTCATTCTATTATTTTGCCGAGTAAAACCTAGAAATCACGCAATACGAATTATTATTCAGAAACTATTTTCCCGGCAGTACCTAACTCTGAAGTTTTCTTAGGCGGCATCGGAATTATTTGAGATACTTCCTGCTGGTAACGTATATAAGCATTACCGTGGAATCTTACTAAATCTCTTTCTTCCAATTGCATTGCAATGAGTATATAACCAGTAGTTGCCAATGAAAATAAAAGATGACCGATTGTCATTTTAGGAACAGCCCAGAACGCAATTATAAATCCTAAATATAACGGATGACGAACAAGTTTATAGAAAAAAGGTTTTACAAATTTAGGATATACTTGTTCTTTACCTTTTAAATTTCTATATACTTGCTGCAAACCGAAAAGGTTAAAATGGTTTATTAAGAATGTAGTTAGAAGTACTATAAAAAAACCGATAAAAAATAGAAGGTTTAATACCATTGCCCAAAAAGAGCTTTCAACACTCCATACAGTTCCTGGAATAGGACGCCAGAATGCAAACATTAAAATAAGTGCGACACTCGCAAACAGTACATAAGTACTTCTTTCTATTGATCTGGGAATTATTTTTGTCCAAGCTTTTTTAAAGCCTTGTCTGGCCATAACACTGTGCTGAATTGCGAAAAGAGAAAGAAGAAGTATATCAATAAGCCAGACTAAATTAGTTCCGCCTTGAAAACCTGTATCGATGGATTTGGGAACAACAAAATTTCCAATAAATCCGATTGCGTAGAGGAACGTAATGAAAAATACAGCATAACATAATATACCGTATAAGAAAAAGATAACTCTTTTCATATAACCTCCAATGGTTTTTTATTGATGATTGAATTAAATCAATTTTGTTTTAATTGCTGATAATTGATTATGTAATCCGCATTACATTAAGTTAGTAAAAGATTAAAGTCTTAAATATTAAACTTCGACTTTTGAAAACTCATCTTCGATTGATATTGTGACTGGAAATGAATTAGCGATTAAATTATAAACCGGCGATGATTTTTTACCTAATTCCACTAAAAATTTTTTTTCTTCATTTGAAAGATTTTCTCCTTTAATTCTTATTATCACTTTTATATTTTCTTTATTATCAATATTATTTGAATAAATTCCTAAAAAACGTTGTAAATCAAAGTCGCCGGTTAATTCCGATTCCACATCATCCAGAATAATTTTTTTAGAAGCAGCTTGATAAACTATTGATGCGGTTAAACATCCGGCTAATGCATTTAAAACATATTCAATAGGAAAAGGACCCAGATTACTGCCAAGCAGAGTCAAAGGTAAATCATTATCAAATATAAAAGGAGAAGTTCGTGTACTATCTTCACTATCTGCGCCGTAAAAATCCTTTATTATAGCACGGCTGTGTCCGCCATTCATCCAGGTGTTCTTTACTCGAAACTGAAAATTTGCCAGCTCGGGTTTTCCTTTAACGGCATCAATTATTTCAAAAAATTTATTTATATCAATCCCATTTATTCTCTTCGGTTCTGCCATTCTTCTTCAATAAATTAAATAACATTTGTTCATATTTAGGCACACTTCATGCCAGGTTAATTATTTTCATTATTATTATGTTTATTAAAAAATTAAGAGGGGTTATGAAGATTTATTTTTACGATTTTTCGTTAATTATGAAATTTCGTGAATTAGTTGGTGAGATTTCGTTGGATGGTAATTAAAAAGAAATGTTGGAGTGTTATTGAATAATTATGTTTAATAATTATTAGGTTAATGCTATGAAAAAATCTTGATCTTTCTCTCAATTGTTACTTTACTAGATTAAAGTCAAAATTGAGGTTAAAAATATAAACTAGGTCAACATTTGCAATTTTTTTATGCCAAGAGCTTTTATTCTTGAACCTAAAGTTGTAGGAGGTATGCCTAAAAGTTTTGCAGCTCCATCTTCCCCGGAAATTTTCCAGTTAGATTGTTTTAGTGCTTGGATAATATTTTCCTTTTCTAAGTTCAGCAGTTCTTTTTGAGATAATATTTTTGATGGTTTAGTTTCTTTTATTGTTTGATCTGTATTATCAACCAAGTTGTCTGAAAATAAATTATCCAGAGTTAACTTCCCGTTGAACGAAGTTATAATTGCTCTTTCTATTACATTTTGAAGTTCCCTAACATTACCCGGCCATTTATAAGATGTTAATTTTTTTATAACATCCTGCGTTAAAATAGGAGGTTCTACTCCCATTACTTTCGATGATCTATTTATAAATTCTTGTGCAAGTTTAATTATATCATTTCCCCGCTCTCTTAAAGGAGGGACATTTATAGGGTATACATTAAGGCGGTAAAACAAATCTTCTCTAAATTTCCCGTTCTTTATCTCTTCTTTAAGATTTCGATTTGTTGCTGCAATAACTCGAACTTTTACTTTTTTTGTTTCGGAACTTCCTACAGGCTCAAATTCCCCTTCCTGAAGTACTCTTAATAATTTCGACTGCAAGTCTAGTTGGAGATCGCCTATCTCATCTAAAAATATTGTTCCGCCGTGAGCAAGTTCAAATCTTCCAATTCTTCTTTTAGTAGCGCCGGTAAATGCACCGGGTATATGACCGAATAATTCGCTTTCTATTAGCGATGAAGGAATTGCCGAACAATTTACTTTTATAAGCTGTTTGTTTTTTCTACTGCTAGCCGAATGAATTGCTCGTGCAACTAATTCCTTACCTGTTCCTGTCTCACCGGAAATTAGGACAGTTGAATCGGTTTTTGCGACAAGGTTAATATCATGCAGCAATTTCATAATTGGTTTGCTTTGACCGATAATTTCATCAAAATTATTCAGCAATTTTAATTCTTCTTTAAGATATTCCGACTCCAACTCCAGTGCTCGAATTCTCTTCTCAGCTTCCAGTTTATCATTTATATTCCTTAAAATTACGGTATAGAAAGTTTCATTATTTAAATCATATTGAGAAATGGTAGCTTCAGCAGGAAAACTCGGGCCATCTTTACATTTAACAACCAGGCTGTCAGTAATCCAAATATATTTTTCTCCCTTGGGCATACCGGATAATTCTTTAATGGAATTTTCAAAAATCTTTTTAGCTTTTTCAGTAAGGAGATCCAAAATATTTTTACCTAATATATTTTCTAATTCACATTTAATTAATTTTAATGCGGCAGGATTCATCATTGTTATGATTAAATCAGATTTTAGTTCAATTATGGCATCTAAAGCAGTATTAACTAATCTTCTAAGTTTTTTCTCTTTTTCTTCAATCTCATTTTCAGCTTCAACCCTTTGTAATTCTGAAGCTGCCTTTGAAGCAAAAATTTTAAATATTGCTTCATTATTAGGTTTTTCAGGCATTGGCTTATCATCAATTACACCCAAAAGACCTAAGGTTTTGCCACCGGTATCCAATAATGGAGCGCCCATATAGCTAACTACATTTATACCTAAATCCGGACCGTCCGGGAACAACTCAGAAACATTTTCTTTAATATGTACAAATCGTGATTCTTCAATTACATTTTGACAGGGTGTCCCGTCAATTTTGTAACCAAAATGATTAATCCATTTGCCGTCATACCAAAAAGCAAGAGCAAGAAGGAATCTCTTTTCTTCAAAATATTTAGTAAGCCAACCACCTTTTGTGTTTAATATAATGCATAAGTTTTTAACAAGTGAAGTATAAAAATCGGTTCCTGTAGATGAAGATGTCCCCTCAAATATAGCTCTAATGGCAGAATCCTCTTCATTTTTCACTTGTCTCATTTTAGATTCTTTTAACATAGTTAACTAAGAATTAATTTGAATGAAAATTTTCAGAATATTCTAAAAAGGATTTACACACTGGGAAATAGAAATTTTAAATATTTGCAGAAGAAAACAGCCACCGCAATTTTGGAATGATTTAAGTATCAGCTTTATTTTATAATAAATATTATGTAAAAATTAAAATAAAATATGCTTGTTAGCAAGAAATATTTCTTAAAATTTATAACAATAATGAAGTTTATTAAAATTTACATAAAAGAAATTTTTGTCAATTTCGGCTGCAGAAAGTCGGGATAAACTACAGCCAAAAGAATTTTACTACTTATTTGCTGCTAACCATATCGTTTTTCTGCAAAGCAATATTATATGTCTCATTAGCAATATACGAATCAAATTTTTCGCCTATTTCTTTTGCTTTTTCTTTGCTTCCGGCTATCTTAAATAATTGTTCCCGGTAAGCAGCATCCTCAGGGCTTATTTTCCATTCAAGATCCGAAGGTCCGTCCTTAAATTTCCAGACTACTGTTAAGCTCCAGGGACCTGTCTGATTTTCAAGTACCATAACCGGGCCGGGATTTCCAGCAGCTTTAGTCGCGGGCATATAATATTTCTTAATTATATTCATTGCATCATGCATTTTACCTGGTTTAAATTTTATACGTCCTACACCGTACCATGTTACATTTTTATATTTAGCTGCTTTTACAGGCTGATCCTTTGAAGAAGATTCCTGGCTAAATGACGGTTGACAAAAAAACAATGAGACAATTAATATCATTAAAACCTTCATGACTGGATTAAAACTTTGCTTAAATAACTTATGGCTTAAAATACTCATAGACTGTTTGAGATCTATATCGAAATTTTCATTATTCATCATAACCTCCTACCGATATTAATAAATTATTATTTAGAATGGATATTAAAATTAAATTATTAAGATCCATTATTTCCCTCCCCGACTTTTTAAAAATAAATTCTCCTAAAGCCGCTAAGAATTCGGGCAATCATATATAAATTTTTGTAATAATTAATATTGATCCTAAAGTGATCCGCTTAAGAAGAAATTGCAATTACAAAAGTTACTGCAGGTTTATATCATTTTAATATAATCTAATAAATGTCAATCTTGAAAAATATTGGTTTTCAATCAGTCAATTATGAATATATAATAAAAACTTTGATTGGTAAGTAATTATTATAAAATTATCGGACTACTAACTTTATTTTAGTTTAAAGAATTAAAACTTTAAATGCCATAGAAGGCCAAATAAAATACCTTAACCGTATTATAAATCACAAGTACTCAAATAACTTAAATCCAAGTAATATTAGTCTTAGTGAAAGGAAAAAGGTTCTTGTAATAAAAGATAAAATTAAAATATAATTATTCTTTAATGCATGTAAATTCAAAGAAATCAAATAATTAAAAAATTGACTGACATTTAAAAAATAAAAAAAGTTTGAATAAATAAGTTTTAATGGGGAAAATATTTCCGTTAAATTCTCTTTAAGGATTTTAATATAACTGCTCAATAATTATACGTAAGAATATATTCTTATGTTAAGAATAAATAAACAACAAATTAAAAGGGTGAATTATGAAAAATAAAATTTTATTCTCCGGATTATTACTTTTTTGTCTATCACTACTGTATGGCTGTTCGACATCAGGAATGTTCACTTCGGCTAATATGACAAATGTTCAGTTAAGGCAAGCGAATTATAAAATTATAGCGACTAATATTTCCGGCGAAGCTGAGGCAGGATACATAATCGGCGCTACTTTCCCTGCAGGACCTTTAACACAAACATTAGCCATAGCAAGGGTTAGCGGAACGGGAATGTTGTATAAAGAGGCACTGGAAAATCTTTGGAAAAATTATGAAGAGAAATACGGTAAAGCGGAGGGTGATAAATTAGCTCTAATTAATGTAAGATATGATACTGATGCAATAAATTTAATTTTATACACAAGTGCAAAAATTTATATTAGAGCCGATGTAATAAGATTTGAATAGACAGCAAGCCCAATTTCATGAATATAGGTTTGATTCATTATAAACAGGTACTTTATTTGCATTATAACTTTGCTGTTGTAAAAATAAAAGAGCAGTTATTACAGCAATATATAGAATGCTAATTTGTGTTACTTACATATTATTTTGGTATTATAGTTACGAATACTCTTTTATATCTTGATAATTGAGGTTCACCTTTATCTGTAACTCTTAAAATAAATTGAGCGGTTACTTTTTTCTTAACCATAGGTGCTATCACATAAGCGTTATGAACGTTTTCAGCTGAATTAATTTTTATAAGTTCTTTATACGAACCGGCTTCAGGGTAGTCAAACCAAAGGTAACTGAGATTATCTCCATCAGGATCGGTTGCCGTAGCATCTAAATCAAAGCCCTCTCCTGATTTAACAGTTATATGTTCGTGGACTAATAATTTGACAATCGGCGGATGATTTGCTTCTTTATATGTTTCCGTGCACCAGCTCATCCTGGCGGCAAAATCATTTTGAAAATCATTTCGCCAACGCCATAGTGTTGCTTTATTGCTTGTAAATGTCATTGTGTCCAATCTAACGGCTCGTCCGTATTCATTAAAAGTATAAGGAGTATATTTATCAACTGCATCTGTCCAAATGGCTCTGGTTTCCGGTTCTATCGGAACACCTGAATTACCTTTTTTAAGTGAATCAAATTTAGGTTTGTACAGTTCGTAACGACCGCCCCACCCTCCCCAGTCGGGATGTTCGGGATAACTCAATCCGTTTGGTATTAAATTTAACCAAGAAGGTGTATCACCTTCCATTCCGTAAGCTACATCGGGGTATACGGCACCTAAAGGCCCATGACCTTGCTGTATATTTTTTGCCAGCCATTTATTACTAATTGTTTCATTATTTATTCCCTTTATATAACTATTGATTGCACTCCAAGTGGCGCTTCCGTAATCATCGCCGGGGCTGACAATATAAAACAAATTAGGAAAATTTTTTCTGATCCATACACCGCTGTCGTCCTGGTCGGATATTGTATAGACCCTGAGTTTTGCTATTAACTTTTTTACTTCTGTTTCTGTTTTTGTTTTTTTTATATCATATAAAGCCTGGGCAAGAGTATTAACTCCTCCCCAAACGCATATCCATAAAGGGCGCTCATCTTTTTCTTCAAGAATTTTAATAATCCATTCAGAACCAGGTGAATCTTTTCTTTCGCCGACTCCCTGCATTCCATATTCTGCAATACTATTTTTTACTTTCTTTAATAGTGATTCAGCACTAGGAAAACCGGCCTCATTTTTATTAAGATTAGGCTGCACTTTACCGTATGCTTGAATTATATTTTTAATATATTCGGGATGGTTTGTTGTCTTTTGCCAGCAGGATGTTGTGGCAATTAATCCCTCTATATCAATTTCATTGGAGTATAATAATAATCGGACCATTGATTCGGAATCGTCCGGGTCAGCGCCAATATCCGTTAATATAATTACTCTATTTTTTTGAATAGCAGTTATACTTTTTTGATCTGCTTGAGCAAAAATAGAATTGAAAGTTAATATTAAGCCAAAGATAATTGTATAAACAATAGTTCTCATTCTATTAAATACCTTGTTCTAATTTGATTTAAAAATATAGGAATCATGAAATTACTTTATTTCAGCATTACCATGCCGAATGCTATCCTTCAGCCGACAGTCTGATGAGTACTAAAACATGTTATTCTCGGCTTTGGATTAGATTTATAATTGCAATCTACCAACGTTTTAGCTGTGAGTAGCTCAATTATTCATCCCGATTGCCATTTTATAAGCCATTGCAGCATCTGAAATCGGTGTTAAAGTATCCAATAAAATATTGTAAGTCCCTTTTGCGGACAGTTCGTCGGCAACTTTTTTAATTAAGGCTAAAGTTGCTTTCATTAAACCTGAACCAAGACTTAAGCGGGCAACACCTAAATCCTGCAGTTCACTTACAGAAAGAGGCATTCCTGTTCCAATTGTAGGATTTGCTAGAATATTAATTGGTGCATTAATTTCCTTAACTAAAGTTGCAATCATTTCTTTTTCCCAAACTGGCTGGACAAATATGCAGTCGGCGCCGGCTTCTCGGTATTTATTGCCGCGCTTAATTGATTCAGATAATTTTTCTTGGGGCGAACCAGATGAAACATAAAATGAATCAGTCCTTGCATTAATTACTAAATGAAATCCCAGTGAATCTGATAATTCACGAATGGCTGATATTCTTTCGCAGAATTCCGTCTCGTCAATTAATTTTGGATTTAATTCAATACTGTCTTCAATATTTATCCCCGCAACTCCAGTTGCAATTATCTTTTTAGCAGATTCAATTATTTCATCTAAATTATTTCCATACCCGGCTTCTATATCCACAGTTACTGGAGCTTTCACACCTTTTACAATTCCCGTTATAGCTGTAATCACTTCTGAAAGTTGTATTATCTCGCAGTCAGGGTAACCTAAAGAAGCAGCTAATCCCATACTTGTTGTTGCAATTGCCTTATAACCGCATGCTTCAATTAATTTAGAACTTCCGATATCCCATGAGTTTAACAGAACTAGAATTTCTTTATCTTGATGAAATTTCAAGAACAATTCGGCTTTTTCTTTTTGAATATTTGAAACCATAATATCACCCTTTTTTTATTATTTAATAATTGTCCCTTTCTTCTCACAGAATATTCATAACAACAGAAAACTAAAAAAGTTACTATAACAAATCTATTCTAATTTAATCATACTTACCATGGGACTAAACTTATATAATTGCTGCAACTTATCCGTCGACCATCCGTCTGTCGACGGATTCTTTGGAAGTACGGTTTGCATGTTAAATAATTTTGTACGAACACCTTAAATCCGGCAGCTGCCGGACCGAAACGGCCTGCCCGCCTATGTCGGGAAACGAGCAATCCGTAAATTACAAAAACGCCGAGCGCGATCCGTCAGCCGAAGAATGCAGTCGGTTGATGCGCTTGTATGTTTAAATTACTTAAAACAAAGCTTGTTTTTATAATAATATTTTATTCCTTACGGTTGAGAAGGTTGATTCGCTAGGCATCATTAGCCTGTTAACAAGTTTCTTCCTTCCGTCAGGTTAAAATCGGGGAATAACTTGGCTCTTGAAGCCGTATTTTACAAGACTGATGTTACCTGACAAACTGTTTATCATAACAATTTTAGCAGCCCCCAGGCTGCAGGAGTTTTTTATGTCTGATTATTTTCTCGGTATTGATGTCTCAAAAGGTTATGCCGACTTTATTCTTCTCGACAGTAATAAAAATATTGTAGAGAAAGATTTTCAGTTTGACGATACCTTTGAAGGGCACAATGAACTTTATTCTTTCTTAATTTCTTTTTTCTCAAAAAATCCTAATGCTCATATTACTGTTGCCGTCGAGTCTACTGGCGGATATGAAAACAACTGGGTCTCTTTTCTTGTTAAGCTTAAGGAAGAGCTTCCTCTTTCTGTTGCAAGGCTTAATCCTTTTGGTGTCAGCCACAGCTCTAAAGCAGACCTTAAAAGGATCGTTACCGATGAGATTAGTGCCCTTAGTATTGCCGAATATCTTATAAACCACAGAAGCAAAATCTCTTTTATTGAAGAAGATTACTTTGCTCCTCTGCGTAAACAATGGATATTCATTAAACTTTTGGTTAAACAAAAAGTTCAGCTCTATAATCAGCTCGAATCTCTGCTTTATTCTGCCAACCCGGAAGTGCTTGTCTTTTGTAAGCATGGTACTCCTAAATGGGTTTTGCAGCTGCTTAAAAAATATCCATCGGCTAATTATCTTTCCAGAGCTTCTATTTCTTCTTTAACTAAAATACCTTATGTAACTGAACAAAAAGCCAAAACTCTTATCAACAACGCAAAACACTCTGTCGCTTCTCAAACCGA
>Ga0315542_1000184_pt1:0-7500 | contig 36160 bp, 28 predicted proteins | sample SalMarSW160120MG_FD_202541 | JGI IMG/M metagenome (GOLD analysis project Ga0315542, IMG submission 202541) | Salt marsh sediment microbial communities from the Plum Island Ecosystem LTER, Massachusetts, United States - Salt Marsh Sediment SW1601-20 ...
CCGACCTCGATGGCGTGCCGGAGAGGGTTGCCGAGGAGCTCGAAGAGGAGCTCGCGGCGTCGTTGTCGTGCCGGGCGGCCATCAAGATCAACCATCCGCTGGCGCCCGAGAAGCAGCGGGCGCTTCTGTTGGACCTCGCGACAACCGAGGACCCATTCCGTTGCCCACATGGGAGGCCGATCGTCCTTCGCCTGTCCCAGGCGGAGATGGAACGACGCCTCGGGAGACGCTGATGAGACGTGAGCACTGGCACCTGACGGAGGCGCTGATATTCGTGCACTTCGCCTTCTTCTTCATGACCTCGACGACGCCCGGCACGAGCTCGAAGCTGGCCCTCATCCCCGGTCAGATTGCGGCCCGCCCGTGGAGCATCGTGACCTTCCAGTTCCTGCACGGCGGCATCATCGGGTTCTTTTTCTCGATGCTGATCCTGTGGATCATGGCGCGTCCGCTCGAGGAGGAGTGGGGCTCTCCGCGGTTCCTGATCTTCTGGCTGGTGTCGGTGCTCGGCGCGGCGGGCGCCGCCGTGATGGTTGGAGTCCCGCTCTCCAGCGACATCTTCCTCGCTGCCTCCCTGCTCTTCACGTACGCGACCCTGTATCCGAACGTCGAGTTCCTGCTCTTCTTCATCCTTCCGGTCAAGGTCAAGTACCTCGCGATCGTCGGCGGGGCGTTCCTCGCCTTCCAGAGCCTCCAATTCGGCCTCCTCGACGGGCTCGTAAACCTCGTCGGCATGTCGGCGGGCTACGGCTTCTTCCTTGCCACACGCCGGCTCCCGTCTCGCCGCAAGCTCGTGTTCCAGATGAAGAAGGCCCGCGGCGCCGCGGTGGCGGTCGCAAAGGATACCGTCGTCGAGCGCCGCAACCTGGGCTGGGACTCGCGCGTGCGAGCGGCCATCTCCCGTCTCGAGAGCGGCGAGCCTCCGGCCGCCGAGGACGAGGCGCTGCTAACGGAGCTTGAAGCTGGACGAGATCCGTCGGTCACGGTCTGCGCACCGGAGGACTTCGGTTTGACCGACGATCCCGTGTGCCGGAGGTGCTCCGGCTACGCAGAGTGTGCGCTCCGCAAGATCCGCTCCGCCCAGAACGAGAGCTGAGCTCATCCCAGTGTTGAAGTTGTAACTGCATCTCATAATGGAACTTCTTGCCTTCGTGAAGAGGTTCACATAAATTGGGGGGACGAAGGGAGGGCGCCATGATCGAGATCCGAATCCACGGTCGCGGCGGGCAGGGAGCGGTGATCGCCTCCCAGATCATCGCCGAGGCCGCGTTCCGCGAGGGGATGCATGTCCAGGCATTCCCCTCCTTCGGCTCCGAGCGGCGAGGCGCACCGGTGGCGGCGTTCGTACGTCTCGATCGCGAGCCGGTCCTGATCCGAACCGAGATCTATGAGCCGGACGGCTTGATCGTGCTCGATCAGAGCCTCATCACTCAGAAGCTCGTGGACGTCACGCAGGGTGTCAAGGACGACGCCTGGGTTCTCGTCAACTCGGCGCACGAGCCGGCCGAGTTTTCACATCTCGGTTCGTTCCAGATTGCGACCGTGGATGCCTCGCGCATCGCCATCGAGCATCGACTGGGCTCGATCACGTCGCCGATTGTCAACACCGCCATCCTCGGTGCCCTGTCCGAGCTGACAGGCCTGGTCAGCCTGGACAGCCTCGGCGAGGCGATCCGTGCAACCGTGCCGATCAAGGCGGAGGCCAACGTTGCGGCCGCAGTTGAGGCCGCTCGCAGAGTCCGCGTTCTCGCTGCTCGGGGCGTGGGGAGGTAAGCAGATGGTCGAGCTGAACCCGAAGTTTCTCGAGGACATCCCCCTAACCTCCTACTCCGACAACCCGATCACGGCGATCAAGACCGGCACCTGGAAGTACGTGCAGCCCCTTTACGAGGACAGGCTTCCGGCATGCTCCCATCTGTGCCCCGCGGGGAACGACATCTCGAAGGCCATGGATCTCATCGCCCGTGGCGACGTGGCAGCCGCGGCCCGCCTGTGGCGCGCCGGTAACCCCCTCGCCTCGACGCTGGGACGCGTCTGTCCACATCCGTGTGAGAGCGAGTGCAACCGAGGGCAGTTCGGCGGCGCAATCGCGATCCACATGATGGAACGGTTCCTCGGCGACAGATCCCTGGACGAGAGCTTCCTGCCGGAGAAGGCGAAGCCGACCGGCAAGAGCGTGGCGGTGGTCGGAGCCGGCCCGGCGGGGATCTCCGCTGCCTACAGCCTAGCGCTGGCCGGGCACGAGGTGGAGGTCTTTGACGACAAGCCGGAGCCTGGCGGGTACCTTCGCACCGGCATTCCGGACTACCGGCTGCCGAAGGAGATCCTGGACCGCGAGCTCGACCTCGTGAAGAGCCTCGGTGTCCGCTTCACGTGCGCGACCCAAGTCGGTGCCGACATCACGCTTGACGACCTGCGGGAGAGGTTCGACGCCGTCATCGTGGCGGTGGGCTTCCACCGGTCGCGACCGCTGGCAGTGCCCGGGGAGGACCACCCAGACGTCCTCCGCGGGGTCACGCTCCTGGAGCGGATTCTGGCCGGCGAGCGTCCCGAGCTGCCATCGCCGCTGGCGGTGGTCGGCGGCGGAAACACCGCCATCGACGTTGCACGGTCGCTGCTGCGTCTCGGTGTCGAGCCAATCGTCGTGTACCGGCGCTCCCGGCTCGAGATGCCGGCCATCCCGGCGGAGGTGGAGGAGGCGGACAAGGAGGGCATCCCATTCCACTTTCTCACCGCGCCAAAGCAGGTTGTGGTTGAAGGCGGCCGGGTGACCGCCCTCGAGTGTCTGAAGATGCGTCTCGGCGAACCCGACGAGTCGGGACGGCGGCGGCCCCTGCCGGTGGAGGGGTCGGAGTTCCGACTGCCGGTAGCGGGGGTCGTCACCGCCATCGGCGAAAGCGCCGATCTGGGACTCTTGCCGGAGGCTGCTCGGGATGGCTGGCGGGTGGCCGCCGACGAGCGTTTTGCAACCCCGGTCGATGGGGTCTTCGCGGCCGGTGATGCGGTCTCTGGCGAAGGCACCGTGACGGCCGCCGTCGGCGCCGGGCGGAGGGCAGCGGCGGTGGTTGACAGGCGTCTGAGCGGCCGCGAGCTGCCGGCGGCGGCGCCGTCGCTTCAGAGACTGTGGCGGAGACAAATCGAAGCCGGTCATCCGGTGTATGTAGACCAGCTCAATCCCGCGTACTTCACACAGGTGCCGCGACCGCAGCTCAGGGAGCTCGACGCCGAGGTGCGGAGCTCCTCGTTCGATGAGGTGGTGCAGGGCTTTACCGACGAAGAAGCGGTGCAGGAAGCGCGCCGCTGCCTGGTATGTGGGACGTGCAACGAGTGCTGCAACTGCCTCTTCTTCTGCCCCGACGTGGCCATTCACAAGCGCAACGGGGCGGCCGGCTTCGACATCGATACCGAGCACTGCAAGGGGTGCGGAATCTGCGTCGAAGAGTGCCCGCGCAGCGCGTTGACCCTGGTGGAGGTGGAATCATGAGGATGGTGGTCAAGGGCAACGGAGCGGTGGCGCACGCGGTGCGGCTGTCCCGGGCGCAGGTGGTTTCCGCCTACCCGATCACGCCGCAGACCTCGATTATCGAGGAGCTTGCGACCATGGTGGCGAGGGGCGAGCTCGATGCTCGCTTCATCAAGGTCGAGTCGGAGCACTCGGCGCTCGCCGGCTGTATCGGTGCCGCCTCCGCTGGCGCGCGCACCTTCACGGCGACCTCCGCCCAGGGTCTCGCGCTGATGCACGAGCTCATTCACTGGGCCGCCGGTGCCCGCCTTCCCATTGTGCTGGCAAACGTCAACCGCGCCATGGCTCCCGGCTGGTCGATCTGGACCGACCAAAACGACTCTCTGTCGCAGCGGGACACCGGCTGGATGCAGATCTACTGCCAGTCGTCCCAGGAGGTGGTTGACTCCGTGATTCAGGCGTTCAGGGTGTCCGAGAAAGTGTTGCTGCCGACGATGGTCGTGCTCGACGCGTTCTTCCTCTCTCACACCTACGAGGATGCGGAGATCCCGGAGCAGGCGGTCGTGGACTCCTTCCTGCCGGCACTGGACCTGCCGCACAAGATGGACCTCGAGCACCCCGCCGCACTCGGCAACCTCGTCTTTCCAGATCGTTACATGGAGTTCCGGCGCAAGATGGACCTCGCTCACGATCTCGCGCTCGACGTCTGGGACGAAGTCGGGCGTGAGTGGGGGCAGCTGACCGGCCGGCCGTACGGCGTTGTCGAGGAGTACCGCCTGGACGGTGCCGAGCTGGTGCTGGTGACGGCTGCCACTGCCGCCTCTACCGCGCGCCCTGTGGTGGACCGGCTCCGCGACGCCGGGGTTCCAGTAGGGCTGGTCCGGCTGCGGGTCTTCCGGCCGTTCCCGGCAGCTGTCTTGCGCTCTTTGCTCGGCGGCCGGCGCAAGGTCCTGGTCCTGGATCGCAACTGCTCTTTCGGACACCATGGTGTCTTCCACCAGGAGGTCAAGTCGGCGTTGTATGAGCTTCCCCACGCCGAGCAGCCCCGGGTGTGCGGCGTGATCGCCGGCCTCGGCGGGCGGGACATTACGCCGGACGACCTCGGCGAAATGCTGACCGGCGTGTGGGAGGGACGGATCCAGGATCCGGTCACCTGGTGGGATGTGCTGCCCGCAAGGGACCCGGCGACGGCCGCGTTGGCGATGGGCTGAGGAGGCGTCATGGCGATCGACATCTCGAGCTACGATCCACGGAACCTTCACCTTCCCGATGGCGAGATCCTCAGCTCCGGCCACCTGGCGTGCCCGGGCTGCGGGGCGGCGCTCGGCATGCGCCTGGCGCTGAAGGCGCTCGGGCCGAACACCATGGTGGTGATCCCTGCCTGCTGCTGGGCGGTGATCAACGGGCCGTACCCGTTCGAGGCGCTCAGCGTTCCGGTGCTACAGGTCGCGTTCGAAACAGCGGCCATCTCGGCCTCCGGCATTCGCGCGGCGCTCGATACGCAGGGCAAGAAGGACATCAACGTGGTCGCCTGGGCCGGGGACGGAGGAACCTTCGACATCGGCTTCCAGGCGCTGTCAGGGACCGTGGAGCGCAACGACGACATCATCTACATCTGCTACGACAACGAGGCGTACATGAATACGGGGATCCAACGCTCGTCGGCGACCCCGTACGGGGCATGGACCACGACCACCCCCGTCGAGACTCCCAAAGCGGAACCGAAGAAGAACATGGTGGAGATCATGGTCGAGCACCGGATCCCCTATACCGCCACCGCATCGATCGCCTTCCCCGAGGATTTCGTGCGCAAGGTGGAGAAGGCGAAGGAGATTCGCGGAGCGAAGTTCATTCACCTATGGATCTCCTGCCCGGCTGGACACAAGTCGGAGGAGCGGAGCTCGGTCAAGATCGCGCGGCTGGCGGTGGAGACCGGCGTCTTCCCTCTCTACGAGGTGGAGTACGGAACCCGCTACACGATCAACCACGAGCCGGCCTTCACCGACGTCAGCGCCTACCTCGAGCTGCAGGGACGGTTTCGGCACCTGAAGGATGAGCACATCGAGACCATACGTCGCAACATCCGTTGGGAGTGGGAACGGTTGCGTGCCAAGGAGGAGATGGGCCGCAAGCTGTCCTTGCCGCCGGACGTCGTTCGTGCCGCAGTCGGCGACGGCGAGACGACGGCAGGCTAGCCCGGTTCCTGCCGACCACTTCGAGGCGGGTTGTCTCCGCACAGGAATGACACCGGAGGGGCGACGATTGAACCGTCAAGGCGCAGAGGGCGCAAAGATAGAGAGAGCAGTATCTTCTTAGCGAACTTGGCGCGCTGAGCGCCTTCGCGGTTTCCGATCAAGCCCCAACGGCACTCGAGAGGGTGCCGATAGGAGCGAGCCTGAGTGGAAGGGATGTCCAGGGCCCAGATCATCAAGAGCGATCATGGTGGGACCGGGCAGATGTATGTCAGCGGCAGTGGTCCGGGCGGAGAGCCACCGGCTTATCCCGGTGGTATCCTCTGGTGCTGGAGGTTCGGCCATGCCACGAGTCCGGCTCGCTCAAATCGCTCACGCCCGCTCCGGCGACAAGGGGGATGACTCCAACGTCGGTGTCATTGCTGACTCAGCCGAGGCGTACGACGTGCTCGTGAAGGAGCTGACGGCGGCGCGGGTTGCGGCTCACTTCGCGCGGATCTGCCGTAAGGGCGTGACCCGGTATGAGGTGCCCAACCTGAGGGCCCTCAACTTCATCCTCCACGATTCTCTTGGCGGCGGCGGCACAGCGAGCTTGAGCACCGACTCACAGGGGAAGACCCATGGCCAGGCGATGCTGCTGCTCGAGCTCGAGGTGCCGGACGGCGTGCCCGTGCGGCCGGCCGAGGAGGTCTTCGGCGACGCCTTTCCGTCTTGCGTTGACAGTCCATGACGCCTGCGCTATAAATCCTCCGCCTGGTTGCCCAGGTAGCTCAGTTGGTAGAGCAGGGGACTGAAAATCCCCGTGTCGGCAGTTCGATTCTGTCCCTGGGCACCATGACCGCACACCTACCGCCAGCCGACGGCTGCGACGAACGATACGCCGCGATCTGCGGCGTTTTCTTGTGCTCGCTCGCTGCGGAGTAGATGCAGCTACGCCTCACTCGCTCGCACGGCGAAGACACCACAGCTCATGACGTATCGCATCCCTCGCTACGATGCCCACGAAGACAGGCTGATGGAGAAGAAGAACACTCAGGAGAATCCCTGCCCACTGGACATCGCGGGCGCGGGGCGCACCAGAGCATAGTGCGCTCCACCGGGCGTACCGTCCTTGATGTTTCTCTGAAGGGCGTTCACAAGCCGTACGCGCTCGCGAAAAACGTCAAGAGAGGCAATGCACGGGAAGGGCCTTCCTTGGCCAGTGTGGCCTCAGCCACCAGGGTGGGGCTCGAGCACGCTCCGGCGGTCACCACGAAGACGCTCATCCCCGCTCGCTGCTTCGCGACCGCCGGAGTTGCGAGACGGCTGGGGCGGCTGCCCCAGACCGCCGCCGGAGTTTCGGAGAATCCTCGCGAAGCTCGCAGCGCCCGCGTGGAGAGCCGGGGCGTGTAGAATCTTCCCATGGCGACGACCAAGCTCGGCGTGCTGATCTCGGGGCGTGGGAGCAACATGCAGGCCATCGTTCGGGCGTGCCGCGCAGGGCGTGTTCCTGGCGAGGTGGCACTGGTGGTTTCGAACAAGGCATCCGCTCCCGGGCTGGCCTGGGCGGCAGAAAACGGTATACCGACCTGTGTGCTGCCTCATCGGGACTACGCAAGCCGTAAGGAGCATGACGCCGCTGTTGTCAGCGCGCTGCGGCGGGCCGGTGTCGAGTGGGTCTGCCTTGCCGGCTACATGAGGCTGCTGTCCCCCTCCTTCCTTGCGGCCTTCGAGCAGCGTGTGCTCAACATCCACCCTTCTCTGCTACCCGCTTTCCCGGGTCTCGACGCCCAGCGCCAAGCCTGGGAGTACGGGGTCAGGATCTCGGGTTGCACGGTGCACTTCGTCGATCGGGAGCTCGATCAT
>Ga0315542_1000184_pt1:12500-36160 | contig 36160 bp, 28 predicted proteins | sample SalMarSW160120MG_FD_202541 | JGI IMG/M metagenome (GOLD analysis project Ga0315542, IMG submission 202541) | Salt marsh sediment microbial communities from the Plum Island Ecosystem LTER, Massachusetts, United States - Salt Marsh Sediment SW1601-20 ...
AGACCCTGTGAACCTTTACTATAGCTTGGCACTGGGTCTCGGTGTTGCATGTGCAGAATAGGTGGGAGGCTTTGAAGCCGGAGCGCTAGCTTCGGTGGAGCCATCGGTGAGATACCACCCTTGCAGCACTGAGGCTCTAACCCAGGCCCGTGATCCGGGTCGGGGACAGTGTCTGGTGGGTAGTTTGACTGGGGCGGTCGCCTCCCAAAGTGTAACGGAGGCGCCCTAAGGTACCCTCAGGCTGATTGGAAACCAGCCGTAGAGCGCAAAGGTATAAGGGTGCTTGACTGCGAGACCTACAAGTCGAGCAGGGACGAAAGTCGGGCTTAGTGATCCGGCGGTTCCGAGTGGAAGGGCCGTCGCTCAACGGATAAAAGGTACTCCGGGGATAACAGGCTTATCCTGCCCAAGAGTTCACATCGACGGCAGGGTTTGGCACCTCGATGTCGGCTCATCGCATCCTGGGGCTGGAGCAGGTCCCAAGGGTTCGGCTGTTCGCCGATTAAAGCGGTACGTGAGCTGGGTTTAGAACGTCGCGAGACAGTTCGGTCCCTATCTGCCGTGGGCGTAGGATATTTGAGGAGATCTGTCCCTAGTACGAGAGGACCGGGATGGACGAGCCTCTGGTGCACCAGTTGTCACGCCAGTGGCACAGCTGGGTAGCTATGCTCGGAAAGGATAACCGCTGAAAGCATCTAAGCGGGAAGCCCACTCCAAGATAAGATATCCCGGGCGCAAGCCCCTTAAGACCCCAGGGAGACCACCTGGTTGATAGGCGGGGTGTGGAAGCGTGGTGACACGTGGAGCTAACCCGTACTAATCGGTCGTGAGGCTTGACCATACATTATTCAGGACTGGCTTTCTTTCGGTGACACTCTGAGGAGGTTGTGAGTTTTTTCCGGTGGCCATACCGAGGGGGAAACGCCCGATCCCATTCCGAACTCGGAAGCTAAGCCCCTCCGGGCCGATGGTACTGCGCTGGCAACGGTGTGGGAGAGTAGGTCGCTGCCGGGAAGTCTTTGAGTGAAACGCCCCGCTTGCGCGGGGCGTTTTTTTTGGCGCTGGCCGGCGGCGACCTACCGCGGCGCGGCGAGCGCCGCGTGGGGGGAGTTGGTCCATGGCGGCTGTGCCGCTGCTCACGTTATCACCACCGCTGGTACGCCACGAGGGTGGCAGAGGGCCGACCGAATCGAAGTCGCCGCGGGAGCCGGGCCGGGCGGGATGCCGAGAGCTCTGGCTCAAGGGGTGAATCCAAGTCGGCTTCGATCCAGCCAACAGGTCAGGTTCCTGCTAACCTTCACCTTCATGGGAACGCTCATCCGTCCCGACCAGCACTGGGCCCTCCTGGCCATTCTCCTGTCCGCCGGGGCGTTTGGCCTGTGGGCCGAGAGAACCCGCATCGGGGCGCGCCTGTCCGGTGCAGTCATCGCCATCGGAACCACGTTCGTGCTCTCCAACGTGGGGGTGATACCGGCCTCCGCCCCGGTCTACGGCATGGTGTGGTCGTACCTGGTGCCGCTCGCCATTCCGCTGCTGCTGTTCAAGGCCGACCTGAGGCGGATCCTGCGGGAGGCGGGGCCGACCCTCCTGGCCTTCATCGCGGGCGCGGTCGGCACCGTCGTCGGGACCGTGGTCGCCTTTCACCTGCTGCCGCTCGGGGCGGAAGGCTGGAAGCTCGCCGGGATCTTCTGCGCCACCTACGTTGGCGGCTCGATGAACTACGTGGCGGTCGCCGCGGCCCTCAAGCTGCACTCCGGGGATCTGCTGTCGGCCGGGGTAGCGGCGGACAACCTGGTCATGACCCTCTACTTCCTGCTGCTGTTCGCTCTGCCCGAGATTCCGTGGCTGCGCCGGCGCTACCTCGACCGGGTCAAGGTGGCGGACGTCGACAGCAACGGAGGCTACTGGGAGAACAGGGCGATCTCGTTGCACGACCTTGCCGCCTCGGTGGCGATAGCGGCCGCCGCCTGTGCGCTCGGGTATGGAGTTGCTGCCTGGATGGGGTGGCAGGGCGGTGGGATCCTGGTGCTGACCGCGCTCGTCGTGGTCGCGGCCACTCTCTTCCCGCGCCAGATCGGCCGCCTGGGAGGCGCGGAGGAGACGGGGACCCTGCTGATGCAGGTGTTCTTCGCCGCGATCGGCGCCAGTGCCAACATCGGCGTCGTGCTCAGGGTCGGTCCCATTCTGATGGTCTTCGCGGCGACCATCTTGCTCGTGCACCTGGTTCTGATCCTGCTCGCCGGTAAGGCGATGGGCCTCGACCTGGTCGAGATCGTCATCGCTTCCAACGCCAACATGGGCGGCCCGACGACAGCCGCCGCAATGGCGGTTGCCCGGCGCTGGGAGTCGCTCGTGATTCCCGCCATCCTGTGCGGCACCCTGGGCTACGCCACCGCCACCTTCATCGGCGTTGCGGTGGGCCAGTGGCTCCGGTAGGCCCGGATCATCCCAGAGCAGATAATCCCCGCCACGGAAGATCCGCGGCCTGCGGCCGCGCCCCTCGGGGACCGTCAGTCCGTCTTCGAGGGGGACCTCGAGCCGTCCTGCCGGCCCCGAGGGGCCGCTCCGCTCGGATCTGCGTGCTGTTCCATTCGAGAGGGGAGTGAGTCCTTTCCAATTGATAGAAGAAGGATCGCGCAGGAGCGCCCTCTCGCACCACGCCCCTGCGCTCGCTTGGTCGGCACGACCACGAGGTCAGTGCACTCCTCGCTCGCTGGTGGCGAGGCGCGAGGAGAACACCCTGCGCGATCCCGCCTGGACCAGTGTGCCGCGAACGCATGCCCCGTGCGGACTTCGCCCGCAGCTCGCTGCGCGGGCCGGCGGAGCGGGAACGGTGCGATGCGTCGGCTCGCGGCTGCACCCGCCGCGGACACCGGGGAGCTCGTGCTCGGAGGCTTACCCTCAGCGGCCCTCGGGCCAAGCCTCCTGCGCCCGGTCTTCCCGCCGCCCGCGGCGGGATGGCTGCTCGCCTCCTTCCGTTCCGTTCCCGCCCCACCGCGGGACCGTTCCTAGCAAGAGAGCCGGGAGCGGCCCGCGCGATGGCGGAGGTCGCCCTGTCGGGCTGTAGTTGGGATGGACCTGCGGGTCTTGGGCAGCTGCTGAGAATCAGGGTTGACGGGCGTTGTGGGGGGGTATATTACATCATGTCGGTACAACCCATGGTAGAAGGGAGAAACAAGATGTCGATTTCGCGCCGTTTCCGTGCATATTCCGTGGTTCTCGTGGTTGGCATTGTGGCGGTACCAGCCGCAGTGCTATCTGCCGGCGACCTTGCTGCCGGGCTGTCGAAGGTAACGGTTCAGGGCCATCAGGTAGCCGGAGGGAAGTACAGCGTTGCCCTGGAAACTCAACTCTCCCAACCCAACCTATACGATGGGGTATTGGTGTTCGCAGAGCCCTCGCACACACTGCTCTTAGTCCAGAACAACGATCCCAATGGCGGGGTGCAGCTGGGTGAGAATGAGCGTCCGTTGGTGTCAGTTGGCGGGTCGCTGACCGAGAGTGCACCGCAGGTCGTTGTGCGCTACGAGGCATCTGGCGACACCCGGATCGTCGTTCAACTCGCCAGCGGTGCGGAGCGTACTACCGTCTCGGACGCTCGGATAAACGTTGCCGCATTCGAGTTCTCTACGACCTTTTCCAGTGGCGACGGGAATATGCCGATCAGCTACCATCACTGCGCTAGTTGTATCCCGTGTGGAACGATGTGTGTTGACTGCGGAGGCCCTAGGTTTACGGTCGACTGCGTCGGATGCACGATTCACTGTGGATGGTGAGCAGCGCGACCGGCCGAAATCACAATACCGATGCCGTTTCGAGCGCGCGGCTCATGAACTCGTCCATGGCCTCGAGCAGTCCCCGGGGCTCCTTGATCTCGGTCAGGCGGCGGCGTAGCTCGCGGCCGCCGGGCAGCCCGTGCGTGTACTTGCCTATGAACAGCTTGAGCTTGTGTGCCAGGTCCTTGCCCTCGAGCTCGGCGGCCAGGATCCCGAAGTGGTTGCGTACAAGTTCGAATCGGTCGGCGAGGATCGGCTCACGGTAGCTGCCGGTGGCCAGGAGATCGGCGCTCTGGCGGAAGATCCACGGGTTCTTCAGGGTGGTACGGCCGATCATCACCATGTCGCAGCCGGTCTCGCCAAGCATGCGCGCCGCGTCCTCCGGCCGGTCCACATCGCCGTTGCCAATGACCGGAATCGACAGCAGGTTCTTGAGCCGGGCGATCTGCGACCAGTCCGCGGTGCCGCTGTACTGCTGGCGCGCCGTGCGGGGGTGGAGGGTCACGGCGTCGACCCCCTCCCCCTCGCAGATCCTGCCGAGCTCGAGGTAGTTGGCCTCGGCCTCGCGGAGCCCCGATCTGAACTTGACGGTCAGCGGCAGCCGTACCGCTTGACGGACGGCGCGGACGATCCGGCGGGCGAGGTCGAGGTCTCCCATCAGCGCAGCGCCGGCGCACCCCTTGAGGACCTTGTTGGCCGGGCAACCCATGTTGATGTCGCAGACGTCGGCGCCCATTTCCTCGACCACGCTGGCCGCCGCGCCCATGCGCTGGGGGCTGGAGCCATAGACTTGGATCGAGATCGGCCGTTCCTGGTCGTGAAAAGGCAGCTTGGCGACCTCGGTGCCGATGCCACGCGTGATCGCCTCCGACGAGATGAACTCCATCGTCACCAGGCCGCAGCCGCCGAGAGTGCGGATGATGCGCCGGAACGGGGAGTCCGTGATCCCGGCCATCGGCGCCAGGACCAGGGGCGGCTCAACGACCAGTGTGCCAACGTATGCCACCCACCGATGATACCCTTTGAGCCCGCAGGGCGGGGAAGGAAGCTACTGCGGCCGCCGATGCGGGGGCCATGGCGGCCCTTCTCAAGTACCGTCCGTCCTCAACGTGGCTCTGCCACGCCTGCGGCGGACGGTGCCTTCGAATGACCACCCTGACCCCCACCTCAGCGACCTCGCGACGCTCCCTTCCCCACCCTGCGGGCTGAAGAACAATACCTACTGACCACACTCTCGAGCTGGCCCACGTTTTGGGGGCCAATCGCGTCAATCTCGGCACAGCGAGCCGGCAGGGGCGTGACCGTGTATCATGTCGGTCGCGCTGCGCGGCGCGCTTGGAGAAGGGGGGAAAGATGGAGCTTCGGACGGTAGACGAGATCCTCGACTTTGCCATCGACAGGGAGCAGGACGCGCACGACCTGTACGCTACGCTCGCCGACAGCGTGAGACGCCCCGGCATGCGCGAGGCGTTCCTCGCCTTCGCCAAAGAGGAGGCGGGTCACAAGGCGAAGCTGATCAGTATCCGGGAGGGGATCCTGCCGGAGTTCGAAACCGAGAAGATCCAGGACCTCAAGGTAGGCGAGCTGCTCGAGGACGTGCAGCCGACCCCGGGCATGAACTACCAGCAGGCGTTGCAGCTCGCGATCAAGGCGGAGCAGCGGGCCCACGACCTCTACACGGGGCTCGCGGCCGCCACGGATGACGCGACGCTCCGCTCGGTCTTCGATGGTCTGGCTCAGGAGGAGACCAAGCACAAGCTGTTTTTCGAGACCGAGTACGACGAGGTCGTGTTGGAGGGCAACTAGCTGAGCCAGCAGGCCGGGAAGAGGAAGCTACTGCGGCCGCCGATGCAAGGGCCATGGCGGCCCTTTTCGGCCCCCGTCCGTCCTCAACGTGGCTCTGCCACGCCTCCGGTGGACGGGGACCTCGAATGACCACCCTGACCCCTGCCTCGACGCCCTCGCGACGCTCCCTTCCCCGTCCTGCGGGCTGGAAGAAACTCCTCACGACTACTGGTGCCGCCGTCAGGCGAGGAGGGAGCTGTCTTTCGCTCCAAGGAGTCGGAGCCGTCCCCAAAGCGGGGCGGTGCTGTCTCCAGCAACAGCGACAACGGTCAGCGGCAGGGACAGCGGCAGCAGTCAGCGCCGGTGCCAGGTATGGCGCCGGCGGCAGGTCTGCCTCCGGGTCGTTCGGCGGGGAAGATCGCCGGTGGCCACCCCATGTCAAGGGCAAGCCGGGCCAAGGCCCGGTGCTTCGCACCCTTGACGTGATTCTCTTCTTCATCACCGGGGAGGAGACTAACCACGGATCTCACGGATTTCACCGATTTGAAAAGGGGGCGCCGGCGGCTCGTTGTGGATTCGAGATGATCTGAGCCGACCGGCAGCAGGCTGGACGCGCGGGGCTGCAAACAGACCGTCAATCCACCTCTTCTAATCCGTGTAATCTGTGTAATCCATGGTTGTCCTTCCTGGCGGCTCCGACGACCTCGTAGCCCTCGGTGGCGCAGCGGCCGACCTAGCGTGTGTGACCTGTGCGGCAGGAAGGCGACCGCTACTGGGTCGGTTGTGAGTCGGAGTCGTTGTCACTCTCCCGGCGCCCGGCCGGGGGGTTGGGGACGGCTCACGTGGGCACGCCGAGCTTGGGCAGCAGCCAGCGCTGCAGCACGAGGTAGGCGGCCATCACGAGAATGAAGATCAACCACTGCTCCATCGCTTCTCCTGACAAGGATGAGGATACACCGGAGCGGTTGGTTCGAGTGCGGGGATGTTTTTCTGGCGCTCCAGCGGGCGCGCGGTCCAAAGCGACCGCACGTCTCGCGTCTCCGGCGGTCGCACGGCCACGAGAAGCGATCAACGCCTTCACGGCGACCGCCGGAGCCTGCTCGAGCCGCCTCCCACGTCGCTGAGGCCGTTCTCTGACCGCCAAGGGCCGAGGACCCCCCCCCTTGACGTTTCTCGCCAGTGCATGCGGCTCGTGAACGCTCTCCAGAGAAACATCAAGGACGGTACGCCCGTTTGAGCGTCAGATGCTCTGGAGCGAACTGCGGTCGGGTTCTTCGGGTGGGTGGGGGATGCGTTTCCCGTTTCCCGTCTTCCGTTTCCCCGGATGGGCGGGCGGGGGAACCTAATCACCTAATCACTCAATCACTTCGTTAGCTGCCGGCCGGGCGGGGGCCCCTGGCTCGCTGGGGCCTAGATAATCTGCTCGACGCCCCACACGATCATCTTCATCTTCTTCATGCACTCGGCGCAGTAGCGCTTGATGTCGTCGACCAGCGGCTGCAGCCTGTCCGCCGGCAGCACGGTGAACACGATCGACGATGTCTTGGGGAAGGCGCGCGAGCCCATGCGAACCCCGCTCTCGCCGACCCCATGCACTTGGGGGATCTCTGTGTAGCCGACGATCTCGTTGCGGTTGAGGAGAACCTCGAGCTCCTCCTTGTGGGAGCTGTCGACGATGATCATGAGCATCTTCATGTGCGCCTCCATGGGCGGCAGCCGGAGAGGGAGGCAAGAGCAGGCCGAGGGCGCCGCTCAATCCGTCTCGCGTCAGCCATGTTTCAGACCCAGCTTCCTGAAGATCGCCATCGCCGGGCACCACCTGGTGAACGCCGACTGCAGCAGGTTGAGGCCGACGAACGCGGTGAACAGGTACCAGTAGGGGTTCACCCAGTGCCCGAGGGCGAGGGACAGCAGGATGAAGAACCCTGCAGTGGCTCGAAGCGCTTCGTTGACTGTCATATGGGACCTCCCTTGGCAGTTGTCCGAGTTCAGTCTTCCCCGATTCTGACTACCTTCTCAGGGCCGACGGTTTTCAGGTACATGTAGTACAGCAACGGAATCACCACCAGGGTCAAGATGGTGGAGACGACAACGCCCGAGATGAGGGCCGTGGCGAGGCCCTGGAAGATGGGATCGAGGAAGATGACGGCGCCGCCTACGACCAGGGCGGCGGCGGTAAGCACGATGGGGCGGAAGCGAACGGCGCCGGCCTTGATCACTGCGTCCTCGAGGTTCTCGCCCGCCTCCAGCTCGAGGTTGATGAAGTCGACCAGGAGGATGGAGTTGCGGACGATGATGCCGGCGAGCGCGATAAAGCCGATCATCGAGGTGGCGGTGAAGAAGACGTGCAGCAGGCCGTGTGCGGGCAGGATACCGATCAGGGTCAGCGGGATCGGTGCCATGATGATGAGCGGCGTGACGAACGACCGGAACCACCCAACCACCAACACGTAGATGAGGACCATAACGACGCCGAACGCGATCCCCATGTCGCGAAACACCTCGTAGGTGATTTGCCACTCGCCGTCCCACTTCATGATGTAGCGAGTCGGATCGGTCGGCAGATGGGTGGAGATGACCGGTAGCTTCTCGCCCAGCGGCGTGACGATCGACGACATTCGGTGCTCCATGTTGAGGATTGCGTACACCGGCGACTCGGCCTGGCCAGCGACTTCGCCCACGACGTACGTGACCGGCCTCATGTTCTTGTGGTACCGGAAGCGCTCCCTGGTCGATTCGTGGACCGTAACCAGCTCGGCGAGCGGCACCATGCGGCCGTCGCTGCCATGGACCGACAGCTGCAGCAGGTCGTCGAGGTGCGAGCGTTGGGCGCGATCGAGACGGAGGACGATCGGTATCGGCTCCCGCGACGTTGGCACGTGTGCGAGCCCGGCATCAGCCCCGGCCAGCGCCACCCTCAGGGTGCGGACGACCTGCTCGGGGTTGATGCCGGACCGGATCGCTTTCTCGCGGTCCACCTCCACCTGCCAGCGAGGCGAGGCGGCCTCGACGTACCAGTCGACGTCGACCACACCGGGCGTGCTCTCGAAGACGGCCCGCACCTGCCTGGCGACGTCCAACCGCCCCTTGAGGGTCGGCCCGTAGACCTCGGCCACCAGCGTCGACAGGACCGGCGGCCCGGGCGGCACCTCTGTGACCTTGACGTTGACGCCGAGCCGCTTGCCGAGCGGTGCGACGATCTTGCGGATCTTCTTTGCCAGCTCGTGCGACTTGGTGCTTCGCTGGTGCTTGCCGACCAGGTTCACCTGGATGTCGGCGACGTTGGCACCGCGGCGCAGGAAGTAGTGACGTACGAGGCCGTTGAAGTTGAACGGCGCCGAGGTGCCGACATAGACCTGGTAGTCGGTCACCTCCGGCAGGCCGCGGAAAGTGCCGGCGATCTCGCGGGCGGCCGCGTTCGTCTGCTCCAGCGTGAAGCCCTCCGGAGCATCGATCACAACCTGCAGCTCGGACTTGTTGTCGTACGGGAGCATCTTCACGGTCACGAAACGGATGAAGACGGTCGCCACGGACAGCCCGAGGAGGACCACGACCGTGAGCAGGAAGCCGTAGCGCAGAGTGCGGGAGCTGATGAGCGGGGTCATGACACGTGCGTAGAGGCGATGGAGGCGTGTCTCCTCGTCGGTCTCGCGGTCGGGAGACAGGCCGCTCTCCTCGAGCTCGGCCTCCGCCTTCTTGTGAAACAGCTTGAAGGTGAGCCACGGAGAGATCACGAACGCAACCAGGAGCGAGAACAGCATTGCCGCCGAGGCGTTGATCGGGATCGGGCGCATGTACGGCCCCATCAGCCCCGATACGAAGGCCAGCGGCAGCAGCGCTGCGATGACCGTGAAGGTGGCGAGGATCGTCGGATTGCCGACCTCATCGACGGCGTACACCGTGGCCAGACGCGGGTGGGCCCACCTGAGCTCGTAGTGCCGGTGGATGTTCTCGACGACCACGATCGCGTCGTCGACGAGAATGCCGATGGCGAAGATGAGCGCGAACAGCGTGACCCGATTGAGGGTGTAGCCGAAGAAGTAGGAGGCCGCCAAAGTGAGCGCGAGTGTCACCGGCACGGCGACGGCGACGACGATCGCCTCACGGCGGCCGAGGGTCAGCCCCATGAAGAGAACGACCGCCAGGGTCGCGATCAACATGTGGTCGATGAGCTCCGATGACTTCTCGTCGGCCGTGGACCCGTAGTCCCTGGTCTTGGTGACGCGGATATCGGAGGGAATCAGGCGGCCCTGAAGGCCGTGGATCAGATGGTCCAGGTCCTTGACGAGGACAACTGCGTTGGTGCCGGGCTTCTTGGCAACGGCGATGGTGACCGCAGGGGTGTCGAGGCCTGCCCTAGCGATTCCCCTGTCCGGCGCCGCTGGGCCGGAGCCCATCCAGACGTAGTCGCTCGGCTCCTCGGGGCCATCCTTGACAGTCGCCACGTCCTTGAGGTAGACGGCATGACCGCCATAGACCCCCACCACCACGTTGCCGACGTCCTCCGAGGTGCGCAGGAACGAGCCGACGTCTACTGGGATCTCTCGGTCGAGCACCGACTCGTCGCCCGCCGGCAGCCTCCAGTTGAAGCCGCGCAGCGCCTGGTATGCCTGGAGGACAGAAACGTTGAATGAGGCCAGCCGCTCGCGATCGAAGTCGACCCGAACCACTCGTCGCTGACCGCCGATCACCCACACCTGGGCGACCCGCGGGTGGCGGGTCAGCTCGACCTTGAGCTCGTCGGCGACACGTCTGAGCTCGCTTGAGGTGGCGTGCTCGCTCCACAGGGTGTAGGCGACTACCGGCACGTCGTCAATCGTGCGCGGCTTGACCACGGGCGGCATCATGCCGTCCGGCATCTTGTCCATGGCGGAGGAGATCTTGGTGTGCACCCGCACCGCCGCCTGGTCGGGGTCCGAGCCGACCAGGAAGCGGACAATGATCATGCCGCCGGACGGCTGCGACGTCGAGTAGATGTAGTCGACGTTCGGGATCTCGTAGAGGAGCTTCTCGAGCGGGGTGATCACGCGGTGCTCGACCTCCTCGGCGGTTGCGCCGGGGTAACCGACCATCACATCGATCATCGGTACCTTGATCTGGGGCTCCTCCTCTCGGGGTGTGATCATCACGGCGAAGGCACCGAGGAGAAGGGAGAAGACCACGATGAGTGGTGTCAGCTTGGACTCGAGGAAGGCCTTCGCCATCGAGCCGGAGGCGCCGAGCGGGCGGCGGGTCATCTTCAACCGCAGTGCCTCGCGGCGCGCTCGCTCAATGTCCGGGGGAGGACCCTCGTCTGGCTCGGCATGCTGGGACTGGTCGGTGCCGGGGGAGTAGTCCTCGTGGTCGCTCATTGCGCCACCTCCACAGGGGTGCCGTCCGCCACCGGGCCCGGAGCGTCAAGCACGATCCGGTCACCGGCTGAAAGCCCTGACAACACCTCGATCCTGCCGTCCGGCAGTGAGGCCCCGGTGGTCACGGCGCGGGTGCGGGCGGTCCCCTCGCCGGACAGGACGACCACCAGCTGGAGCCCCCCGCGGTCAAAGACCGCGGTGGCCGGGATTGCCAGCCGTTCGGTGACGTCCCCCGGGAGCTCGGCTCGTGCCGACGTCCCGGAAGCAACATCGAGCCCGTCAACCGAAACCTTGACGGTGAAGGTGTGGGTCGCGGGATCAGCGGCGGGCACGATCTCATCGACAGTGCCTTCGACGGTGCCCAGGTCGGGGCGGGTATCGAAGCGCACGGCCAGCTTCTGGTCCCTGTGGACGCGGCGGATGTCGGCCTCGCGGATGGTCAGCCAGATCTTGCGGCCCGACAGTGACTCGACGCGGACCAGCTGCCGGCCCGGCGCCGCCAGGTCACCCACGTCGACCAGCCTGCTCACGATGCGGGCCGCGAAGGGGGCGCGGACGACGGCCTCGGCAGCCACCGACGATGCGGCCTCGACTGCGCCCTGCGCCTGCTTGACGGCGCCCAGCGCCTGCTCGTGCTGCATGTGCGCCATGTCGAGCTCGAGGTCGGAGGCCGCATGCTCCTGGTGGAGCTGCTCGAACCGCCTGGCGTTCTTTTCGGCCAGGGAAAGCGCCGCCTCGGCCTGCGCCAGCGCACCCTTGGCCTGTGCCACCTGTCCCTCGCTCGTCTGTGGCTGGATCTCGACCAGGGGCTGGCCCTTCTTCACGACATCCCCGGCATCCACCTTGGTGGCGATCACGGGTCCGATGACCCGACTCGACACGAAGGACTCACGGGAGGGCTGAACGATGCCGTAGATCTCGATCGGCTTGGCGTCGCGAACCGCTTCCACCGCGGCAACGTGGCCGGAGATAGGTGGGAGCTTAGCCGGAGCGCTTGGCGCCTCGGAGCCACAGGCGGCGGTCAGACCGGTGGCCAGCCCAAGAAAGGAAACGGTCAACAGCGTGCTGGTTTTCATCGGTTCTCCTCCTTGGAGGCAGTGCCTCCAGGGCTAACAAGGTCGATCAGCGAGGTACCCGAAGCGAAGTAGAGTCGGTAGGCGCTGAGCGCGAGGTCATAGCGGGCGACCAGCTCGCGGACCTCGGCTTCCCGCAGCTGGGTCTCGGCGTCGAGCAGGTCGATCATCTTGTCCAGACCCTGCTTGAAGCGCTGCTCTCGCACCCGCAACGACTCCTTGGCCGCGTCGAGGGAGGCGAGAGCAGTGTGGCGACGTGCGTGAGCGGTGCTGAGATCGTCCCAGGCCTGCTGGACCTGGAGGCGAACGCCCTCCTCGAAGCGGCGGACGTTGGACTCGAAGGCAGAGCTCTGGTACCGAGCCGCGGCCTGGGCGGCGCGATCCGAGCCGCCGCGGAAGAGGTTGACTTTTGCGATCGCCATGATCGCCCCCGAGTCGCCGTGGGTGCCGAAGAGGGAGTGGTCGTAGAGGTCGTAGCGGCCGACCAGGGCGACCTCCGGCAGCCAACCTGAGCGGGCCACCTTCTCTTCGAGGCGGCCGGCCTCGAGCTTGCGGCGAGCAGCGCCGAGGTCGCGACGCTGGTCGAGAGCGGCGTCAATCCAGTGCGTCATGTCATCCCCGACCGTCGGCGGGGAGGGGAGCGGTGCCAGTGTCTGGTGGGCCGTCTGATCGACGCCCATCTGAAAGTCGAGGGCGGCCTCGGCGAGGCGGCTGCGGCTCGATGCCTGCTCAACCAGCTCATCCATGTGCGCGAGATAGACCTTCGCCTTGAGGACCTCGGCCTGAAGGATCATGCCCTGTGCGGCGTACTTTTCGGCCAGGCTGACGTGTGTGGCGGTGGTTTCGCGCGCCGTCTTCAGCAGGGCGGTATACTCCCGGGCCTTCGCGAGGTTCGTGAAGGCGGTCACGGTGTCGAAAGCGACCTGCTCCTCGGCACGGCTGTGTGTGAGCTTCTCCGCAGCGGCCATCAGCGTTGCCTGACCGATGCGTGCCGACAGCTTGCCGCCGGTGTAGAGCGGCTGCACGACCTCGAGACGCGTCATCCAGGTGGTGACCGGCTGTGGGTTGTTGGGGTTCGACTGCGCGAAGCTCGGGAAGTCGAAACGCTCCTGGTTGAGCTGGAAGGCAAAGGCCTCGGCGGGGTTGTCGGTACGGTCGTACATCTCGGTCAGATCCACCCGCGGCAGCCGAAAGCCCTTGGCCTGTCGTGCCCGCGCATCCGCGGCGTCGGCGCTCGATCGCGCGGCGGCCACTGCGGGGTTGTGTTGGAGGGCGGTACGAACGGCCTGGCTGACGGTGAGCGGGGCTTCTCCGGCGGCGGCAAAGGAGGCCACGATCAGCATCTGGCCGAACAGAGCGGTGGTTTTTCGTCGCATGGGCAACCTCCCCGTTGTCCCGCCGGGTGGGCAGGAGTCTGACCGCCCGGCATATCACTCCATATAACCATTTAAGAATATACGGAAACATCGACTCATGTCAACCCCCGGAAAGCAAGCGTCACTCGCCCATCGCCGGTTGTCCGCCGTCACGCAGGCGGGTGCGCCGGGTCCTCCTCCTCGCTAGCTGCCGGTAGGATCAACGTCGCGGTGCTGCCGTGGCCGGGCCCCTCACTGGCCAGCCAGAGTCTGCCGCCCATCAGCTCGGCCAGGCGTCGTGAGATCGTCAGACCCAGGCCGGTGCCACCATGCCCCCGGGTCGTCGAGCCATCCACCTGGTAGAACGAGCTGAACACCTTCTCGAGCTCCTGCCTGGGGATTCCGATGCCGGTGTCCTGCACCGTCACGATGACGTTGTCGGCGTCTTGCCTGGCGGCAAGCTGCACGTTCCCCTCGGGCGGTGTGAACTTCAGCGCGTTGGACAGGAGATTGGTGACGATCTGGCGCGCACGATCCGGGTCCGCCCAGACTTCCAGATCGTCGACGGGCGGCCGCACCTCGAGTTGGATGCCGTGGCCGTACATCTGCTGTCTGAAGAGGGAGTCGAGATCGGTCAGCAGATGACGGATCCCCACCCGCTGCGGGTGAATCTCGAGCCGTCCGGCCTCGATCTTGGCAAGGTCGAGAACGTCGTTGATCAGCTCGAGAAGGCGCTGGGCCGACGTGTGCGCAATGCCAAGGTACTGGCGTTGTCGCTCGGCGTCGCCGGCACGTCCGTCGAGGATCAGGCGCAAGAAGCCGAGGATCGAAGTCAGCGGCGTACGTAGCTCGTGAGAGGTGTTGGCGAGGAACTCCGACTTGAGGCGGGACGCCTCCAGAGCGACCCCCCGCTGCTCATCCAGCTCGCGCACGAGCTCCGCGAGATGGATCGCACCGCCGAGGAGGGCGCTGATCTGTATGAGAATGTCCACATCTTCCGAGGAAAGCTCGATACGGCGGTCTGCGGCGCCGGCGACAACGCCCACCACGTGCCCTCCGGCCAGCAGCGGCAGGTACAGAACCTGCTCGATGCCGAGGCGGCCCGGCGACGACATCGGGAACACGTCCTCGGCGTCGGCGAAGCGAGGGTAACCGTCGCGAAAGCTGTCCCATGCAGGGTGGTCGCCAGCCGGCAGCGACTGTCTGAACAAGGCGCCGGCACCGCTGCCGAGGACGACCTCGGGGCGCAACGCCGCACCGTCCGGCGAGGCTCTGAGGAGGCAGACGGCCGTCAGGGGCAACAGTTCCGAAGCCAGCGCCAGGAACCGCTGAAGGATCTGTTCCTCGGCTGTCTCTCCGGCCACGGTCTGCGCCAGGTTGGTGAGGAGCGCCAGGCGTTCCTGGCGATCCTCGGCCGTTCGGCGAGCGACGTGAAGCTCAGAGATGTCGGCTGCCACCAGCTGCACCCTCGACTCATCCTCGACCGGGTCGTGGCCCAGCTCTGCCCGAACGGTCAGCCAGTGAACGCTGCCATCGAGGTCGGTGGCGCGCACGACTCCGGACCAGCTCTCACCCTCCTCCTCCGCCAGGGAATGGACGGCGCGCTCCAGCTCCTGCGTATCCTCACCGAACAGCCGCGCCGACCAGCGCTCCCAGCCCACACCCTGGCTCAGACCGGGTGGGACGCCGAGGAGGCGGGCACAGCTACGGTTCGCATACCGGAGCTGCCCGGATCTGTCGAGGGTGAGGACCGCGACCGGGAGACTGTCGAGCAGCACCTCGACCCTCTTCCCGAAGTTCTTCAGGCGTCCGGCCAGCCCTGCCTGTCGGGAGACTAGCCCGACGTTCTCGACGACGGCAGCGGCCAGGGGAATGGCAAGACCGAAGGTGAACAGGACATGGCCCCACATGAACGGCGAGTCGTAGGGCCATTGGGACCAGGCGAGGTCGGCATGCGCCGCCCCAATGACCAGAAACGCAACCGCGAGCCAGATGTCGCGCTGGAGGCGGAGACGGAGGGCGTTGAGCAGTGAGTATGCGGCGCCGACAAGGAACAAGGTGCTGAGTCCAACGCCGTAGGCGGAGGGTGTCGCGATGCCAAAGTGGAGCCCGACGACGACCGCCAGGAAGCTGGCGAGGGCGACTGCGGCGCCGAAGAAGGAGGCGGTCAGCACGAGGGACCTCCGGTAGGCCAGCCTCGAGGCCGCGAAGTAGAGGAGGATGAGGCCGGCCGCCAGCTCGGTCACGACCCAGGAGACCCTCGTCACCATCGATACGACGAGGAACGACGGGTGGATCAGCTCGAGCGCGAGGCGGGCGACGAAGTGGAGGCCGACGACCAGGAAGACCAATCCGACCCAACGTTCGCCGCCGTCGTTGAGGATGCGGGCCCTGAGACGGAAGAAGATGGCGGCAACCAGGCAGAGCGCCGCAGAAACGCTGCAAAGTAGCAAGAACTCGGTCCGGTCGCCGTTCCAGGTATAGGCGAGCTGGAGCAGCGCCACTGTCGTGGTCACGACCAGTGCGATGACGACAGCCGTCGCTGCCGCCTCCGGGCTACCCGGCGTTGGAACAACGAATACCCTGGTGGGGACTGTCATCTCTACGAGATTACCATCGCCTCCCAGCGGCGGTGGTGAGGGCGCCGGTCACGAAGAGCGGATCCTCACGGGGTACTTGTCTCGTGGATGCCGCGGGGGCCTTCCTGGGCTGCGATGTACGGGCTTTTCTCAACAGTGTGCGCTTCGAGCGAGGATGCGGAGCGGTCTGGAGCAACGGGGTCTTGCCAGGGCCGGCCGGGCGGAGGAACCACGCGTGAGGGGCCCTGTCGGCCGGCCCGAGCGCCTACTTGGTCAGCTTCGTGTAGTCGGCGAGAACCTCTTCCGCGTGAGAGGCCGGGGTCACATCCGGATACGCCTTCACTACCTTGCCGTCAGGCCCGACGAGGTACGAGATGCGTTTCGGCACCGGGAGCACGGCGCGAGCAGCGCCTACCTGCTTGGCGAGCGCATGGTCCGTGTCCGACAGGAGCAGGAAGGGGAGGTGGTACTTCTCGGCGAACGCGAGGTTGGCCTTGGGGGTGTCATACGAGACCCCGAACACCTTGAGCCCCGCGGCCTCGACTGCAGGCCAGCTGTCTCGGAATGCGCAGGCTTCCTTGGTGCAGCCCGGAGTATTGGCCTTCGGGTAGAAGTAGACGAGGTAGTACGATCCGTGGAGGGCCTCGCTGGAAACGGTGGAGCCGTCCTGGGCAGTGAGAGTAAACTCGGGGAAGGGCATCCCTGGTTGCAGCATGTCGCCTCCAAATGCGGGAACGGCCAGCGTCGCGAGCGCTACGGCGGCGGTAATCAAACTGTGACGAACCATTGCGACCTCCTGACCTGTCAATGTCAGGAACTGTGGAGCGGCGGGTGTACATTCCCACCTGGGGACAGTAGCCCCAAAGATCAAGGCGTGGTTTGCTATGCTGGGCTCGGAGAACCAGAGACGGAGCGGACGTGACCATGAGGCTGAACTGGGTGGATCTGGTCAGCGCCCTCGAGCATCGCGGAGGGGGCCAGTACGGTGTCGATCCTGCGAACGGCCGCGTGCGGTTTTTCGATGTGCACGAGCTGGAGTCCGATGATCCACGGGAGCTTCTGGACACCGACCGTTTCTTGATGGTGGACCCGATAGCGGAGTGGACGCTCCAGGTCTGGATAACCGAGTATGCCAAGACCTTCGGCAGGCCGGAGCTTGCCGACGCGGCGGATGCTCCTCACCCCACCCGGGAGGTTCGGCGCCGGCTGGCGGGCGATGCTGCAGGCCTCGCCGAGTGGAGCGATTACTACCGCGGGCGCCTGCAGGAGGCCGCCGAGACGTGGGCGTCGGCGATCGGGCTGGCACCGGAGAATCACCCGCCGTGGTCGGATCCGGAGACGTAAGAACGGCCACCGAGGAGGGAAGTCAGCTGACCGGCATGGACGTGCGCGATCGAAGAGGTCTGTCGGTGCTGCCCTCCGCCCCGGTGCCTGCGGTTTCGGGATGGACCGTCAGCGCCAGCTACCCGACTCCCAGCGACCGCTCTGCGGAGACGAGGCAGAAGAACCTCTTTGGTCTGGTTCTCGCCCTGCTCCTGCTGATGGGAGTGACAACGCTCATCGTGAGCCTGTGGTGGGCGCCGCGGGCGCCGCGGGCGCCGGCAGCGATCGCGGCCCTGGCCGTCCTGGCGTTGGTGGTCGAACTCTTCCCGTCTCGTGGGTCGACCGTGCACCTCTCCCTCGGCGCGGGCTTCCTGCTGGCAGCCTGTCTTCTCGCCGGTCCAGTGGCCGGGGCGGCTGCTGTCGGCATCGTGACCCTCCTGTGGTCGCTCGGACTGGAGTGGCTGCCGTGGTTGAGAGCAGCTGAGAGCCCGTCGCTTGCCGCGAGTCTGACGCGGATCTGCTTCCGTACCGGTGCCAGCGCCGCAGTGTACCTGGTGTCGGCTTGGGCGACCTTCTCGATACTGGCGGTCCGACCCCCGGTGTCAGCAGTCACGGTGGAGAACCTGCTGGCCGCGCTGGTGCTGACCGTCGCAGTCTACCTGGTTCATCATGTTCTCAACCTCGGGGTTGCCGCTTCATCTGGCGTCGGGGTCGCAGAGGCGTTGCGAACGGTGGTACCTCGGTCAACGCTCGCCGAGCTCCTGGCCGCACCCGCGAGCCTGCTGCTCGTGGTGGCACTCGAACGGCTCGGTTTAGGCATGTTCGGCCTGATGGCGCTGCTGTACATGGGAACGATGGTCCTCGCGTGGCGTGGCGGCGTCGACCGCGACAGCCTCCGCCGCCGGCTCGCCGATCTCGAACGGCTGCACCGCGCCGGCGAAGCGCTGTCCGGAACCTTGGAGCTCAGCGAGGTGATCCGCCGCCTTCACCTCACGATCTGCGATGTCGTACCCTTCGTCACGATGCTCCTTATCCTCGAGGAGGCTGGTGGGCGGGCGGCTCAGGTCTACGCATTCGATGCCGAGGGCAGGCGGAGGGAGATCCAGGGCGACGTGGTGATCAAGACCCAGGGCCGCCCTGAGGGCCTGCAGGCAGACCCCGAAGGGGGCGGTGTTCTCATCAAGGACCTTCCGGTCAGCGGCGCCGCGACGGCCCGTCTGCGCCTGGACTTCAAGAAGGGGTTCGTGCCGACCGGCCAACGGCTTGCCCTGCTGGACACGGTGTGCCGCCAGGCCGCTGCGGCTGTCGGCAACGCGCAGCTGTACCGGCTGGCGAACACCGACCCCTTGACTGGTCTGGCGATCCGACGCTACTTCGAACGTGCTCTGCGGCTCATCGCGGCACGCGGTGAGCAGTTTGCCGTGATCATGCTCGATCTGGACTGGTTCAAGCGCATCAACGACGAGCTCGGACATCGTGCGGGAGACGAGGTGCTGCTCGATCTGGCGGGAGTCTTGGAGGGCTCTCTCCGTGTCATGGACATTGCGGTCCGGTACGGCGGTGAGGAGTTCGTGGTGCTGCTTCCGGGTGCCAGCTCACCGGAGGCGGCTGCCGCGGCCGAGCGGATCCGGCGTACGCTGGAGCAGCGCACAATCCTGGTCGGCGGACGGGTGGTCCGCTACACGGCTTCGTTCGGGGTAGCTGGCACCGGAGACGAGGCACGGCCAGGCGATCCGATGGAGATTGTGTGGCGAGCAGACGCCGCCCTTCTCGCAGCCAAGCGGTCGGGTCGGAACCAGGTCGTGACGGCTGCATCTCTGTGACAGGTGAGGACGCCGCAAACGTCTCTTCCCATGGCCCGGGTCACCGTCTCGCCGCCGCTGCATGTCTCCCGGATTCGGAGACTGGGGAGGCACTCTGCCGTCCGACCTGGTGGTTACCACGCTCTTCGTCGAACCCGGTCATGGAGCACCGGAGTCGGGGGCTAAGTCTCGGCAGGAAACTGACAGGGCCGATGCCTTGACCGGTTCGGTGGCCCGGTGTACGGTGGCGGGAGATCAACGCTACGTGGAGGTACCATGGCAGGGAAAGCCGATCTCGTTGACAGAATCGCGGAGCTGACGGGAATACCGAAGACGCGAGTGGCCCTGTGCTATGACAGCATCTTCGAGCTGATCGGAGACTCGTTGCGCGGTGGCGATAAGGTCACCGTGCCGAACTTCGGCACGTTCCAGGTCTCTGAGCGACCCCAGCGGCAGGGGCGGAACCCGGCGACTGGCCAGCCGATGACAATCGCGGCTTCAAAAAGCGTTCGCTTCAAGCCGTCGAAGAACCTCAAGGAACAGCTCTAGCCCGTTCTATACATGGGCGGCCGCGGCAGGACCGGAGGCGCGATACGGACGTCTCGCCGGAAGACGGCTGCTGGACGTGTGGCTCATGATCAGTGGACCTCGAGGCGTCTCCCGAGGAGGAGAGAGATCTGCTGGTCGAGGGACAGGGCGGGCTCCTGCGTCTGCTCTTCCCACGGCCAGTGGACCACCGGTACAGCTCGCTCGTCGAGCTGGATGCCGTTTTCGACGGCAGCGGTGACGACCCGCAGCGGGACGCCCTGCTGTGCCCTCAAGCGGACTGCGACCCCGACGGAGGATCCGGGGAGGCCCTCTCTTCCGAGGCTCGCCCGCTGTTCGGCAAGGTCGTACATGAGACGGCCCATGGGGGAGTTCCACTCGGCGAGGCGTGCCCGGGTCCGCGGGTTCATGCGGGCCGTTGTCAGGTCGCCAAGGTGGAGCGAGAATCCCTGCTGTCCCATCGCCGATGCGGCGGTTGCCAGCACGATCACGAGGATCAACGCTCGGCGCATTCGAGCCTCCCTTCACTACTGTAAACCCTCGACGGGCGCTTGGCCATCCCGCTGTTCGGCGGCTCGAGCACCGCTTCTGGACCTGAGATTCGGGGTGGGGGAGTGTGTATGAAACGACTCCTGATTCTCGCTGTGCTGGCGCTGCTTGCAGCTCCAGCGTGGGCCGATAACGAGCCTGTGGAGGTCGTCAACTACGAGATCCAGGTTCGGCTGGATCCGGAGCACCACATGTTGCACGGCACCGAGGTCGTACGCTGGACGAACACGGCTTCGGCGCCGACCGGTGAGCTCTGGTGGCACCTCTACCTCAACGCCTTTGCGAGCTCCGAGACCACGTTCATGCGTGAGCTCGGCCGTCGCTTCCTCCGCGGCGGGCCTGTGCGCGAGATGCACTGGGGTTGGACCCACGTCACGGCCATGAGCCTCGAGGACGGCACGGATCTGCTGCCGCAGATGAGCTTCGAGCGTCCCGACGACGGCAACCCGGACGATTACAGCGTAGTGCGGGTCAAGCTCCCCCACGCCGTTCCGCCCGGAGGGTCGGTGTTGGTCCACCTCTCCTTCGAGGCGCAGCTGCCCAAGGTCGTCGCCCGCAGCGGCTGGGCGGGCGATTTCCACCTGATCGGCCAGTGGTTCCCGAAGCTCGCCGTCTACGAGGACGCGGGTCAGCGGGGGCGCCCGGCGGCCGGGTGGAACTGCCACCAGTACCACGCCAACTCCGAGTTCTACGCCGACTTTGGGAGCTTTACCGTCACGGTAACGGTGCCGGAGGAGTGGGTCGTCGGTGCGAGCGGGGTCGAGTTGTCTCGCCGCAACGTCGAGGCCGGAACTTCGCGAGAGATCCAGGTCACCTATCGGGCCGACCGCGTCCACGACTTCGCGTGGATGGCGGCGCCCGCCAGCTTGATGGACGTCGTGGAGGAGGAGTTCGATCCCGGGCGCGATGTGCCCGCGCCATGGCTCACAGAGGCATCTCGCCTGCTGGGGCGCAGCGCCTCGGAGCTCGAGCTGCCGCCCGTCAAGCTCCGCCTGTTGATTCCCCATTCGCAGAGGTTCCTGGCCGACCGAACGCTGCTGTCGGCGCGGCTCGGGATCGCCTGGTACGGGCTCCACTACGGTCCCTACCCGTACCCGCAGCTCACGATCGTCGACCCGCCGATCACCGCGGGCGAGGCCGGCGGCATGGAGTACCCGACTTTCATCACAACAGGGGGAAGCCGCTGGCTGCGGTACCCGCCGGCGAAGTGGGTCCCCCTCGTCGAGATGGTGACCATCCACGAGTTCGGTCATCAGTACTTCTACGGTCTCCTCGCCTCCAACGAGTTCGAGGAGGCATGGCTCGACGAGGGTTTCAACAGCTTCGCCGAGGCCTCCTGCTCGGCGGCTGCGATGCGTGACCACCTGTTCCCCGACGTTCCGTTCTACAACCCATGGACAGGTAACCGTGCCTCGATCCTCTTCCGCACCATTCCCGTCAAGGTGGACCGGTTCGCCTGGGCGTTCCGCACCAGGAACGACTACTCGACCGCCAGCTACCCGAAGACTGCCGTGGTTCTCAAGACCCTGCAGGGGTTGGTCGGGCCCGAAGCCTTCGCTCGCGCCATGCGGACGTACGCCGAGCGCTTCCGCTTCCGTCATCCGGGCGGCGATGACTTCATTGCGACCTTCAACGAAGCCGTGGGCGCGGACTACACCTGGTTCTTCGACCAGGCCCTACGCGGACAGAAGTTCGCGGACTTCGCCGTGCTGCGGGTCAGCCAGCGGAAGGTTGGGGAGCCCGATGGTTACGAGTGGAGGGACGGCTCGTGGGAGGAGATCGGGAAGACTGAGGAGAGCAAGCCGACTCCGGTAGCCGGGCCCGACCCGACCGGCGGAGAGACGTCGGGCACCAAGCCGGCTGCCGGCGAGCATCAAGCCGAAGGTCAGAAGAAGTGGAAGGTTGCGGTAGATATCGGCCGTCGCGGCGATCTCGAGGGCCCGGTGGACGTCGAGCTGGTATGGGACGACGGCACCCGGGAGCAGCGAACCTGGGACGGGCGGGACAGATGGGTGGAGTGGACGTGGACGGCGCCCCATCGGCTCGAGCGGGTGATCGTCGATCCGAAGGGCGTGTGGGCGATGGAAGGACACCGTGAGAACAACTACTGGAGCGCGAAGGCGCTAGCCTCCAAGGGGCTTCGTCGCCTATGGTGGGTTGGCGACGCTCTCGCGCTGGTGGGCCTGCTGGCCCTGCCTTGGAGCTGACATGAGCGAGGCGAGAAACAGGGTATCGCTGCGCTACGGTGCGAGGCAGGCGATCCAGATGTGGCGGCTGGTGGCGGCCGTCTGGCTGGTGCCGATGGTGCTGGGAGCTCCCGTGGTCATCGCTGCACGGCGCGCGCTGGCACCGATGCTCGGGCCCATCCCAATGGGCGGGGCGGCCCCGGGAGACGTCGGGCTCGTTCTGATGTGGGGTCTCTCCCGTTTCGGCGCCCTGCTCGGGATCGGGATCGTCTCCTTCTTGGCGGCCATGTGGGCCTGGGGAGTGCTGTGGCATGCCGGCGCCACCGGCTGGCTCGCGTGGGCCACGGGCCGTCGTCTACGTGTTGGCGAGGTGGTGGGCCTCGGCGTGCTCAGGTGGTGGCGCTACGCGCGCCTGGCACTGACAGCTGTCGCCGGTGCGGTGGTCCTCATCGCCGCGGCATGCCTGCCGCTGCAGCTGTTGGCGAGGGCGGCGCGCAGGCACCTGGCCGAGACGCGGATGGTTAACCTGCAGCTCGCCTCTCTCGTGCTAGCCGGGCTTCTGCTGTGGATCGTGTGGACGGCGACCCTGCGTGGCGCCTGGGTGCTCGCGAATCCCCAGCGGCGGTCGGCGGCTCTGGCGTGGTTGGAAGGGTTGACTGGCACGCTGCGAGATCCCCTTCGCTCGCTGGGTTGTGTGCTGGCGTGGGGCGTTTCGGTGAAGCTGCTCGTGCTCGCTCCGCTGCTGCTGGGGATCAACGTCCGGGTTTTCGCCGGCACCTTCCTCGGCGTTGTGACCGCCCTCGTGCTCGGCCTCCTGCGCGCCTACTGCATCGTGGCGCTGTTCCTATCGTTCGCGCCGGTCAGCGGCCTCATCGTCGAGGCCGAGCCGGACGAGGAACCGGAGGTCACCGAGGAACCGCAGGTCATCGAGCGCCCCGAGCCGGTGGCCCCGGAGCTGGAGGACTCGGATCCATTCACCGTCCCGAGCACTCCGCTCCCGGGTAACGGCTCCGATCCGACCTGATCCGGGCTTTGGCAGATCCGCGGCCTTCGGCCGCACCCCTCGGGAACGGGGAGCCCGTCCTCGAGGAGGACCTCGGTCCGCTCTCCCCGCCCCGAGGGGCCGCTGCGCTCGGATCTGCCTCCCGCGCTCTCTGTCAGGTTGTGGGCCCCCCTCCCCTTTGATAGGGGAGGGATCGCGCAGGAGCGCCCTCTCGCACCTCGCCGCTGCACGAGCTTCGTCGTCGCGACCACGAGGTCAGCGACTCCTCGCTCGCTGGCGGCGAGGCGCGAGGAGAACGCCCTGCGCGATCCCGCTGGGAGGGGCGTGGCGCG
>Ga0315542_1000185_pt1 | contig 36066 bp, 34 predicted proteins | sample SalMarSW160120MG_FD_202541 | JGI IMG/M metagenome (GOLD analysis project Ga0315542, IMG submission 202541) | Salt marsh sediment microbial communities from the Plum Island Ecosystem LTER, Massachusetts, United States - Salt Marsh Sediment SW1601-20 ...
CCCACCGCCACCACGCCCACCAGAGCCAGGACGACCCACACCCTCGTCGGCACGCCTCCCAGCCACAGAGCGCCCGCCAGGACCGGCAGGTAGGTGAGAGCGACGCCCAGGTCCGGCTCAGCGGCCACGAGGGCCACGACGACCCCGACCATGGCCGTGGCCATGGCGCCCTCACGGAGCCCCAGCCGATTGGAGCGCCTGCGCCCGAGCCAGGCGGCGAGCATGAGGATGGTGGCCAGGCGGGCGAACTCCGATGGCTGGACGGTCAACGGGCCGAGGGCGAACCAGGCGCGGTTGCCGCCGCGGCTTTCCCCCGCCACCAGCACCGCCACCAGGACCAGGATGGACAGCACGTAGAGGATGGGCGCCGCCCGCGCAAACACGGCGAGCTCGACCCGGGAGACGGCCCACACCAGGGCGAGGCCAGCCACCCCCCAGGTGAGCTGGCGAATGAGGAGCTGGGAGCCGAGCACGGGCGACACGGCGTTCAGGGTTGCCAGGGAGGCGCCCAGGATGGCCACCAGGGCCAACATCAGCCAGGCATCGAGGCGATGCTCCATGGTGCGAGTGTACCTAACCTGGATCGCCCGAGCGGCTGCCAGTCTCCCTCTGGCGCTGCGCAGGCAAGAGACGGTGCCAGACACCGACGTTGACTCCTCAGAGAGGCCCCTTCTCCGGAGCTGGGGGAGTCCGTTGCCTTTGAACGATCCCCCCCGCTGCTCAGCCTGGAGACGTTGCGAGGGCAGCCTCCAGCACCGCCCGCGCCACCGGAGCCGCCACCGCACCGCCACCGCCGCCGTGCTCCACGATCACGGCCACGACGAGGCGCGGGTGCTCCACTGGAGCCCAGCCCACGAACCAGGCGTGGTGCCGGAGCTCTGGGGCGAGCTCGTCGGAGGAGACCCCTTCTTGGAGGCGGGCCACCTGAGCGGTTCCGGTCTTGCCCGCCGCGGGCAACGACGCCAAGGAACGGGCTGTCCCTTCGGCGCCGTGGATGACGCGTTCCAGGCCCTGTGTCACCTGCGCCAGCTGGCCCGGGTCGAGGCCGAGATCCACCGTTGCGGGGCGGGGCGTGGGCTCCACCAGGTAGGGAGTGACGAGGCGGCCGCCGTTGGCCAAGGCGGCATAGGCCCGCGCCAGCTGCAGGGGCGTCACCAACAGAGGACCCTGTCCGATGGACACCGACACCGCTTCACCTGGATACCAGGGGGTACCGCGGACGCGCCGGCTCCACTCCGGAGTTCCCACCAGGCCTCCTCCCTCGGTGGGGAAGCCGATGCCGGTCGGCCGGCCGAAACCGAAGCGGTGCAGCCACGTCGCCATGTCCGAGATGCCCAGCCGCTGGCCGAGGAGGTAGTAGTAGACATCGCACGACACTTCGAGGGAGCGCCCGAGTGTCACCGTGCCGTGCCCGGATCGCCGCCAACAGCGGAAAGGATGGCCGTACAGCACGACGCTGCCCCGGCAGTACACAGACGTGGAGGCGTCGATGAGGTGCTCGGCCAGCCCGGCCACGGCGAAGAACGGTTTGATGGTGGAGCCGGGAGGGTAGACACCCTGCAGCGCTCGATCCTGGAGGGGATGTCCGGGATCCTCGGCAAGCTGCCGCCACTCCTGATGACTGAGCCGGCCGACGAAGGCATTGGGGTCGAAGGCCGGCGCCGACAGCAACACCCGAACGGCGCCGGTGTCGGGCTCGAGCGCCACCACGCTGCCCGCAGCGTCGCCGAGAGCAGTGGCAGCGACCCGCTGGAGATCGAGATCGATGGTGACGCCGAGATCGTGGCCCGGAACCGCCGGCTCTTCGCGGACCACTCCTTGCTGCTGGCCCACGGCCGACACCACCACGTAGCGCTCGCCGTGGCGACCGCCCAGGAAGCGCTCCCAGGCGGCCTCCACGCCGGTGGCGCCAACCAGGGTCGTCGGGTCGAGCGTGGGGTCGGCGTCCAGCTCCTGTTGATTGACCGGTCTCAGGTGTCCGATCACGTGCGCCGTCAACCCGCCGTCGGGGTAGGAGCGACGAAAGCCGCCGAGCACGGCCAGCTCCGGATGATCGCTCTGGTGGGCGCGGACCTTGGCCACCTGCTCCCAGCTCAGGTCCTCGGCGGCGACCAGGGGAGCGAGCCGCGCCAGGGGTCGGCTGTGGAGGCGCCCCCTCAGCTCCGAGGCGTCGGCGATTCCCATCTGAGCGATGAACAGCACCGTGTCGTCGAGGTCACGGGCCTCGTCCGGGAACAGGAGGAGGTCCCAGGTCGGCACGTTGTCGGCCAGTGCCTGCCCCCGCCGGTCGTAGATGAGACCCCGCTGGGCCGGCAGCGGAATGCGCCGCATGCGGTTGTTCTCGGCCCGCCGGTGCCAGGTTTCGGACTCCACGATCTGGAGCTGGGCCATGCGCAGCAGGAGGATGAGAAGACACACCAGCATCACCGCCAGAAGCACCGCCGCGTTGCGTCTGACGGGACCGAGGTCTTCGCGAATCTCCATCATGAGCGGAGCTTGCGGATGCGGTAGGCGCGCCAGCGCTGGGGAACGTCGAGGGCCCGGATCCACCCCACGAGACCGCACCAGACGCCGGTGAGCAGGCTGCCCAGTGCGAGAGAGACCCAGGACCACGCCACCGGCACACCGAGCAGGCCCAGAGCCGCACCGCGCACCAGGACCAGAGTGACGGTGCCGGCCGCTCCGAAGAGGAACCACGCCCGGGAGCTCCGATCGGCGACCACCGTCGCCAGGGCCGCGAGCAAGACGGCCGTGGCGCTCCACGCGATGCCGCCCGGTCCGATGACGGGCTCGAGGACGAGATCCCAGCCCAGACCGAGGGTCAGTGCGAGGTAGATGAAGCGCCGTCCGGCTCCTAGGAGGGCGCCCACAACGAGCCACACCATCGGCAGCACCACCAACCCCGCCTCCGGCGGCATGCCGGGCCAGCACAGCAGGCGCTGAGCGGCGAGGGTGACCACGGCGAGCACGACGACCACGGTCACGGCGATCCCCCGCCGACGAGCCTTCGGGACCACTTGGGGAGCAGGAGGACCACCCGAACCTGGGCGAGATCGACCTGCGGTGCGGCGGCGACCTCCAGGAAGCTGGCGTCGGTCTCCCGGATCCTGGTGACCGCCGCGACCGGCAGACCCGGGGGATAGACACCGTCTGCGCCGCTGGTGAGCAGCACGTCCCCGACCAGGATGGTCGCAGAGTGCGGGAGGTACTCGACGTCCAGGGTGAGCCGTCCGGAACCCGTTGCCAGCCCCTGCAGCGTCCCGCTCCGATTCTGCACCGCCACCGCCGCGGCCGGGTGGGTGATGAGCTGCAGCCAGCAGCTCGAGCCCGCACAGCGCACGACCCGCCCCACCAGACCGCCGCCGCTGATGGCCGGCGTGTCGGGACGGATGACGGCGTTCGCTGGGACGTTCACCTCCATCTGGCCCAAGGCCAGGTTGCGGTAGCTGCACCGACCCAGCACCGCGGAGTCGGCGTAGCCAGCGACACCTCCGAGCACGGAGACCGCCTCAGCAAGAGCCGTCCGGTCCTCCTCCAGCAGGAGATTGCGGGCGCGCAGCTCCTCGACCTCGGTGCGCAACCTCAGGTGTTCCGCCACCAGATGCTGAGTGTCGCTCAGACCGACCAGGAGGTCGTCGACGAGGCCGGCGAGGTGCCTGGTGGTTCCGACGACGGGAGCGGCGAGGGAGCGCACCCACGTCCAGGCCACCGGCGGTCCCCCGTCGGTTCGGACCTGGGTCGCCGCCAGCAGCTCCAGCAGCACCCAGAGCAGCACGAGCCGGGTCGTGATGTACCGGTTTTCCCTCACGCGTGCCATGTCCTGTCCCTGGCCGACGGAGTCGCCCCGCCCCTGACGCCCATCTTACCGGCTCGCCGTACCACCGGCATGCTCCCGGACCGGACTCCACGACGAAATGGGAGATGTCCGCTCAGGGAATCGCGATCTTGCGCAGCAGGTCGATGTTGGTGAGCATCATGCCGGTGCCCCGCACCACGGCGGAGATGGGCTCCTCGCAGTGGGCGACGGGCAGCCCGGTCTCCTCGCGCAGGCGCTTGTCCAGGTTCTTGAGCAGCGACCCACCCCCGGCCAGGATGATGCCTTTGTCCATGATGTCCGCGGAGAGCTCGGGGGGCGTGCGCTCCAACGCGTTGCGGACGGCGTCCACGATGGTGGCCACGATCTCGGTCAGCGCCTCGCGGATTTCCTCGTCGGTGACGGTGAGGTTCTTGGGAATGCCTTCCACCAGGTCGCGGCCCTTCACCTCGATGGTCAATGGCTCATCCAGGGGATAGGCGGAGCCGATCTCGATCTTGATCTGCTCGGCCGTCCGCTCGCCGAGGAGGAGGTTGTACTTCTTCTTGAGGTACCCGATGATCGCTTCGTCCATCTCGTTGCCGGCCACTCGCACCGAGCGCGAGTAGACGACCCCGGCCAGGGAGATGACGGCGACATCCGAGGTCCCGCCGCCGATATCGACGATCATGTTCCCGGAGGGCTCGGTGATGGGAAGGCCGGCGCCGATGGCCGCGGCCATGGCTTGCTCGATGAGGTAGACCTCGCTCGCGCCGGCCTTCAGGGCGGTGTCCTTCACCGCCCGCTTCTCCACCTGGGTAATCTCCGAGGGCACCGAGATCACGATTCGCGGGCGCACCAAGAAGGTCCGCCCCAGAGCCTTCTTGATGAAGTGCTCGATCATCTTCTCGGTGACCTCGAAGTCGGCGATCACACCGTCCTTCATGGGCCGGATGGCCTGGATGTTGCTCGGCGTCTTGCCCAACATCTCCTTGGCCTGGGCACCCACCGCCTCCACCCGGTTGGTGATGGTGTTGACGGCGACGATGGACGGCTCCACCACGGCGATGCCGCGTCCCCGGACGTAGACCAGGGTGTTGGCGGTGCCGAGGTCGATGGCGAGGTCGGAGGAGAATATGCCGAGGACGCCGGCCAGGTGCATCAATAGACCCCTTCCACGAAGACACGTTCCCTGCGCTCGGTGCGGTTGCCCGACGGGTCGACGGCCGCGAACACGATATCGTTCCAGCCGTCCTCGGTCAGCTCGACCGTCTTGTCGAACCGCCCTTCCCCGTCCACCTCCACGAACTCGCCGTTGATGGTCACCGCCGCACCCGGTTCGGTGTGACCACGCACGATGAACAGCCGACCGAGCTGCTGCGGTGGATTGATCTCGAGCTCGGGAGGCGTGTGATCCTCCAGGAGTGACTGCCGGTCCGAGGCGAAGATGCGGAACCGCCGCACGGCGCTCCACTCCGAGCGGACGTCGTCCGGCTCCACCGTCGCCAGGCGCCAGAAGTAGGTTCCCGCGGTGATCGCCTGCAGGCGGGCCGAGTCGCTGCGGAGACCGTCGGCATCGATGTCGCGGGTCTCCTCGCCGAAGCGCTGCGAGCGGCTCACTTGGAGATGGACCCTGGCCCGTGGTGACCGGCGCCGCCACTGGAGGTGGATGACGTGATCCTTGGCGAGCTCGAAGCTGGCGTTGTTGGCGGGCTCCATGAGCAGGGGCGGGTCGGGAATGCGACGGGTACCGGAGAGTGAACCGTCCGCGGTGGCCGCCACCAGCTCCCGCTCGGAAACCACCACCTCCTTGCCGTCTCGGCCGCGGACGCGGGCGCTGCCCTTGTAGGCCGCGATGCGGGTGCCCTTGTCGTCCTCAGCCACGTCCAGGGCCACGCTGGACTCGCGCTGGATCTCGGTCTCGGTCGTGTCCGTGGTCACCTTGGAGGGTGCGTCGGCGGTGTAGACGTTGATGCGGCCGACGACCATGCGCACCGCTCCGGGCGCGGTGTCGGCCTTTCTCTGGTGGTGGATCTCCAGGAGCGAGTTGGGTTCCATGCGGTACAGGCTGCCGTCGATGAACAGGATCTCCGCGGTCCCATCGCGGCCGCTCTTCACGAAGTCGCCGTTGAACACCGCCATGCGCTGCTGGGCGTTCTCCCACTGGGCAGACCCTGCACGTTGGACCTGGATTCGCCCCTCGATGGTGAAGAAGTGACCCACTCCGTCGCTCTCGCCGGCGCGGGTGCCGAGCAGGGATGCGAACCGATCGGTCGCGCCCCGGGCCAGGGACTCGGCGTCGGGGTAGCGTCGCTCGGAAAACGCTCCCCGCGCAGCGGCGAGCTCGCCATCGGCCTGCCGCACCTCACCTTGCCGGCTGTCGGGCAACCCTGCCGCCATCACCTGACGACGTGCGTGCTCGGCCTCGTCGATGGCCCGGCCGGCTCGTCGCTCCGGCGACGGGTTGACATGGTTGTAGCCGAGGATGAGGAGGGCGGTGGCGAGGAGGAGCAAGGCCACAACGGCCCCGATCCGGCGCACGGTCCGCACGTGCACCAACACCCAATCCACCTGGAAACCGTGCGCCAACTCCTGCCATCCTCCACATCGAAAGCTACCACGGCCTTTGAGGATACGGCAAGCCGCATCGCGCTTGCGCCGAGTGCATCGCGGGGCTACACTGCAGCCTTCCGGGCCGGCGCCCGGGGAGGAGGACGATGGCGCTCAAATGGCTCCGTGACCAGTTCAAGCACCTCAAGATCATCCTGTGGGCGGTCGTGGCGGTGTTCATCCTCCTGGTCTTCGTGGACTGGGGGTCGGGCCGTTCCGGTCGCGGCGGCGGCGGGAACGTGGCTCTCAAAGTGGGCAACCGCGTCGTCTCGGACACCGAGTTCGTCGCCGAGATGCGACGCTTGAACGACCGTTTCCAGCAGATCTACGGCGAGCGCTGGAACGACGTCCGCGACCAGATCAACCTGGCCAATCAGACCGCGGGGTACCTCATCAACCGGGAGCTGCTCCTCGAGGTGGCGGGGCGAGCGGGGCTGGTGGTTTCCGACCGCGAGCTCCAGGAGGGCATCCTGGCCGACCCGCTCTTCCAGCGCCAGGGGGGCGGCTTCGTCGGCAACGATCGCTACGCGCAGATCATCCGTGCCTACTTCCAGATGACGCCGAGCCAGTTCGAGCAGCGCTTCGCGGACGACCTGCTCGTGGCCAAGCTCAACGCATTCCTCGAGGACGGGGTGTGGGTCAGCGACGCCGAGGTGCGGGACCGCTATCGTCGGCAGCATGAGCACGCCGATGTGGAGCTCGTACAGCTGCGCTACGAGCGCTTCCTGCCCGGCGTCAAGGTGGATGAGGCCCAGGCCCGGGCCTACTACGAGGCCCACGCCTCGGACTATCGCCACGAGGAGCAGCGGGTCATCCGCTATCTGCTGGTGGACACCTCGCAGCTGCGCCGCACGCTGCCCGCGGACGACGCCCAGCTCAGAACGTACTACGACGAGCACCTGGAGGACTTCGTCCAGGAGGAGCAGGCCCACGCCAGCCACATCCTGATCCGAGTCGCGGCCGGTGCCTCCGCCGAAGAACGTGCCGCGGCCAAGCTCAAGGCGGAGTCCCTGGCCAAGGCAGCGCGCGCCGGCGCCGACTTTGCCAAGCTCGCGGCCGAGAACTCGGACGATCCCGGGTCCAAGGACAACGGCGGCGACCTGGGCTGGTTCGGGCGCGGTCAGATGGTCAAGGAGTTCGAGGACGCCGTGTTCGGCGCCAAGCCGGGAGATATCGTGGGGCCGGTGGAGAGCCAGTTCGGCTACCACGTCATCAAGGTGGAGGGCTTCCGGCCGCGGCGGCAGCGGCCCTTCGAAGAGGTCAAGGAGCAGGTGCGGTTCCGCTACCTGGAGGGCAAGGCCACGGCGGAGGCCGAGATGCGGGCCAACGAGCTTGCGCGTCGCCTCAAGGCCTCCCCGCCCGAGACCGAGGAGGCCTGGCAGAAGATCGCCGACGAGGACGAGGCGGTGGTGCTCAACGTGAGCCCGCCGTTTGAGCGCGATCAGGCCATCCCCGGCACCGGGTCCGCCACCGATCTCACGCAGACGGTGTTCGCCTCCAAGGTCGGCACCGTGGGTGGGCCCGCGGCCATACCCCGGGGCTGGATCGTCTGGCAGCTCAGTGAGGTCCGACCCGCCGGCGTGCCCCCGTTCGAGGAGGTCCGGGCCGAGGTGGAGCAGGCGCTGCGGCGTCAGCAGGCGCTCGAGGCGGCGACCACCAAGGCCGAGGAGCTGGCGGCTCGCTGGCGCGAGGGAGCCGCGGTCAAGAATCTGGCGCAGGAGTTCGACGGCACCCCGGTGGAGGCAGCCGATCACCGCTGGGGACAGGCGTTCGGCGCCGTCGGCAGCGCCCTGCTCGTCGACCAGGCCGTGTTCTCCATCAGCGGGTCCGATCAGGTGGTGGGCCCGATCCGACTGGGTGATCGGGGCGTCGTGGTGGCCCGCGTGAGCAACCTGGAGCGGATGGACGAGACGGCGTTCGAGAGCGAGAAGGAGAACCTGCGCGACCAGCTCCGTTCCGAGGGCGCGCAGCGCCTGCTGCAGTCGCTCCTGGCCCAGCGACGGCGCCAGACCGCGATCACCGTCAACAACGAGCTCATGGCTCGGTACGCGCCCTCCTCCTCCTCGTCGTGACCGCGCGGCAATGATCGCCCGCCTCGCTGGCAGCCTGGTCCTGGTCGAGCCGGGGGCCGTCGTCGTGGAGTCCGGGGGCGTCGGCTACCTCGTGTCCATCGGCCTCAGGACCTACCGGCAGCTGGCGGGGCGGGAGAACGCCACCCTCTGGATCCACACCCGGGTGCGGGACGAGGCCATCGAGCTCTACGGCTTCACGGAGCGCGACGAGCTGGCGGCCTTCGAACGGCTCATCTCGGTGGCGGGTGTGGGACCACGGACCGCGCTGGCGGTGCTCTCCGCCATGACGCCGTCGCAGCTCGTGCAAGCGGTGGAGGGAGGGGAGGCGGAGGTCCTGGAGAAGACGCCGGGCGTCGGTCCCAAGACGGCGCGGCGAATCGTCCTCGAGCTCGCGGGTCGGCTCGAGGTCACGGCCACCGAGGTCGGCGACCAGCGTTCGGACGCGGTGTCCGCACTCGTCAACCTCGGCTATCCGCGTCGAGACGCCCAGCGGGCGGTGGACGGGGTCTCGGCGGTGGAGGCTGCCGGGGATCTCGGGGAGCTGCTGCGGCTGGCCCTCAAGCGCCTGACCCGCTAAAGTCCCCTCATGGCCTCAGACGACGTGCTGGCGTCCGCAGCGCTCAGCGATGAGCGGCAGTTCGAGGAGACGCTCAGGCCGCGCCGCCTCGACGAGTTCGTGGGCCAGGACCGCCTCAAGGCCAACCTGGCGGTGTTCATCGCGGCGGCGCGAGACCGTGGCGAGCCCCTCGATCACGTCCTCCTCTTCGGGCCGCCGGGCCTCGGCAAGACCACACTGGCACACATCATCGCCGGCGAGATGGGCTCGGAGCTGCACGTCACGGCGGGGCCGGTGCTGGAGCGCCCCGGCGACCTGGCCGCCATACTCACCAACCTGGAGCCCGCCGACGTGCTCTTCATCGACGAGATCCATCGCCTGCCGGCGGCGGTGGAGGAGATCCTCTACCCGGCCATGGAGGACTTCGAGCTCGACCTGGTGATCGGGCAGGGGCCGGCGGCCCGCAGCGTCCGCATCAGCCTGCCACGCTTCACGCTGGTAGGCGCCACGACCCGCACCGGTCTTCTCACGGCGCCGCTGAGAGACCGCTTCGGCATCGTCCACCGCCTCGACTTCTACCCCGGACGCGACCTCGCTGAGATCGTGCTGCGCTCGGCCCGGATCCTCGGCTGCGAGGTGGTGGAGGACGCCGGCGCCGAGATCGCCCGCCGCTCCCGGGGCACGCCCCGCATCGCCAACCGGCTGCTGCGCCGGGTGCGCGACTTCGCGCACCACCTGGGAACAGGGTCCGTGACGCTGGAGGCGGCCCGTTACGGGCTCGAGCAGATGGAGGTGGACGGCTTCGGGCTCGACCACCTGGACCGTCGCCTGCTGGGCACCATCATCGATGTCTATGGAGGTGGACCCGTGGGCCTCAAGGCCCTGGCCGCGTCCCTGGGGGAGGACCGGGGAACCCTGGAGGACATCTGCGAGCCCTATCTGCTCCAGATCGGCATGCTCCAGCGCACACCCCGGGGGCGGACGGTCACTGACAGGGCGTACCGCCACCTGGGCTTGGAGCCGCACGGGGTGCGAGGTCCGCTGTTCGAGGATGCCGATTGACGGTCGTGCCCGTGATCGTGAACCCCACCGCGGGTGGGGGTCGCTCGCTGCGCTTCCGCACGGGGCTCGAGAGCGTGGCCCGCGCGTGGGGTGTGGATCTCCAGTGGCGGCCGACCGCAGCGGCGGGGGACGGTGAGATCCTGGCGCGGGCGGCGGCCGAGGCCGGCGAGGAGCTGGTGCTCGCCTACGGTGGCGACGGGACGTACAACGAGGTGGCCCGCGGCCTGCTCGGCAGCGGCACGGCGCTGGGGGTCCTCCCTGGCGGCACCACCTCGGTGTTGGCCTACGAGCTGGCGGTGCCGAGACCCCCGCCGAAGGCCTTGCCCGCCCTGCTGGCGGGCGCCGACGCTGATCTCAGGGTGGGTGCCACCGACCGGGGCGACACCGTCCTTTTGATGCTGTCCTCCGGTCCCGATGCGGTCGTGGTGCGCAGCATTCCGCCCGCCGCGTGGCGCCGGGGCGGGAAGACCGAGGTGCTCCTGAAGGCCGTGCGCCTGCTCCTCGGCCGCGAGCCCATGCCGCGTCTGCTCCTGGAGGTGGACGGCGAGGTCACCGAAGGAGGCTGGGTGATCGCGGGCAAGGCTCGATGCTACGCGGGTCCCTATCACGCCACCCCTGGCGCCGACCCGAGCCGCCCCGGTTTCGAGGTGGTGGTGCAGCGCAGCGTGGGGCGGTTGGCGGCGGTCGGGTTCGCTCTCGGCATCCCCTTCGGCCGGCACCTGGCACGCCGGGACGTCGTCCGCCTGCAGGGCGAGCACGTCGTGATCTCCGCCGTGGAGCGCGGCGGCGCCGTGCCCTACCAGGTGGACGGAGACGCGGCCGGGACGCTGCCGGTGACGCTGACGACCGATCCCAGACGCCTGCGGGTGCGTCTTCCGGGGCCTGCGGGAGGCGGCGGACCGTAGGCCTGCCGCTGTCAGCCGCGGGTCCCTGCTCTGCCGTCAGGCGACAAGCTCCGGGAGCACCACAGCGGGTCTGAGGCAACGGTCCGCGTCAGGGGGGTCTTGAGAGACGTCCACTCGGAGTGTGAGAAGCGCGTGACCGGCACCCACGCTGTCCTACCCGGCGTGCGGGATCGCGGACCGCCACGGTGCCGCTACTGCTCGTCGAGACCCTCGAAGAGCTCCGTGGAGAGGTAGCGCTCCGAGCTGGACGGCACCACGAACACCACCAGCTTGTCGGCCAGCTCGGGGCGCGCGGCGACCTGGAGCGCCGCGGCGCAGGCGGCGCCGCTGGAGATCCCGGCCAGGATGCCCTCCTCGCGGGCCATCCGCCGGGCGGTGGCGAACGCGTCGTCGTTTGAGACCTGCACGACCTCGTCGATCAGTGACGTGTCGAGGTTCTCCGGGATGAATCCGGCCCCGATGCCCTGGATCTTGTGGGACCCCGGCTGACCCCCGGAGATGACGGGAGACGCCTCCGGCTCCACCGCCACGATCCGGACTTGCGGCCGCCGCTCCTTCCAGACCCTGCCGACGCCGGTCAAGGTGCCGCCCGTTCCCACTCCGGCCACGAACACGTCCATCTGGCCATCGGTGTCCTGCCACAGCTCCAGCGCGGTGGTGGTGGCGTGGCCATCGGGGTTGGCGGGGTTGGAGAACTGCTGGGGCATGACCGCGTTCGGGATCTCCGCGAGGAGCTCTTCGGCGCGTCGGGCGGCGCCGCCCATGCCCTCCGCAGCGGGGGTCAGATGCACGTCGGCGCCGAGAAGGGCGAGCAGGCGCCGTCGCTCCATGGACATGGACTCGGGCATGGTGAGCACGCACCGATAGCCACGGGCGGCAGCCACCATGGCCAGGGCGATGCCCGTGTTGCCCGAGGTGGGCTCGACGATGGTCGACGTGCCGGGGACCAGGGTCCCCTGGCGCTCGAGCGCCTCCACCATGGACACGCCGATGCGATCCTTGACCGAGTGCGCCGGGTTGAAGAACTCCAGCTTCGCCACCACGTTGGCGGGAAGGCCCTCGGCCATGTGGTTGATCCGGACCAGCGGCGTGTTGCCGACGAGACGTGTGATGTCAGACGCGATTCTCATGGCGCGCTCCTCAGGCTGAGGAACCGCCTGCGACAGCTTCCTATTCTCGACCGAGCTGAGGCGTCAGCCCTCCTCGCCGGAGTCGAAGCTGGTCTGCGCCTGGATGGCGGTGATGACCACGGTGTTGATGATGTCGGGGACCGTGCAGCCGCGGCTGAGGTCGTTGACCGGCTTGCGCAGACCCTGCAGCACGGGTCCGATGGCGATGGCGTCGGCGGAGCGCTGGACCGCCTTGTAGGTGTTGTTGCCGGTGTTGAGGTCGGGGAAGATGAACACCGTGGCGCGGCCCGCGACGCTGGAGGTGGGCAGCTTGGTGCGGGCGACCCCGGCGTCGATGGCCGCGTCGTACTGCAAGGGGCCGTCGATGGCGAGGTCCGGCCGCAGTTCGCGGGCCAGGGCCGTGGCCTGCTTCACCTTCTCCACGTCCTCTCCCGAGCCCGAGGTCCCGGTGGCATAGGAGAGCATGGCCACCCGTGGCTCGATGCCGAACGCGGTGGCGGTGTCCGCACTGGCGACGGCGATCTCCGCCAGCTCGTCGGCGTTGGGGTTGGGGACCACTGCGCAGTCACCGTACACCAACACCCGATCCGCCAGGCACATGAAGAACACGCTGGAGACGAGCTTGATGTTGGGTCGGGTCTTGATGAACTCGAATGCGGGGCGAACGGTGTGGGCGGTGGTGTGGACGGACCCGGACACCATCCCGTCGGCTTCGGCGAGGTGGACCATCATGGTCGCGAAGTACGTGGGGTCGAGCATCACCTCCCGGGCGACCTCCGGGGTGACGCCCTTGTGCTTGCGGAGCTCGTAGTACGCCCCCGCATAGCGGTCCAGGCTGTCGGAGGTCTGGGGGTTGATGACGTCGACGCCTTCCAGTGGAACGCTCAGCTTCTCGGCGCGATCGCGGATCTCCGCCTCGTCCCCGAGAATGGTGAGCCTCACCACCTCCCGCCGCACCAGGGCTTCCACCGCCCGCAGAATGCGCTCCTCATTCCCCTCGGGAAGGACGATGTGCTTACGGTCCGAGCGGGCGCGCTCCTGGAGGGAGTGCAGGAACAGAGCCGGCGTCATGCGTTCGGGGCGGACGGTGGAGATGCCGGCCCGGATCAGGTCGGCGTCCACGTGCTGCTCGAACAGGATGCGGGCGGTCTCGATCTTGCGGAAGCTGCGCGGGGTGATGGTGGACGCCACTCGGCTGACGTTGATCGAGGTCTCGTAGGTTCCCGTGTCCACCGCCAGCACCGGTAGCTGGGTGCCCCGCAGGCCCTGGATCACCCGGTCCACGGTGTCGGTGGGCTTGAGTCCGCTGGAGAGCAGGATGCCCGACAGGTTCGGGGTCCGATTGGACATCTGGGAAGCCATCAGCCCGAGAAGGATGTCGGCACGGTCGCCGGCGGTGATCACGAGCGCCCCCGACTCGAGGCGATCGATGAGGTTGATGAGCTGCATGGAGCCGATCCGGAAGCCCGACACCAGGTTGTCCAGGTACTGCTCCCCGTACAGCACCTCCGCCCTCAGCGCCGCGGCGATCTCGTCCATGCGCGGCTTGGCCAGAATCTGCTCCTCGGGGATGGCGCCGGCGAAGGGGACTCCGGCGGCGGCCAGGCGCGCCCCGAGAGCCCTCCCGTCGTGCTCCAGGAGGGCCGGATCCACGCGGTTGGCGATGACGCCGAGCAGGTCGCAGCCCCGCTTCGACATCTGGTCGCGGCTGAGGACGGCGTTGTCGAAAAGCTCCTCGACGCTGCGTTCACGGCCGCTGACGACCAACAGCACCGGCGCGCCCAGGTTCCGGGCGATGTCCGCGTTGATGTCGAACTCGAAGGCGATGGTCGCGCCCTGGTAGTTGGTGCCCTCGATGAGCACGAACCCGTGCCGGCGCTCGTAGGCTTTGAAGGCGGCCAGGATCTTCTCGATCAGGTCGTCGTAGCGGCCGGCGGTGACGAGCTCGGTGGCCTCTGCATCGGACACCCCGATCATGGCCTCGGGATCGCAGTCGATGCCGAACACTGAGCAGATCAGGTTGACGTTGGGGTCAACGGCGGGCGCGCGACCGTTGTCGCCGCGTGCGATGGGTCGGAAGTAGCCGACATCACGGGTCTCGCGCTCGAGCATGGACATGAGCCCGAGCACGATGGCGCTCTTGCCCGCGCCGGGCCCGGTGGTGGTCAGGTAGAGCTTGTTGGACATGCTGTGACCTCGCCCGGCGGAGCGCTGGAACAACCCGCCGCCGGCGCCCCTTTCGGCCTCACAGGATAGCACGTGGGAATGGCCACGGAGCCCCCGTCGACAGAACCCTTGTGACATCATGTACAATGTCCGGGAGATGGGACTCCACCGCCGAACGAGACGCCAGCGCGGGGCCCGGGCCGCTGCGGCCTGGGTGGATTGCGAGTAGGTCGTGCGTGTTCTCGTCATCGGCTCCGGAGGCCGTGAGCACGCCATCGTTCACGCCCTCCGCAGGTCGCCCGGCGTCGATGAGATCTACGCGGCACCGGGCAATCCCGGCATCGCCCAGGCTGCCGACCTGCTCTCCCTGGCCGCCGACGACCTCCCGGGCATGGCCGAGGCGGCGGCGGATCTCCACATCGACCTCACGGTGGTCGGTCCAGAGGTCCCCCTCGCCCTCGGCATCGCCGAGGAGTTCGCTCATCGCGGCTTGCGCCTCTTCGGTCCCACACGGGCGGCGGCCGAGCTCGAGGCGAGCAAGGTGTTCGCCAAGGAGTTCTGCCTTCGTCACGGGATCCCCACCGCTGATGCGGTGGTGGTCCGCGATCGGGACGAGGCGGTTCGCGAGGTCCGTCGTTGTGGGTTCCCCGCCGTCTTGAAAGCGGACGGCCTGGCTGCTGGCAAGGGCGTGCTGATCGTCACAGACGAGGACGAGCTGGCGAGCGCGATCGATGCTTTCTTCGTCAGGCGTCGTTTCGGAGACAGCGCCCAGCGAGTGCTGGTGGAGGAGTGCCTCCGAGGCGTTGAGGTCTCCTACATGGTCATCAGCGACGGCGCGAACGTGGTGCCGATCGCCACGTCCCACGACTACAAGCGTCTCGAGGATGCTGACCGGGGTCCCAACACCGGGGGTATGGGCGCCCACTCGCCCGCGCTCGTGATCCCGCCCGGCACCAGCCGCCACATTCTGGACGCCATCGTGCGGCGGACCATCGCGGGGATGGCGTCCGAGGGCCGTGAGTACCGGGGCGTCCTCTACCTCGGCCTCATGCTCACCGACCGCGGTCCCATGGTGCTGGAGTTCAACTGCCGCTTCGGTGATCCGGAGACCCAGGCCATCTTGTTGCGGCTCGACGACAACTTCGCCGAGGTCACGCGCGCCGCGGCCGATGGCCGGTTGCGCGTCCCCACTCTGACCTGGCGGCGGGAGGCGGTCGCCTGCGTGGTGCTCGCCAGCCGCGGCTATCCGGCGAGTCCGCGGACGGGAGATCCCATCTCCGGCATCGACCAGGCGCTGTCGCTGCCCGGGGTCACGGTGTACCACGCTGGCACCCGGCTGGAGCATGGCGAGCTGGTCACCGGCGGCGGGCGGGTGCTGTCGGTGTGCGGACGGGCGGCGACCTTGGCCGAGGCCGTCGACCTCGCCTACCGAGGGGTGGGTGCGATTCACTTCGAGGGCGAGCACCACCGGACCGACATCGGTCGGGACACGCTGGAAAGGTTGCGCGAGGATGCAGGGGACGAACGCGATTGACGTTGCCGTGCTGATGGGCTCGGCCAGCGATTGGAAGCACATGCGGGCGGCGGTGGAGACCCTCGGCACGCTCGGCGTACGAGTCCGGGTGCACGTCACCTCGGCTCACCGGACGCCGGAGCGCACCCTCGAGATCGTGCAGACTGCCGAGGCCGATGGTTGCCTGCTGTTTCTGTGCGGAGCCGGCATGGCGGCCCACCTGGCCGGCGTGGTGGCGGCCCACACCCACCTGCCTGTGCTCGGGGTTCCCCTGCCGGGAGGCATCCTCGACGGCATGGACGCTCTTCTCGCCACCGTGCAGATGCCGCCGGGCATCCCCGTGGCCACCTTCGGAGTCGGCTCGGCCGGAGCACGCAACGCGGCGTTCTTCGCCGCACAGGTGGTGGCCCAGCAGCGGCACGAGGTGGGCGAGAAGGTCCTCGCTGCTCGCAGCGCGGGAGCCGACAAGGTGCTGGCCGGCGACCGGGAGGTCCAGTCAAACCTGGAGGACCAGGATGCCTGAGGAGGTCGCGGTGGCCTGCTGCCCGGTGGCCTGCGGCCACGAGGACATGATCCCGGTCCTGCTGGACCCCGACCTGCCCCCGGTACCATGCCGCAAGGCCGGTGTCCAGGTCGAGCACCTCCAACGGTGTGTGGTGGAGATCACGGACGGGCTCTTTCTGGGCACTGCGAGTGCGTTCACAGTCCCCGTGATGCGGAGTCCCCGCGGCGAGCTGGGAAGGGTGGTCCGACAGGCGACGGCGGATGACGTCCGCCGCAAGGACGACCTTGGCCATCTGGAACGGGAGATCATCGGTTATCTGCGGCGTCGTGCCCGTGAGCTGGATCTCGGCATGCGTCCCCTGAAGGTGCGCTTGCCCCTGGTCGGTCGCAAGGCCGTGGTCTACTTCACCGCGGAGCAGCGGGTCGACTTCAGATCCCTGCTCCGGGAGCTGGGCCGACGCTATCGGCGCCGGGTCGAGATGCGCCCCTTGGGGGTCCGTGACGGGGCCCGCCTGAGTGGGGGTCTGGGACCCTGCGGCCGCTGCCTGTGCTGCGCCACCTTCATGGAGCGCTTCCACTCGGTGACGGTGCGCATGGCCAAGCGCCAGAACCTGTCGTTGAATCCGAGCAAGATCTCGGGCATGTGTGGGCGTCTGATGTGCTGCCTGGCCCACGAGGTCGAGTCCTATCCGAAGCAGAGGTCGGCCAAGGGGTGACGGGGCCGTCGAAGAAGAGGTCTGACACAGACAGGGTCCTGCTTCTCTGCTACCCTGTCGCCAACATATCGGTGACCGCCCCCCCGCCCGAGCGATGCCGAGTCACGGAGACGTTGCATGTCTGATCGCAAGCTGATCCGCCCCTCCATGACGGAGATGATGGAGCGCTATCCCGGTCGCACCAGCGGGCGACGCAAGCAGGTACCGGCGGAGCAGACCAACGCCGAGAGCTTTTACTATCTGAAGCAGATGCAGAACCGCACCGCCATGGTGGTGGTTCTCACCGACGGCACCGAGCTGACGGGTTGGATCGAGTGGTACGACAAGGGCTGCATCAAGCTGAACCGTACCGATGCCCCCAACCTGCTGCTGTTCAAGCACTCCATCAAGTTCATGTTCAAGGAGGAGGAGCGGCAGGGCCGGCGCCGCCGTCGCACCGCTCAACCCGCACGCTGAGCCGAGCGCGCGCTCTCAGAGGTACTTGATGGTCTCCCGGGCGGTGGCCGCGTCGTCGCCGTCGGGGGCGACCTCGAGGTATTTCTCGAGCTGCTGCTTGGCGCCTTGCAGGTCGCCTGTGCGCAGCAGCAGCATGCCGTACTCGAACAGGCACTTCGAGAAGGTGGGATCCACCTCCAGGCACTCCTCGAGGAGTGGCCTGGCCGCCTCGTCATCCATGGCGTTGAGGTACTCGGCAGCCTGGTTGAAGAGGGTCGCCGGATCGCCTGGATTCAGCTCCTGGTAGTGCGCCATGTACGTCTTGTAGGCCTCCTCGTCGCCCACCTTGGCGGCGGCGTTGGCGGCTGACGCCAGGCACGAGGTCGAGTCCTCGTCGAGCTGGAGGCAGGCGCGGGCATCCTCCAGCGACTGCTTGTAGTCCTGGAGCTCGTACTCGACCTCGGCCAGGGTCGCCCACGCCTGGGTCATGTCGGGGACGATGGCCACCGCTTCCTTGAGCTTGTCCCTGGCTTCGGCTTTCTTGCCCTCCTTCAGGAGCGCGTAGGCTTCGTCGAGCTCCTTGTATCCCGGCCGGGCCATCATCTTCTTCTGCTGCGCCGCGGCCGCTTCCTTCTCGCTGTTGAGGGTGAAATCGACCTGGTTGTTCATGGACCCCACCTGGACCTTGACCGACTGCTCCGAGGGCGAGTAACCGGGGGCTTCCGCGCGGAACACGTAGTGCTTGGTGGCGTCCAGGATCATCACCTTGTAGCGGCCATGGGTGTCGGTCTCCACGACCTTGTTGAAGGAAGAGAGCTCTGGGCTCGTGATCACGATCCTGGCGCCGGCGATGGGCTCCTGGCGAGAGTTCTCGACCGCACCCTCGATGCGGGCCTGGGTTGCGGCCAGCGCGGCCGAGGCGGCGAAGAGGCAGGTAGCTCCCACCAGCGAGAGTCGAGTGATCCACGTGCGCATCGTCTTCCTCCTCAAAGTCCCGACAGCCAGGATACTCGTCCCGGCGGCGTGTCTCAACACGTGCCGGAGCTCTCGGCCCGCCGGGACCGACCATGAGATCTCGTCGCGGACCTCGCCGGGGCCGAGGACCGGACACCCGCTGGATGATCCGCCCTACAAGCCGATCATGGAGCGTACGACGTGGCGGGCCACGGTGGGATTCTCGCGAAGCCGTCGCACCGAGTAGGGATACCAGTCCCGGCCGTAGGGCACATAGACGCGGAGCCGATGGCCTCCTTCGAGGATGATCCGTCGCAGCTCCGGGTCCACGCCGAGGAGCATCTGGAACTCGTACCGCTGCGGCTCCAGTCCGAGCCGGTCCACCGTGCGCATGCCCGCCCACACCAGGTGCGGGTCGTGGGTCGCGATGCCGACGTAGGCGCCGCCCCCCAACAACGTCTCCATGGCGTAGATGAAGTTGGCGCGGACGGTGTCGAACTCCTGCCACGCAACCGCCCGAGGCTCGCGGTAGATCCCTTTGCACAGGCGCACATTGGGCGACAGCTCGAGCAGGCCGCGGATGTCGGAGATGGTGCGTCGCATGTACGCCTGCAGCACGATCCCCAGGTTGCCCGAACGCTTGAGCGCGTCGCGGTAGACGGCGAGCGTCGCGTCGGTGCAGCTGGAGTCCTCCATGTCGATGCGCACGAAGTTGCCGACCCGCGCGGCGTGACCGGCAATGGTGGCGACGTGCTCGGCGCACTCCTGCCGGTCGATCTTGAGCCCGAGGAGGGTCAGCTTGATGGAGATGTTCGCGTCCAGCTTCTGGCGGTCGATCTCGTCGATGAGGCGCAGGTACTCGGCCACCGCAGCCTCCGCCTTGGCACGCTGGTCGACCTCCTCGCCGAGGACGTCCACCGTGGCCATTGCGCCCTGAGCGTTGAGAGTGCGGATGACGGCCACGGCATCGTCCATGGTCTCCCCCGCCACGTAGCGCCGGGCGACACGGCCCACGATGAACTTCGGTGTCATCGGCAGGCCGTACCGGACCAGTTTGTCGAACAGACTCATGTGACTCTCCTCGAATCGACGGTACGCGCCATGACGGCGCAGGAGACCTCGCATGCGCCGGCGGCCAGGAGGGCCTCGCTCGCCCGCCTGAGGGTGGCGCCGGTGGTGGTCACGTCGTCCACCAGCAGCACGCGCAGGCCTGCAACCTTGGAGGCCGGGACGAAGGCGTGACGGTCCAGGGCGAGACGCTGCCTCCGGGACCGGGTCGCCTGCCGGCCGAGACCCCGCCGGCGCAGGGCACTGGCGTGGGGCCGGTGCAGCCTCCCGGCCACGACCACAGCCAAGGCATGGGAGGCCGGCCGACCGCGACGCAGGATGCGGATGCGGTGAGACGGCACGTGCGCCACCAGATCCACCTCCCGCCACCAGGCTTCGATGCTGACGCGCGCCGCCAGCAGGCCACCCAGCAGGGGAGCGAGCTCGTCCCGACCACGGTGCTTGAGGGCCAGCACAGCCGCGCGCAGCACGCCTTCGTACTCCCCCCAGACCACGGTCGATCGCTGGGGCGGGCGCCGTGAGGTGCACTCCAGGCAGAGGGTCACCTCCTCGGCGACGGGCCTGGCGCATGCGGGGCAGCTCGCTCCCACAGAGGGGATGAGCCGAGATCGGCAGGGCCCGCACAGACCCACATCCCGGCCTCCGAGCGGCTCGCCACAGTTGAGACAGAGGCTGGGAAGGAAGGCTTCACGGGAGGCCGCAATCACCTCCGGCGCATGCACGGCGCACATCGTAGCAGAGAACCGCCCTCCCGCTGCGGGTCTATACTGCGGTCGTGTGGTGGTAGCCCAGGGCCCTGCCGGCGGGCACGGTGCCGGCCACTCGGGGAGCGCAGATGCCCCATCTCGTCCTGACCGGGAGCCTGGATGTATCGCGGGCGGTCACGACCTGCCCCCGGGAGGTCCATCGCTGGGGGCGCGCCGTCCTCAAGACGGAGGAGTGCTGGCTGCGCCGCGACGGAGCGGCCATGCTCGTGGAGGGGGTGGTGGTGGAGCTGTCCCGTCCCCAGCATCCGGTGGCCATGGTCGCGGGGCGGGGGACCGACACCATCGTCCGCCTGTGGCCCCTGTCCACGGTGGAACGCACGACGGCTGTCCAGCGCTGGCTGTGCCTGTTGGCGGCGGGGCTGCAATCCACCGGTGCGGGTCGGGTCCGAGTCACCAACATCCCCCGGGAGGTGTGGTCCGATCTGGGTCTGCTCCTCGACCCCGAGCTGGAGATCGGCAGGCGCTGATCTCGCCCTCAGCGCGCCAGGTCCTCGTCAAGCTCGAGGAGAGGCTCCTGCTGGCTGCGCTCGATGTTGGCCAGACCCTGACGAACCGCGGCCAGGGAGTCGCCGTCGGCAGCGGCCCCGGCCAGCGCGCGACGGGCATCCGCCAGGCGGTCTCGAGCTACGTTGAGGCGCGTCCCATCGCTGCTCAGGGCGTATGCCCGGAGCTCGGCGGCGGCGCCACGGATCGCCACCGCCGCGGCGAGCTCGCTGGAGGGTGATGGCACCGACCGGGTCCAGGAGGCAGCCGTGGAACCGATGGCCTTCAGCTCGGCCACGTGGGACGCGAGGGCCTCCGGGTCTGTGACCAGAGCTTCCAGATCTGCCACCGCCCGCGTCGCTGCACGGCGATCGAAAGCGCGCTTCACGCCGTGCTCTTCGCGGAGGCTCTCGGCCACTTTCGCCACACCGCCGAGGGTGGCCACCGCATCCCGACCGTGGAGGTACAGCGCAGCGGCGGCAGCCAGGAGCACCACCAAGAAGAGGGCGCCGAAGATGCGCATTCCGAACCTCCCGAGGTCCTCTTCCAGTATAGCCGGCGGCGAGCCGGCGGCTGTGAATGTCCCCGAACGGAGGTAGACTAAGACGGGAGTCCACTCCCGGTACCAGCAGGACGTCGCGCGCGGAGAGTCGATGGTCCAGTTCGACAACCAGTATCGGCAGATCAAGGTCAAGATCGTGTACTACGGGCCCGCCCTCGGTGGGAAGACGACCTGTCTGCAGCATGTGCACAGGGTCGCGGACCCCCAGAGACGGACCAAGCTGTACTCCTTGAATACGGCCAGCGATCGTACCCTCTTCTTCGACCTCCTGTCCCTCAACCTCGGTCGTATCCGAGGCTACCGTCTGGCGATCCAGCTCTACACGGTGCCCGGTCAGGTGCAGTACAACGCCACCCGGCGCGCGGTGCTGTCGGGGGCGGACGGCGTGGTCTTCGTCGCCGACTCCCAGCTCACCCAACGTCAGCTCAACCTGGCCTCTCTGGCCAACCTGAAGGAGAATCTGGAGGCCAACGGCCTCGCCATCGACTCCATTCCGATGGTGCTCCAGTACAACAAACGCGATCTCGACCAGGTGATGGGAGTCGCGGACCTCGAGCGGCAGCTCAACACCCGCGGTCTGCCATCCTTCCCCACCGTCGCCACGACAGGTGAGGGGGTCATGGAGGCGTTCGCCGCCATCGCGAAGCACACCCTCACCGCCGTGGCCGACCGCCTCGGGGTGGGCAGCGGCGGCCGAGGGGTACAACGCCTCCAGGAACAGGTGCAGCAGGCGTTGCGTCCCTTCTTGACGGGAGGCCGCGCAGCGGTGGACGCCGGCGAGGTGGCGGTCACCACCTCCGCGGCTGGCGCTGGCGCCGACGAGGTCCTCGGCGAGGACACGCTGGTCGCCGAGGCGGTGCGCGCCAACATGGCGATGACCGACCTGAACGCCCAGCTCGACACCCTGGGCCGGCAGCTCGAGCGCAAGATCCGCATGCTCGCCGGGGTGGCCCAGAAGGGCCGGGCACTCTCCAACGAGCGCGAGCCCCACGGGGTGCTGCGGTCCTTGGTGGAGGGCACCGTCGACCTGCTCGGCGTACCCGCCGCCGCGGTCCTCACGGTGCCGCGGTCGGGACCGCTGCGGGAGACGTTCGTGCACGGCATGGAGCAGGACCCCCTCCTGGCCGGAGCGGACGGAACCGGCGAGCCGCTGGCTCTGAGCCTGCTCGAAGCGGGTCAGCCACGGCTGCTGGCCGACGATCTCGAGGGCAGCGACGGGGACTTCCACCTGGAGGCGATTCACCAGGCCGGCTTCTCGTCCGCGGTGGTGGTGCCCCTCGCGGTTCCAGATCGACTCATCGGCCTGCTCACCGCCTATGGAGCACGAGAGGCGTCGCCGCTGGAGGACGACCATCTGCAGGTGGCCACCGCGTTGGCAGCCACCGCGGCGATGGCCCATGCCACATCCGAGGCCTGGAGTCAGCTCGAGCAGGTCAACAGGGGCCTGGAGGAGGCGGTGGCTCAGCGCACCGAGGAGGTGGAGAAGAGCCTCTCCGAGGTCCGCCAGCTCGCCACCGACCTGGAGGAGAGGAACCGCCAGCTCGCCGCGGCCAACGAGCGACTGGGCGCCTTGGATCGGTTCAAGGACAATCTCATGGAGCGGCTGGTGCGGGCGTTGCGGGCTCCGGTGAGCTCGGTCGCCAACGCCGCTCGCCTGCTCGCGGAGGAGCCTCGGAGCCAGGGTGGCAAGGGTGGTCGCTATGTGGACATCATCCGCGAGCAGGCGAAGCGGCTGTCGGAGCTGATGGAGAGCATGGAGCACGCGTCCCTGCTCTCGGGGGACGATCTCCAGGCTGCGCGCCGTGCCGTGCCCGTCAAGGAGCTGCTGCGGCGGGTCGTGACCCCCCTGCGTGACCTCGCTCAGAAACGCCGCGTCCAGCTCAACGTCCTGGTCCCGAGCTCGCTTGGCAGCGTCCTCTGTGAGCCCTCATCCACGGAGGTCGCATTGCGAGCGCTCCTGAAGAACGCCATCGAGTTCAACCGCGAGGGGGGGGTGGTCAAGCTCGAGCTGCGCCAGGTCCGCCGGAGCGACACACAGTGGGTCACGATCCGGGTCGTCGACACCGGCAGCGGCATCGCCGAGGAAGATCTGCCACGGGTGTTCGACTCCTTCTGGCAGGGTCCGGAGCACGTGGCGGATCGATCGTGCGGCCTCGGCCTGGGGCTGACCATCGCCAAGCGCGTCGCCGAAGCGCACGGTGGCAGCATCACCGTCATCAGCCCCGACCGCGACGGTGTCGAGGTCACCGCCTGGTTGCCGCAGGACGCACGCTGATCAGTGGTCGACGTTTGCCGGTTCCACGGCACGCCGCGCCGCGGCCTCGGCGCGGCGCAGCTCGTCGTGTGGCATCCCTGCCAGGAGCTCGTCGTCACCGGCGGGGACCGTCCTCGGCCAGACCTGGCCTGCTCGGATGGCGCGCCGCCCGATGTCGAGGCATGCGCCCAGCCGTGTCGCCACGGTGTGGCCGAACAGATTCTGGACGAGCTCCGGGAAATCGGCCAGGCGCGCCAGCCGGACGCCGAGGCGGCGCGGGAGCCGCCGCAGGAGGGCAGCCCGCAGGCCGCGATGTGGCAGCGGGGCGTTCACCAGCACCCAGAAGACGAGATCGGTGGGAACGACGAGGAGGTGCACCGCCAGCCGAACCACGTCGGCCTCCACGCCCAGGTGGAGCGCGGCGGCGGCTGCCGCCCGAGACCAGTCCCGGGCGGCACGGGCGGAGAGGCGATCGATGTCGCCCAGGTCGGGACGTTGCCAGTGGTGCCCTGTGACCATCTGCTCCCAGACGTCAAGCTCTGTGGCGCGGACAATGAGTTGGTGCAGGGTGCTGGGATGGGGGTCGCCGGAGCTGCGAACCGAGCACCCGAGGACCATCTGGTTCCACACGAGGTGAGGAGCGCCCAGGAGATCGGGGTGGGGGCCTTCGGGTCCGCGGCCCGCGATCCTCGCGGCCTGCTCCGGAGGGATCGGGACCAGACCTGGGCCCGAGCTCACCCACGCGGACAGGGTCCGGATGATCTCGTCCAGGTTGTCGAAGAGCTGGGCCATCTCCTCGCCGTCCACCCGATCCTGGTCGGTCACGCCCTCGCGGACGAGGTCGCGGAGGAACCCGTCCCACGCCTCCCCCCGGATCGGCAGCGACAGGTCCCCGGGGGTGCCAAGCGGCGGGGTTGACTCGTCGCTACGGCGTGCCGCCTGCATCATGAGCAGATTCGGTTCCACGTACAGGCGCAGTCCGAGGAGTTGGCGCACCGGGTAGCCCGGGTCGAGAGTGAAACGGACCTCGGGGGCGGCCAGCACCCGGCTGGTGATGGTCTCGGCGAGGCGCGCCAGGCTGCCCAAGAGCTCATCCGCGGGGCACTCACCGTGGGTGATCAGGAGATCGGTGAACAGTGTGCGGCGGAGCAACGAGACGGCGAGCAGCCGTCGCAGTGTGCCCACGCAGAGCAGCCCCTCCGCGGCGAGCCAGCTCGCGAGCCGCTCGGAGGGCACCGTGGAGGAGACGAAGACGACACGGCCGTCGAGAAAGTCGAGGTGGCGCTGCGATCCCTCCTCGATCAGGGTCAGGCGGCCGCTGAGGCGTCCCATCTGGAGCCACTGCAGCAGATCACCCAGGTGGAGGCGGTCGAGACTGCCTTCGATCACAGTCCGTCAGTATACCGCCGCGATGTGCAGACGCCCGCCCCCCACGAGATCCGAGCCTGGCCGGTGCAGTACCATGACACGGTGCGGCTGCTGCTTCTGACCGCGCGCCCGGATCTCGAGGTGAACCGGCGCCTGGCCTCCAGCGCCACGGCTCTCGGCGCGGAGCCGCTGACCGTGGACGCCAGCAGCACCGTCCCCGGGCTCGGTGGCGCTCCGAGCCTGTGGCAAGACGGTCGCGACCTGCTCGATCCGAGACCCGCAGCGGTCCTGGCGCGCGTGGGGAACTGGCGTCCCGACACGGTGCTGGCCGCCTTGGAGGTCGCGGTCGCGTGCGGGGTCGCGACCCCCAACCCGCCGGGAGCGATCCGTGTGGGCCGTGACCACTGGCGGACCCTGTATCGGCTCGCCGGCGCCGGCCTGCCGGTCCCTCCCACCGTGGCGGGATGTGCGGCGGAAGAGCTGGCGGACCGCGCCCATGCCGCCTTCGGTCTGCCGGTCGTGGTGAAGCTCCGCCGGTCGCGGATGGGGGTGGGAGCGATCAGGTGTGACCGGCGGGACCACCTCGAAGCCGTCCTGGACAGCATGTGGCGTCTGGGAGAAGAGGTGGTGGTGCAGGCCTGGGTGGAGTGCACCGGCCGCAGCCTGCGTCTGCTGGTCGTGGGGGGGCGGGTGGTGGCGGCCGCTGCGCTGCGTGCGGCACCAGGAGAGTGGCGATCCAACGCGGCCCGTGGAGGGTCCATGGCGGCCCATGGTGTCCGGTCGAACGACGAGGCGTTGGCGGTGAACGCGGCGCGCACGCTGGGTCTCGGGGTGTGCGGGGTTGACCTTCTGCCGGGGCGGGAGACGGTGGTGGTGGAGGTCAACCCGACTCCGGGCTTTCTCCACCTTGAAGAGGCGACCGGCGTCGACGTTGCCGGCGCCATGGTCCGCCACGCCCTGCTGGGCGCGGACGGCCCGCCTTCGAGAGGCTCGGCCTCCTGATCAGGCCGTGGAGGGACCGGGCGCGACCGGACGGCCCGCCAGCTCGCGATCCAGCATGAGCAGGCCCTGCGGGCTTCCCTCCACCATCTTCACCTGGTGGTAGAGGGTGTCGGCGGTCGCGACCTCCTCCACCTGCTCGTTCACATACCAGTGGAGAAACACCGTGGTCGCGTGGTCCTGCACGGCCGTGGCCTGGTTCACCAGGGAGTCGATGCGCCCGCTGATGTGGCGTTCGTGCTCGAGCACGTCGTGCACTGCCGCGGACGGTGACTCCCAGGTGGCGCGGGGGGCGTCCAGGGGCAGCAGACGCACCTGTGCCCCGCGCTCGGCCACGAAGTCGAAGAGCTTCATCGCGTGACCGAACTCTTCATAGGCCTGCACCCGCATCCAGTGCGAGAACCCGTCCAGGTGTTCATCTTTGAAGTAGGCCGCCACCGCGAGATAGAGGTAGAAGGAGAAGAACTCCGCCTGGATCTGCTGGTTGAGGGCGTCCGTCACCTTGTCGTTCATGGCTCGTTATCCTTCCTGGTCTCGGCGGCTGCAGGTCACGAGGGGAGGCCCGCCCCCCCGGGGCGTGGCCCGCCGGACGCTGACCCGCCCCGAAAAGAAGGAAATCTCGGACGGCGGCGTCCCTATTCCCGAGGGCGTCACCGCCGGCGCCCCCTTCACCCAGGGCAGCGGCCTCGGTTCGATCCAGGCCCTGATGTTGTTGCGGGCGTCGGGCCGAGCCCACAGCACCGCGGTCCAGCGGCCGCCGCCGAGGGGTCGTCCGCCGAGCCACAGAAGGCCGCCCAAGGGGATGGCTGCCGCCAACATCCAGGCGACAGCGACCCGGTGGCGGTTGCCGAGGGTCCGGGCCGGCGACGGGGGGTAGAAGAGGAAGGCGATGGCAAGCGCCGCGGCCACGGGTGGAGCCATGGCGACCGCTGCGGCAAGGCTGGGGCGGCCGGCCGCCGCGTAGCCGAGGCCGAGCCACAAGAGCGCGGGCGGGATCAGGTGGATCACCACCACACCGAGGCGTTGCCGACGTCCCAAGTGTGCCCGACCGGCCCGGGCCGTGGACAACAGGCGCAAGGTTGTGGGGACGGCGACCAGCGCCGCCAGGGCGGGAGCGGTCCACACCAGAGGCCGGGGCAGGTCGTGGAGGGCCAACCAGTGGACCAAGTGCCCGTCCACCGGGTCCAAGAAGGCGCGCCACGCCATCCCCAGGGTCGCTCCCCAGGCCAGCTCCACCGCGATCAGTGCCCCGGCCACGGAGCGCGGCCGAGCCACCGCCGCGAGGACGCCGAGGGCGCCGACGAGGGGCAGCAGGAGAGATCCCAGCCAGTAGCCGAGGGCGGTGGGTCGAGACGCGAAATCGAGGGCCGGCTGGTTGACCAACGCCCACACGGGTCGCCCCATGGGAAGGCTGATCCCGATCCATTGGCAGCCACCGGCGACGGCTCCCAGTCCCTGCCCGACGGCGGCGGCGAGCAGCGCCGATGGCACCGCCACGGCGGCCGACAGCCAGCCGAGCAGCACGGTCGACGGGGCGGCGAGAGAGCCGGTTTGGCGCATTGCAGGCATGCTACCATGAGCCTCGGAGTGCGTATGGAAAGCCCTTGTCCTCAGCGTCTTGGAGGTGCCGTCGCCGGGCTGCTGGCGGCCCTTCTCCTTCCCTTGGCGGCGGGCGCCCAGGCGTTGCACGTGGAGCAGCTCTCCGGGGGAACGGAGGTGGTGCTCGTGAGTCTCCCCCTGTCCGAGGCCACCACCATCGCCTGGCCGCAGCCCGACGGTGGCGTCGCCGCCGTCACCAGCGGCGACCTCACCCTCGTCGCCGACCTGGAGACGAGGCTGGGGACGCTCGAGACCGCGCCGCGGGTCGTCGTGGCGGTGGGTGGCGTCAGAGCCGATGATCTTCGCGGTGCTCTGGAGCGGTTCGTGGCCGGTCGTGCCTTGGGTGCGACCGCTGACGAGGTGCGCCCGGACCTGGTGGAGGGCGGGGTGGAGCGCCGCCTGGGGGGCGCCGGGGACGAGGCCACGATCCGACTCGAGCTGCCCCTGCCTTCGCCGGGGGACTGGCAGCGGAGCACGGTGGAGGTGCTTCTCGAGATGCTTCCCTCGATGTTGGGGGAGCGCATACCGGGCCTGAGCAGTCAGATGGCTGGGAACGTGGGGGTCCTGTCACGGACCGTGGATGCCCAGCTCGCGGAGGTGGCGCTCCGCGACCTGCGGCTGCAGCTGGCGCGATTGGCGGCCGATCCTGAGCTCGGGGGAGAGCAGGTGGAAATGGCTCGGCAGCGGGTCGAGGTGCGGCGTCTGGCGGCCCTGGGCAACCATCCGGAGGGGGCGAAGGATCTCGTGCGTCTCTGGCTAGATGGGGGCGATGCGGCCATCCGCGAACGTCTTTTCGGCGCCGCCGGCGTGACCGAGACGGGACTGCGAGAGGCCGCGGCACGTTGGTTTCCCACCCACCCAGGGCGGGGGGTGCTGGTGCTGCCGCCGCGGGTCTTCAACCCCCGCTTCGCGCCCGGTGCGCAGACCGTGCAGCTTGACAACGACGCCATGGCAGCGGTGCTCGAGCGCCCCGGGGCGGGACTGGCCGCGGTCGTGCTGCGACCGGTCCTGGTCCAGGATCTGGACGGTGGGCTGACCACTCTGGTGTTGGCCCGCCTGGCTGCCGAGGTGCGGGCTTCGGGGATGGCGCCGGGATGGGTCCGGGTCGGACAGGACCCGCCGCTGTTGGAGCTGGCGGCGCCGCCGGGCGGCCTGGCCGAGATCTTGGAGGCATTGCAGCCGGCCCTGGAGCGGGTCTCGGGTGATGATCGGCCGGTGGTGGTGGACGGTGCCGACGCACGTCGCCGTGCGCTCCAGCTGATGGCCACCGTGCTCGGTCTTGGCGAGGAAGGGGGGCCGGTCCCTGCGCGCCTCCTCCAACCGAGCAACCTGGCTCTGGGGATCGTCGCTCCAGACGGTGAGGCGGCGTTGGAGGCCGTGCGCAAGTTCGGCGTGGGAGGCGGAGCGCCCACCGTGGCCCCCCACGGCGGCGAGGTGGAGCCGACGTCGAGAACGCGAGAGGCGGTCGCCGGCGACACCTCGGTGCTGGTGGTGGAGCTCGAGCTGGCCAGGGGTACTGGTGAGGTCATTCCCGTGGCGCTCAAGGAGCTTCTTCGAGCGCGGGCCCGGTCCCTCGAGGAGGAGGTTCAGATGGAGGTGCTGCAGCCGCTGGTGCCCGGAAGAAGGGTGCTGCTGTTGGTGGCGCGCGCCGAGCTTCCCCTCGCTGATCTGGAGCAACGGGTGCGCGCGGCGTGGCCGGGGCTCACGGCGCGGGCGAGCACCGCTGAGCTCGACCACCTGCGCCGGCGCCTGGCTGCCGAGCTGGCCGTTGCGGGAAGTGGGCCGTTGGGTGCCGCGCGGCGCTGTGCGGCGGTGGCGGCGGGAGCGGCGACCTGGCGCGGTGCCGCCGATCTCGAGATGGAGGCGCTGAGGCTGGATCCGGAGCCTATGAACCAGGCCCTGGCCGGCCTCGCACCGTGGTCGGAACGTGTCACCACCGGCGCCGGCGTGCTCCCCATCCCGGCCGTGCGCTCCCCCGGTCCCTGACGGCGGCCTTCCACCATGGCCGCGAAGGCGGCGCGCGGGCGGTGCGAATCGGGTTAGGATAGGGGCTCGGGAGGTGCAACCAGTGACCCGAGACGAGATCAGCGGGGAGCTCCGTCTCCTCACCAAGGGCTGCGTGGAGGTGATTCCCGCCGAGGAGCTGGCCGCCAAGCTCCGCCGTGCCAGGTCGGAGAGACGGCCCCTGACGGTGAAGGTCGGCTTCGACCCATCGGCGCCTGACCTCCACCTGGGGCACACCGTCGTCATCCGGAAGATGCGCCACTTCCAGCAGCTCGGACACCGAGTGGTGTTCGTGATCGGTGACTTCACGGGTCTGATCGGAGACCCCACCGGCAAGAAGGCGACCCGTCCCCAGCTCACGAGAGACGAGATCGAAGCCAACGCCGCCACCTACGAGCGCCAGATCTACAAGCTCCTGGATCCGGAGCTGACCGTCATCGACTTCAATGAGCGGTGGCTCGGAGCCCTGAGCTCCGAGGAGTGGATCCGGCTCGCAGCCACGGTGACGGTGGCACAGATGCTGGAGCGCGAGGACTTTCGCACCCGTTACCAGGCGCAGCAGCCGATCGCACTCCACGAGTTCCTCTACCCCTTGGCCCAGGCCTACGACTCGGTGGCCCTGGAGGCGGACGTCGAGCTCGGGGGTACCGACCAGCTCTTCAACCTGATGATCGGCCGTCAGGTCATGCGCGAGCGGGGCATGGAGCCACAGGTGGTGATGACCCTGCCCCTGCTGGAAGGTCTCGACGGCGTGGAGAAGATGTCCAAGTCCCTGGGCAACTACATCGCGGTGGAGGACCCTCCCTTCGAGATGTACGGCAAGCTGATGTCGATCTCCGACGAGCTCATGTGGCGGTACTGGCTCCTGGTCACCGACCGTGGCGTCGATGAGATCCAAGCTCTGCAGGAGGCCGTGCACCACGGGCGGCAGCACCCCATGGAGGTCAAGAAGGAGCTGGCCCGCGTCGTCGTCGCCGACTTCCACTCCCCAGTCGCAGCCGCCAGCGCGCAGGAGGAGTTCGAGCGCGTGTTCAGCCGCCGGAACGAGCCGAGCCAGGTGCCCACCGTGGAGCTGGCCGTGGACGGTGGCTCGGTCTTGCTGTCCAAGGCGCTGGTGGGTGCTGGCCTCGCAGCGTCCAACTCGGAGGCGCGGCGGCTCCTCGAGCAGGGGGCGGTCAAGCTCGATGGTGAGCCCGCCACCGACCCCAAGGCCGCCCTGGACGCACACGCCGAGCGCGAGGTGCTGATCCAGGTCGGGAAGCGCCGTTTCGTGAAGCTGGTGCTGACGGACGCAGGTTAGAAGAAGGTGGTCTCCTGCTCCATCTTCTGACCCTCCTCGCTCAGCCCCTGGATCTGGATGGAAATGAATGAGGGCCGGAAGTGGTGCTCCTGGCAGATCCGGCGCAACCGCTCGTCGAGCTCCGCGTCCCAGAACTCGATGATCTTGCCGGTCGCCGTGCAGACCATGTGGTGGTGGCCGCCGCCGGGCTCCATCTTCTCGTAGAAGTAGTGCTCGCGTCCGAGCCGGCTCTTGCGCACCAGGCCGCACTGCACCAACAGATCGAGGGTGCGGTAGACCGTTGCGCGGGACACCTTGCGCTGCTTCGTCTTCATGCGCGCCAGGAGCTCGTCGGCGTCGAGGTGCTCGTTGGTGGAAAAGATCTCATCCAGCAGGGCCAACCGCTCCTGGGTCACCTTGAGATTGTTCTCCCTCAAGTACTGGATGAATAGCTTCTGGGCACGTTGGGCAAGCTTGTTCATATCAGTCGTCCAATATCATTAAGACTCATTATCACCGTCTCAACTACGATATATCCCGTGTAGCGTAATGTCAAGTGGCAGCTGGCAAACATCGGACATCCGTGCCCGAGCTGTCATGGGTGTCATCGGCGCTGGCCAGGCCCTCCGTCCATGGGCTACGGGGCGGCCACTTACACGTTCAGACTAAGAGACTTGCCCGTGCCTCGAGCGAGTGCTAGGCTGCTTCAACACCGGCGCGCGGAGGGATGATCATATGAACTACCCGATCTGGGACATCGCCATGGGCGGTGGCGTGTTGATGGCCGTGGTGGCGATCGCGCACGTGGTCGTCGCGCACTTCGCCGTGGGAGGCGGCCTGGTGGTGGCGGTCACCGAGACGCTGTCGGTGCGCCGGGGTGACGGCGAGCTGCGCGAGCTGGCCCGCCGCTCATCGTTGATCCTGGTCCTCTTGTCCACCGTGTTCGGCGCCGTCAGCGGGGTTGGCATCTGGGTGACGGCGGGACTCATCTCGCCGGCGGCCATCTCGGCCCTCATTCACACCTACGTGTGGGGATGGGCCATCGAGTGGGTGTTCTTCATCGTGGAGATCACCACGGCCGTCATCTACTACGCCACCTGGGACCGCATCTCCAAGGGCGCTCACCTGCTCCTGATCTGGGTCTACTTCGTTTCCGCCTACCTGTCCCTGGTGATCATCAACGGCATCATCACGTTCATGCTGACGCCCGGTGCCTGGCTCCAGACCCAGGGGTTCTGGGACGGGTTCTTCAACCCGACCTACTGGCCAAGTCTGGTCCTTCGTACAGGCATCGCCCTCCTCATGGGCACCGCCTTCATGATGCTTGCCGCTCTGCGCGGGACTCCCCAGGAGCGGGCCCGTCTCGTGCGCTACCTGGGGTTGTGGATGACGGCAGGCGTGCTCGTGGCCTACGGCGGCTACCGATGGTGGGAAGCGCAGCTACCCGCGAGCGTCACCGACCTCTTCCGGGGCACGAGCCCGACCCTGCCTCAGCTCGCCACGGTGCGCCACCTGTTGCTGTGGGCCCTGGCCGCGACGCTCGTGGTCGTGACGGTGATGATGCTCTCCCTGCCGAGGCTGCGCGTGGCGCGGGGGGTCGCGGCCGTCGTCTTGCTGGCCTCGTCAGTGGTCTTCTTCGGAGGTTACGAGTGGCTCCGGGAGGGCGTCCGCAAGCCCTTCCTGATCTATCACTACATGTTCTCCAATGGGCTGCGTGTGAGCGACATCGGAGCCTTCGACCGGGACGGATTCCTCGTCCATGATGCGTGGGCGACGCAGGGCGTCGGCCAGGGTCCCGTCGCTCGCGGTCGGGCCATGTTCCGCGGCCAGTGCTCGAGCTGCCACACCATCGACGGATACCAGAGCATCCGGGCCTCGCTCCCGGACGATCCGGACATGATCTCCGGGGTGCTCATGGTGCTCCACGACATGGGGCAGACCTACACCAAGGCCCCCCCCGGGCAGCCCGTGAACGTGGCCACCCTGGACTATCCGTACATGCCGCCGCTGGTGGGCAGCGAGGACGAGATCAGCGACCTCGCCGCCTACCTGGGCACCCTGACGGGCACCGATGGCACGCCGGCAGCGCAAGGAGGACGGCCATGAACATGGAGCTCATCCCCGGACTCGATCCCCACGGTCTGCCCGGTCCGCCGTGGCTGTTCCAGTCACTTCTGGTGCTGACGTTCTTTCTGCACATGCTCTTCGTCAACCTCACCCTCGGCGGCAGCCTGCTGGCGGCGGTGAGCCACATCGCGTCCGGTGGTCGCGAGGGCGATCACCGTTTGCTGTTGGCGCGCCGTCTGGCCTCGGTGAACACCTTCGCCATCGCCCTCGCCATCACCACCGGCATCGCGCCCCTGCTCTTCATCCAGGTCCTGTATCAGCAGTACTTCTACACTGCGACCATCCTCTTGGGCTGGATCTGGTTCTCCCTCCTCGCACTGCTCGTCCTGGGATACTACGCCGCCTACCTGTATAAGCTGCGGGGTGCTCCCGCCCGGGGCCAGGGTGGGGGGGGATGGCTGGTGCTGGCGGCGGTGGCCTTCCTGCTCATCGCCTGCCTGCAGGTGGCGGTGTACCTGATCCAGGCCCAGCCGGGGCAGTGGGCGCGCTTCGCGGAGGCGCCGCTGGCGGTCCTCTCAGACGCGACCTTCTGGCCGCGCCTCCTGCACTTCGTTCTCGCAGCGCTCGCGTTCGCTGCCGTGATCATGGCCTGGTGGGCAGTGCGGCGGGCCCGTGCGGGCGAAGACGCCGACGGCAACCGCCGCATCGCCGCCTATGCGTGGCGATGGGCCCTGTGGACCACGGCGCTGGTGCTCGCGGACGGCTTCATCCTCCTCGCCGTGCTGCCGCGCCCGGTGCTGCTCTCCCTGATGCGGGGAGGGGCCGCCACCATGGTGCCGCTGATCCTGGCCATCTTGCTCGCCGTGGGGCTGGTGATGATGCTGGCTCGTGGCTCCGATCCCGTGCAGAGCCCAGGCCTCGTCGGTGGCGTGGCGGCCACCGCGGTGCTCGTCATCGCGGTCATGACCATCGTCCGCGACCAGGTCCGGGTGTTCTACCTGCAGCCCGCCACCTCTCACTTCACGTGGCAGACGGCGCCGCAGTGGTTCAACACCGCCCTCTTCGCCCTCCTCCTGATCGCCGGCCTGGCGACCATCGCCTATGTGGTGCGGCGGGTGTTGGGGGCGCCCGCGAGCGGCCCGGAGGCGGCCTGACCGCGGCAGGGGGGGCGCGGTTGCGGGATCAGCCCGGTGAACGCCGGCGTGTCCACTCCGCGGGGGTGAGCGTCCGCATCTGAAGGGCATGCACCGCCGATGCCATGAGATCGCCCATGGCGGCATACACCAGACGCTGCGCCTCGAGCCTGGTGAGGCCCTCGAAGCGCGGCGACACGATCAGCACGGAGTAGTGCCCGCCGCCCGCGGCTCCGGCGTGCCCGGCGTGGTGGGCACTCTGGTCCGAGACCTCGACATGGACCGCCTCGAGCTCCCGCCGGAGGCGGTCCTCGATCAGGTCGCGCGGCGAGTCAGCCGGGGACATGATCGGCGCGACCCGCGGCCGGTTGGAGTGTGATCTGGTGGCGGGAGTCGCCGTGGCGGGGTTGCGGCCTCACTTGGGCTCGACGGTGCCGTGCTCCTGGCCGCCGTTTCGGGCGTCGCCGTCCGTTTCCTTGTCCGGTGTGCGCACCGAGTCCTTGAAGTTTCGGATCCCCTCGCCGAGACCCTTGCCGAGTCGCGGCAGCTTGTTCACGCCGAACAGCACGACGATGATCGCGAGAATGATGAGAAGCTCTGGCAGACCGAGGCTACCGAACATGCGGACCTCCGTTCCGAGCTAGTCTACCAGAAGAGCTGTCAAGGAGGATGGAAGCCCGAGCTCTCCGGCCGCGCTGCGGAGCCGCGCCTCGAGGGCGGTGAGCCACGGGCGGTAGCGCGATCGACCCTCGAGGAGGAGACGGGCGAAGGTGCCGAGCACCTTGAGCGCACGCTGCAGGCGTGCCTCGGCGAACCGTCGGCGATAGCCGGGGGCCGCGCCCACCATGTCCGCCCACTCTTTGAGCCACTGCTCTGCTTCGCCGGCAGCGAGGAGCTCCGGAGTGTCCCTCTCTTCGAGCAAGGAGGCGGCGTCATAGGTGTCGGGTCCCACCAGGATGTCCTGAATGTCGATGATGCCCACCCCGCCGTCGATCAGGAAGAACAGGTTGTTGAGGTGGAAATCGCGGTGACAGACGCGGAGCGGATGGGCCGCCACCGCAGCTGCCAGCCGGTCCAGATACGCACTCAGTGCGAGCGTCGGGGTAACGTCCCGGAGGTGTTTGACGTACCAGAGCTGGAAGCCGGCGAGCTCGAACCGCAGGCGCGCCTCGTCGAGAGGGCGGTTCCACCCAGGCAGCCCCCGAGGCGGAAGGCCGGCCAGAGTGGCGAGCGGGTGGAGGGTGCGTCGGAGGAGATCCAACCGCTCGGGACCGGCGGCCTTGCGCAGGGTGGTGGCCGCGTCCTCGATCCCGAAGTCCTCGACCACCATCCACCCCGCCGCGGGCCGGCTGTCGAGGACGTCGGGGACGCGGAGGCCGTGGGCCCGGCACCAGCGCAGCACCTCGAGGTCGCGGCCGATGGTGGCCGCCGCCTCCCGGCCGTACTCGGCCAAGATCGCCGTCCTCGACCCGCCGTCGGCCTCGACCCGGGTGTAGCGGCGCCAGGAGGCATCGCCGACCAGGGGCTCCCGCCGATGCCAGCGATCCGTGCGGAGAGGTGCCGCTCGATCTCCCACGGTGGGCATGGTAGCAGCGGCCGCTCAGGGACGTACCGAGGAACGGTTCCTGCTCTGCTAGTATTGAAAGATCTGGGGGAGGAGGTGAGTTGACCTTCCCGGAGGGTTCATGGAGGAGTCCCGGACACAGAAACTCCAGCAGCTTCTCAAGCGCCTCGGACAGGCGGTCCACGGGTCCGTGATCCAGTCCAGGGAGGTCAAGGCCTGCCTCGACGAGCTCCACCACGACGGGTGGCAGGCGGTGATGCTGCTGGAAGCCTCCCTGGTGTGCCGCGACGGAGGACCCCTGGAGGCTGAGGATGGTGCCATCCACATCCACGTGGATCCCTCCGAGGTGTCCGCGGACTATCGGATCGATGCCACCGACGCCCGCCTGCTCACCTCCCTCGGCATCTCGCCCAGCCGCCACCGCACACAGCGGACCTCCTCGCGGCGGGTGGAACCCCATGGCAGAGACCACGGACCGGACAAACCTGGTCGGTAGGTCGGCG
>Ga0315542_1000186_pt1 | contig 36018 bp, 36 predicted proteins | sample SalMarSW160120MG_FD_202541 | JGI IMG/M metagenome (GOLD analysis project Ga0315542, IMG submission 202541) | Salt marsh sediment microbial communities from the Plum Island Ecosystem LTER, Massachusetts, United States - Salt Marsh Sediment SW1601-20 ...
TTATTCAGCAGGCTGAACACCATTGACAAGTTTGAAACATTTCGCACGGTTGATAAACCCGAGCCCGGATGGAATGAGTCAGTCGGAGTTGCAACAATCCTGCTTGATAAGGTGAATATGGATATTGAGAACTCGGTGGCAGTAGTATGCGGGCCACCTGTAATGATGAAATTTGGTACTCTGAGGTTACTTGAAATGGGTTACAGGGATAATCAGATTTACCTTTCGATGGAAAAGAATATGTCCTGCGGGGTCGGTAAATGCGGTCATTGTATGATGGGTGAATTCTTTGTCTGCAAGGATGGTCCGGTGTTTACCTATGAAGAAGTAAAAAGCCTTCCGGACCTTTGGAAATAACTTAAAGTTCAACAAACTGCAAATGGGTAAAAAGATTCTTATTGATCTTACGAAATGCCGGCAATGCAATGACTGTACTGTTGAATGCGCTTATGATTATCATCCGGGCAACAACGGCATGATGCTTCTTCTTGAGAATGCTGTTTTCAGATTTACATGCCGTCAGTGTGAAGATGCCCCATGTATTTCAGTGTGTCCTGTTGACGCTCTTTCAAAAGACAGTTCGGGAATTCTTACCAGGGCCGTTAACATTTGTGTTGCGTGCAAATCATGCGTGACAATTTGTCCTTTTGGAACAATGCTGAACACTTTCTTTGAAGTCAGGAAATCGGTTTGCAACTATTGTCATCTGAACGGGGAGGTAAAAACACTTTTGTGTGTGGAAACATGCAAAGAAAAGGCTTTGGAAATTACAGAAGCAGACCAAAACCCTGCTGAAAACATCTACAGGTTAAACGACATGGTTCTTGTGAAGGAATATATCTGGGAAAAATTAAAACATGAATAATTCAAAAAAATGATAAAAGATCTCTTCTATTTTATTGTTTTCCCCGGGATGGTCTTTTCTGTCCTGATCGGAGGTATACTCTCCTGGAGCGACAGGAAAATAACAGCCAGGGTGCAGTTTCGTAAAGGGCCGCCATTCCTGCAGCCATTTTATGATATTGGCAAACTATTTTATAAGGAGACGATCCTGCCGAAATACGGTGCAAAGATAACTTTTCTTGCGGCCCCCGTATTCGCTTTATTCAGCGCCACTCTTGCAAATGTTCTTATTCTGCTGCCATCCTTTTTTCCAAATTCAGGATTCAAAGGAGATCTAATTGTAATCTTTTATCTCCTTGCAATTCCTTCAGTTTCCTATATAATAGGGGCACTTGCATCAGGAAATCCTATCGGAGCCATTGGAGCTTCCCGCGAGATGAAACTTATCATTTCCTATGAGTTTGCCTTTATACTCGCACTTGCTGCCATTGTCGTTAAAACAGATATGAGCGTTACATTAAGTGATATACTTGCAAAACAACAGGTTTCAGGGGCAAATATTGGCAGTATTTCAGGTATTATTTTATTCATTGTAATTCTATTTGTGATTCAGGCAAAACTTGCCTTTGTACCATTTGACATGTCAGAGGCTGAGGCCGAATTGGCTCATGGTATCTTCATTGAATATTCGGGTTCGGCTTATGCGATAATTAAGATGGCAAGATATGTTATGTTATTTGCCCTGCCTTCACTGCTCGTGACGCTTCTCCTGGGAGGATTCCGCATGGAGGGACCTGGTATATTGTGGTCAATACTGAAAATTATCCTGGTATTGCTTCTCATTACACTTTTAAGAAACACAAATCCCAGGGTCAAGATAAATCAGGCAATGAGATTTTTCTTTATATGGATGAGTATCTCAGCCCTTTTTGCAATTGGATTATCAACTATTAACCTGTAAACGCAAAGAAATTGGGACTAGGTAGTTATTGCTTTAAAAAATCATTGTGGGTGTTCCATTTTGGTGGTGCCTCATGCAACAATTGTGACATTGAGATACTGGATTGTCTTACACCAAAGTATGACCTTGAGAGGTTTGGCATTCAGCTCATTGGTTCTATAAGACATGCTGATGTGCTTCTTGTATCCGGATCCATAAACAGGAAGGGGAGAGAACGGCTTATTGAATTATATAACCAGGCGCCAAAACCGCTGCTTGTTGTCGCATTCGGAGCCTGCGGCTGCACAGGAGGAATTTTTGCTGACGGCATACCCTTTGCCGGACCAGTGGATAAAATAATTCCTGTTGATGCATATATCCCGGGATGTCCTCCAAAGCCTGAAGCAATACTTGCCGGGATTATTAAACTGACCAATAAATAGAGAAATGGGAACGATTAACTATGATATACTTCCTGAAATCTTAAAGCTGAATTTCAACGGCGATATCCGCAGAATAATAGTTCAGCAGCGAAAAAGACTGGTTATTCATATACGCAAGGAAGCATTGCCGGAGATTGCGAATTATTTCCTTGATGAACTTTCATACAGATTTATAATAGCCACAGGAATGGTTTGTGATAATGGATTTGAAATTATCTATCATTTCAGTGACGACGGGAATGGTTATGTTATTAATCTTTTGACAAGGCTGCCGGAGGATAAACCGGAAATAGAGTCACTTGCTAATATAATTAATGCAGCAAACTGGATAGAACGCGAGATACATGAGCTTTTTGGAATAAAATTCATCAACCACCCGAATCTGACTAAACTGATCTCTGACGGTCTCTGGAAAGAAAATGAATTCCCATATGCAAGGAAGAAGGGTGAAAAATTTAACCCTGATGAGTTATGAACACAAAGACAATTATACCAATTGGTCCTTATCATCCTCTACAGGAAGAACCTGAGCTGTTCAGACTTTATTGCGAAGGTGAGATAGTAAAGGATATTGAATGGGAAACAGGTTATAACCATAGAGGAATTGAGAAGATCAACGAATCAAAAACCTTCGACCAGGTGTTTTTTGTAGTTGAAAGGGTTTGTGGAATATGTTCCACTTCTCATCCTTTTGCATTTGCAAATGCAATGGAGGAAATAGCCAAAACTGAAATACCTGACAGGGCAAAATATATCCGTACAATAATTGGCGAACTTGAAAGGTTGCACAGTCATCTGCTTTGGGTCGGACTTGCAGGCCATTTCCTTGGATACAATACCGTTTTCATGTGGGCATGGAAATACAGGGAAATAGTACTCGAACTGTTCGAAAAAATAACAGGGAACAGAAATAACTATGCAATGTTCCGGATCGGCGGAGTGAGAAGGGATATTCCTAATTCTTACATCCCTGAAATAAAAAAATTGCTTGATACTCTTAAACCTAAAGCAGATCTTCTTACGGGTGCTGTAATGGACGATCCCGTCATTCATGCCAGGACCAAAAACATAGGGATACTGACTAAGGAAGATATCAGGAACTTTGGTGCTGTCGGCCCAACTGCAAGAGCATCAGGTGTCGCAATAGATGTCAGGAAGGATGATCCTTACGCAGCTTATCCACTGGTTAACTGGAAGGTAATAACTTCTGAAGGTTGCGATGTTTTTGCCAAAGCTGAAGTCAGACTTCTTGAAATATACGAATCCATATCAATAATAGAGCAGTGCCTTGCAAAAATGGAGCTCCTCAAAGAGGGAGATATTGTGACAATGGTCAAAAACATACCTGAAGGAATGGGATTTGGAAGAGCCGAAGCTCCTCGCGGCGAAGTCTTCCATTTTGTTAAATCGGACGGTTCCAACTCTCCTGTCCGACATAAGATAAGAGCTCCCAGCTATGTTAATGTAGCCACCTTTAAAAAATCATGTATTGGACAAACCATAGCTGATGCAACTATTATTCTTGCAGCTGTTGATCCTTGTTACTGCTGCACTGAAAGAATGGCATTTGCCTACGATTATTACTCAGGAAAGAGGATTATGAACGGACTTGATCTGATCAGGATCTCGCAGCAAAAAACAAGCGATATCAGAATGAGCTTATAAAGAAATTATTATGAACGAATTCTTATATATAATCTGGATACCTCTGATAGCAGGACTTATGTTATTCCTGTTGCCTGATTCATTTAGAAAGATCACAGGTGTAATAGCTTCGGTAATATCAGCTCTCGCTCTGGCGATGACTGTCAGCCTTTTCTTCAACAAGGAATTTTTTACACATGGAGTTATCTCTCTTATTTCTCCGCTCAGAGAGCAGCTGGCTGATTATAACAGGTTCCTGGGGAAATTCGGTGGCCTGTTTATCGATAACATAGCAAAACTGGTCGTTATGATGATAGCTTTTTTCTCGTTTCTCATCATCATTTATTCAATTGCATATACCGATAAAAATCACAGGATTAAAGGTTACTATTCATATATCCTTCTGACAGCTTCATTTTCTTCCATGGCAGTTATTTCCGATAACCTTCTCTTCTTCATATTCTGCTGGGGCATTCTGGGAATATTGCTCTATAAAATGATATCTGGTTATGATGAGGAGAGTTCTTCTGCTGCCAAAAAAACAATGATACTCATAGGCGGATCAGATACAATAATGCTTATTGGGATAGGTATTATATACAAAATAAATGGTTCATTCAGTATCTCAGCAGGCTCAATACCTACAGGGACAACACTGGGAGCTGTTGCAATGTATGCCTTGCTTATCGGTAGTTTCACGAAGGCAGGAGCTTTCCCTTTCCACACGTGGGTACCGGATTTTGCTAAAAAAGCACCAGCATCATCCACAGCACTCCTACCGGCATCACTCGATAAATTACTGGGTATCTATTTTATGTTCCGAATCTGTACTTCATTATTTACTCTTACGGAAATAATAACCCTGATCCTTGTAATAATCGGAGTAGTTACTATAATATCTGGTGTAATGATGGCACTGGTTCAGCATAACACCAAGCAACTTCTTGGCTATCATGCAGTATCTCAGGTTGGGTATATGGTTCTGGGATTAGCACTGGGTAACCCTATAGGGATTGCAGGCGGATTATTTCATATGGTTAACCACACGATGTACAAATCAGGACTTTTCCTTGTTGCCGGCAACGTTGAGGACCGGTTCGGGACAGATCAAATAGAACATCTTGGAGGTTCAGCAAAGTTTATGCCTCTGACTTTCATTTCAGCACTGATTTTTTCCCTTTCAATATCGGGGGTACCTCCTCTGAACGGATTTGCTTCCAAATGGCTTATTTACCAGGGAATTATTGACTTTGGTCATGGAACCGGGATAGCAAACCATCTTTGGATGATTTGGCTTGGACTTGCTGTACTGGGATCTGCTCTTACACTGGCAAGTTTTATGAAATTCCTGGCCGGTGTTTTTCTTGGGAGGACAAAGAACATAACTTCAGCAAATTATGAAACAAAAACACTGATGATGATACCTATGATCATTCTTGCTTTGGTCTGTATTGTTACTGGAATATTTGCTTCAGGTTTTGTAATACCCTCAATCATTAAACCTTTATACTCAGGATTTGAGAATCCTGCTGTATGGCAATCTGGCCAGGTTGCTTTTCTGGTCGGTGTTTCAATTATTATCGGGATATTAATTTACCTGGCTGGCAATATCAGAAAATTCAGGATTGAAGATAGTTACATCGGCGGTGAAAAAGACCAGGATATAAGCAGGGCAAGCGTACTTGATTTTTACAAGACTATAAGCACAAATAGAATTTTCTCGGGGTTCTATTATGCTGCTGCTAAAAAATGGTTTGACCTTTATGACATAGGCAGGAATATGGTTTTTTCATGCAGCCGGGTTATCAGTTCATGGCATACAGGAATTCTCCCGTTTTACGTCGCCTGGATGATCTCCGGACTTATTATATTGTTGATAATAATGCTCTTATAAATACAATTGACATGGAAGTTCTCCTTACAATGATTCTTATAATAATGATTGCCGGATCTGTCTTCTCTCTTCATGCAAAGGACCTGCTTTCTGCTATAGTCTCTTATGGCATTGTGGGATTTAGTCTTGTAATTGCATTCCTGATCCTCAAAGCGCCTGATCTGGCAATTGTTCAGATTGTTGTGGAAACGATATCGCTGATAATAATGATCTCCGTTCTTATCATCAGTACAGGCGAAGATCTGTCGGAAAAAGATATGGTCAAAATAAAAGGGAAATCATATATAAACGTCCGGAACCTGTATTATATACTCTTTTCCGTTGTGGCTGCCTTTTTACTTGTTTACTTTTTTATTCTGGCTACCGGTAATCTTAATCCATTCGGATCACATGAAACCAGGATGGCGACAGAGTATATTAATAATGGCGTTAAGGACATTGGAGCGATCAATCTTGTAACAGGAATCGTATTCGATTACAGGGGCTATGACACCCTTGGTGAAGCAACAATCCTTTTTACGGCAGTAATGGGTGTTCTGGCTATTCTGAGATTAAAAACACATAAACAGGACTTGTGATGAAAGGAATGACTTCGATAGTAAAAAAAGTGTCAGCATTGATATCAGGTCTGGTCTTTTTGTATGGTTGCTACATAATATTCCATGGTCACCTTACTCCCGGCGGTGGTTTTGCCGGAGGTACAATTATAGCAGGATCATTCATCCTTCTGATAATTGCCAACGGTATTCAATACTTCAGATTGAAGAAGGAAAAAGAGGAGTCCTCGCTGGCTGAAGGGGCAGGCATCCTGTTTTTTCTTTTGTTTGCTGCAGGCGGATTATTGCTGACAGCTCATGTTTTCTTCAGGAATTTTCTGCCTTACGGTACGCCCGGAAACCTTTTAAGTGCCGGCGTAATTCCGCTTTACAACATATTCGTGGGAATAGAAGTTGCCGCAGGCTTACTTTCAATATTCCTTGCATTCGTGATCTATAAGAAGGAGGATTAATATGCTGAATTACATACTCTGTTTTGTATTGTTCCTGGTAGGGCTCTATGGTGTACTGACCCGGAAAAACATAATTAAGATAATTATCGGGCTTTGCATAATGGAATACAGCCTGAATTTATTCTTTATCATGATAGGATATATTAAGGGAGGTGTTGCACCAATTGTTGACCTGTCTTCTTCGCAAAATGTAAAATATGTTGACCCTTTGCCGCAGGCTATTGTGCTTACAGCTATTGTGATAGGTCTTGCAACTACCGCATTGCTTCTTGCAATAGCGATTAAATTATATAAAAAGTACAAAACCTTTGATATAGATAAAATTAACAATTTAAAAGGTTGAAAGATGGATTCACTTATCCCCCTGTTTGTCATAATTCCGCTTGGTATAGCCTTTCTGATACCTCTAATATGGAAATTGATACCATCTGTCTTTAAATATCTGCCTGCAACAGGGATCCTGTTTCTCCTTGTACTGGCATTTTATATCCTGATTGCTAATGGAAATGAGACATTGATTTACAAAGTCGGGGGATGGGAACCGGTAAAGAATGTTCCCATAGGCATACATCTTGTAGTCGACGGGCTTGCAGCATCTATGCTTATAATAATAAATCTTATTGGATTCCTGGCCGGCATATATGCAATTCCATATATGAAAAAATTCACGGGTGAGAATTATTTCTTTGTTCTCTTCTCACTTATGGTAGCAGGAATGAACGGCGTGGTTATTACAGGAGACCTTTTTAATATGTTTGTTTTTCTCGAGATATCCGTTATTTCATCTTATGCCCTCGTTGCATTCGGCAGTTCAAAAGACGAGCTGGAAGCTTCATTCAAATACCAGGTGCTTGGAGGGATTGCATCACTCTTGATATTATTTGCACTTGCCATAACCTATTGGTATACAAGTACTCTTAACATGAGTGATATTTCACATTTGCTTAAACAGGCTCCCGTCAATAAAGTCACAATATTTATTCAACTGTTTCTTATCGCGGGATTTGGACTCAAGGCTGCCCTTATCCCTTTCCACGCATGGCTGCCCGATGCTCATTCATCGGCACCCTCTCCCATTTCAGCCATGCTATCCGGGGTCCTCATTAAAGCGATCGGAATATACGCATTGCTCAGACTATTCTTTAATATGTTCCGCGTGACATACGAAATAAGTATTATAATTACACTTATCGGAGTACTGTCAATGGTTATTGGCGTCATTCTGGCGATAGGTCAATGGGACATGAAACGCCTGTTTGCATATCACAGTATAAGCCAGATGGGGTATGTGATTATGGCTGCCGGCATTGCAATGATAATACTTGCAAAAGGAGGAAACAGGAATATTGCAATTTTATCATTAACAGGAGGTCTTTTTCATATGTTCAATCACTCCGTTTTCAAGGGACTTTTATTCCTGAATGCAGGTTCAGTGGAATACGCGACAGGAACACGTAACCTTAAGGACCTTGGGGGTCTGTCGGAAGTTTTGCCTGTCACTTCCGCCACATCGCTGGGCGCTTCATTATCCATATCAGGGATACCTCCTTTTAATGGCTTCTTCAGCAAACTGATCATAATAATTGCTGCAATTGAAGGAAGGTTTTATTTTCTTGCTTTGCTTGCTGTAATAGTCAGCATAATTACTCTGGCATCTTTTATGAAGGTACAGAGATATGCCTTTCTCGATAAACTGAAAAAAGGAGGATCAAATATAAAAGAGGTCCCTTTCCTGATGTGCTTTTCAATGATAATCCTGGTAATCTTGTGCCTGGTAATGAGCCTTATGGCTATCCCCGGAATAAGAGAAACATTCCTGATGCCGGCTGTTAATTCACTTATTTCATTAAAAATGTAAAAATCTCACCAATGAGTACTGTGATATATTTCATAATGTGCTTTATTACATGGATGCTGTTAACCGACAGGTTCTACTGGCAAAATCTTATAGCCGGTGCATTGGTTTCACTGATAACGACTCTGATTTTCTCAAGGTATTTTAAGATTGACGCAAGAAAACTGGCTAATCCCGCGAGATACTTCTGGTTGGTTGTATACATTCTTTATTTTATCTGGGAATGTATTAAAGCCAACTTCGATGTGGCTTACAGGGTCCTGCATCCTTCAATGCCTGTCAGACCCGGTATAGTGAAAATCAGACTTACGCTAAAAAGAGAGCTTGCAAGGACAATTCTGGCCAACTCCATCACTATGACTCCGGGTACCATTTCAGTTGATATAATAGGCGATATATTATACGTCCACTGCATTTATCTTCATGACACAAATCCCGATAATTACACCTACGATATATCAGGCAAGTTCGAAAGAATATTAACTAAGATCTTTGAATAATGGAATGGATTGACTTTGCTCTTTATTTTCTGATTGCCCTTGTAGTCTTATGTCTTTACAGGGTAATAAAAGGACCAACTGTTGCTGACAGAGTTGTGGCTATAGAGATTCTGGGAATAATCGTTGTTGGAATATGTGTCATTCTGAGCATTAGCACAGGAAGGGCATTTATGATTGATATCGGAATAGCCTGGATAATCCTGAGTTTTATTGGTACACTCACAATGGCAAAATATCTTGGAAGGAGGAGATTGGATGAATAATTTAATAAGCAATATTTTTATTGGTATAGGACTGATATTCAGTCTTATGGGATGTATCGGACTAATAAGGCTGCCTGATATTTATAATCGTCTTCAGGCAGCAACAAAATGTGTTACGCTGGGAGCATGCTGTATTCTTGTCAGCCTTGTGATCAGGTATGGATTTAATGACTCAGGAATAAAAGGACTTTTTGCCATACCCGTACTTTTTTTTACCTCTACTGTCGGGGCCCATTCACTGATAAGAGGAGCACATATTTTTGGTATTAAGCTCTGGGAAAAGAGCATAATTGATGACTATGAGGCAGACGGGTACGGCCACAGTTCCAGTACTGAAAATCAAAAAGAACTGAGTGATGAGATATCCTAAATTAAGAGAAGTAAGAGAGGCGCTAACTTCCCTGTTTTCGCCGGCATATACGACATCCTTTCCGCATAAGGAGCATATCCCGGAGGAGAAATTCAGGGGAAAGCCGGTTGTTGATGATAAAAACTGTGTTGGCTGTTTGACATGTGCCAATGTTTGTCCACCATCAGCAATTACAGTTGCTGATGATAAAGAAAAGGGTATCCGAACCATAACACGCGACTACGGTAAATGTATCTTCTGCGGGCAATGTGAAGCATTCTGTCTTACAGGTAAAGGCGTTAAACTTTCCAATTTGATATTTGACATAGCCACGTTCGATCTTAAAAGTAATATTGAAAAACAGGAAAAAGAACTGCTTATCTGCAAATACTGTGGAGATGTAATCACAACAAAAGAGCATATTTTGTTCATGTTCAAAAAACTGGGTCCAAGGGGATATTCTTCAGTATTAAGTCTTAATTTGCTGAATGAGAGTCTTGTTCCTTCAACCAGCGACACTGATATGGAAATAAAGGATGATCTGAAGAGAAAAGACATGTTCAATATATTATGTCCTGATTGTCAAAGGATCATACAGGTCAAAAACCTGCTTTAAGTGAAGACAAAAATTGAAAATATACTTAAAAAAGATCACTCAAAAATTCTTTTTGCAGGAGTAGGTAATGTTTTAAGAAGCGATGATGGCGTTGGTGTATACGTAGTATCCGGCCTTGAAAATCGTAATAATGTTTCAAAACTTCTTGTTGAAGTAAGTATAGAAAACTATATCAATAAAATAAATTCAATTTCACCTGATATCCTGATAATTGCTGACTGTCTTGATTTTAACAGGGAACCGGGGTATGCCGATATTATACCTGTTGAACAGACAAATGAATTCAACATCTCAAGCCATAATATAACATTAAAGCGCATTTCTGAGTTTTTAAAAATGAAGGTTTATGTACTGGGAATTCAACCTGCCAGTCTGAGTGTTGGAGAGAATCTGACGCCTGTTGTGAAAGAGTCTGCAGAAAAGATAATTGAAATTATAAATGATATAGCAGGATAGTGTTAACCAGAAAAATCGATAGGATAATCATCTGGTAATTAAATTTTTAATACGATTTTTTTGTAGTTTCTCCGTTTTCTTTGTAATTTTCATATGAAAAATGGTGAATAATACCTGGTTCAATGTTGGACAGATCTTTAAAAAAATTTTGCATTACTTCTACTGCTTGTGGCAAATTTTAAATAACTAATTATGGAGGGAATTTAACATGAATGAAAAATCAAAAATTCTGATTATTGAAGATGATGTCGATCTTGTTGCCGCAATGAAAAAAATGTTGGAAAATAAAGGTTATGAAGTAATATTTGACTACGATCCTGACAAGGGCTATGAGAAATTAAAGAATGAGAAGCCCGATATGATCATCCTTGATGTAATGTTCGGCAGCAAGGGAGAATCTCAGGGTTTTAAGTTTGCAAACAAGATCAGAACTGACAGCCAGTTTTCAGGAACACCCGTATTAATGTTAACAGCAATTAATTCACAAAATCCTTTCTTTAATTTTTCACCTGATACTGATAATGAATATTTGCCTGTCGATGCTTTCCTTGATAAACCTGTTCAATTTAATGAGCTTTTTCTAAAAGTTGAACAACTTTTAAGGCAAAAAATCAGTAAATGGAAAAACTGGCCCGAAAAAGAATGATGGAATTTGAGTTTGCCTCCGGCGTTAAATGTCTTATCATTAATAATTCAGGAGCATTTAAAATTCATTAATAATAAAAGGAGCATCCAATGAATGACAAACTGGTTCCTGCTCATATACATTTTGCGAGGTGGTTTATCAGACTCAGGTGGTTTGCTTTGTTAATTCTGATTATCTCAAACTTCATAGTAAAGCATCTTTTTAACGTTCCAATCCAGGACAGACCTGTTTATTTCATCTCGCTGATTCTGCTGATACTAAATATTCTTCATGTAATTATCCTTAGACAAATCACAAGAAAAGGAGGTGACAGGGTTATATATTGGATTAAGAAGGAGATTGATCTTCAAATACTTACAGACCTGATTCTTTTGACCTTCATCCTTCATTATTCGGGAGGTATCGAGAATCCTCTGATACTTTTTTATTTTTTCCATATGATCATTGCAAGTTCCATATTTTCAACACGTAAAAGTTATTTCTACACAATTTTTGCCATCATGCTTATTGCTTTACTGGTGGCACTTGAGTATTATTCTGTAATTCCTCATTACAACCTGACAGGTTTTGCTGGTAACAACCTGTATAATAACGCCTTCTATATCTTTGGAACAGGTTTTGTTTTTCTTTGCACTTCAATCATTATCGTTAGTCTTTCTCATATGATTATTTACAGATCGATAAAAAGCGAAGAGGCTTACGTAAATGCCAATATTGAATTAGAAAATAAGGATAAGCTGAAAAATGAATATGTCCTTCGGGTAACACATGATATAAAAGGACACGTTGCAGCAATTCTGAGTTGCATAGAAGTAATCAGGTCAGGGGTTGCCGGCCCATTGAATGAAATTCAGGCAGAATTTGCCAATAGGACATTTGATCGCACAGAAATGTTGTCAGCTTTTGTAAAAAACCTCCTGAATCTTACAAGAAAAAGACTGAAACACAACATTGAGTTTGAAGAAATCTTATTTAAGGACCTGATAAATAAAATTGTAAGCCCCATTCAGATGCTTGCCAGCGACAGGCATATTGACTTTAATATTTATGTTGACAAATCAATAGAGAAGATAATAGGCGACCCATTTACTTTAGAGGAATTATATTCCAACTTGTTACTGAATGCAATTAAATATACTCCGGATAACGGGCATATTTCATTAACAGTCAAGAACCATCATAATAATATACTTACAGAAATTTCCGATTCCGGTATCGGGATACCGAAGGACGAAATCCCAAAAGTTTTTGATGAATTTTATCGCGGAACCAATGTACCGAAAGACATCAAAACCGGATCGGGATTAGGCCTTTCAATTGCCAGGCAGATAGTAGAAAATCATGGCGGTAAAATATGGGTAAGCAGTGAACTTGGAGTTTGGACAAAATTTACATTTATACTTCCCAGGAATCCGGATTTCATAACTTTAGAAGATAAAATCCGAATTGATCAGAAACAGACAAGATAAAAAGATAAATGAATTTTTATGGGTCCGGTGAATACGTACAGGATACAGATTAAAGGGCTGGTTCAGGGAATAGGCTTCAGACCATTTGTTCACAGGCTGGCTGGTTCGCTTAATTTATTCGGTACTGTGGAAAACCGCAACAATGGAGTTTTTATCTTTATTAATACTGATAAGGACGGTATGGATAGTTTCGTCGAGAAGATAAAAAGCCTTGCTCCGAAGCATGCCAGGATAGATAAGATAACTGTCGAAACAGTTGAAACGATACCATTCACGGATTTTTCAATTGCCACCAGCGAAAATGTTTCGGATGATATTACCGGTATAAGTCCCGATATTGCCGTCTGCCCTGACTGTTTATCTGATATGGAGTTGCAGGAGCATCGTAAAGATTATCCCCTTATCAACTGTACAAACTGCGGTCCAAGGTTCTCTATAATAAAAGGAGTTCCATACGACCGCAGCAAGACAACTATGGCAGAGTTCAGAATGTGCCCGAAGTGTGAGGAAGAATACAGCGATATAAACGACCGCCGGTTTCATGCACAACCTGTTGCATGTAATAATTGCGGACCAATGTATACAATTCACATTAATAACAAGACAACCAAAAACATCAATGAAATTGTAACAATTGCCGCACAACTAATCCATGACGGATCGGTTGTAGCACTGAAAGGCACCGGTGGCTATCATTTACTTTGTGATGCATATAATGAGAATACCATAAAGAATCTGAGAATATCAAAGGCCAGGGAAGGGAAACCTTTCGCCGTAATGTGCAGGGATATTTCCATTGCTGATAAATTAGCACAGATGACTTCTGCCGATAAGGAAATTATAGCCACATGGAGAAGACCCGTAATGCTCCTGGAAAGCAGGGGAATCCTTGCTCCTTCCATTTCAAACGGCCTTAGTACTGTAGGAGTCATATTACCCTATATGCCCTTTCATTATCTGCTCTTTAAAAAACTGCATACAGATACCATTGTTTTCACGAGCGCCAATTTTTCAGATGAACCGGTAATAATTTCGGATGATCAAGCCCTCACTAAGTTGAAGTCTCTGGCATCAGCTGTTATAACATACAACCGGGAGATTTATAACAGAACTGACGATTCGGTATGCCGCACAATAAATTACAGGGAGTTTATAATAAGAAGATCAAGGGGCTATTCGCCTTCCCCTGTAAATACTCAACTTAAAACGGAAGGTATATTTGGTGCAGGAGCTGAACTAAATAATTGTTTTGCCATTGGAAAAGGTACACAGGTAATTATCAGTCAGCATATCGGAGATCTGAAAAATGCTGAGACACTTGATTTTTACACAACGTCATTCAATAGACTTTCCGATATGTTCAGGTTCAAACCAGACATAATAGCGAAAGATCTTCATCCTGATTACCTGTCATCAGCCTTTGCTGAGAAAATGGCTTCGGAATTAAATATCAGGCATGTTAATGTACAGCACCACCATGCCCATATAGCCTCCTGCATGGCTGAGCACAACCTTAATGAAAAAGTAATCGGCGTTGCCCTTGATGGTGTCGGGCTCGGAACTGACATGAATATCTGGGGAGGAGAATTTATGATCGCCGATCTCTGCGATTTTGAACGCATGATGCATTTTGAATATGTTCCTATATCAGGAGCCGATAAAATATCTCCGGAGCCATGGCGATCGGGTGTTGCATATCTTGATAAATATGTAAAAGATATGAAAACAATCTCTGAAACTTTGCGTTTAAAAGAGATCGGACAGGACAATATTACACTTTACCGGAGGATCATGACTGCCGGAATAAATGTATGTCAGTATTCAGGAGCAGGCCGGTTATTTGATGCGGTAGCCGCAATATCCGGAATTTGTCTTTTCTCGTCTTACCAGGCGGAAGCACCGATGCTGCTTGAATCTGCTGTTCAAAAGGGAATATCGCGATGCTATGACTTTGAGATGAAAGACGAGGAGATATCATTTGGTAAAACAATAGAAGGAATTTTACATGATCTTAAAAAAGGGATACCGGCCGGGGAAATTTCCGCAGCTTTTCATAACACTGTCGGCAGAGCCGTTGTGGAAGGTGTAAAAGAACTGCACGAAATCAGCGGAATACACAAAATAGTCCTGTCAGGTGGTACATTTCAGAACAAATACCTCTCTGAATATGTAATTAATGAATTGTCACGTGAAAAATTTTCTGTATATTTTCATCATCAGGTTCCGTCAAATGACGGAGGACTGGCACTCGGACAGGTTGTTGTTGCAGCCGCCAGAAGAGATGAAGGGTATATATAAATTCCGGAGCGATGCATGAGATGTCGGTAGTACAAAATATTATTAACATTGTATCCGCTGAATCTGATAAAAACGGAGGAAGACGGGTATTGGAAGTTAATCTTGAAATAGGTAATCTTTCAGGTATTGAGTACGGATCGCTTGATTTTGCATTAAAACATCTTGCCCCCGGATCAGTTATAGAGTCAGCAGAAATTTCAATTGAAAAGCCCGAGGGACTTGCCCGATGCAATAATTGTGGCAATGAATTTGCGCTGAATGATTTTATCGGATGCTGTAATCTGTGCAATTCATTTGATATCGATATTATTAAAGGTAGAGAACTCAGAGTAAAATCAATAACGGTTGAATAAAAGTCAAAAAAATGTGTGATACATGCGGATGCGGAAAGCCAGGGGAAAAGGCGTTGATAAGTGTCCCCGGCGAAAATCGGGATAATAATGCTGATAACCATTATGAGCATGAACATGAGCATGAGCATAGTCACCCTCATTATCATACTCACGGACATGAACATAATCATGACCATGATCACAGTCATGAACATGATCATATCAATCATGAAAAAAGAACGATAAATATAGAGACTGATATCCTTTATGCCAATAATCTGATGGCGGAAAGAAACAGGGGAATATTCGAAGCAAAAGATCTGACAGTAGTCAATCTTATGAGTTCACCCGGATCGGGGAAAACCACCCTTCTGGAAAAAACAATGAATGAATTAAAAGATAAAATCAGCTTTGCAGTTATTGAAGGCGATCAGCAGACAATGAATGATTCCGAGAGGATAAATCGCACGGGAGTGCCGGTTGTACAGGTTAACACAGGCAGTGGCTGCCATCTTGATGCTGAGATGATAAACAGGGCAGTAAAAAGACTGAATCCTGATAATGGTTCAGTGATCATGATAGAAAATGTTGGCAACCTGGTCTGCCCTGCCTTATTTGATCTTGGTGAATCAGCCAGAGTAGTTATTATGAGTGTAACCGAAGGAGAGGATAAGCCTGTAAAGTATCCTAACATGTTCCGGAATGCCTCACTTTGCCTGTTAAATAAATGTGACCTCCTTCCCTGGCTCGACTATGACATATCAAAGGCAATAGAATACGGTCACCAGGTCAACCCTCATCTTAAGTTCATTAAGTTATCTGCTAAAACAGGTGAAGGAATGACAGAATGGTACAAATGGCTGGAATCGATCTTGGATAAATCAAAGCTAACAGATTCTCGGTAGTTGTTCCCCGGAGATCATATCGACAATTCTTGTAGAACCGATTACAGTTTTAAGCTTTACTACCGGAGGCCCTTCAGTAACATGTCCGATAACTGCAGCATCTTTTCCTAAAGGATCTTTCCGTATTGCATTTAGAACATCTAAAGCATATTTATCCGGCAAAATAATAAGAAGCTTGCCTTCGTTGGCGATATAAAGCGGGTCAAATCCCATGATCTCGCATGCTCCTTTAACCTCATCCGATACGGGTATCTCTTTCTCATCCAGCATAATACCACAGCCTGAGGAAGCACATATCTCATTCAGTGCACTCGAAACCCCTCCCCTTGTCGGATCCCTGAGCATATGTACATCTTTTGTGACTTCGAATATAGCATCCGCAAGACCATTAAGCGGAGCGGTATCGCTTTTAATGGATGATTCAAAGCTCAATCCTTTCCTCGAAGAAAGAATGGCAATCCCATGGTCCGCAACATTACCTGTAATAATAATTGCATCTCCAGGGGTACATCTTTCAGGGCAAATATTTATTCCCTGTAGAATCGTACCCACTCCTGATGTATTTATAAAGATTTTATCACCTTTGCCTTTTTCAACGACTTTTGTGTCACCTGTAACTATTTTAACATTTGCTCTTATCGCGGCATCTCTTATGGCCACTATTATTAACCTGAGGTCATCCATTTTCAGTCCTTCCTCTATAATGAGGCCAAGAGAAAGATATTCCGGAACAGCTCCGCAGCATACCAGATCGTTTACAGTACCGTTAACTGCAAGATCACCAATATTGCCACCAGGGAAAAAAAGAGGGTTCACTACAAATGAATCTGTTGAAAATGCTATCCTGCCATTCATTTCCAGTACTGCACCGTCGTGTGCCTTCCTCAGCCACGAGTTATCAAGTTCCTTAATGAAGAGATCGTGGATCAGCCGGTCGGTTAATTTTCCACCCCCTCCATGGGCCATTGTTACAGAATCAAAATTATTGACAGGCAAAGGACAATTGCTATTCATACAGTGATTATTGATAACGATAATATGCAGAACAGGCCCCCTCAAGTGACACCATCGGGGCGCCGAGCGGATGTTCCGGAATGCACTCTCTGCCAAATGCCTTGCAATCTGTTGGCTTACAGGATCCCTGGAGAATTTTACCTGCAATACAGATATCCGATTCCCGTGAGCCGGTAATCCCCGTATTGAAGTGTTTTTCAACATCAAAGGCCGAATATTTAGAGCTAATCCTTAACCCGCTTTCCGGAATAGTGCCGATCCCTCTCCACTCCTGGTCGGTTACCTCAAACACATCGTTGATGATTTTCAGGGCATTTGGATTTCCTTCTTTTGAAACAACTCTTTTGTATTCGTTTTCAACCTCATACCTCCCGTTTTCCAGCTGTTTTACAAGCGCAAGGATCCCTGTGAGAATATCAGCCGGCTCAAAACCGGTTACAACAAAAGGAACGTGAAACTTCTCTGCAAGAGAGACATAATCGTTATAGCCGGTTATAGCACAAACGTGACCCGGTGCAAGAAATCCCTGAATTGAAGATCCTTCAAGTTCAAGAATCATCTTTATTGCCGGGGGTACCAGTACCTGGGAACAAAGAACAAAATAATTATCCAGCTTTAAATTCTTCGCTTTAATAATTGATAGTGCATTTATCGGGGCAGTTGTTTCAAACCCGATTGCAAAGAAAACCACTTTTTTTGAGGGATTATCAGAGGCTATGTTAACGGCATCGAGAGGAGAATAAACCATCCTTACATCGCATCCTTTTGACTTTTCCAGCAAAAGGTCCGACTCAGTACCCGGAACTCTCAGCATATCTCCGTAAGAGACCATGATAACATCTTTCATTCTTGCAATCGCAAGCGCTTTATCGATTTTTTCAAGGGGAGTAACACAAACAGGGCATCCCGGACCATGCACGAGGTTTACCTGGCCAGGCAGGAATTCATTAAGACCATATTTCATAATGGAATGAGTCTGTCCGCCACATATTTCCATTATATTCCAGGGATGCTTCACAACATCCCTGATGCTTGTTGCGAGAGCATTAATAATATTAATATCACGATATTCATCAATGTATTTCAAGGCAAGGAATTTAATTATCCGTTTGTGCTTGCGAAATCTGCCTGAATAAATCAAGAGTCTCTTCGGCTTCCCTGGTATTGAGGATTGTCAGAGCCGATCCTGCATGTACAATTACATAGTCACCAACATGTGCCTCAGGAACCCACTCAACGGAAATATCTTTTATAACACCATTGAAACTGACCCTGGCCATTTTCAAACCTTCTTCCGAAGATATTGACATTATTAAACCTGGAATTGCAAGACACATACCCAATAATTATGTGATATCGCTAATTTAAACTAATTTCAGCAGAAATAGCAATGAATATAAAACTTAGTGACAAAACAGAACGGCTCTTTATTTGTTTTTATTATAATTGTTCCCGGTTGGTATATTTTTTGTGCAATATCAAATAACTTTATAAGCGGGGAAGTTTAACAAAAACAATCTCTAAAACAATAAAATCTTCATTATAAGAGTTAAATGATACTATAAAAACATTTTGAGATGAAAAAATTAATTTTATTGTCATTTTTAATATCCGGAGCTCTTTCCGGCACGGCCCAGGCCAGCAATGCTGATCTTCTTCAAAATCTTAAGAGGGCTCAGCAATCAAATCAGGATGTCATCACAACTGCTACCTTAAAATCTGCAAGCCGTCTTTTCGGAGAAAAAGATGACCTTACAAGCGTCATAATGATTGTTCCGGTAGATTCTGTTGTTACTGTTCTGGGATCGGACAGCACCTACCTTCATGTCACTTTTCAGGATGCCGACGGATATATCTATAAAAAAGATGCAGTTATAAATCAGACACCCGTAGTCATTACCCAACCTGCCCAGCCTCAGCAACAGGTTCAGAACAATCAGCCTGTGGAGAATCAACAGGAGAGCAGGTTTTCTTACCTTGAAAACAAATACGGATCGAATATGGCTGCCAGGCTCATGGCAGGAAAGATCTGGAAGGGTATGAATTCAGAGATGGTAAATGACAGCTGGGGAACAGCTCAGAAGATAAACAGGGTGATAAGCGGAAATGTGATTAAAGAAGAGTGGATCTACAGGAATACATGGCTCTATTTCGAGAATAACATCCTGGTTGACTGGGGTCCTGTAAAAAGATGAATCTGCCTCTGTATTATATTAAATGATAAGAGTGTAATTTTATCCGATGCTATTTGAAGATAAAAAAAAATTCTTATTTTTGCCCGTGAAATTGCGGGAGTAGCTCAGTTGGTAGAGCACGACCTTGCCAAGGTCGGGGTCGCGGGTTCGAGTCCCGTCTCCCGCTCAAGCAAAAAAGGCTGTGCAGACAGCCTTTTTCTATATTAAAGTGCCGGACGACAAAAAAATACTTATCCTCGGGCTTGGGAATGATATCCTCACCGACGACGGAATAGGACCAAGACTTGCCAATGATCTTTCCAGCATGATCGTTAATGATAATGTACACTTTAATGTTGCCTGCTGCGGAGGACTTGAAATCATGGAATATATTAAGGGCTATCAGCAGGTGATCTTCATTGATGCCATACGAACAAAAGATGGCAACCCTGGTGATGTTTACTATTTTAAGCCTGCTGATTTCAAAGAGACATCGCATCTCTCCTCCCTTCATGATATTACCTTCCTCACTGCACTGAATCTTGGAAATAAACTTGATCTTGATCTGCCGTTAGATTTACATATCATTGCCGTGGAGATAATCGAAGATTTGGAATTCAGTAATGAATTTACCACTCCTTTAAAAATAAGATACCCTGAAATCCTAAAGAAAGTATTTGAAATTATTAGTCGCATCAAAGATTAATATTTGTCTCATCGACCTCATTTTTAATATTTTATATTACCCAAACTTTTTTTTTGCTTTTTTTTTGCGTTTTTTTGTTATTTTTTTAACAGTTATTGTTATTTTTATAACAGTAACAAACAAATGCATATGTTTATCATAAATAAAAAGGTATAATAACATGGAATTCAAACCGCAGATAGTTGCATTTCTATGCAAATGGTGTTCATACACCGGAGCTGACCTTGCAGGAACATCTCGTATGCAGTACAAGTCGAATGTAAGGGCCATCAGGGTGATGTGTTCAGGTCGTATTGAACCCACATTCGTACTCAGGGCTTTTCAAAAGGGAGCTGATGGAGTTCTCATATGCGGATGTCACCCCGGTGACTGTCACTACCAGGAAGGGAACTACCGTTGCCTGCGAAGGTTCTTGTTGCTCCAGAAGTATATTAAGCAGATGGGGATCGAATCAGAGAGACTGAAGCTTGAATGGATCAGCGCCAGCGAGGGAAAACAATATGCTGAACTGATAAACAGCTTTACAGAAACAATAAAGTCCCTCGGACCCTGTACAATAAAAGAGACAATGTCGGTTTTAACATAGTTAAAAATCTTTAATAATGGAAGGATCAAAGCCAAAACTTAAACTTGCTGTTTACTGGGCTTCTGCATGCGGAGGTTGCTGTGTCTCAGTTCTTGATGTTCACGAGAAGCTGTTCGATGTTGTAGCAGCTGCTGACCTGGTTTTTTGGCCTATAGCCTTGGATATCAAATATAAAGACGTAGAAGAGATGCCTGATGGTCATATTGATGTCACTCTCTTCAACGGTGCAGTGAGGAACAGCGAAAATGAACACATGGCAAAGCTTTTAAGGAAAAAAAGCAAAATACTTGTTGCATATGGAAGTTGCGCGCATCTTGGAGGGATCCCCGGACTGGCAAATTTTTCAACAAAAGAAGATCTGTTGCGAAGGGTTTTTGAAGAAACTGAATCTGTAATAAACCCTGAAAAAACTCGACCAGTGCCTGAATATAAAGTGCCGGAAGGGACACTCAACATACCTGTATTTTATAATGATGTCCGTTCCCTGGCTCAAACTGTAGATGTGGATTATTTTCTTCCCGGATGTCCTCCGCAGACGGAAAGACTTCTTGAAGTATTTATGGCTATCGTCAGTGGTGCCGAACTTCCTCCGAAGGGTTCTGTAGTAGGTGCTGATACGAAAGCCCAGTGCGATGAATGTATACGGAAAAAAACAGAGAACAAAAAAATTAAAAAATTTTATCGTCCGTGGGAAGTTGAAGATGATGGTGTGACCTGTTTTTTGGAACAGGGTGTCTTATGCATGGGACCTGCAACCAGAGCTGGCTGCGGATATCGTTGTATAAAAGGAAACGCTCCATGCCGGGGTTGCTACGGACCTGCAGCCGGCGTTACTGACCCCGGGGCCAAAATGATGTCGACCATAGCTAATATAGTTGATGAAAAAGAACCCGAAGAAATTAAGAAAGTGCTGGAAGATGTTGTCGATCCTGCCGGATTTTTTTACCGTTTTAGTCTGCCTGTCTCAATAATTAGGAGAAACATGTCATGAAAACAATAACTATTGATCCTATTACACGTCTCGAAGGTCATGGGAAAATTGAGATTTTCCTTGACGAAGAGGGAGAAGTTAGTAATGCATATTTCCAGGTTCCTGAGCTCAGGGGATTTGAAAAATTCTGTGAAGGAAGACCGGTGGAAGAACTGCCTGCCATTGTTGCCAAGATATGTGGCGTATGCCCGGGTTGTCATCACATGGCATCCGGGAAAGCTGTCGATGCTGTATTCGGAGTTGAACCGCCGCCCACAGCAAAAAAACTGAGAGAACTTTTTTATATGGCTCATTTTGTTCATAGTCATACAGCCCATTTTTATGCTCTTGCAGCACCAGATTTTGTTGTGGGGCCTGATGCACCAGCATCTAAAAGGAATATTCTCGGAGTAATTGAAGTTGTTGGAAAAGAAGTGGGCACTGAAGTCATCAAACAAAGGCGTATAGCCCAGGAAATACAGGCTCTTCTGGGGGGACATCAAACTTTTGTGGTGATGAATATCCCCGGCGGCGTCAGGAAAGGACTTACAGAAATGGAGAGGGACGATATAGTTGAAAAAGCAAAAGGCTTTGTGGATTTTGCAAATTTCTCACTTAAGATCTTTAATGATGTTGTTCTTGGTAACAAGAAATATGTCGATTTAATACTCAACGGGCCTTACAGTATGAAACTTCACTCAATGGGGGTTGTTGATGCTGATAACAAGGTTAATTTCTATGACGGGAAAGTAAGGGTTGTGGATACTGAAGGAAAAGAGTTGTATAAATATTCACCCCCGGAGTATCTCGATTATGTAGCTGAACATGTTGAACCATGGAGCTATCTTAAATTTCCGTTTCTTAAAAAGATTGGATGGAAAGGGTTAATAGATGGTCAGAATTCAGGATTATACCATGCCACCCCTTTATCGAGGCTTAATGCTGCCGACGGTATGGCTACTCCACTTGCGCAAAAGGAATATGAACGTATGTACGCCACCCTCGGGGGGAAACCTGTTCATGCCACCCTGGCGATGCACTGGGCAAGGCTCATCGAGCTGTTATATTCTGCAGAACGTTGCCTTGAACTGGCAACGGATCCTGATATTACCGGTAAAGAGTTACGTGCTGCCCTTGGTCCTATCCCGGGTGAAGGGATAGGCATTGTTGAAGCACAGAGAGGAACACTCACGCATCACTACTGGACCGATGACAGGGGACTGGTTACTAAAGTAAATATTATTGTAGGAACAACAAATAATAATGGAGCTATCTGCATGTCGATCAAAAAAGCTGCCCAGGGACTAATCAAAAAAGGTGTTGATGTAACTGACGGCATTCTTAACATGATCGAAATGGCTTTCAGGGCTTATGATCCATGTTTTTCGTGTGCTACTCACAGTCTGCCTGGTCAGATGTCAATGGTTCTTGAAATTCGTGATGCCAATGGAAATCTGTTGAAACGCGTGATCAGGAATTAGTACTTAAAAAACAGTAAGACGACCAATTAAATAATAAACAAAAAAAAGTATTATGCGAACCGGAGTCTTTTTTTGCCAGATGGATAACAGCAAAAATCTTAATATTGATGCTATAGCAAAGTATTCAGCCAATCTTCCTGATGTTGAGACTGTCCAGATACTAGGGGTAAAACCTCATCCCGACGTGAAAATGCTTTCCGGACAAATCAAGTCGGACAACCTTGAAAGGATTGTTATAGCCGGCGATATGCCCGGGTATTTCAAACCTGTTTTTACCAAAGCAATGGCGTTGACAGGAGGAAATACTGATGAAATACGACTGGCTTCATTCCAGGAGCACGGTGCCAGGGGTGAATATGCTCTGGACCGGGCTAAAGCCATTGTGGCCTGCGCCACAATGGGTGTTCCCTTCCCGCTGGTTGCTGTAACGGGTGGAAATCCCGTAAATCATGCCACCCTTATTATTGGGGGTGGTATTGCTGGTATACAAGCTGCTCTCGAGATAGCCAATGCCGGTAAGCAGGTATTCCTGGTTGAACAAACAGGAACCATCGGAGGTCATATGGCAATGTTTGATAAAACGTTCCCAACACTCGATTGCGCTGCCTGTATTCTTACACCGAAAATGGTTGATGTGGGACAGCATGAGATGGTCCGACTGTTAACAAAATCGAAAGTAGTTGCTGTATCGGGCAAACCCGGATCCTACAGGGTTAAGATAAGACAAAACGCACGGTTTGTTGACGTAAAATCATGTATTGCCTGCAACCTTTGTGCTGAAGTATGCCCTGTAAAAGTTGAAAGTGAATTTGATTCAGGCATATCCCTTCGGAAAGCCATTTATATCCCTTTCCCCCAGGCTGTTCCCAATGCTTACCTTGTGGATGAGAAGAGTTGTACTTACATCCTGTCTGAAGGTAAAAAGTGTGGCGTTTGTATGAAAAAATGTCCGAAAGAATGTATTAACCTCAGCGAAAAAGACCATACAATAGATATTGAAGTAGGAAATATCATTCTTGCAACCGGCTATGAACTGCTGGATGTCAGTAAAATAGAACAATACGGATACGGGGTTTTCCCGAATGTGCTGACATCACTTGAGTTTGAACGACTTACAAATGCTTCAGGAACAACGGGAGGAAAAATAGTCACCAAAACAAAGCGTTTTAACAAAAAAACGGAAAAAGACGAATGGATCTTTTCACCCGAGGGAATGCCGCCAAGGAGTGTGGCTCTTATTCATTGCGTAGGATCGAGGAGCAAAAAATACAATCCATATTGCTCCCGTGTATGTTGTATGTATTCCCTTAAATTCGCACACCTGATAAAAGAGAAGATCCCTAATGTTAATGTCTATGAATTTTATATTGACATGAGAGCATTTGGTAAAGGTTATGAGGAGTTTGCGGAACGCATTAAACAGGAAGGTACATTTGTTGTCCGGGGGCATTCGGCAGCTGTTTCAATGAAGGACGGACAAATGTCTGTACGCGGAGAAGATATCTTCAATGACAGATTAGTAGAGTTTAATGTTGATATGGTGGTGCTGGCAGTTGGTCTTATCCCGGCTCAGGGTAATGAAGAGCTTAGCAGAATGCTGGGAGTGGACAGGGATAGCGACGGATGGTTTTCGGAGCTCGATTATAATGGCAGCCCAACCGATACCGACAAGGGAGGTATTTATGTAGCAGGAATGTGCCAGGCACCGAAAGATATACCGGATACTGTAGCCCAGGCATCAGCAGTAGCAGCAGGTGTATTAAGCAGTCTGACAAGCGGAAGAGGTATTGGAAACCTGAGCAGCATATCCCTGAGCGAAATTGAAGAAAGAGCTAAAAAAATTCATGCAATCTAAGGAGGTCATTATGGCAATCAGAGTAAACCCGATGTTCATTGATGTTCTGGACCGTTATGGTGCCGAGGATGTACAACTGTGTTACCAGTGCGGAGATTGTTCAACGGTTTGTCCGCATGCAGACGAAGTGTATAAATTTCCGCGTAAGTCGATGCGCTCATTACAGATGGGGCTGGAACGGAAAATTGAAACTAGCCTGGAGCCATGGCTGTGCTACTACTGTGGTCAATGTTCAACACAGTGCCCCAGGGAAGCTGACCCCGGGGAGACAATGATGAGTTTGCGACGTTGGCTCATTTCACGTTATGATTTTACAGGAATAGCTGCCCGGTTCTTCAAATCGAAGACAACAGAGATTCTCGCAGTTATTATAACAGCCATTGTAACAGGAATATTTTTATTATACTATGGATTTTCCGGAGGAAGTATTAATATTTATGACGGTGAGGGAGCATTCCTGCCAAGCACTTTTATTCATAAATTCGATCTGAGTATAGGACTTGTGGTTGCGGTGTTTCTTGTAATCAACGCTATACGCATGTGGTATCTGACAATGATCAAAGGGACGCCATTCTATGTTCCCTGGTGGTTGTATGCTGTGGAATTTTATCAGCTGCCATGGCATTTCTTCACCCAGAAACGTTATGCAGAGTGTGAAAGCCAGCGCAAAACAACCTTCTTTATGCCATGGTTCGTGCATCTTGGCCTTATGCTCGGATATGTTACCATGCTCGTACTGGTAATGGTTTTTATAGAACAGTTCCAGTCAGGCCCGGCAATAAAATGGTCAGTTCACGTTTTCGGGTATCTTGCCAGCATCGGATTGATCATCGGTACCATATATTTTATCCGGAAGCGTTTTCAGAAAAACTATGTTCAATATAAAAAATCCCACAGCACCGACTGGGTTTTTGTAGTTTTATTATTCCTGATTGTCGTAACCGGAATTGCCCAGCACATTTTTCACCGTACTGGCCTTTTACAGGAGGCAAATATAACTTATGTTGTCCACCTGATGTTCGTTGTACCCTGGTTGCTGAGGATGCCTTTCAGTAAATGGGCGCATCTTGTTTATCGCCCCCTGGCAATGTATTTTGCAGCTATCCGCAAAGATGCCTTATTAAGGCAGGAAGAAGCAGTGCAATCTTCACCCGTTTTTATTAAGTAAAAAGAGATGCTCATGAAAAATAACAGAATAGGTGTGTATATTTGTATGTGTGGTTCAAACATCGCCAAAATTGTTGATACAGAAGCTGTTGCCAAATTTGCATCGGGGCTTCCCAACGTTGTCACAGCCAAATCATATAAATACATGTGTTCCAATCCAGGGCAGGAGATGATAACCCAGGATATAAAAGATAATCAGCTTAACAGAGTGGTTGTAGCCGCTTGTAGTCCTAATATGCACGAAAGGACCTTCCGAAATGCGTTAAAATCAGCCGGCATCAACCAGTATCTGCTCGAAATGGCAAATATACGGGAACAATGCAGCTGGGTGCATGATGATCCTGTTGAGGCAACTGAAAAAGCTAAAGCACTTGTACTTGCTGCTATCCGTCGTGTTGAACTTCATGAGTCGCTTGATAGTGTATCGGTAAATATGTGCCCTAATGTGCTTGTGATAGGCGGAGGGATTGCAGGCATGACTGCTGCTCTCGAACTGGCAGATGCAGGCAATCTGGTTCATATTATCGAAAAAGATGATCACCTGGGGGGGAATCTGGCAAGAGTTGATCTTACGGCACCATACCTATATTCTGCCCGTGATCTTATTACAGAACGGGTAACGCGGATAATGAATAACAAGAAGGTCAAAGTCCATATCAAATCAAAATTAACGGAACTGACAGGGTTTATTGGAAATTTCAAAGCGAAGATCGAATCACTTAACGGCAGCCCTGCAATAGAGCATAAACAGGATGAAGTAGAGATAGGTAATGTAATTGTATGTACCGGATACAAAGAATTCGACGCATCACGTATTGTACATTACGGTTATGGTAAATTACCGAATGTAATAACTTCTTTTGAATTGGAACGGATGATCCGTTCAGGTCGTATTGAAACAAAAGATGGTAAAATACCTAGATATGTCGCTATTATTCACTGTGTCGGAAGCAGGAACAAGGAATTCCACACCTATTGCTCGAGGGTCTGTTGCATGACAGCTTTAAAGTATGCTCATGAGATTAAAAATGCAAATCCCGATTGCTATATTTCAGATATATACATTGACATGCATGCTTTCGGTAAGGGACACGAGGACTTTTACCTTCAGTCATCAGAGGCTAAGACTTTGTTCCTGATGTATGAAAAAGATGACAGGCCTGTCATACGCATGGCAGGGCCTAAAGACGATTGTAAAATGCTTATTGAGGTCAATGAGAAGCTTTCAGGGGAGCATATAGAAATCCCTGCTGACCTTATAGTACTCATGGTAGGAATGGAAGCACGTGAAGATTCGCACGAAATTGCCCGTATTGTAAATATCAGCCAGGATAAAGATGGTTGGTTCATTGAGAGTCACCCTAAACTTGAACCCGTTGCAACGACCACCGATGGGATCTTCATTGCCGGCACATGCGTTGCTCCAAAAGACATCCCTGACACGGTTGCTCAGGCCAGGGCGGCTGCAGCGAGAATCCTTGCAAGGATAGCGAAAGGGAAGATTGAAGTTGATGCATTGTACTCAGAAGTAAATGAAGATATCTGTTCAGGCTGCAGGTTCTGCAACCAGCTTTGTCCTTTCAGCGCAATTGAATTCCTTGAAGACAAGAGAAAAAGTCATGTTATCAGTGCTTTGTGCAAAGGATGTGGCGTTTGTGTAGCCGGTTGTCCTTCAGGTGCAATTAAAGGCAGGCACTTCACCGATGAGCAGGTACTTGCCCAGATAGACGGGTTACTTGAAGTTTACTAGATCAAACCGTCTGCCATAAACAGGAATTACTTTCTCTTTAAAGTCATCTGCTGTTTTAATTAATAATTATTTGTTTTAAATTTGCCGCACAAGAAAAACGGTACGACGGTACGACTGCAAGACTGCAGGACTGCAAGACTGCAGGACCGCAAGACTGCAAGACTTGCAAGACCGCAAGACTAAATTTTGCCCGGATGGTGGAATGGTAGACACGCAGGACTTAAAATCCTGTGACCATTGCGGTTGTGCGGGTTCAAGTCCCGCTCCGGGTACAGAAAGCCTCGATTTATCGGGGCTTTCCTCATTTAGTAGGTGCAAATATAAATTTTGTTAAAACTCTAAATTGACTTATTTTTAATAATGGAAGTCAATATGAGTAAAACGAAATTTAAAGAGCTACTTGAAGAGTATATTTCAAACCTCGAAAAGGATTATGATTCAAATCAAACAGGCAACAGTAATCATCCTGTTTTTTCTGTGATTCAGAACACATTCCAAAAGCTTGAAGGCAAATATTATTATAGGAAATTAGGCTATACCCTCTCCTGTTTCTTAATCTGCATTATATATTTAGCTATCACAATAGTCTTTCCTTCACTCCCTATGGCTTTCTTCATAGTATTGCCATTTTTGATCCTGTTATTTTTTTATTTAGTTGTAACTATATTCATTAAAATACCAGATTTAGTTGATATTACAAGTTTAGGAGACAGAATCCTACTAGTAAGAGAAAAAATAAAAACCTTTGATTGAGAAAGGATTTGCCAACGTTCCTCTGGATACTCCAGAGCTTGGAATTGAGTTTAACGAAGAAGCTGTCAAGGTAATGATGTCAGACAAAGGTGAAAAGTTTTTTGATCCTACGCCTGAGTGGGACAGGTCAGGAATGTCCTATTACAAGCTATGGATTTAAAAATCTGACTGTTTAAATACTGATATTCATTTCAGCAAAAAGGGTGCACCAAAATTGCACCCTTTATATATTGCAGTTTTCTTATGACCTTGAATCATAAATGGGATCTTCTTTTGAAAAAAAGAGGCTGTTCTCTTTTTTGAGACAGCCTCCAATTAATCTACCTAATACCTAACTAATCTACCAAACACTAACTATACTAACTATATATTTAATAATGAAGCGTCAAATATGCATTTCTAACATATGTACAAGTTATTGTATTAGATTTAATGCTATATTAAGAAATCTGCCAAATGTTATAAATTATCGGTCAGGATCCCTTTTCAAAAAGCTCTTCTCGTCTCTTGAACTAAATTTAAAAGAGCTTAATGATTAATTAAGTGATCTTTTTAACTATCGTTGATTTATTTTCAATCTAGTCCTGGTGGTTCTATTTGTGACTGTGTGTAGAATAAGTAGTCCTGAATTCTTTGATTGCAGGCACAGTTCCTGTTTGGGAAGTATAAAACCTGTAAGAACATTCTTGTAATGAATTTATTTAAAAAGCTTTTGTGCTACAAGGCTTGTTAACATTGTAAAGTTTATTAATATGTTTGGTTACTTGATATTTAAGTTAGATAATTAACTATTGATGGCAGCTGTCACCATTTTAGACTAACATCCTTGATAAGAAAATTTCCACCAACAATCATCATTGTATTACCATTGGATGAGATTCCTTCAAGATCCTCTGTTGAGACCCTGGCCAGCTTATTACAGTGTGTACATGAAGGAAGTTGTATTACCTTTCCATTACTACAGGCAAGATAAAAATAGTCTCCCGACTCATCATACATTATATCATTGGGTATTGCTGTCAGAAAGCCTTTATCTCCCTTGTCGTCAGTATAGTTTAGAAGTCTTTCTGTCCAGACCCTGCCCTGGTTTGAAAACATAAGCACAGGTGAATCATCATCGTGGCTTCCTGTAATGGCAATGCGATTTTCTGTTACAAGGACTTTTGTGAAATAGCATGGTTTGTAATAACCTGAGTAAACCTGGTTAAAATTTGTGATATCCCAATTAATCCCATCAACAGAATGAATAATTTCGCCTTCATCAGTAACTCCGAAACATTCAGAGATATTGGAAGAAACTGAAACGATGTTTCCTTTTAGCGCAAGTCTGGTCCTTCTGAAATAACCTTTTTCATCACTGGAAATAATCTCCCCATGATCTGAACCTGCAATAATTTCTCCCTTGAACAATGTCAGGGAATGTATGTTCTCTTTCGTATTACTATCGAACTTGTTGAAAATTCCTTCTTCAGAAGAAATCAGAATAGTCCCTTTATCTCCGGCAACTATTACTCTTTTATCATCGGAAAGAATACTGTTGAAGTTTTCTCCGGGGAATTTTTCTGATTTTATAATTGCACCTGAGGAAGAAATTTTATCTATCCTCCCGTCAGAACCTGCTGCAATAAATCCATCCTCATATCTTGTAATAGCTTTGTATCCTTTTGATCTGTCCTTTTCCGCCTGATAGAAAAAGGAGGAAGAAAAATCCTTTTCCGGATGGTTATCGTCAGGGCATAATATAGAACTCATCCTTCCCGAGGGCAACAACAATATACTTCCCATTATGATAAATGCAGCTCTTGTACTCAGAGAAAACATCATAATCTCAGATTAAACAGGTAAGTTAAAACTATCTCAGACCATTACTGATTATCCTGAAATAATCATATGCAACTTCAAAATCACCTTGTGGCTGTTCAGGCGCCTCCATACCCGGGAACCTCATGGTTGATCTGCCGACCTCTGATCCGTTACATACTATCATCCCTGCTTTTGCGTCCCTGAGGATTATTTCCACTGTTCCGATTTTATTGAAAGACTTTCCATCCCTTGAATACCATCCGGTAATAGTCTCTCCTTTTCTTTCGAGTTTCAGTATCAGTGAATAATTATTATCTGTAATCACATCTGGGCTTCTGAACCTTGCTAAGGAAAAGTAATAACCGTTTTTCTCAACTATCATATCTAAGACACCACTTGTTCCACCTCCAAAAAATCTGGGATTAGAACGGTAAACCAGCTTCACGAAATTATCGTCATCCTGTAAAGCAATCACACCTCCCTGCTGATTAAATGCAGAAGGTTTTCTTGAGAATGTCACTTTTGTCAGAATTGTCCAATCGGTATTTGCACTCTGGAGCAAGATGTTTTCAGCTGTATTTGATGCCCCGATGATATCACCTTTTTGTCCTTTTATTACCAGTGAACCCGAAGTCTTGGACAGACTCCAATCATTTTTGTTCTCGCGGATCCAACTCCACTGTTTGCCAAGGGTATTACTGTTAAATTCATCACTGACTGATTTAGTCCCGAAGTTCACGGAGTATTCTTTCTTATCAACTGTTATATAATCGGTAAGTGTGATAGACGCTGTGCCTGGAACTCCTTTGGCCTGGATCGTCTCAACCACAACAGCTGGATCAGCAGGTGTGACATTGACCACGGGTGCCTGGGATGAGGAGGCCTGCATAAGGTAACTGTACCCTGTCGCTGCCGGATCAAAACCGGCAATGCCCTTACCATTTACAGTAATTGAAGCAGGAGTAAGGTTTGGCATTATTTTTACCGGGAAACTGCCAGATTCAGTATTATCACCTATCGTAACACTGGCTGTAATTGTTGCAACACCAACTCCTTTTGCAGTTACCAGACCTTTTTCATCAACAGTTGCTACTGCAGGATTATTTGAGGAATAAGTAACGTTGGCTTTAGAAATATCGTAAAAGCTGTCATCAGTCATCGCTGCTGTTACTTCAGAGTTGGCACTTGAGCCATTTCTGAGAATTACTGTTCCGCAATCGGCAACAACAGTTTTGAGAGTTGGAATAAACGCTCCATTCATAGTCGCTGTTACTGATCCCCTGATATCTTTTGAAGAAGAACCAATTTCGAACAAATATTTTCCCTGATCAAAAGTGATTTTATTTTTGTCCAGATTCCAGAACCAGAGATCAGCGCAATTTATGTCAATCATTACAGTTTTAGTCTGACCAACAGGTATAGCCACTCTCTGAAAACCTTTTAATCTTTTAATTGGTCTCTCTAAGGATGCAGGGCTGTCGGGTGTCCTCATATAGATCTGAACTACCTCGTCGCCATCAAAATTTCCTGTATTCTTAACATCCACACTTATAGTTATTTTATCCTGCGGTGTAATTATGTTCCTGCTAATTTTGAAATTGCTGTATTCGAAAGTTGTATAAGAAAGTCCGAAACCAAATTCATATGAGACATCCTTGTTAAAATACCAGAGGGTACGGCCGTTATTACCATTACCCCCCCTGAGAGTATAATCTGTTATCTCCGGGAGATCTTTTATTGATTTGTACCAGGTTGCATTAAGTTTGCCACCGGGATTTACATCACCGAAAAGTATACTGGCAATAGCATCTCCCTGTGCCTGACCATTATATCCCGTCCAGATAATCCCCGGAACGTTCTGAAGGTTTTTAAATTCTTCAACCTCAACGCATCCCAGTGTCTGCATAACTACAATAGTATTAGGATTGACTGCTGCCACAGCCTTAATAAGATCCACCTGGTTACCCGGTAACAGGAGGGTTAGTCTGTCTGCTTCTTCGGTTGCGGTTTTCTCATCTGTTCCGACAAATAATATTGCAATATCGGCGGATGCTGCCAATGCAATAGTTTCTTTATCAATTGGAGCATCGGGTGATGCTTTATATACCAGGTAGAGTGTCTGAGGTCCGTTCAGTCCGAGTTTATTGACTTTAGCTTTCATCAGACTACCGGCGCCATAAACACCCCCGGATCTGGCTCCTGATGCAACGTTTGCATTGAGGGTAGTCAGCAGGTTCCCATCAGGAGAACCAACCCTTACCTCAATTATACCCCCATCAATCGGGATATTTACCTTAATTCCAATTGTATCTACGTTCGTCAGGTCTATATTATCGTATGCAGTCCATGATCCATCGTTAATGGTTCTGACCTGGTCTATTGTTCCCATACCTGAACCGACAGTAATCCCTTTTGATGATGAACTATATTTTGTGGCATCAAATTTTGAGAAGGTTCCGTTAGTATTTTTTAATTCAAAGCCGGCCACATAAAACAAATTGCTTTTGTTCGCTGTATTGCCACCAGAACTAAATACCACTTCTGTGGATAAACCTTTCTCTGAAATATATTTTTTAATCCCGGCAAGAGGAGAAATCATATTTTCCTGTGAAGGCCTTCCGGAATACGGACCAAGTTCCGTTTTTTCAGTTTGAGGACCGATAAGGGCAATTTTTTTTATATCAGCAGTATTCAAAGGGAGGGTTTTCTTATTTGTTTTTGCACTGATATTATTCTTCAGAAGAACAGGTGTTTTTGTTGCAATTTCTCTGGCAAGTGCCCTATTGGAAGGAGAACCTATCATATTTGGTTGTGAAAGGGTATAGGGAACCTTAGATGGCGGATCAAATTCACCTAACCTCATCCTGACAGTAAATATATGAAGCAGTGCTCTGTCAATATCCGCAATTGTGATAAGGCCTTTATTCAGAGCATTGATTGCACTTGTCTGATAAACACTTCCGCAGTCTGAGTCAACTCCTGCTTTCAATCCCAGTGCTGTAGCTTCCTCCGCTGTCTTAACATAATAGTGACCTGTGTAGATATCCTCAATGGCTGCACAGTCTCCTGTGATATAGCCTTTTAGACCATAGGTTCTTCTGGCAATGGAATCAAGGTATAATTTACTGGCTGATGTAGGGACTCCGTTTACTGCATTATATGAAGACATTATCGAAGGTAACTTGTCTTTCTCTATGAGGTTTTTATATGGAGCAAGATAAAACTCCCGCATATCCCTGCTATCCATGTTTGAGCTGCTGACATGTCGGTCGAATTCACTATTGTTTGCGAAATAATGTTTACCGCATGGTACAGTTTTTAGATATGTGGCATCATTACCCATCATTCCCCTTACAAAACCACCGGCAATCTGTGAAACCAGAAATGGATCTTCACCGAACGATTCCCCTGTTCTTCCCCATCTCGGATCTCTTATCGGTTCGACAACCGGCGACCAATATGTCAGACCGGTTATTACCGGTGAGTTTAACGCTCTGGCTTCATCCGATATAGCACTGGTTTCCCTCTGCATTAAAGAAGGGTCCCATGATGAACCCAGGGCAACACTGTTTGGAAACGAAGTCGGTGAACCTGCTCCTGCACCCACATTGAACCTTCCCATTACTCCATGTAAAGCTTCACTCCAGACATTGAATGCATTTATTCCCAATCTCGGCACAGCGGGCATACTATTGCCAATAAGACTCTCCTTTTCTTCAAGAGTAAGTCTTGAAACGAGATCAGCCGCCCTTTCTTCAAAGGAATATGTAGTATTCAGGTATATCGGATTTTTTATTATCGCCCCACCTGGTTCACCTGTTTTGTTTGCCGACAGGGATAAAATAATTACAATTCCGGCAAACGCCAGCAAGTTTCTTTTAATAAATCTCTTCTTCATGGTCATTTTTTTGATTTTTCTATAAGGTCAGTTCAAAGATTTGATTACTATTATAAATTTTTGAGAAATTTAATCTAAAATTTTTAGTGAAGTTATTTCAAATCATGAAGCTTTGAAACAAAAGAATCGGATTTTTCTTTCAATTTTTTGTCAGAGATTTAAAAATTAAGTCATAAAATATTAAAAATTATAAATTCTTCCTGATCAGCTAAGGTTTCAGTCCAGATGAATCTTGTTTTGGAACAAGATCTTTTACCTTTCCAGTGTATTGATAATGGATAAATCAGTTTCCGGAAACACCTAGTCATAATTTTGAAAAACAATCACACATTTTTAAATTTCTTATACCTGAATGGTGTTTTAAAAACGATAGTGCAAGAATCCGCTACTTTTACAGACATATTTAAGGTTGTTTTTATGGATCAGAAGTAGATTGAGTCATACCCGAAAACGGCTGTAACCTATTAAATTAGTGATGGTTAATAAATATCCACACTCGTTAAAGTGTGGTCTGATGTGGAGCTGGAATGGCCCCTTTTTCAAGAGACATTGATAATTTTTGGTTTAAAATTTCCAGAATAGTTTTAACAGAGCCTTCACCGTATATGTATGTTAGACGTCTGAGGTGAGGTATGGGAGAAATAATTCCGTATACATTATACAACTTATGCCTTCTTCCAATACAGAATACCCTCAAATGGTGGGAATGGGTTCAGGGCACTTTTTTTTTAGGATCAGTGTGAATTTGAACGAAAATTTAAAGCTTTTGACAATTAAACGTTAAATCAGTCTGGTTAAAGTGCCTTATTTTTATATGATATTAGGTCAATAAATTTCGACCTGTTAGTTCTTTGCGATTCCGGAATAATTATGATGCAGGATATTGAACCAATTAGTAAAATAAACCATAATGAATAATGAATTATGAAAAAAAATCTTATAGTTTCTTTTGTTATCTTTTTAATTGCGATACTGGTGGCATGCAACTCAAAACAAACAACTACCGTCCAAACTAATGTTAAAAAAAAGCTTGTCCCAACAGTAACAATTCCTGCCCCTCCAGGATCGAAAGGTTTTGGTATGTCTCAAACTCCTAAGCCAGGCGCAGCCACAACAACTCCAGCCCACACTCCAAGAAGACGAGGCGCAGGTGCAAGTGTAACTGACACTGCCCGTGTAATCACCACCATGAATATCGATGACATGAGCATGAGTGATCCATATATCCTGGCTGACTATGCAACTAAAACCTATTACCTGACAAGTAGTGGAGGAGGTATTTACAAGAGTAAAGATCTGAAAAACTGGTCCGGACCTTATGGAGCATATGATACCAGAGGAACCTGGATGGAAGGTAATAACTTTGTTGCTGCTGCTGAAATCCATAAGGTTAATGATA
>Ga0315542_1000187_pt1 | contig 36012 bp, 33 predicted proteins | sample SalMarSW160120MG_FD_202541 | JGI IMG/M metagenome (GOLD analysis project Ga0315542, IMG submission 202541) | Salt marsh sediment microbial communities from the Plum Island Ecosystem LTER, Massachusetts, United States - Salt Marsh Sediment SW1601-20 ...
CAGGATTGACCATTACCTCGGCAAGGAAACGGTTCAAAACATGATGGCATTTAGATTTGCCAATGCTCTCTTCGAACCGATATGGAATAGAAATTACATCGAACATGTGCAGATTACTGTAGCAGAAAAAGTCGGGGTAGAACACCGCGGAGGCTATTACGATCATGCAGGTGCTTTAAGAGATATGATACAGAACCATTTGCTTCAGCTTATCTGCTTAATAGCTATGGAGCCCCCGGTTTCTTTTAATGCCGATGAAGTTAGGAATAAAAAGGTTGACGTTCTTCGAGCAATTAGAAAATATTCCAAAGAAAAAGTAAATAATTATGTAGTAAGGGGGCAATACAGCGAAGGCTGGATGGAGGGCAAGCACGTAACCGGTTATAGAAATGAACCGGGTGTGGACCCAAAATCCGTAACTGAGACTTTTACAGCTATAAAATTTTTTATCGATAATTGGCGGTGGCAGAATGTTCCTTTTTATGTCCGCACAGGAAAACGATTGCCGGAAAGAACATCTGTTATAACTATTCAATTTCGTCCGGTGCCCCATCGTGCTTTTCCCGTAGAATCAATTGAAAGCTGGCAGCATAACAGACTTATAATAAATATTCAACCGGAAATGAGCATAAGACTGAGCTTCCAGGCTAAAAAACCCGGATTAAAAATGATTATGAATCCTGTTGATATGGTCTTTAGTTATAAAGATGCTTATAATTCAAATCCGCCGGAAGCTTATGAAACTTTAATACTTGATACAATGCTCGGCGATGCAACATTATTTATGCGCGGCGACCAGGTTGAGGCAGCCTGGGAGGTTGTAATGCCGATATTAAATGTCTGGCAGGTTTCTTCTTCGGAGGATATTCCAAATTATGCTGCAGGTACATGGGGGCCCGAGGAGGCTGAAGCGCTGGTGGCCCGTGACGGAAATAATTGGTTAATATCTCCCGCAATAAGCAATGAGACTAAAAAGAAAAAATCGAAATGAAGCATTAATTTTAATGCATAGGTTTATATAAAAGAGCAAATTGACATTTAATAAAAATTAATAAAAATACTTTTAACTAAATTAAATGTTGAAATAATTTTAAATGTAACACGGCGTACATAACAGGAACAAAGTTTTTTAAAAAGCATCTAATATTATAATAATTAAAATTAGTATGGTATTTAGATGATTTTGAAAAATATAATTTTTAACAATAAAATAGGGGGTAAATATGAAAAAGCATAATATACCGCTTGGAAAAATTATCGGAATCCCTGTCGGTCTTGATTATACATGGTTCCTAATATTTGTATTACTGACTTGGAGTTTGGCAATTAATTATTTCCCGCACGAATTTAAACAATGGCCTGTTGCTGAATATTGGATTATCGGCGCTGTTACTTCTATTATGTTATTTGTAAGTGTACTGCTTCATGAATTAGGGCATTCGGTTTTAGCTATCTATTATAAAATAAAAGTAAAGCAAATTACTCTTTTTCTTTTTGGGGGTGTTGCTGAAATAGCCGGAGAGCCGCCTAATGCTGTTGCAGAATTCTGGATAGCTATTGCAGGTCCGATTGTAAGTTTTTTATTAGCCGGAGTATTCTATTTGCTTGAGATTGTTTTTAAAGAAGCAACATCTCTCTTTGCCCTTTTTGAATATTTGGCTTTTATAAATTTTGTGCTCGCCGTTTTTAATTTAATTCCCGGTTTTCCTCTCGACGGCGGTCGTGTACTCAGAGCAATAATCTGGGGAGTTTCACACAATTTACACAAAGCTACTTACATTGCCGTTATTGTCGGCAGGTTTTTCGGATTTTTGTTCATATTCTTCGGTGTGATGCAGATATTCGGTGGGAATATGGGCAGCGGGTTGTGGATTGCATTTATCGGCTGGTTCCTGGAAAGTGCGGCGATGTCTCAATTACAGCAGCAGTATTTGCAGGATCATTTAACCGGACATACTGTTTATGAAGCTATGAGCAGTGATTACGGAATTGTTCCTTATGATTCAACTCTTCAAGAAGTTATCGATAATCATTTCCTGGGAATTGGAAGAAGAAGTCTGATGGTTAAGCAGGATGAAAAATTTATCGGAATGCTGACTCTTCATAGAATAAAAAATATCCCTCAAGATAAATGGCCATTTACAAGTGTTACCGAAGCTATGATTCCCGATATTGAAACTGAAAAAGTTGATGTTAATTTCCCGTTATGGGATGCTTTATTAAAAATGGACAAAGATGGAGTAAATCAACTGCCGGTTGTAGAAAATGAACAGATTATCGGTGTATTAAGCAGGGAAAGTATTATTACTTTTTTAGGTTCTCATCATGAGTTTAGAAATAAAAGAATGTTTAATATTTAATTTTTTGTACCCGGTTTTGTTAAATATTTTAATCCTGCTGTGTTAGTTATCTTCAGCATAAAGTATTTTCTTTTAAATATTTATATTCCTTCAATCATTAAACCAATAAAGTATTTAAATACCTTTGAGTTTAAGTTACAGTAAACTTTAATCTCAAAAACCAAGTCAAATAAAATAAGGTTGTAATTAATTATGAATGAAAAAATAAACTTCGCACCTGACTGGCCCGGAATACCTGCCCGATGGACATCAAGTGCTAAAAGCGGTGTTGGTACGGCACTCAATAAATCAAGCAGAGTTTGGTTTACTATTAGTCATGGAATTTTAAATGAAATATATTATCCAAGATTAGACCAGGCATGTACTCGTGATGCGGAATTTATTGTTACCGACGGAAAAAATTATTTCTCGGAAGAAAAAAGAAATACTGAATGTAAATTAGAATATTTAGCGGAAGGTATTCCGGCATATAAATTGGTTAATACCTGTACTTTCAAAAGGTATAATATTGTAAAAGAAATATTTGCGGATCCTATTCGTGATTGTATACTACAAAAAGTAACATTCAATGTGCTTCAGAAAGTTAACAATGATTTAAATCTTTATTTTATTATTTCTCCTCACTTAGGAAATCATGGTGCCGGAAATACCGGATGGGTTGGAAAATATAAAGGTACTCCAATGCTGTTTGCGGAACGCGATGGCATTGCAATGGCAGTTGCCTGCTCTCTTCCCTGGAAAAATTGTTCTGCCGGATTTGCCGGTACGTCGGATGGATGGCAGGATCTTAGGAAAAGCAAAAAATTAACTTTAAAATATGATAAAGCCGAAAATGGAAATATTGCCTTAACAGGTGAAATTAACCTATCACAAAATAAAATTAACGAATTTGTAATTGCAATAGGATTCGGACAAAATTGGTCGGAGGCAGGTCAGCGGGCAAAAGCAAGCATTCTGGATGATTTTAATGAAGCAAAAAAAATATACATAAATGAATGGAAAGAATGGCATAACGGTTTGGACCTGGTTAATCCGTCTGTAAATAATAATAAAAATTTAGAATTAATAAGCGCTTCAGTCCTGCGCATTCATGAAGCCAAGCGTTTCCCCGGCGGACTGATAGCCAGTCTTTCAATACCTTGGGGATTTAATAAGGGCGATGATGATCTGGGAGGATATCACTTGGTTTGGCCCAGAGATTTGGCCGAAGCAGCCGGAGGTTTACTTGCACTTAAAGCATTTGATGACGCAAAGCGTGTAATAAATTTTTTAATCAGCACTCAGGAAAAAGACGGCCATTGGTCTCAGAATATGTGGCTGGACGGTTCAACTTACTGGCAGGGAATACAGATGGATGAAACCGCTTTTCCCATTCTTCTTATCGACTTAGCATATCGTAAAGGTGCGTTGGATGAGAAAGATATAATTAAATATTGGCCTGCAGTAAGAAAAGCTGCTTCATATCTGGTATGTAACGGACCCGTTACTCAGCAGGACAGGTGGGAAGAGGATGCCGGATTTTCTCCTTTTACTTTAGCAGTAGAAATTCCAGCTCTTTTAGCTGCTGCTGATTTTGCAGAGGTGAATAATGAAAAAGATATAGCTTCATTTTTAAGAGATACTGGTGATAACTGGAATTCAAGCATTGAAAGATGGACTTATGCAGCGGAATCAGAATTGGCAAAAAAAGCCGGCGTTGAAGGATATTATGTTCGTATTGCTGCGCAAGAAGTAGCTGATGCTTCTTCTCCTACCCAGGGCTTTGTGCCGATTAAAAATCGCCCTCCGGGATCTGATCGTGAAGAAGCGGTGCATATTATTAGTCCTGATGCACTTGCACTTGTACGATTTGGGTTACGCGATGCGAATGATCCTAAAATTAAAAACACAGTTAAAGTAATAGATGAGCAATTAAAAGTTGAAACTCCTTACGGAACAGCCTGGCATAGATATAATGATGACGGATATGGCGAACATGAAGACGGCAGGCCCTTTGATGGAACCGGAATAGGACGTGCATGGCCATTACTAGCCGGGGAAAGAGCTCATTATGAATTGGCTGCCGGAAATATTGAAAAAGCATCAAGATTATTAGAAGCGCTTGAAAATTTTTCTAATGACGGTGGAATGATCTCAGAGCAAGTATGGGATACAAATGATATTCCTGAAAAAGCATTGTTTTTAGGAAGACCTTCCGGTTCTGCAATGCCCTTGGTTTGGGCTCATGCTGAATATGTTAAACTAACACGTTCAATTAAAGATAAAAAGATTTTCGACATGCCGCCTCAAACATATAAGCGCTATGTTGTTGATAAAATAGATTCTAAGTATGCCGTTTGGAGTTTCAATAATAAATGCAGGTTTATCAATAACGGTAAAATTTTTAGAATAGAGACACTTGCAAAAGCTAACATCCGCTGGTCATCTGACGGATGGAATACATTTACGGATACACAAACTAATGATACCGGCTTAGGCATTCACCTTGCAGACATTCCCTCAAGTAAATTAAAAATTGGAAGTAATATTCAATTCACCTTTTATTGGCTGGAGTCAAAAAAGTGGGAAAATGAAGATTTCTTAATTGAAATTAAGTAAGAAAGTATAAAACCAAATTAGCTTTGTTGTTTCCAACTCCTGTTTGTTCTTAAGATTATATCTGATAAGAAAATTAACGTCATATAAACCAACTATGCATTATTAAAACCGCTTTAATTAACTACTACTTATAGTTTGACACAGGGTACAAGTATTATAAAACAACAAACCGAAGTCATTTAAATTTCGTCTAAAAAACAGTTGATAAAAAATTGCTGATAAATGATTAATTAAATTATTTAAACTGAATATAAGTTTAATGCAAAGAAAAGATTTGAAAGAGGGTAATAAGATGAGATATAAAATTAAAATGATAATTTTAAGTATAATGTATGTTTTACTTGGTTTTGGTTTGACGGCAGTACCGGTTTATGCTCAGAGCAGCCAGAAACCTTCAAATAGTAATATTAAAATTTTTGTTGAATATCGTTTGGCTAAAGATAATTTACTGAAAAATGATAATATAAAAGTAAACGTGGCTAACAATAAAATATTACTTAATGGAACAGTTTCGACAATATATGATAAAAATTTAGCTGCTAAAGAGGCACAAAAAGTAGAAGATAATATTGAAGTAGTTAATAATATTGAAGTTGCTAGTCCGGATGTTTCTTCCGAAAAGATTATTAAGGCGGTTGAAAAGCGAATATACAATAATGTTTTCTACGGTATTTTTGATTGGGTTACTGTGCAGGATACGAACGGTATTGTAACTTTAAATGGATGGGTACATCTTCCATGGTACGTTCAGCAGTTTCAGAATGAAGCCGAAAAAGTTGAAGGTGTAAAAAAAGTAGTAAATAATATTAAACCGACATTTGGTCCCGGAAGAATAGGAAGAAGAGCGGCAAGATTAATTTATAATGACCCGGAATTTTATGGAATGGAATATTCGGCAAATCCTCCGATTCATATAATTGTTAATAATGGAACTGTATTGCTGGAAGGAAATGTTATGTCTACTGCGCAGGGTGGATGGGCAGAAAATCTCGTTAGATTTTATACCGATGCGGTTTCTGTAAAAAACAATTTGTTGGTTACAAAAGGTTAAAAGAAATTAGTCGTAGAGTTATCTATTTAGGCGGAAAGCATAAAATTTATAAGCTTTATCAACTAAATAGAAACCTCTACGACAACAATTTAAGTCTTTTTCATCTTTATTAAAACATTTAGAAAGTTTTATGCTAATTTTCTAATGTTATCTTGAATTCTCACAATATCTGCTTTTAAGGGGTAACAATTATTTTTAAAAATTAATTGGAATTATTAAAATAATTTATTATTCTCCTTAAGAATATATTTTCAACTCGATAAATATCTCTAAATTCATATGCCGATTTGCGGTGCGGTACGGAAATAAATTTATTTAACTGATGCGGTTATTGATTATAATTAATTTGTGAAAGGGATTTTTTATGAAAACCGTAAATGAAATCTTACAGAAAAAAGGTAATTTGATTTGGTCTATTTCACCCGAATCTACTGTCTTTGATGCACTTAGACTTATGGCAGAAAAAAAGATCGGTGCATTGCTGGTGATGAAAGACGAAGAATTAGTCGGCATTATGTCTGAAAGGGATTATGCGAGGAAAGTAGTTTTACACGGAAAATTTTCAAAGGACACACTTGTAAGTGAAATAATGTCGTCAAAAGTATTATATGTAAATTCCAAAGTAAGTACGGAAGAATGTATGGCATTGATGATAAATAAGCGTGTAAGGCATCTTCCGGTAATTGATGACGGTAAGCTTATCGGATTAATTTCAATAGGCGATATCGTTAATGCAGTAATAGATGAAAAAGAATTTGTAATAGATCAGCTTGTGCATTATATAATCGGTACACCGAAATTGATGTAAAAATATTGACTGATTTCTACTTGGATCTCTGGTATTTTCCCATTAATTCTCCCTTGCCGACAATATGTCCTTCCATGGCTTTCATCAGTTGTGTTTTTGTAGCCCCGGATTCCAGGTGATGCAAAAGAGTATTAAGTGCATATATCCTGAAAAAGTACCTATGGGCTTTACCGGCCGGGGGGCACGGACCGCCGTATCCGATATGTCCGAAGCTGTTTGTACCTAACATTATCTGGTCGGAAATATTTCGTGACGGTGTAACATCCTCATGTAGTTCTCTAACATTACCGGGGATATTATAAATAACCCAATGAACAAAATCTCCGCCCGGAGCATCCGGATCTTCTACGATTATTGCAAAAGATTTTACATCTTTTATCTCCTCATCCCAACGAAGCTGAGGGGAAACATTAGAACCTTCACATGAATATTTTGACGGGATAAAATCGCCGTTCTTGAATGCTGTGCTGTAAATCTTTATTTCCATTATTTTATGATGTGTTTTTGTTTGTGAAAATATTTGATTGTTAAAGAGGAAAAATAAGTTTGCTGAAAACATTATTAAAATAAATCCAGATGAAATATGCTTGAGCATATTAAATTCCTTTATTATTTAATGATAAGTTAAGCTATAATATTATATTATTCCACTAAAAATTGTATTATATAATCCCAAAAGAATTTAACAAAATATTTACTGCTTTTAATCACATTAACTTTAATTTCATATTATTGCTGCTGCTAAGCAGAATTGTGTTTTCAATCTATTGTTTCATTTTTAAGTTTTTTAAGAGAATTTATTTAATTATATTCGTTGTACATTGACTATTGTAATTAAATATTTTCAGATATCGCGGATAAAAAATCTATTTAAATTCATTAAAATAAATTAGTTTTTAGGAAATAAAATGCATACACCGGTTATCTTAATTTTGGTCGGAGTATTTAGTACAGTTGCTATTACTCAAATTCTAATCTTCAGATCGTATCTTAAACATAGAAGAGAAGAATTTAAGAAATAAAGTAAATGTTAGCATGACAAAAATTAGTATTAAGGATCGTTCCGTTTTTATTTAGGTGTGTTAGGGAAATATGATATTAAGCTTATAAAAAGTTATAAATTTGCCGATATACACTACCCTATTAATTCTTCCTTTAAATTTAAATATAAAAAAAGCAGCCTAAGGATATCCGTATTGTTTGTCAATGCTATTGTAATTAAGTTTGTTCGTTTATTTATAGAGAATTAGTTATAATCAAAATAATAAATAGTAATTTAATTGAGATTTTAAATTATTAAAATAGAGGAGTAAATGAAGTTAAATTTTATTTTTATACTCTTGATATTAACATCTTGTTTTCATACAGATTCATATACACAAACGAGAAAGAAAACGGCAAGTAAAAATCCTTTAATAGGGAAATGGGAAACACTGCCTAATCGATTAGAATCTTCCCGGTTAACTTTGGAGTTCAAAAAGAATAGTGATTTTAAATATGATTTAACCTCTAATTGGGGAGGTAGATATAAACTAAACGGAACGAATTTAATTTCCAACTATTATATACCAATTTTAAATAAAAATAAAGCTGATTCATCTACAGTTTTAATTTATTCGGATACTTTAATACAGGTAATGAAAGTAAAAGGTAATAATCAAACTTTAAAAATGGTACGTGAAAATAAAGCTGAAAGAGGCGCCGGTATAATTGGAACATGGATTGTACTTAATCCGGATGTTCAAAAAATGACAATAACCTATAACACCGATGGAACTTTCAAAATACATAATATATTAAAATCATTTAATGCTAAGTATGTAATTAAAGGCAAGACTTTTATTGTTGTTAAAGACGGGAGAGAGATTATGCTCAGTGAGTTTGAATTTATGAGAGGCGAACTAATGTTATATAGTAAAAAATCTAATGGACCAATTAGAATGATAAGAGCAAAAGATTAACAAAACATAAGCTTAAATTTTTCTACAAAAACCAACATTAAAATTTAAATTGATTTTCTTTATCAGCAAATATGATTATTATTTTGCTGAAAATCATTCTTCTTATCTTATGTAATCCATTATAACTTGTTGCTTTAAAGCACTCAAATACCCTTTTGTATTGATCAAGGAATTTATACTTTATATCTTGCTTTGGCTTGTTGCGGAAAAGTCGTTTTATCTAATCTAAATAAGGCCGGCTGTTATAGATTATCAAATAAGATTTAAAAAATAACTAAATATTGCACTAACATAGAGGAAAAGTTTATGCTAAATTCTATTTATTTCCGATCGTTGCTTTCCTTAAAGCATTTTAATTTTGAATTATTGTTAATAATGATAATAATATCTGTCATACTGGCGTTTTCAACTTATCGTAAAAAATATTCTAGTAAAATTGGACTCATAGTAGTTTCATCTATTTTGATTTTTAGCTTCTTTTTTATTTCCAATTGTAAAGTTAAAATAAATAGAATTGGAGGTGTTTTTGCTTATCTGCCTTCGCTGAATTTTGTCGAATCAAATATTTCAAGCGTAAAATCTGATGCTGTAAAATTTAATTCGTCCGATAACATATATAAAACAATGTCAAGTTCTAATAAGAAGCAAACCTCATTAAATGAAAAAATAGCCGAGGCCTATGGAGTAAACGCTTTTTCAAAAGTAAAAAAGATCGATTATACTTTTAATGTTGAATTCGGCGGTAAAAAATTCAGCAGGAAGTGGGAATGGTATCCGAAGACTAAGGAAATTACATATTGGGGAAAGAACAAAAACGGTAAAGATGAAACTTTAACATATAACAGAAATAAAAAAATGGATGAGAAAACAAAAAAAATTGATGCAGCATTTATTAATGATAATTATTGGCTGTTGTTCCCATTCCATTTAGTATGGGATACAAATGTTAAATTTACAGATGAAGGAATGAAAAAATATCCTATAGGAAAAGGCGAGGGGAGATGTCTGGCGGTTCAATATTCAGATAAAGTAGGTTACACTCCCGGTGATCGATTCGATTTATATTTAAATAAAAACAATATGATACATCAGTGGGTTTATCTGCATGGGGGAAGTACAAAAAATCCGCGTCCTGCCACATGGGAGGGAAATAAAAATTACGGCGGATTTACGATATCAACAATGCACAACGGTCTGGGTAAAAAATTTAAATTGTGGTTCAGCGGAATTAAGGTAGTTTTTGAAAAATAATTTATAGCAAGAAAAATATCACTTAATTAAAAACCCGCAAGGTTGCGGGTTTTTTATATTTAGCAATTCAGTTGAATGCGAGGGAATGTTTAAGTTTAAATCCCTTTTCTCTTATCGCTGCTTCCAAAACTTTTTCAAGGTTTCCTCTAACTTCTACCAATGTCAGCTCGCGGCGATTTAAGGTTACCACAAACAGTTCTTTTAATTCGTTGTTATTAATCTTTACATAAACGCCGGTAACTTCTTTATTATTACGGCTTCTTACTACATATTGCCATCCGTTTTCGTTCATTTGAGTATTGATATCCTTAATCAGCTGGAAGCCGTTATTAAGATTGCAATTTTTATGGCTCTTATACACCCCCACTTGGACATGGGTAATATTATCAAGGATTTCCTTGGCATTCTGATCGTTATCATCCATCTTAACTGCAAGTTTTGCAATTGAAATTCCGAATGAACCGACAGAAAATTCTACGTCCGTATGATAATAGTTATCTGTTGACGAGATAATTTTATTTTTAAGACTGGAGAAGTTTCCATCCACACCAAAGCAGCCGACAAACAACGTGCTTGAAAACAGTATGATTATTAAGGGCGAAATTGTTAAAAACTTTTTCATTGTATCCCCCTTTTATTTATGAATATTTTCTAGTGAGGGAATATCGAATTTACTGCCGAGTCTTCCCAAAGCATCCATATCAATATTGCCGACAATGTTTACGAAAGCAGATTCACCGTCCTTTTCCAGTGAAGTTACAACCAATCCCACAATGGTTTTCTGATCGGGAGTAGTTTTTATGTAAACATTAGTATTCTCCTTGGCGCTTCTAACCTTTACAATTCGATCCCAATTTTTGTTTGTAAGGGATTTATCAATTTGGTCTATTTTGCTCATTAATTGGTTTGAATTTTTTGCATTTGCATCGAATGAATATACTTTAATCAATTTTAACCCGCTCAACATTTGAGATAATTCGGGATCGCTTTTTTCCGTTAGATTGCTGACCATTTTCATTAAATAACCTTCGATGTTTACTTCGGTAACATTATCGCTTTTCATAAACGAGGCGAGATTGCCGAAATTTACATAACCGGGTTCGTTCGAATAATCCTCTTTGTCTTGAGCGAATACGCTCAGTGAAAATGACATAATCAATAATAAAAATATTTTAATTGCGGTTTTCATATTATCCTCCGTTTAATAAATTATTTACTACGTTCATTCCCCTTTTAATAGGCGGGACGACCTGCTTATCCAGTACATCCTGCGAAATTGTATTTTGTGTTTGCCTGAAGATTTTTCCTACCAGACCCAACGATTGCTTGATCTGAATTTCTGCAGTCAGCACTTCGGCTTTTGAATATTTTGGTTCCCTATTTGGCTGTCTGAATATCAAAAAAGCTGCAATTGCTATAACCATTACTAAAGCAACAGATGAGAAGACAGGTTTTCTAAAAGCGATTAAATATTTGCCGGATTTATTTTGTTTTACACCGGGAATTACTTTTTCTATTTTTCTAACTAAATCATCAGGGCATTTCTCGCCGGCAAAACTTTTCACTTCTTCAGCCGTTGTTCGATATTCGTCTAATATCTTTTTAACTTCCGGATATTTACGGGCATCCCGGTAAATACTTAATTTATCAACTATTCCGGCATCACCATATGCAACCGAAATAATTTTATCCAGATATTTTTCGTTAATAATTTTCTGTTGTTTCATGTTTAAATTCTCTCAAATCTTCCTGAAGTTTTTTCCTGGCCCTTAAAAGATATACTCGGACACTGTTAAGCGGCAAATTTAATATTTCGCTTATCTCCTTATATTTTAAACCCTGTAATTCGTACATCACGAAAATACTTTTAAAGTTTTCGGGTAATCTTTCAATTGCTTCATGTATTTTCTCTTTTAATATTTCTCGTCTCGTTTCCATTTCCGGGTCGCTGTATCTATCATTATTCTGTATTTTTTCTTCCGATTCCTCATCAATAATATATTCTCTCACGGTTGACAACTTTCGCCTCCTTAAATAATCAAGACATAAATTGTGAGTTGTTTTCATTATCCAGGATTTAGCAGCTTTTGCATCAAATTTGTCAATATTGTTCCATATCCTTATAAATACCTCTTGAGTAACGTCGTCCGCGTCTAACTTATTCTTCAGCATATAAAGCGAATAGCTGTAAATTCTGTTTTTATGCTGCTGAATCAATAGCTTGTATCTTAGTGACTTCAACATCTTTTTAATTATAGACGAAATGAATATTTAAATAGTTACAATTGATTAAAAATATTTTTTAATAAATCTTATTTCCACATTTATTGAATTCACTTTAGATTAATAATTAATAAAAAATCTAAAGTTTTATAGCTTCCTTATTAAAAACCGGAAGAGAAGTTAAATTTAAGAATATTTGATTTTTGCGAATAAATCAAAAGAAATCTTTTAACCGGTAAAATATAGTTAATGGGCGGTTAGCGCCGTTCTTAACAATATAGAGAAATAATGATATGACTTTTTGAGTAATTCTGAAATGAAATGGAATTAGAAGATGACTAATTTGATTATCAAGTAGTTTAATAATAAGTTCAAATTTAATTTTTAGCTTACATTTCGTTGTAATTTATGATTAAATTTATTCCTTTGGGCGGTGCCGGAGAAATCGGTGCTAGCTGTTTTTATCTTAACATTGGAGGCGCCGGTATTATTCTGGATTGCGGAATGCATCCTCAAAAAACCGGATTGGAGGCCTTACCCGAATTCGATCTAATAAACGATTTAACTGTCGACTATGTCCTAATTTCTCATGCCCATCAAGATCATCTGAGCGCATTGCCTTATCTGGTAAAGCGGCATCCGTATATAAGAATAATTACAACACCTCAAACAAGGGCGCTGGCGGAATTAACTCTTCACGATTCGGTGGAAATTTTAAAAAAGCAATTATCCGAAGAAGATAACCTCGCTGTTTATTCACATGACGAAATAGGTCTATTGATTCAGAGCATTGAATACAAAGCTTATAACGAAAATTTTGTTGTTGGAAATGTTTTTAATCAAAGTAAGGATTCCATAAAAGTAAAATTTTTGGATGCCGGGCATATTCTCGGCTCGGCAGGTATTCTGCTGGAATATAATGAAGAAAAGATATTTTACACCGGGGATATTAATCTTAAAAATCAAACACTTTTAAAAGGTGCTGTTTTGCCCGATAGTAAGATTGATGTTTTGATTCTTGAATCAACTTACGGCGCAACAGATTCATCAACTTTATTGGATTGGAGTGAAGAGGAACAAAGATTTGCCAAATCTATAAATAAAGTAATGAACGGCGGCGGATCAATTCTTATCCCGGTTTTTTCTCTTGGTAAAATGCAGGAGATGATTTCTCTTATCTGGAAAATGATGCAGCGGAATAAAATTACAAATGTGGATATTTATTCCGGGGGTCTTGCTGATAAAATTAGCAGAGTTTATGATTATAACCGCTATGTTGTTAATATGATTGATCCCGAATTTGAAATAAAGGCAATACCGAGTAAAAATTTATATGATGTTGAGAGAGTAGAAAGCTTTTTTAATAATCCGTGTATTGTCCTTGCTTCCAGCGGGATGATGATAGAAGGTACTGCTTCATTTAATCTTGCTAAGCACTGGATTAGACATTCCGGGTCTGCAATATTTACAGTAGGCTATATGGAAGAAAGTACCCCCGGATACAGAATAGCAAATACAATTAAGGGGGAAAAAATAAAAATGAATAATTTAGAGGAAGATGAAGAAGTAAAATGTAATATTGAAAATTTTAGATTTTCCGCACATTCTCGTAGGGAAGATCTTCTTAAAATTGTGAAGAAATTAAAGCCTAAAAAAGTAATTTTGGTTCACGGGGAACCGGAAGCAATTGACTGGATGGGTGCTTCAATATTAAATATTGATAAAAGTATTGGAGTTCATGAAGCACAATCCGGTAAGCAAATTATCCTATAATACTAATAACCTATTAATGAAATTAATAAATGACTGAAAATAAAGAACAAATTGTTAAGAAATGGGATCCGAATTTATATGATCAAAAACATTCTTATGTTTTTAAATACGGAGAGGATCTGTTAAACTTTTTGAAGCCTAAACGGGGAGAAAAAATTCTTGATTTAGGCTGCGGCACTGGATATTTGACAAATTTAATTGCAGAGTCCGGCGCCGATGTTACCGGTATCGACAGTTCTGAAGAAATGATTAATCTTGCCAAGCAAAATTACCCCACTTTGAAATTTGAATTGATGAATGCTGCTGATTTTAATTTCAATGAAAAGTTTGATGCGGTATTTTCAAATGCCGTTTTACATTGGGTACTTAAAAAAGAAGAAGCTGTCTCGTGCGTTTATAAAAATTTTAAAAAAGGAGGCAGGTTCATACTGGAAATGGGCGGGAAAGAAAATGTTAAAAAAGTAATTAGTATTTTAAGGAAGGTATTAGCTGAAAATGGTTTTAAAAGTAATTCCGAATTGGCCATGTGGTATTTCCCTTCAATAGGTGAATATTCCTCTTTATTGGAAAATAATGGTTTTCGGGTTACTTATGCAGCGCACTTTGACCGCAACACTTTTTTAAATGAAAACGATACAATTGAAGACTGGCTTGAGATGTTTGCTAAAAGTTTTTTTGAAGGCATAAATACGGATGCAAAGAAAAAACTGCTCGAAATTATTTCGCGTGAACTTTATTCAACAAATGTTAAAGATGGAAAGTGGTTCATTGATTATAAGAGATTAAGAATTGAAGCTGTTAAAGAATAATTAATTTTACTTATTGATTTTTTCTAACAGAACTTAAGCAAAAATTGTTTTATTGGAAATTAACGGATTTTATGGTGGTGATTCTTAATTTTAATCATGCTCTTAATCTTTATTAAAAATAACTTAGGATTAAGATTACGATTAAGATTCCTGCAGAACATAAGATATTCAATAAAATTTATTCTATAAATAATTTTCTTATAAATCCAATCTCATTTGAAATGTCTGCCGTTCATATTTGGAATCGGAATTATAACTCGAATATTTGAAACCGAGAGATTCATATAATTTTATTGCCGCTTGAAGTTTATGGCTTGTTTCAAGAATAATTGTTTTAGCACCTTTTGAATAAGCAAAACCGATTACAGCAAGAGCCAGTTTCCTGCCGATTCGCTTTCCTCGAGCTTTTTCAGTAACTGCCATTTTTGCAAGTTCGCAGGTTTTCTTATCTTTCATTATTGCTGCGCATGTACCTACAATTTCATCATTGTCTCTGGCAAAGAATATTTCCCCCCCTTTATTAATTATAAATTCATCGGGACCGGACAGTAACTTCTCGTCCTCAGGCTCAACAAAAAAATAATTTTCAAGCCATTCATAATTCAGCTTTTTAAATAATTCTTTATACTTCGGAGAATACCTTAATATATCAACAGAATCCAGCAACCTCTTCTTAGACCTTTCAAGAGTTCTCTCGTGAAGGTTTTTTTCGTCCAAAGCTTTTTCAATAGATTCTATAACATGAAGAATATCATAACCGGTAGAACCGGTTATCTCTTTTACCGAGTCTTCAATATCAGAAAGCAGCGGCTTCATTGAATTAAAAATAGATTTCCCTTTCTCCGTAAGTTTAACCATGGTTTTACGTTTATCACCCGGATCTTTGTAAGTTTCTATTAATTTCTTTTTACCCATTTGATTAGTTAACTGAATTATTGCCGGATGAGAAAATCCAAGAGAGTCTGCCAGCTCAAGAATTGATGCGGAACCATTTTCGTTAAGATAATATGTTAAAGCAAACCACTTGGGTTCAAAATCTATTTCCTGGTTTTTATAGATTTTTGAAATATCACCCATAAAACGGTCGCTTAATCTTTTAAAACGGCTGCCGAGAGCAATCTCTCCAAGTTGTTTAATTATATCATTTTGTATATTCATTAAATTTATTTTATTAATTACGTAATTAATTACGTAAATATTATTATAAAATATTTAAAAAACAATAATTTATTTTATTATGCGATTATTTGGAAGCATGTTTAATCTGAATTTTAACTTTTTGTACATTCCAAATTTTCTCTGCGTATTCTTTTATTGATCTATCGCTTGAGAATTTTCCTATTCTTGCAACATTTAAAATAGATTTTTTTGTCCACTCTTCAATATTTGAGTAAAGCTCACTTACTCTTTCCTGCGTATGAATATAAGATTCGTAATCGGCAAAAATGAAGTAATAATCCATATTCATTAAACCATCTATCATCGAGTCGAAAATACCCGGTTCGCTTTTATTAAAATAATTTGAAGATATCATATCAATTGCTTTTTTAAGCTCGGAATTTTTATCATAATATTCTCTCGGATTATACCCGTTTTGCCTGAGTTTAACGACATCATTTGCCGACAGCCCGAAAATAAAAATATTTTCATCGCCGACTTCTTCTCTTATTTCAATGTTTGCTCCATCCATTGTACCGATGGTAAGCGCACCGTTCAAGGCAAATTTCATGTTGCCTGTTCCTGAAGCTTCCAAGCCAGCGGTAGAAATTTGTTCCGATAAATCCGATGCAGGAATAATCCTTTCCGCCAATGTTACCGAATAGTTTTTTAAAAATACAACTTTAAGTTTGCCGTTAATATCATTGTCGTTATTAACAATATCCGCTACAGAGTTAATCAGTTTGATTACATTTTTCGCTGCAAAATATGCCGGTGCAGCTTTACCGGCGAAAATTACTGTTCTCGGTACGATATCCAAGTTAGGATTTTCTTTAAGCCTGTTGTAAAGGGTAATAATATGCAAGACATTTAAAAGCTGCCGTTTGTATTCATGGAATCTTTTTATTTGAACATCAAACATTGATTCAGGATTGATTTTAATTTTCTGCTCTTTTTCAATTAAAGCAATCAGAAGTTTTTTATTCAGCCATTTTGAACTTCTCCAGTTTTCCCTGAATTGTTCATCATCAACAAGCTTTTCTATTTTCTTTAATTTATATAAATCCTTTGACCATCCGTTGCCGATTTTATCTGCGATTAGTCCCGACAAAAGCGGATTTGCGGACTTCAGCCAGCGGCGCGGTGTTATTCCGTTTGTGATGTTTACAAATTTTTCGGGAAAGATTTTGTAGAAATGAGGAAATATTTTTTTCTTTAAAATATCGGAATGTAATTCGGCAACTCCGTTGATTGAATGTGAACCTATAATTGCAAGGTTTGCCATCTTAATATTTTTACTCGGTCCTTCGCGGATAATTGACAATTCTTTTATAATAGAATCGTCGAACGAAAATTTACCGCGTACATCATCCAAGAATCTTCTATTTATTTCATATACTATTTGCAAATGCCTGGGTATCAATTTCTCCCAGATAGAAACCGGCCATTCTTCCAATGCTTCGGGGACAACAGTATGATTTGTATAGGCAAAAGTATTTAGTGTAATATTCCATGCATCATCCCAGCCCAGGTTGTATTCATCAATTAGAATCCTCATCAGTTCAGGGATTGACACTACCGGGTGAGTATCATTTAATTGAATTGCGGTTTTTTCTGCAAATTGATCGAATGTTTCGTGATTTATTTTATATTTCCTAATTATGTCATGTAATGTTGCCGATGCGAAAAAATATTGCTGTTTTAGTCTTAAAACCTTTCCTTGGTTAAAAGTATCATTAGGGTATAAAACTTTTGAGATGTTTTCAGATTCATTTTTTGACTCAACAGCTTCAACGTAATTGCCGCTGTTAAATTTTTGAAAATCGAATTCGCTTGTGGATTTTGCCTGCCATAGTCTAAGGTTATTAACCGTGTTTGTCCTGTAACCCGGTACCGGAACATCGTATGCAACCGCAAGAACATCGTCGGTATCGACCCAGTCAAATCTTAATCTCCCCGAAGGATCATTATATGTATTTACTCTTCCGTAAAATTTAACCCTGTAAACCAGGTCTCTTCTTAAAATTTCCCATGGATTACCGTAACTTAACCAGTTGTCGGGTCGTTCAACCTGGTAGCCGTTAACTATATCTTGTTTAAAAATTCCGTATTCGTATCTTATTCCGTACCCGAATGCAGGCAGTTCCAGCGTTGCCATTGAGTCTAAAAAACATGCTGCCAATCTTCCAAGGCCTCCGTTGCCAAGGGCCATATCGTTTTCCAGATCTCTTATGTCTTCAAGGCTGTAGCCGTCTTCTTTTAAAATTTTATAACACTCATCGTAAAAATTTAAATTAATAAGTGCGTTACCTAAAAGCCTGCCGATTAAAAACTCGAGTGAAAGGTAATAAACTCTTTTTACATCGCGTTCTTTATATTGCTGCTGTGTTCTTAGCCAGCGCCGCACGAGTCTGTCTCGAACGGATAATGAAAGCGCAAAATAAGCATCATCGGGCGCAGCAGTAATTTTGTCTCTAACTAGGATAAATTCGAGGTGTTCTGCAAATTGATTGGATATGGAATAATCTTCTAGTTTTTCTCCGTCAGTAAAGAAAACCGATTTGTTCTTTAATCCCATAAAATTCCCCCGGTAAAATTAATATAATTTATAAAAATAAGATGAAATAGATAAATCAGATTAACTAAATTTTTTAATCACTTAATAAGCAGGCTGTTTATTATTATTTTATTAAAAGATTAAAAATCATGATCTAATTCTGAAAGAAGATCAAGTATATCAAGATGTTTGGTTGTCATTTGTAAATGACCTTCTTCGTCTATCGGCCAATCCTGAATTGGCCTGTCTGTGTACAACTCTACTCCATTGCCGTCGGGGTCGGTTAGATAAATTGATTCGGATACTCCATGATCGGATGCCCCTTCAATGGGATAATTAATTTCGTACAATCTTTTTAAAACTTTAGCTAATTCAATTCTATTCGGGTAAAGTATAGCAAAGTGATAAAGACCGGTATGTCCCGGCGGCGGCGGTGTAGCGCCTTTTCCCTGCCAGGTATTTAGTCCGATATGATGGTGGTAACCGCCGGCAGAAAGAAATACTGCCGATCTTCCGTAAGTTGAAGTGATTTCAAATCCCAGCAAATCTCTGTAAAATTTTAATGATTTTTCTAGATCAGATACTGTAAGATGAATGTGGCCGATTTTAACTTCAGGATGTATAGTGTGTTTAATAGGATCCATATTTTAAGATAATATTAATTTCGGAATTAAAGTTACAATAAAAATTTTTAGATAAAAATATCTTCTAAAATTTTTTAGATTTCCGGTAAAAATTGTCTTCATGATTATTTTTTTAATTTGTTGGAAATTTCTTCCATTAATTCAATTTGAATTTCTTGTATCTCAAGCATTTTTTGTCCCTGCTGCATCATCAAATGATCCATTTTATCATTTATTTGTCTTATTTCTATTTCTGCTTTAAGATTAACCTGATAATCATGCGTAGCTCTTTTACGATCTTTATCTTCCTGACGGTTTTGGCTCATCATTATTATAGGTGCCTGGATAGCAGCGATACAGGAAAGAATTAGGTTTAGTAAAATAAACGGATAAGGATCAAATGGGTGAATTGTTAAAACAACAACATTAATTGCCATCCAGATAAATAAAAATAATCCGAAAATAGTGATGAATTTCCAACTTCCTCCGAATTGTGCAATCTTGTCGGATAGTCTTTCTCCAAAGGTTAATTTTTCATCAAAATCCTGCGAAACATTTTTACTTAGTAAATCTTTATTGATTATACTATCCAGGACTTCTTTATCAAATGAAGATAACTCGCCTTTCTCCTCCTCAAGCACTTTTTGTACATATTGTCCTCTTAATTTATTAAGATCCTCAATGCATATAAATCCATTTAAATCTAACTGATAACCGTTGTTTTTAATCAATTCAATAAGCGAATTTCGAATTGACACAACAGGCATCAATTCAGATAATTTTTTTGTTTTATTACAAATTTGGCATAAGCCTGTTTTTATATTATCATGTTTCATATAAACCTCTAATTGATGATGATATCAATAATAATGATTTTACAATATGTTAAAAAAATTGAGTTATAATCTTTAAATGGAACAGGTATAATTTAAGTAGAAATTTAATTTAAAGGTGAGTTTTGAAAAAAAATGTTAATAAAATTTTAATGGGGATGTATTTTATCGGAATTTAAAATTAAAGCAGCGGTGTACAAAACCGCTGCTTTAGCGTGATGGAAAATTTATCTCCTGCCGGCTCTTTGTATTTTACCCTTTGGTCCGGTTCCGTCGCATATACCGGTTCCAGTTCCAGGGCCGTAGCCCGTTCCATCCTTTGGTCCTATTCCTTGATTACCTGTTCCATCACCTGGTCCATAGCCGCCGCGTCCGTATTTAGCAGTTCTGCCGTTCATAAATTTTTGACCGGTTCCGTCAAGCGGACGAACGTAATCAGGATCCTGGCAGTTCGGTATTCCGTCGCCGTCCGAATCAAGAGCATAGTCGTTTATACCGTCACCGTTTAAATCAACAAAACCGTATCCGTATTTTTTAACCTTGTTTTGCCCGTAGGATTCACTGCTAACTAAGAACAAGCCTAAAAACATAGCGAATGCCATCACAATAAATAATCTCGTTGTTCCTTTCATGATCATCTCCCATTTAATTTTAACTAATTGTTTTCGAGATGTGTATCTCAATTGATATGCCATTAAAAAAAATAATATTATTTTAAAAATTGAAGGATATAACCGAATAATTAATTATTTTCGACTTTAAGGACGGAGGATTACGACTTTTAGGTCGATTAAATATTTATTGCATTCTTATCTGATTTTTTTATTCTTAAAGGAGTATAATTTTATTAGTTTTGTAAAAGGGAAATTTTAAAATATTTAATGAAATTTAAATTTAAACTTCAACCAAGAATTGTTATCATAATTTCCGTCATCATCGGAATAGTAATGATAACTTCTGCTTATTTCGAGTTGAACGAGAGTAGAAAGGAAATTTTTCAAGTCCTTTCCGAAAAGTCTTCCTCATTAATAGAAACAATTTCTTTAAGCAGTAACAATACCCTAAAAGCCAGTGATGAAATTGAGAATTTAATGATAGAACGACTGCTGGATAATGCAAAGCTGATAAAAGATTTAGACAGCTTAAATCTGCTTAACCGTAAAAAACTTATTCAAATAGGAAATGAAAATAATCTTTTCAGAATTAATATATTTAATAAAAAAGGAGATAGGATATTAACAAACAGGGTACCGATTCCCGGGCACATTCATCCTGAAGGTAAAGTAAACCGGTATAAAGAACTTCAGCCGATATTAACTGGAGAAACAAAGCAATTAATTCTCGGACTTAAAAATTCGGAATTTAGTAACGAAGAAAGATTTGCCGTTGCAATATCAAGAGCTTTTAATAAAGGGGCTATTGTAATTAACCTTGATGCAAGAGATTTTTTAGAGTTTAGAAAAAAAATAGGTATCGGGAAAATAATCCGCGATATCGCCGATAAATCCGGTATAGAGTATATAGTACTTCAGGATTCAATGGGCATACTTGCAGCAAGTGCATCTGTCAAATCAATGGATCCTATAGAAGGAGATAAATTTCTTGAGAATGCACTGAATGTCGATTCGACTTTTAAACGGATTATTAAATTTAACGGAAACGAGGTATATGAAGTTGTAAAACGTTTGGAAATAGATAATAATGTTATTGGATTATTCAGGATAGGCGTTTCATTAGATGAAGTGAAAAGTGTTGAATCAAGAATGTACCGCAGAATAATAATAATTTCTTTAATACTTGCCGCAATATCGATTATTGTGCTTAGTATTATTTTTACTACACAAAACTTACAGACAGTTTCAAACGAATTCGGAAAATTCCGGACATTTACAAGTACAATATTGGAAGAAATGAGAGAGGCTGTTATTGTTATTAATAATGAATTTGTAATAACACTTTTTAATAAATCTGCGGAAGAATTATTCAAAATAAAACGCGATAAAGTTATAAATCAAAATATAAAATATTTTCTGAATGGAAAATTCAGCTTTATTATGAATGAGGTTGAAATTCAAAATAACAACACCTCGGATATCCAGCGAACCGTTGAAATAAATAATCAGCCAAGATTTTTAAGCTTAAGTATTACTAAGAATTTAAATGAACGGAATGAAGCTGAAAATTATACTATTGTTATTAATGATTTTACCGAAAGAAAAAATTTGGAAGATAACGCCAAAAGGCAGGAAAAACTTTCTGCAATGGGTGAACTTGCTTCCGGCGTTGCACATGAAATACGTAATCCTATAAATGCAATTGGAATGATAGCTCAAAGATTAGATAAAGAATTTGTGCCTAATAAAGATTCGGATGAATATAAATCAATATTAAATGTTTTAAAAGATGAAGTAACACGTATAAATAAGATAATAACTCAATTTTTAAATTATGCGAAACCGCTGGAGATTGAACTTAGAATAACGGAAGCAAATGAATATTTTGAAGATATTTACAGATTGTATATTAGTCAATCGAATATAAGGAAAATTAACTTCAAAAAACTATCTTCAGATTCATTCAAAATAAAAATCGATCCCGAATTAATGAAACAAGCCTTAATGAATGTTTTACAAAATGCTATCGAATCCGTTAACGAAAACGGATTAGTTACTTTTAATTATTTTAAAGAAGACAATTTATTAAATATTATTGTTGAGGATAACGGCAACGGAATCCCGGAAGATCAATTAAAAAGAATCTTTGATCTTTATTATACTACAAAAAAGGATGGCAACGGGCTCGGTTTGAGTATTGCCCAGAAAATAATTAACCAGCACAGTGGCACGATTATAGTTGAAAGTAAAATAAAACATGGAACCAAATTCATAATTAAAATACCTGCAGTATGAATAATTATTCTATTTTAATAATTGATGATGAAAAATCGCAGCGGGACATATTAACCGGCTATCTGAAAAAGAAGGGATTTAAAATATTTTCAGCTTCATCCGGTGAAGAAGGAATTAAAATTGCTGATCAAAATCTGATTGATATAATTCTTTCTGATTACAAAATGTCCGGCATGACAGGCCTGGAAGTACTTAAAGAAGTAAAAAAAATAAATCCTCAAATAAGCTTTGCAATAATCACAGCTTATGGAACTGTTGAAAATGCCGTCCAGGCAATGCGGCTGGGAGCTGATGATTATATTTCCAAACCTGTTGACCTCGATGAACTTGATATTTTGCTTGATAAAATTATAGAGCATAAAAATTTAAAATCGGAAAACGAGCTTCTTAAAACCCAGCTTCAGGAAAAATATAAAATTACATCTGTAATATCCAACTCTCCTCAAATGTCCGAAGTAATAAGTGTAGCCGCCCGGGTTGCCGAAAGCAAGGCTACTGTTTTAATAACCGGTGAAAGCGGTACCGGAAAAGAAGTAATCGCCAAATCACTTCATTACCTAAGCTCCAGAAAAGAAAAGCCGTTTGTTGCCGTAAATATATCTGCACTTTCTCCCAATCTTATCGAAAGTGAATTATTCGGCCATGAAAAGGGCTCTTTTACAGGAGCGGAAAGAATGAAAAAAGGCTGGTTCGAATTGGCAGATAAAGGTACAATATTTCTCGATGAAATCGGAGATACTCCGCCTGCTGCTCAGGTTAAGCTGCTTCGCGTTCTTCAGGAACAGCAGATAGAAAGAGTCGGTTCTACGGAAAGCCTGAATATAGATGTGAGAGTTATTGCAGCTACAAATCAGGATCTGGAAAAGAAAATGAGAGACGGGAATTTTAGGGAAGATCTATTTTACAGGTTGAATATTATTTCAATTAAAATTCCTGCGCTGAGAGAAAGGAAAGAAGATATACTTCCATTGATTGAATTATTTATCGCTAAATATTCAAAAGAGAATGATAGACAAAATCTGGAGATTTCAAAAGAAGCCTTTGATAAGCTTTTAAAATACAATTATCCCGGTAACGTTCGTGAGCTTGAAAATATTATAGAAAGAGCTGTAGTCCTATCAAGAGGAAACATAATAACACTAAATGATCTGCCGTTCAATATTAAAGGCTTTGCTGAAGAGAAAAAGATTAGCGAAGAGTTGCAAGGTACGTTGGTAGAACAAGTTGAATCTCTTGAAAAAAGATTAATATATGATTCGTTAAAAAAGGCAAACGGGAATCAAACTAAAGCAGGAAAATTATTGGGAATCACAGAAAGAAATCTGCGATATAAATTAAATAAATATGGAATTAAAAATTAGTAATATTAACCCGTTGTGTTAATTAAATAATAATATATATTAAATGAATTTTTCGATATAAAAATATTTTCAAAAACGCGTTAAATTGTCACCGTGAGCGGAGTCGAACGTTGAATATAAGTCTTCGACTACGCTCAGACTGACATAAGTGTCTATTATTTCACTAATTTTTAAATGATTTTTTATTTCACACAACTGCTTAATATTAATAAAAAAAGAGCTTTGATTTTCAATGTCAAAGCTCTGAGGCAAATGTTTAAGAAACCGAAATACCGATCTCTCTCTCCTTTTTTTCTGCCTTGTTTCCCCAACCCATTACCGCCCTTCCATCGAAGCGGTATTCCAGTGTCGCCCGTTAAAATAGCTGCTTTAAGGTTGCAACTCGTATACCAAATGTAAGAAGCGTAATTTGTTCGAAAATTAAATGCCCTTACCTTAAATTCGACGATTCGGTCGAAAACATTCGTAAATTTGGTCGAAATTTTATAATCCCCATCCAAAAGTAACCATGAATATTTGATTGTTGTAATTGTAAAATTCATCATTAGAGTTATTACTTATATAATTATAAGTACCGGTTAAAGTTAGCCCATTAATTAAATTATGAAGGTTGAATTGCAGTTCAAATCCGAAAGAAAATTGTTTGTCTTTTCTATTTACCGATAATTCATAACCATCTATTGTTGCGGCAGGCAGATTACTAAAATTTTTCTCATCATAAGATATTTCCAGTCTGGCTAATATTGATGGTACAACAATTTGGGTTAAAGAAATTCCTGCTTCATAGCCTTCATGAGAATAAATGTCATTAAAAATTTCTTCTTCATAATAGATCAAACTATCCGAGTATAAATATCGGGTTCCGTTTTCCATATTATTCCTGTAAAAAATATAACCCGCAATTCCGGTATTATCGGAAAGTGATTGAGCTAAATTTAGATAGGCGCTTATTTGAGATGAGTTATTTGCATTATCCAATTCATTAATTTTTTCAACATAATTCTTAAAATAAGCTTCAGTGCCTATCATTAAAGTTGTTTTAGTATCAAAAGTACTGGAATATTTTATAAATTCTTTGTTCTCATAGAATGAAAACATGGATAGATTTGTATAGCTATTTTTATTAAATAAATATCCGAATAGAAGAAAATCTCTATCGTTAAAAAAATGACGATAATTTGCATATCCGGATAATTGATTAAAATCGAATAACTTATATTCATCCCGGTTTTTTCTAAAACTGTAATTAACACCTATGTTTAAAGGATTCTCATCATCTGAAATAAAAAGAGTATTGACTATTCCGAACTTGTGGGAGTTTGAAGATTTAAAAATATTTTTTTGAAAGTAACTTAAATTATTTATGTAATAAAGCTGGAGATTATTTATCTCACTCTCAAAATCATAAGAAGTAGATAAAGAAAAACTATTAATATAGTCGGACATTTTATACGAATTGTTATAAATATTGTCATCGTAATAATTATCGATTTTGGTTGACAAAGAAAGTTGCGGATAAATATTTCCGCTGAAGATAGAAATAAAAATGATGAGTAATGGAGTATAATATTTGATCATCGCTTTCCGCCTTGATTACCCGCATTACCTTTACCGCGCATTTTATGTCTTTTGCGTAACTTTTCAAAGCTCATTCCGTTTGCTCTATTATCGCAAATACCGTCGCCATCTTTGTCAATAAAGACATCTCTCTTTCGCTTCTGCTTTTTAAAAGAAGAATCTGTTTCTTGAATAAATGTTTTTTCTGCTTTTTTTTCCGGTTTTACTTTTGTTGTATCTTCTTCGGAATAAGCAGACGCAACGAAGCTTATCATAATAGTAAAAGCAATTATTTTAATTAGTTTCATTTCACACCCTTTTATTAAGGATAGACATTCAAACAAAATGCCAGGTAAATATGTAAGTAATTTTATGTAATTTGGACTTTTATGAAGGGAAATAATGATTGCACTTGAATATGAGTTTAATTAAACGACAATAAAGTCGAAAGCGAATTAAACATTTCAGTATTAAGGTCTGATTTATTTTTTTAGATATCCTTTTCGTTTTTTCTCAGGAAATTTTTCAATTGCATACCTTAGCATCGTTCTCGGCATTATTTTGCAGTGAGTCTTTAAAAACTTTTCTTCTACATTAAGATTTCTTTTCCCTATTTCTCTTAACATCCAGCCAACCGCTTTATGAATTAAGTCGTGTTCATCATTCAATAAGAGTTTGGAAATTTTTAAGCTAAAATCGAACTTATTATTTTTTATAAATTGAAATGTTGAAAGTATGGCGATTCTTCTTTCCCAAAGATTTTTGGAATTTGCAAATTTTATTAAAAGAGACCTGTCTTTGTCCATTAGATAATCGCCGACAATTTGAGGTGCGGTTAAATCAACTAGATCCCAATTATTAATGTTGTTCGTATGGTCCAGATAGATTTTAAATATTTTCGATTTCTCCTCTTCGCCGGCTTTTTGATACTTAAAAATTAATATCATCAAAGAAATCAGTCTCTTTTCATGAATTTTTGATTTTAATAACTGCTTAACTTCTTTATAAGAGATATCTTGATTTTTCTTGGCAATGCTTCTAAGCACCGGCACTTTTATTCCGATGAAAATATCTCCTTCACCGTATTCACCGGGACCGGTTTTAAAAAATCTTTGTAAAATGTCTGCTTGTTTTTTATCTGAGTTTTTGTCAAGCTCAAATTCAAGTTCTTTAATGCCCAATTAATTCCTCTATTTTATTTAATCTGAAAATACTTATCCGAGCATCTGTGCTTATTCTTTTAAAATAACAATATTATTTGCGGATATTAATTTTTACCCGGTTACTTATCTTCCCTATCACAAAAAGAAAGGCTCTTGATTAGTACTTTCAAAATTACACATTAAATAAATAATAAAACAAAACATAGGAGGCGATCAATGAAGCATATCTTTATCTTGATAATTTCATTTGCAATTACTGCATTATTCACGAATTTCAGTATGCAGCCGGGGAACAAATTGGATTATCAAAGCCATTCTAAGAGTCACTCTGCAAAAATGATGAAGGCAAATAAGAATGAATTTTCAGCAAAACTGTCGGGTAAACAAGTAGTGCCGCCTGTAAAAACAAAGGCTTACGGAGAAGCTACATTTAAGTTTAGTAAGGATGGTAAAACTTTGTGGTATAAATTGGTTGTGCACAATATCGATAAAGTAATTATGGCGCATATTCATCATGCAGCAGCAGGCAAGGACGGTCCGATAGCTGTCTGGCTTTATAAAGGAAAAGTCACGGGAAAAGTAAACGGTGTCTTATCCAAGGGAAAGATCACAAATAAGGATGTAAACCTAACCAATCTTAGAAAATGGATAGAAAGCGGAGATGCATACGTATTGGTTCATACAAAAGCATATCCTAACGGAGAGATAAGGGGTATAATTAAATAAATTGAATTCTCCGTAAATAAAGTGTAGGTTTATTTCAGCTGCGTGGAAAGACAGTTAGTATTTTAATTATCGACCTCCCAATTATTAATTACTTTCTGCGCAGCTTTTTTTTATAAATTTTTATCTATTTTATGTAATATTATGTCACCTCTTCGAGGTTTAGTTACCTTTTTAATTAGGTCTTTATTATAATAATTTCAGCCCTTCGGGCTTTAAAATTAATAAATGATTTTATCTATATGTTGAGAAATGAACATATTTGAACGCCGAAGGTTGCCAGACTCCGTAGAGTCTGTCGGACTCTACGAGCGTGATATTATAATAGATTAAATTATCAAGCGTGCAAATCCAAACCACGAAGTGGTGAAATAATAAAAAGATAGTGGATTTTTTTAAGTTTATATTAATTTTCAAATAAGTTATTTAATAATAATATGTCACCTCTTCGAGGTTTAGTTACCTTTTTTAATTAGGTCTTTATTATAATAATATCAACCCTTCGGGTTTTGAGAACTATTTCTCTTTTTTGTATGAAATAAATTAAACGCCGAAGGCGTGACAGTGTTCTAGATTTTATTATCCAGTATATATCCAAACCACGAAGTGGTGAAATAATAAAATAATAATTGAATTAATTTCATTTTCTATTAATTTTTAAATATAATTCTTCAATAAAAACTAATTTATATTTAAATAAAAAAGGGGCATTTCATGGCGGGAACATTTTCACAAATCTATATTCAGGTTGTATTTGCCGTAAAAGGAAGGGAAAATTTAATTGGGAAAAAATGGAAGGACGAATTGAATAAATACATTGCCGGAATAATAAAAGGGAAAGGACAAAAACCGATTATTGTAAACGGAGTGTCCGATCATATACATGCTTTTATAGGCTTGAAACCTGTTATGGCAATTTCGGATTTGGTAAGGGATATTAAAAACAATTCATCTAATTTTATAAACGACAACAAATATATTGTAGGTAAGTTTTCTTGGCAGGAAGGATACGGAGCCTTTTCATATTCACACTCACATATAAATGCTGTTTTTAATTATATAAAAAATCAAGAACTACATCATAATAAGGCAACGTTTCGTGAAGAGTATGTTAAACTATTAAAGAAGTTTGAAGTTGCCTACGATGAGAAGTTCTTGTTTAAATGGATTGAATGATTTTATGTCACCTCTTCGAGGTTTAGTTACCTTTTTAATTAGGTCTTTAATTATAATAATTTCAGCCCTTCGGGCTTTGAAAACTATTTCTTTTTTTTGCATGAAATGAATTAAACGCCGAAGGCATGACAGTATTATAGATTTTATTATCCAGTATATATCCAAACCACGAAGTGGTGAAATAATAAAAAGATAGTGGTTTTTTTTAAGTTTATATTAATTTTCAAATAAGTTATTTAATAATATTATGTCACCTCTTCGAGGTTTAGTTACCTTTTTTAATTAGGTCTTTAATTATAATAATTTCAGCCCTTCGGGCTTTGAAATTAATAAATGATTTTATCTATATGTTGAGAAATAAACATATTTGAACGCCGAAGGCGTGATATTATAATAGATTAAATTATCAAACATGTTAATCCAAACCACGAAGTGGTGAAATAATAAAATAATAATTGGATTAAAATTTTTTCCGGTTTAATTTATAACCATGAAAATAAAAGCAATTATAACCGGTACAACAGGCATGGTAGGGGAAGGTGTAATGCACGAATGCCTAAACCATCCGGATGTTGAAAAGGTTCTTGTTATAAACCGAAGAAGCGGAAATGTCAAGCATCCTAAATTAGAGGAAATCATTCATAATAATTTTTTTGATTTCACACCGCTTGAGAACCGGCTAAAAGGATACAATGCCTGCTACTTTTGTCTCGGTACAACTTCCGTCGGGAAAAAGGAAGATGTATACACAAAAATAACTTTCGATATTACAAAAGCTCTGGCAGACATACTTGTAAAACTTAATCATGATATGACTTTCTGCTACATTTCCGGCGCCGGAACCGATAGCACTGAAAAGGGAAAAATTATGTGGGCAAGAGTAAAAGGCAGAACCGAAAATTATATTTTGAATCTCGGGTTTAAGCAGGCTTTTGCTTTCCGTCCGGCAATTATATCTCCAACCAAAGGACTAAAAAACACATTAAGCTTTTATAAATATTTATCCTTTTTACTGCCGGTGATTAAATTATTCTTCCCCAAACACATCTGCTCTTTAAAGGAAATAGGTCTGGCGATGATAAACTCTGTTAACAAAGGTTATGTGAAAAATGTTATGGAGGTTTCAGATATCGTAAAACTTGCTAAGTAAAGTCCAAATTAATAATTCTAATTTAGATTGAAATTTCTACTCAATCCTTATATGGATCATACACTTCGGAATCTGCCATAGCTACACCAATTGGATGAAGATTATATAACACTCTAATCGTTTCACCCTGGTAATTTAAAACATCACTTAATTTTTTATAGCATTCCGGAGCTTCATCTGCACCGCCCCCTCTCAGCTCGATGTTTTTCTTTTTCATGGTTTCTTTTACTTCGTCAAAATCGACTAATCCTTTTGCAATAATTGTCGGCATTTTAATCCCATGCTTATTCCTAAGCCATTTCTGCTTCCCTGCTGCTGCTCTTCTCGACATAATTCTGCCCGCGCCGTGAACGGTAGAATATAATCCTTTCTTTGATAATTCACTTTCCATTCCTTCTATAATTACGGAAGTGTCTCCCATAGTTGCCCCGACAAATCCTTTTTGTCCGGGGAAGGCGGGAGTGCAGCCTTTTCTAACTACCCAGTATTTTTCTCCAAAATGTTCTTCAAGCCACGCAAAATTATGATGGTTATGCACTTCATAATTTGTCTCAGCACCTAATATTTCAAGAACTTTATTCACTACCATATCCCTGCCGGCATAAGCATACTCGCCTGCCAAGTGCATAGCAGAAAGATAATCCTGACCGAGTTCGGAATTTAAATCAAATAATATCGGAGGCGAATCCATTGAACCTTCTTTTGCCTTATCTTTAAAAGTAAGTCCCTGAGACAAAGCAATAAATCCCATAGCGGTTTTAAATCCGAATCCTCTTGAACCGAAGTGTACACCTATCCATAACCACCCGTCATCATCACTTAACAAATCGACAAAATGATTGCCGGAACCCACAGTACCTAATTGGGATTTAGCTGTCTGAATTAATAATCTTTGCGGCTTAAAATCTGCTTTATCTATTTTTTCAATCACAGGATGATCTGCCGGTTCGTTGTTCGGCCGGCCGAGTCCGAAAGATATTCTTCTGAAAATTTCATCCATAATTTTCGGCACTTTTATATCTTCTGCTTTAATATTTGTTCTAACGGCTTTATTGCCGCAAGCAATATCAAAACCGACACCGGATAACGAAATCTTATTTTTGTAAGCTACTGCACCGCCGATAGGATGACCGTAACCGTAATGCGCATCCGCAGTAAGCACGGCAATATCTTCCTCGGAATAGCATCTTTTAATTTGTGCAATCGACTTTTCATCAATTACTTTTTTGCCGAAAATTGTTAAGTTTTCCATTACTTCTTTTTAAACTTTCAAGACAAATAAAATAGTTCGAGAAAAAGTTTGAAAAATTTTGCTTACCTATTTTTGGTAACTAAGATATTTGTTGGTTTTAATAATATTAAAAAGTGTCATTTTTTATTTGTTATATTATTTAATATTGCACAATGCACATTATCAATAAATTATTTAACTTACCTCAATAAAGAATTAGCATTAAAATCTTTATTACAATTTAACACCTATACTTTTATAAATCGACAAAGACATTAATAAAAATAAAGGACTATGGGAAAAAATCGTTTAGAAGCATTCAGCGACGGGGTGCTTGCAATAATTATTACCATTATGGTGCTTGAACTAAAGATTCCCAACGAAAAGAATTTAAATGCATTGGCTCCTTTATTACCAATATTTTTGAGTTACATATTAAGTTTTGTTTACCTTGGAATTTATTGGAACAACCATCATCATATGCTTCATACTGTAAAAGAAATAAGCGGCCCTATGTTATGGGCTAACCTGCATTTGCTTTTTTGGCTTTCTCTTGTTCCTTTTGTAACAGGCTGGTTAGGTGAAAATCATTTTGCTGCTGTACCGACTGCCGTATATGGCGCCGTACTTTTGATGGCTGCTTTCGCATACTGGATTTTACAGAAAACAATTTTGAAAAAGCAGGGTAAAAACTCTCTGCTTTCCGCTGCAATAGGTAAAGACCTAAAAGGTAAGATTTCTCCTTTAATTTATGCTGCTGCAATCCCTTCTGCGTTTGTGAGTCCCTGGATTGCCGGAATCTTATATGTACTTGTAGCACTTATGTGGCTTATACCGGACAGACGCATTGAAAGAGTTTTGTACGGTAATCAAAATGAAAAATAAAATATTTTTTGTTGCCTTCCGAGCCGCTAAGAATTAGTCCTTTATTAAATTTATCCGTCAAATTAATTTATTACTTATCATACGCAAAAACTTGAAGGTTACTTTTAAAAGCCTTCAAGGTTGCACAGTTAGGTAAGCTTCGAGGTCTAAAGAAGTGACCTCGAAAGTTTGTGGGTAATATGAATTATCATCTAATTTTTAAGAATGAAAACGCAGATGTCATTTGGGAAATTACGGAATTCGCTTGTTCTAGTGTAAATACCTTCGGATAGAACAACTGAGGTATTTTATGGATCTCAATTTTTACTGCTGAGAAATCCGTGTCCAGTAAATTTATCTGATTCTCATTTTTAAGTTCATTCTTAAAACTGCCTCCGGCATTTAAAAATCTTATTCCTTTCCTGTAATATTCGGAAGTTTTATGATAGTGGCCGTGGAGCACCAGATCTACTTTAAAGTTATTAAATAAATCTATAAGCTTTCTTTTAGTCCTGAGCTTCATAGTCTGTCTTTCAATTATTTGCCATACACTGCCGAACCGGCTTTCCTGGAGCGGCTTTGTTTCCTGGAAGTGGTGGTGAATTAGTACTAACTTGGTCTTACAGCTTTCAAACATGTTAAAGATATAAGTTAATTCATTAAGCTGTGAGGAGCTTATCTCGCCGTTTGATGCAAATAAATTTTTTGCTTTTGAATATTCAGCCACCGAATTTAAACCTGTAATTAAGACATCGTCAATTACTTTTGCATAAGGGAAAATATTTCCGGGAGATATATAGCTGCAGCCCCTAAATGACTCGGAAAAATATTCATAAAATTCTTTAACTCTATGTCTATAATCGATTGCTTCACAACGATTGGTAAAGTTAAAAAGATCCTGAACGGTTAATACTCCTCCGAATATATCATGGTTGCCAATAACAAGTGACAGCCTGTCTGATGTAAGGAAGCCTGTTTGTTTAAGTACTTTTCTTAATAGCTCAAAATCATAGGGATCGGGATTCTCAACGAGGTCGCCGGTTATTATAAGATGATCTATTTTCTTTGTGTTACAATATTGTAATAATTTTTCAAATTCGTGAAGATTGGAATTCTTAAAAAAGGTTGTAAAATGAATATCGGAGAGATGCGCAATTTTCATACTAATTTTTCTCTTTCCAGCTCCGTGTGCAGGAGGCTCTAGTTGGTTATTTTTTTAACAAATTAAAGGTAATTAGTATGTAATAAACAAAATGTTAACTGCACCAAATACATAAACTTAAGTGATGTGTGATATATTACCACGTGCAATACTTTCCTCTACTAATATTTCTTTTTGTATGAAAGGAAATTTGATATGATTTACCCTTAAACTTGAACTTACACTTAATCTTGAATAGCTAGATTGTAAGTTCAAGTTCAAGTGTAAGTTTAAGGAGTTCAAGCTTGAAATTCGAATTAACATCATGTCAGATTAAGTTCAATTCAGCTTAGATTGGACTATTTTTTATTATCTCTAAATAACGAAAGATCATCAATTTCGAAAAATTCTGCTAAAAATAATTTTGCTTTCTTTACATCGGATAAAAATGCCATATACACTGTCAATATCGGAATTAGGAATAATATTACCAAGGTTACTAATTTTATTAAGTTAAAATTAATATTTGATTCAAATAAAACTATAAACATTAACCCAATAATAATTATAAATGCAGCAAAGGTTCCGAAACTTGGTTTAGTTGAAACTATTATATCTGTTTTTGTGTCTTGATCAATAAATTTAGAACTAATAAGGTTAACACCTAAACGATAGCCACCTCTTATTAATGTAAAACCAGAATTATCATATCCATCGAAGTAATAAGGCTGGCTAATTTTCTTTTTCCAATTTAAAGAATTAGCTGTGGAAACACTTTCTATTTTTTCAATTATTTGAGAAATTTTCCATTTGGTCGAAAATTTGAATTCTTTATTTAACATAATTTATACTTTCTTAAGCACATTACCTTTTTTATTACACAGAGAACCGCAAAGAAACAGCAGCTTGTTTATTGTTTTATAAACTCAACAATACTTTTACAAAGCGCTTTTGAAAGCGGCAAATCAGGATTGTCGTAACTTTGGATATTTTCCACCCGGTTTCCAGTTGGTACCTCCTTTAATATATGATTCATATTTTTAATAATATCTAATTTGGCATTCTTGTCTGCATTAGACAGCAGTTCTGCGTCTTTAACATCAACTTGAATGTCTGTCGTTCCTTCCACAATCAAAACAGGGATTGAGAGTTTTGAGATTTCTTTAACCGGATCATACTTGAACCATGATATTAAATATGGCTGAACACTTGATCTAAAAAGCATTGCCAATGAAGGATCAACGTGTTTTACGGTAATACCTTTTTTAAGACTGTCGATTATAACATAGCTTTTATATAATAATTCTTTAGATAATTTGTTATTTTTTAATTGTTCATCAATCAATGAATAAGCCGGACGGCCTGCTCCGCATAATGAGATAAACTTATCCGCCTTTGCCTGTCTGGCAGCTATCATCCCGATTAAGGAACCTTCGCTATGACCTGCAATTATTATTTTTGAAAAACGGCTATCTTTTTTTAAAAATTTAATCCATTCAGCAGCGTCATTAACATACGTATCAAATTTTAATTTCGATTCATTTACCATTGCATTTTCACCTATTCCCCTTTTATCATATCTTAAAGAAGCAATGCCGTTGTTATACAATGTATCTGCAAGCATTTTTAATGAATTATTTTTACCGGATAGCAAAGTAGAATTACCGTTTCTATCAGTTGGACCGGAACCGGCTATTATCAATACAGCATCAATCGGTTTATTTGACGGGGGAACTAGGAGAGTTCCGTTAAGTTTATAACCGTTAACTTCAATAGAAACATCTTTTGTATAAATAGATTGTTTTGCTTCCTGAGCTTTTTTTACTTCCTTTATTTTATCAACTTTTTTTAATAAAAGCGGGAGAGATTTTCCCTGCTGATGCCATCGGCCTGTAAGAGTTAAGCCGTCGGAGTTAAAATTACCATCAAAGTATCCGTCTACTATTTTTACTTCAAGTTTAATATTCCAGTTGTTAAAAATTACTGTGTCAACCGGAATTTTTTGTGTCGTTTGATCCGGGCTTTCCATTGTAGCCGTCAAGTTTTCTTTTTCATTCTCTTTTATATTGAATACTATTCTTAATTCCTGACCTGGTATCTTAAGTTTACCGAGCCACGTTCCGGTAATTTTATTGCTTTGTCCTTTATTATTTTGTGCAAATGACTGTAATGAAATTACGATTATAAATAAAATGAAATTTTTAAAGAAGTTTTTCATTGCTGGTTCTCCATTAAAAAAATATGTACACTATAAATCAGGTTTATCTAATTCGCCTTCCTTTTGTAATTTCTTGAAAAGGAAGTATGGGTAAATGAATGCAGTATAAACGGATAGAGGTACAACTACGGCGAAAATTGAAATTAAAAGCACAACCTTAAAAAGAGTTAATATAATTATTAATAGCCCGCACACGGCAAATAAAACTCCGGAAATTCTATGAGTTCTATACCATACAACTTCCGATGCAAGCGTCCATGGTGAACGTATCCCGAAGAAAAAATTTCTTGGAAGTCTGGGCAGGTAATTGCCTAGCAGTATGAATAAAAGCCCCAAACCTATTCCGAAAAGATCGCTCCTAAAAGTATTTTCTTTCGCCGAAACAAAAGTTAAGAACATCATAAATACCATAAATGCAATTACAAGATCTCTGAAAAGTAAAAATATATTGTAATTATTTTCAATCTTTTTTTTGAAGGGATCGATATATGGAATAAATGTAAGGAGAAAATAT
>Ga0315542_1000188_pt1 | contig 35869 bp, 32 predicted proteins | sample SalMarSW160120MG_FD_202541 | JGI IMG/M metagenome (GOLD analysis project Ga0315542, IMG submission 202541) | Salt marsh sediment microbial communities from the Plum Island Ecosystem LTER, Massachusetts, United States - Salt Marsh Sediment SW1601-20 ...
AAGACCGACCCTCTCCGAGACTTAGGTGTGACACGTGAAAAACTTCAGCATGTTGTGCACCACATTCTTTCGCACGTTGACGCCGGAGTTAAATACTATCTTTATGCGGCATTGGTGCTTGGGGCTCTTGTTTTTCTCATCGTGCTGGGGCGACCGGAAGGATCCAGTACCAAACAGCGGCGTGCCTGGTATCCCAGATTTCCTTATATTTTTTGTCTCCTGGTTTCAGTAGTCGTGGCCGGATTTCTGCTGGGAAAATCACCCAATCCCATGGAGGGCATTGTTAAGGTATTGAAATCCATGGTCGGGCTGTATCCTGATCCCATAGCCAAAGCAGCAGCTTTCGGTTTTTTCATCATCCTTGCTGTTGTCGGCAATAAGGTGATCTGCGGGTGGGGATGTCCTTTCGGTGCTCTTCAGGAATTGATTTTCAGCTTGCCCATCCTGCGAAAAATGAAAGATAAAAAGATGCCGTTCATTGTAACAAATACAATTCGAACAGGTCTGTTTGTCGCCATGGTATTTCTTCTGATCGGTGTCATTGGAAATCGGAAGGGGATGGTTATATATCACTTTATTAATCCCTTTAACCTGTTTAATCTTGACTTTGAGACCGGCAGCATTCTGCTGACGATTGTTATTGTCTTATCCGGATCATTCTTTTTCTACCGTCCTTTTTGTCAGTTCATTTGTCCTTTTGGTCTTGCTTCATGGATAGCTGAGCGCCTCAGTATTTTTGCCGTTCGAATTGACCGAAACAAGTGTACCCAATGTGGTGCCTGTATAAAGGCATGTCCTCTGGAAGCTGCCAAAGGCAGAGTTGCGGAGAACAGATTTCCGGCAGATTGTTTCAGTTGTGCTCGTTGTCTAAATGTTTGCCCGGTTGACGCGATTCAGTATCGATCCGATTTTAAGAAAGGCCGAATTGGGTAGCCGCGGGTTTTACCTTTCAAGCCTGTTCTCCATCCTCGTGCGGACCCGCGTCCGCCTTTCTTGTTGTTTCGAGCAGGGACATCGTACCTTTCTGAATATCGCTGATTATGTATTTCCTTCGGCGTTCGATTTTTCCGAATAGAATTACAAGGGAGTCCGCCATGATAGAAGAAATCCAATGCACGATAAACGGGACCGCCCGCAAGATCACCGTTGACGGGGAACGGGTGCTGCTGTGGGTGCTGCGGACCGATCTCGGTCTGACCGGCACCAAGTACGGGTGCGGCGAGGGGCTGTGTGGCGCCTGCACAGTACTGATCGATGAGGAAGCCGTGCGATCCTGTCAAACCGCCGTCCGGGAAATCCGCGGAAAACGGGTGGTGACCATCGAGGGCCTTGCCGCCGGTGGAAAGCTTCACCCGGTACAGGAAGCATTCATGGAGCACGATGCGCTCCAATGCGGTTACTGCACGCCCGGGATGATCCTGCAGGCGACCGCGTTTCTGCGACGACACCAGGAGCCGTCCAGGGCAGATATCATCGACGCCATGGAAGACAACCTGTGCCGATGCGGCGCCCATAACCGGATCGTCCGTGCCATCCAGGCGGCGGCATCAAGAATGAAAGGAGAACGCTGATATGAAACCGGATCGAGCGTTCCACGGGCCCAACCACGGAATCCAGGTCACTCGGCGTCAATTTCTGAAACTCACCGGCAGCGGCCTTCTCGTTTTGTTTACCATTGGTGAACTGCCGTTTTTTCCCCAGGAGGCAGGAGGGCAACCCCTTCCCACGGATTTCAATGCGTTTTTGAAAATCGGGGGAAACGGCCGGGTTTCCTGCTTCACCGGGAAGATAGAAATGGGTCAGGGCGTGATCACCTCACTGGCCCAGATGCTGGCGGACGAACTGGACGTGTCGCTCACCCGCGTGGACGTGATCATGGGCGATACCGATCTGTGTCCCTGGGACATGGGAACCTTCGGCAGCCGAACAACACGTTTTTTCGGCCCGCCGCTTCGGGCTGCCGCCGCGGAGGCAAAAGCGGTACTGCTGGAACTCGCCTCCGAACGTCTCCATGTTCCGGTGGAGAAGCTCAAGGCCAAGGACGGCGAAATATTTGAAAAGACCAAGCCCGGAAACCGGGTCTCCTACGCCCGGCTTACCCGGGGAAAACGCATTGAACGGCGTATTTCCGGCCCGGTGAAAGTGAAAACACCTTCCGAGTTCAACATCATGCATCAACCGGTGCTTCGGCGTGATGCATTTGAAAAGGTCACCGGAAAGGCCGGGTACGCCGGGGACATTCATGTCCCCGGCATGCTCTACGCCCGGGTCCTGCGGCCCCCGGCTCACGGTTCCCGGCTGCTCTCCGTGGATCTTTCCCAAGCCGAAAACATGGAAGGAGTCCGCATCGTTCGCAACGGAGATATGATTGCGGTCCTGCACCCGCAGCCGGACATCGCTGAGGCGGCGCTCCTGAAGATCAAGGCCGAGTTCAAACGGCCGAAATACCATGTGGATGATACGACCATCTTCGATCATCTCCTGAAAGTGGCCCCGCGTGGAAATGTGCTTGAAAGGGGCGGGGACCTGCAAACCGGGGAACAGGAGGCCGGACTGCATTTCCATGCGACCTACCTCAACAGCTATGTGGCCCATGCGCCCATGGAACCCCATACGGCTACGGTGCATGTGGAGGAGAACCGCGCCACGGTCTGGCCCTCTTCCCAGACCCCGTTCCGGGCCAAGGAGGAAGCCGCTCAGGCGCTCGGGATTCCGGCGGAAAACGTCCGTGTGATCTCGCCTTTTGTGGGCGGCGGCTTCGGCGGGAAAACCCGGAATCTGCAGGTCGGAGAAGCCGCCCGGCTTGCCAGACTCACCGGGAAGCCGGTTCAGGTGGCCTGGAGCCGAAACGAGGAATTTTTTTACGATTCGTTCCGTCCTGCCGCGATAGTGAAAATCCGCTCGGGCGTTGATCAAAACGGTGATATCTGTCTCTGGGACTATCATGTCTATTTCGCCGGAGACCGTGGGGCCGCACACTTCTACAAGATTCCCAATCACCGTACGGTCTCCTCGGGCAACGGCTGGCGCGGCGTCCCCGGATCTCACCCGTTCGCCACCGGCGCCTGGCGTGCCCCGGCCAATAATACCAACACCTTCGCCCGGGAATCGCAGATGGACATCATGGCGGCCCGGGCCGGGATGGATCCGTTGGAGTTCCGGCTTCACAATCTCGCCGATGAGAAAATGAAGCGGGTTCTAAAAGCGGCGGCTGGGAAGTTCGGGTGGAAAAAATCCCCGGGACCGAGTGGCCAAGGCAGGGGGATCGCCTGCGGAATCGATGCCGGGACCTACGTGGCCACCGTCGCCGAAGTCGAGGTCGACAGGAGTTCGGGCGCCGTTTCGGTGAAACGCGTCGTCGCCGCCCAGGATATGGGCCTTTGCATCAATCCGGAAGGGGCGGCCATTCAGATGGAAGGGTGTATTACCATGGGCATGGGATACGCCCTCACCGAAGAAATCCACTTTCGCGGCGGTGAAATCCTGGATCTCAATTTCGACACTTACGAGATTCCGCGGTTTTCCTGGCTTCCCAGAATCGAAACCGTCATCCTCGAAAATCCGAATTCCCCGCCCCAGGGCGGCGGAGAACCGGCCATCATCACCATGGGTGCCGTTTTGGCCAATGCTGTCTTTGATGCCTGCGGGGCAAGGGTATTTCAGCTTCCCATGACCCCGGAACGGGTGACGAAAGCCATGGTTTCCTGGGAGAGAACCAGTCAACGATCCGTTCAGGTTTGAACTTCTTTCTGCAACATGCCGGCTGGAGGCTCATTGGCGGGAACACGCGTATGAAATGAAAAGCACAGGAAAGCGCGCGGGAAACGGGTCCGTGGCTTGTATACCACCCTAGGGTCAGCGGGGTCGGCAGAACCGACCCCTCCCCTTCTTTCAATGGTTCTTCAGTTAATCTCGATTTTCTTTCTCTTGGATTCTTCTGCGTGCGGCAATACCACTTTGAGGACACCGTCTTCATATATTGCTTCGATCCCTTCCGCGGCCACCTCACGAGGCAGCCTGAAACTCCTGGAAAAGGAACCGGACCTGGTTTCCTTCACGTGATATTCCTCGTTCTTTTCTTCGTGGTTGGTCTCCTTCTTTCCCGTGATCGTCAAAACCCCGTTTTCAAAGGTAACAGAAATATCATCCTTCTTCAGTCCGGGAATTTCCGCCACAACGGCATATTTCCCGTCTTTTTCGGTCAGATCAACATTTGGAGACCATTCTTCCCCTATATCTCTCTGCCATTCCGGCCAGAGTCGGTCAAAAAACACATCGCCAAATCCTTCCATGCCGAACGGCGTCATCCAAGAGGGCCTTCTGTTTCTTGTAATTGCCAGTGTCATAACAGCACCTCCCTTCTTCTCAGAGACATGGCCATCTGAAGCCGGCCATGTCTTCTTCTTTTTTCCTTCAAAAAATAGCCATCATTTCCGTATTGTCAAGCGCCTCCGGGTCAAATCACCTCCCCTCTCGTTTCATTGGCAAAAGGGGAATGCGGGCTCTCGGGGTTCACCCTGGTTCCGGCCATGAAACAGGTTCACGGCTCCAGGAACCCGGAAAGACTTTTCACGCGGCTTGATCGACCGCGGCGGAACTGACGATCTCACTTGAACCGTGAACCTGGATCTTTGCGTCTTGCCGGCAACATAGTTTTTTCCTATGGAATCCGCGGCTCATATCGTAAATTCCAGTTTGACACATCGGAACTGTCTCCTGTATTACTGTTTCCGCTCTGCAATGCCACTCAGACGGATATACTGCCCATGGACCGGTTTTTCGGCTTCACCTGACACACCAGAAAACAGACTGCCCGGGTTCGGTAGGCACGGGACCAGGCCGAAAAATCAGGATCCCTTCATCAATTCACAAAGCTGGCCTTCTCACCTTTTTCAGCCTGGACTTTGCGTCTTTGTGCGGGGATCAGGAAGGAATGATGCTTTCCCGGCTTCTCAAGGGTGAAGAATTCACCCTCTCTTGACCGCCTCACCACCACCGGAGCAGAGAGGAGATTCCAATTACCGGGAACCAAACTGTCGTTATAACCGTGGAGCGAGGTCTTCTGCTGAGGGAAAGAAAAGAAGGGTTCTGAAACTGAGAGCATTTTAAGGGACCGTTAAAAAAACAAAGGAGGAAAAAATGAGTGAAGATTACAGGGATATGTGGAAAAGCCTGGGCCTGGATCTGGAGGCCCATGATGCACTGCTGGATGTTCTCGGCAAAGGATACCAGGATATCTACCTGGCGCAAAAGAACCGACCTGAAGGCATGGGGTATTTCGATTTCGTCATGAGCGAAGTACATGGCCTGCGCATCAAGGAGTTGATAGATGAAAAGGCGGCCGGCAGGAAGGTCATTGGTTCTTTCTGCGTGTTTGTACCCGAGGAGATAGTTCGGGCCGCAAACGCGACGCTGGTCGGCCTCTGTACGGGGGCGGATTTTGCAACTGAAGAGGTGGAGAAACTCCTTCCCCGCAATACCTGCTCTTTGATCAAATCGGCGTTTGGGTTCAAGCTGGGCAAGGTCTGCCCCTATATTGAATCCGCGGACATGATCGTGGGAGAAAATACCTGTGACGGCAAGAAAAAATCTTACGAGGTCCTCAATAATCTTATTCCGAACCTCTATGTCATGGACCTGCCCCAGATGAAGTCTGATGAGGGGAGGGCCCTCCTGAAGGCTGAATATCTCCGATTCAAGGAAGCAGTGGAAAAACTCACCGGTGTGACCATTGATGCGGAACGGCTCAAAACGGGGATCGGCATCGTCAACAATAAGCGAAAGGCTATCCACCGACTGTCTGATCTGCGAAAGGCCGATCCGGCCCCTATCTCTGGACTGGATGCTCTCCTGGGCAACCAGGTCTTTTTCTATGATGATCCGGTCCGGTTCACGGATTCAGTGAACAAGATCTGTGACGAACTTGAAAGGAGGATAGAAAAGGCCGAGGGGGTATTCCCTGCAGGGACCCCGAGAATCCTGCTTTCAGGGTGTCCCATGGCCGTCCCCAACTGGAAATTGCCCTGGATCATCGAGACTTCGGGCGCAGTAATCGTGGGAGAGGAATCCTGCGTCGGGGAGCGGGGCACCCGCAACCTGACGGATGAAGGCGGCAGTACGGTAGAGGAACTTATGGACGCCATCGTGGATCGTCATTTCCAGGTGGATTGTGCCATATTCACCCCCAACCCCGAGCGGCTCAGTCATATTGAGGAGATGTTCAGGGAATATAAAGCGGACGGGGTCATCCATTACGGTCTTCAATTCTGCCAGCCATATATTACTGAGTCCATGCCTGTTGAAAAGGCCCTTGAAGAAAAGGACATCCCTACACTCCGCATCGACACGGATTACAGCATGGAGGACGTGGGGCAGCTCAAAACGAGAGTGGAAGCTTTCATAGAGCTGCTCAAATAGGAAAGGGCCTCTCTCATGCGATGCGCAGGCATTGATATCGGCTCCCGAAGTATTGAATTGGTGGTCTTGAACGGCAACAGAATTATCGAACTCCGTCAGACCGATTCCGGTTTTGATCCCATGGCACAGGCGAGAGAAATGATTGACGGTGTGGAACATGACCGAATCATGGCCACCGGCTATGGACGGCACCTCTTTGAGCTCTCCTTCGAAGCTCCCACTATAACGGAGATCAAGGCCTACGCTGTAGGAGCCAGGTTCCTGTTCCCTGACGTGCGAACCATTCTGGATATGGGCGGGCAGGATTCCAAGGCTATCGCCGTCAATGACAGGGGAAGGATCACGAAATTCGAAATGAATGACCGGTGTGCGGCAGGGACAGGAAAATTCCTTGAGATCATGGCCCAGACCCTCGGGTACACCGTTGACCGGTTCGGGGAAGAGGCCCTCAATGCACGGAAGGAGATCCAGGTGAGCAGTATGTGCACGGTGTTCGCTGAATCCGAGGTGACATCTCTCCTGGCGAAGGGAGAAAACCGGCGCGATATTGCCTTGGGTCTCCATCGATCGGTTGTGCGAAAAGCCGCCGGTATGCTCAAAAGGGTCACCATGACCGATGCTGTTCTTTTTGGCGGAGGAGTTGCCCTCAATCCCTGCATGGTGCAGATCCTGCGGGAGGCTACAGGAAGAGATATACTCGTTCCCGACAATCCCCAAATACTCGGGGCCCTAGGGGCCGCCCTTCTGGCTTCGGAATAATGAATATTGAGAAAACAGGGGAGGATGCTTTTTGAAGTGGCAGTTTTTGTTCACAGGGAAATCCAATTCAACAAGCTTTTGTCAAACCTTCGCAAGGCGGGCGGAAAGGCGGCACAGGCTGCCGTGCTGGCGGAACACATTATGGAAAAACTCGCTGCCGCCGAAAGCGGGCTCCGACCCTCGCATGTCCACAGGCTCACCAGGCATGGAGAAGCCAGGATAGAGGGTTGCGGCAAGTTCGATCTGGGGAGTGGATACCGGCTTGTGCATCTGAAGAAGGGAGATCATCTCTTTTTCTCATATATCGGGACTCACGATGACTGTGATCACTGGATCAAGAGCAACCGTGGGCTTCAGCCGGAACACAATGCCGGAATCCCACGGCTGCCTGTCCGGGAGAAGTGTGGAGAAAGCGGTGACACTGAGGAAAATGAATATGAGGTTGAGCCCGATTGCGATGATCTCTTGATGGAAAGAATTGATGACAGAACGCTCAGGCGGATTTTCCGAGGTCTGTGCGGTACGGGGCGGTGAAATTCAGCAGCCGGACTGTCGAAAGGCGGATTGGCATCCTGCCCATCATCGGTCTTCACTCTTTTTAATCATCACACACTATTTGCGGGAGGGATGCAATGGCACGGTTAAGGAACCTGTTCGCGACCAAATGGGGTATTGTTTCGGTAGGAGCATTTATCGGGATATTCGCCGCCCTTTTACAGAAATGGGGCAATCCGGGAAACATGGGCATCTGTGTGGCCTGCTTTGAACGGGATATAGCCGGAGCTGTGGGGCTCCAGCGCGCCGCCGTCGTGCAGTACATACGGCCGGAAATCATAGGTTTTGTCATGGGCTCAGTGAGTCTCCTCCCGCAGAGCGGGAGGCATCATGAGGTCCCCCCGAGGGGGGCTCGATCTTGGGAAAGTCCCTTTGCCTTTCGCTTTAGTTATTCAAGGTCCAGATTCCCTTGACCACCTTCAAGGGCATCTTGTTCACGGATGTATTTTCTAATGGTTTCTTCATCCACATCCACTTTGCTTACACAATATCCCCGGGACCAGAAGTACAGCCCCCTCACTCGTTTGTTCCCCAATATCTGCCGGTGGATCCGAACTGCACTCTTCCCTTTGGTAAACCCTATCGCAAACGCAACACTGTATTTCGGAGCAATGCTTAGAAACATGTGGATATGGTCCGGCATCAGATGCCCTTCTACTACTTCTATCCCTCGTTGCCGGCACAGTTCCCGAACTATTTCCCAAACTCGTTTTCGAAATCTCCCGTACAGTACCCTCTTTCGAAATTTCGGAATGATTACAATATGGTATTTGCAATGCCAGCTCACATGCGATAAACTTTTCCATTCGTGCATAGGTTCTTCCTCCTTCCCTTTCTTAGGGACTTTCCCGGAGGAAGAGCCTATATTATTCCTCCCCGGATCGGTAGAACCTATCCGGGTCCTCCACCAGAGGTGGAGGGTTTAGTCAAAACTGAACAACCCTCGCCTTCAAGGCGAGGGGTTTCAACCATCCCCGATGGGGACACTAATACATCGCAAGGAGAAACGATCGAAGGCAACGCGGCTTGAGCTCTGCGAAATCCCGTCTTGGCGGGAAGATGATACCTTGATGATGCATCAGAACCTCGGCAAATGGTTGACAAGTGCTGTCTGCCCCCTCATAATATATTCAACAGCGTCCATGAAGGGCATAGAAACCCAATGAAAGGGGGTATTGAGCATGGAAGGAAGACATGAACATGAACACGTTCACGGGCATGAACACTCGCACAAACATACCCATGAACACTCGCACGGGGACATGAATCACTCCCACGAACACTCCCATACCCATACCCATGATCATCTCCACCAGCATATCCATGAGCATGGTCACGATGGAGATACTCATGTGCATGATCATACGCACACCGGTGAACACGGCCCGCACGACCATGACCACCCGGGTCACGATACCGAAATTCACAACCACGAACACTAGGGAACCAGCCGCCATTTGCCGGCCGATAATTTCCGATTGTTATTTCCATTGATCTTCATGGCATATACTGCCGATGAAGCAGGAGAGATATTGCGGGCAAATGAATCATGGAGGCTTGCGCTGAAACACGTGCGGTTCTGCACACAGGAAAACGGCGAGGCAGAACCACCGGTCGGGGAAACAGTCTCTTTTCAAACCTTAGGAGGTCGCGGTGACGCTAACAAAGGCCCAACTAATTACGAGTATCTGCAGAAGAACCGGTATCACCAAATCCCGTGCCACGGAGGCAGTGGAAACCCTCCTGGAGGTCACCAAGAAAACGCTTGAAGAGGGCGAGGATATTCTTATCAGCGGATTCGGAAAATTCTGCGTGAACGAAAAGCGTGCCCGAAAAGGGAGAAATCCCCGCACCGGAAGTGACATGACCCTGGAATCCAGGAGAGTAGTGACATTCAAGTGTTCAGGCTCGTTGAAAGAAAGGATCAACGGCAAGTGAAGGGTGGAACGTTCTTTTGAAAGGGAAAAGAGCATCCACCCCTCCACAACACACCCGCCTCGGGACCTATCGTTCATTCCATCTCAATCTTCGCCAAAAAACTTGACATGGACCATTTTAATATGGTCAGAATCCTGAGGTTCAATATCGAGGAGAGAGGATTCATGGGAACCGGGGAGCTGATTTTTCGTGGAGAGCTTAACGGCCGGAGAAAAGGCCGATCCTACGAAGATAAAATGATGCAGTCAGAGAACCGAAATGAACAGGATCGGGCCTGGATCAAAAAGCTGGTCCCGGAAATGGAGCCGCCCAGTCTGAATGACAATACGGCGGACGCAGATCGGTTGATCAAGGGAATCAGGAAGGTTTTACCGGGAAAAGAAATCCTCCTGGACTTCTCCCTGGTAAGGGAGATCCCGTCCATCCTGCGAGAGTATGACTATCAGGTGGAGACGATTCTTTTTGAAGACCATGGCCAATGGCATGTGGCGGGCATTCTCCCCGGAGCCCTGGATTCCCCCCTCTACGGCCTGGCCGTGGACCTTGGCAGCTCAACAATCCTGGTCCGCCTCCTGGATCTTTCCTCAAAAGCAGTGATTGAAGAAACCTCTTTTCATAATCCCCAGATCAAAATCGGCTCCGACATCCTGACGAGGATCCACTATGCCGATCAGAACGGAGGTCTTCAGGAACTCAGGTCCATGGTCAACGACCGTCTCAATCAGGAGCTGCATACGCTCTGCCGAAGACACGGCATTGACGCAGGGAGCATTGGAGGAATGGCGGTAGCGGGCAATACGACCATGACGCACCTTTTCCTGGGGTTGAATCCCCATTGGCTCTGCAGGGAACCCTACATTCCGGTGATCAACAGTCCTTCACTCATAAAGGCGCACGAACTGGACCTGGATATTCAAGCTGGCGCTCCTGTTCTGGTCTTTCCCAACGTAGGGAGTTATTTCGGGGGAGACCTCATCGCCGGGATTCTCGCAGCCGGCATGAACCACCGAGAGGAGATATCCATCCTGGTGGACGTGGGAACCAACGCTGAAGTGGTAATCGGCAATAACGACTGGCTCATGGCCTGCGCCGGAGCGGCAGGTCCCGCCCTGGAGGGCGGTGTTGCCGGCATGGGCATGATGGCAGGGCCGGGGGTAATCGATAGGGTCACCATTGACCGGGAAACGGGTGAATTTCACATCAGGACCATTGCCGATCAGGACCCAGTAGGTATCTGCGGGTCGGGACTCATCGACCTGGTCGCCCAGCTTTTTCTCACGGGAATGATTGATATCCGCGGCAAATTCGTCCCGCGCAGGTGCGGCAACCGCCTCAGGGAGCAGGACGGCATCAGGGAACTCGTGGTGGTGGCGCCGGAAAAATCAGGGACCGGGAAGCCGCTGACCCTCGCCCAGACGGATATCAACGGCCTCATCCGGTCAAAGGCCGCCATGTTCACCATCCTCACCACCATCACCAATACGGTTGGTGTCCCGTTTTCTCTAATCGAGCATTTTTTTATTGCCGGCACCTTTGGGTCCTATATCAATCCCCGGTCAGCCATCACCATTGGCATGATTCCTGACCTCCCCGTTGAAACATATGTCCCATTGGGAAATACTTCCCTTGAGGGCGCAACCATGAGTCTCCTTTCGGATGAAGCCAGGAAAGATATCTTCCGCATCCGTGACCGGATCACCTACCTGGAACTCAACGTGAACCAGGAATTCATGAATTTTTTCAGTGCGGCCAAGTTTATCCCCCACACCGACAAGAGCATTTTTCCATCAGTGAGGCCCAACTGAACAGTTGACAACCGATTGACCCTCCCACTACAATCAGCCGGTATGTCCGCAGTAAAAAGACTCGGCACTTTCCTGCCGACCGGACAATAGACATATCTAACAAGAGAGAGTGATCATGAAAAATCGAGTCGAAAAGAAAGAGAAAAGAAGCGCAGTAAAGGCCATCATCGTGGCAATCCTCGTGCTTATCTTCGTGTTTGTTGTGGTGGTCATGGCCCTCAATTCCAGGAAACCGGCGCCACTCACCCTTGGAAAGCTGGATAAAAGGGTGCCCGGGGCGGCTTTCATCACCACCAATGAACAATTGATACAGCAGATGCTCAAGAACTGGCTTCCCAACGACCTGTTCTGGCCCACCGTCTTCCTGGACAACATCCCCAATTTTCAGCTCGGCGAACTGGAAGTGGTGCGGTATAACGTGCGGGTACTGCGGGACAATCTTTCGCGGATGCGGACGACGGACAAGCTGGACCCGTTTGCGGAATCCGCATTCACCTCCCTTTCAAATGATCCCCTGAAGTGGTGGTTTCCTGCGTATGAAAAAAAATTGAAAGAGGCCGCTAAAAGCCTGAACGCCTTTTACCAGAACCTTCGTACGGGAAGATCCTTTTTCTACCCAAGGGCCGATAACCTGGCAGAACTTCTCCAGCAATACGCCTCTCTCATGGGTGGGGTGAACACGCGCCTCATCAATGCCCCCAGGGACCTTGATCGTGCCCTGAACCTGGAGGAAACGCCGAAAAAGGACAATAAAACCCAGCGATTGGTCAATATTGATATTCCATGGTACCAAATTGATGACAATTTTTATTATGCGCAAGGGGTGGCCTACGCCCTGCGAGAATCATTCAAGGCGATCAGAATTGATTTCCTGGCGGTCCTGCAAGACAAGAACTCTCTCAAGCTGGTGGACAAGATCCTTGAAAACCTCGACCGCTGCAATTTTGAACCCCTGATCGTATTTAATGGAAACCCGGACAGCATATTCGCAAACCACTCCCTGAATTTGTCAGGGGTATTTAACGACGCCAGGCAAAAAGTCAATTCACTGATCGTGGCGTTGAACCAAGGCTAAGAGTCAGCATGCATGAAATGTCAATTGCCCAGAGCCTCGTGGATATCCTCCAGGAGGAAATGGTCAGAAACAATGCCAATTCCCTTAAATCAGTCAAATTGCGTATCGGCAAACTCTCTGCGATTGTGCCGGAGGCCCTTTCCTTCTGCTTCGAAATTATCGTGTCGGGCACCGACATGGAAGGCGCAGATCTCATAATGGAAATGATCCCCCTGAGAGGAGTCTGTCTCGATTGTGAACAGCCATTTGAAATAGAGGATTTCGCCTTCAGCTGTCCCCATTGCAGCAGCCCGAACATAAAAACCATTTCAGGCGAGGATCTTTCCATCGTTGAAATGGAAGTGGAATGATATGGAAAAAAGCCCACTGCATCAGGCGCAGGGCGTCCGGTTTCACAGCATCAAGAAAGGAAGGGGTAGCATATGAAGATTTCCGTTGTTAAAAATATTCTGGAGGCAAACGACCGCATCGCGCAGCAGAACCGCAGCCTCTTTGACGAGAACAACCTGACCGTCATGAACCTCATGAGTTCCCCCGGCGCCGGTAAGACCAGTCTTCTTGAAAGGACCATCCAGGCACTCAAGGAAGACATTTCTCTGGGAGTGATTGAAGGAGACATTCAGTCCTCGCAGGACGCCGAACGTATTGCCCGGATGGACATACCGGTGGTCCAGATCAACACCGGAGGCGCCTGTCATCTGGACGGAAATATGATCCGGGACACGTTCGGCGAGTTTGATCTGGCAAGTCTCGATCTCCTGGTGGTGGAAAATGTGGGCAATCTCGTGTGCCCGGCAGAATTCAAGGTGGGAGAAGACTTCAAGGCCATGATTCTCAGTGTTACGGAGGGAGACGACAAACCCGCTAAATACCCCCTGATGTTTCATGAGTCCAGCGTGCTGATCATCAACAAGATCGACCTCCTCCCCTATGTTGAGTGCACTGTGGAGAAAATCAGAGAAGAGGCGTTGAAGATAAATCCCCATATGACGATTTTCGAGATCTCATGCAAGACAGGCGATGGTCTTGATGCTTGGTATGAGTGGCTCAAACAAGAGGTCAGGACCCGGAAAAAGGCCAGATAAGGGGATGGTCAAACGGATAAGAGGGGCTATCCAGGGCATTGTCCAGGGGGTCGGGTTCCGTCCTTTTGTCTATCAACTCGCCCATCGCTTTGACCTGGCAGGCTATGTCATCAATACATCACAAGGGGTCCTCCTTGAAGTCGAAGGACCGGAGCCGAGCGTTACCGCCTTCTTTGAGGCGATTCTCGCGGAAAATCCGCCGCTATCCCAGATATCCGCCCTGGATCAATCTGAGATCCCGGCCCTTGGGGAAACTTCCTTCGAAATCCGTGAAAGCAAAGCCGGTCTTGCGCGCTCCGCGCTTATCTCACCCGATGTCAGCATCTGTCCGGACTGTCTCTCTGAACTGAGGAATCCGCATGATCGGCGGTACGGATATCCTTTCATCAACTGTACCAATTGCGGCCCCCGTTACACCATTATCCAGGACATTCCCTATGACCGGCCCAGCACCACCATGCGGAAATTTGAGATGTGTCCCATCTGCAGCGCGGAATACGCTGACCCCTCCAACCGCCGATTCCATGCCCAGCCGAATGCCTGCTGGGAATGCGGACCGCAAACCGCGCTTCATGATCAGAGGGGAAATCCTGTTGCCTGTTCCGATCCGGTGCAGGAGGCCGTCCGGCTTCTGCGCGATGGAGCCATCTTGGCCGTCAAGGGCCTCGGCGGCTTCCACCTGGCGGTGGATGCCACCGATCACAGGGCGGTGGTTCGTCTCAGGAGGAGGAAACACCGGGAAGAAAAACCACTCGCCGTCATGGTCCCGGACCTGGAAACAGCCCGCGAACTTGCCCGGATATCCCATCAAGAAGCCGCCGTTCTTACAAGCCGCCAACGCCCCATCGTGATCCTCCGAAAGCGCCGTTCCCACGGTCTCTCCTCCCAGGTAGCGCCCAGGAATCGCTATTTCGGCATCATGCTTCCCTATACGCCCCTCCACCACCTTCTGATGGACGCTCCGTTCAGGGCACTGGTCATGACGAGCGGGAACATGACCGAGGAACCCATCAACATTGGCAACGAGGCGGCATTTCTGAATTTGAAAGGCATCGCAGACTATTTCCTCGTCCATACTCGTGATATTTATCTCAGGAGCGACGATTCCATTGTGCGGGTTATCAACCAGGTACCCAGGCAGATCAGGAGATCCCGCGGATACGTCCCCGCACCCATCTTCCTGCCCAAAAGCCTGCTGAGGCTTCCTCCGGTACTGGCCGTAGGAGGAGAACTCAAGAACACCGTGTGCCTCACCAAGGAAAACAGGGCGTTCCTGAGCCAGCATGTGGGAGACATGGAAAACCTGGAAACTTACGAATTTTTCCGGCTCACCGTATCTCATCTTCAGAGAATCCTTGAAATCGAACCCACAATTATCGCCCACGATCTTCACCCGGACTATCTCAGCACCCGCTTCGCCCGGGAACAGGAGGACGTTCCATCCCTCGCAATCCAGCACCATCACGCCCATATTGTGAGTTGCATGGCGGAACACGGTATCGCAGATCCGGTTATCGGCCTGGCCATGGACGGAACAGGCCTGGGAACCGACGGACGTATCTGGGGAGGAAATATCCTTCTGTCAGATCTGGTCTCCTTCGAACAGAAGGCCCATCTGGACTATATCCCTCTCCCGGGGGGTGACGCTGCCGCGAAATTTCCCTGGAGAATGGCGCTCGTGTATCTTGACAAAGTCTTCGGGGATACGCTCTTCGACCTTGATCTTCCTTTTGTCAGGCACCTGGACAAGGGACAGGCGGGAATCGTGGTCCAAATGGCCCGGCAGGGAATTAATTCCCCCCTGACCTCCAGCTGCGGAAGGCTCTTCGACGCGGTATCTTCCCTTATCGGGCTCAGGCACAGGAATGCTTACGAGGGCCAGGCTCCCATTGAGCTGGAAATGTGCCGGCGCCGGGGAGCAAAGGGATATTACCCTTGGCGAATAGAAGAAAAAGGAGACCACCGCCGTTTGTTGACAGATGATCTGATCAGGAGCATTGTAGAGGATCTGGTGGGCGGAACCTCTAAAGGCACTATCAGCGCACGATTTCATAATACACTCATCCACATGTTCCATGAGACATGCCGCCTCCTCAGGGAAGAGACCGGGATCAGGGACGTAGCCATGAGCGGCGGCTCTTTCCAGAACGCTACCCTTCTCACCGGTCTGACGCGCGTGCTGGAGCAGGACGGCTTTCGAGTTTACAGTCACCGTCTTGTGCCCTCCAATGACGGCGGACTGGCCCTGGGACAGGCCGTCTGTGCGGGTCTCCGCCACAGGGGATGGAAAGGCAGGTATAAACAACATGAAACATATGGATGAGTATCGTGACCGGGATGTGGCGCAGGCTTTGTCGCGGAAGATCAAGGAAACCTCGCGGAGACCCATCCGCCTTATGGAAATCTGCGGGACCCATACCGCGGCCATTTTCAGGCACGGAATCCGCAGTCTCCTGCCGGAAACGATCGACCTGGTGTCGGGCCCGGGGTGCCCCGTCTGCGTCACTGCCACCGAGGACATTGACCGCTCCATAAAGCTGGCCGGCGAGCCGCGGGTGATCAGTACCACGTTCGGAGACATGTTCAGGGTTCCCGGCTCCAGTTCATCTCTCCAGGCGGAAAGGGCCAAAGGGGCCGACATCCGTATGGTGTACTCCACGTTTGACGCCCTCGCCATTGCCCGGGAGAACCCTGACCGCCCGGTTGTCTTCCTTGGCGTGGGATTCGAGACCACGGCCCCCACCGTGGCCGCGGCCGTGAAGACTGCACGAGAGAACACGCTGGGGAATTTCCTGGTCCTCTCAGCGCATAAACTCCTCCCCCCCGCAATGGATGCCCTGCTCTCGAGCGGGGACCTTGACATAGACGGGTTTATCTGCCCGGGGCATGTGACCACCATTATCGGGACTTCCAGTTACCAGTTGGTTGTGGATCAATACAAGGTACCGTGCGTAGTCGTGGGTTTCGAGCCCCTGGATATCCTCCAGGGTATCCTGATGCTGGTCCGGCAGATCGAAGCGGGTGGAGCACGGGTAGAGATCCAATACGTCCGCGGGGCTTCTGCCGAGGGCAATCCGGGCGCTCTCAGGATCATGGAAGAGGTCTTTGTGCCCTGCGACGCCCCGTGGAGGGGGCTGGGCATCATTCCCCGGAGCGGCCTGGCCTTTCGGGAGGAATATGCCGACCACGACGCGGGCAGGCGGTTTGACCTGCATGTTCCTGTGGCGAAAGATCCCCCCGGTTGTCTCTGCGCCGAGGTCCTTCGCGGCGTCGCCAAGCCGGTCCAGTGCAAGCTGTTCCGCACGCTATGCACGCCGCGCAACCCGGTGGGCCCATGCATGGTCTCCAGCGAAGGCACCTGCGCGGCCTATTTCAAATACCACTCTGAATAGCCTCTAATAAAGACATTTGCGTTCAAGAAATGATAAGATGTTTTCGATGCTGGTACTAAATGACAAATTTCAAAATCCAAATGTCAAATCAATGTCAAATATCAAATGACCAAAAAGACTGACTCTTTGAGCCATGAGGAGCCACGCGGCCCTCAACAAATAGGTTTTGTCATTTGGATTTTATTTGACACTTGGGCTTTCGCATTTGATATTCCGGCCTGTCTCCACTCCAGACTATCCGGATGAGGCCATTTCTCATGTTTGAATCTCTCACTCTTCACGAGCTTCACCGCAAACAGATAGCAATCCTGCGACCGGCCTCATCCACCAGGCCTGCGCTCAGGATTATTGAAGAGAACGGTGTCCGGGCAGTGGTCAAAGACTTCAGTGCCAACCGTTTCCTTTTCAGAAATGTGGCGGGCCGATTTCTGGTGTGGCGTGAGGGCAGAGCGTACCGGCAGGTGGCAGGACTGACAGGTGTTCCCAGGATTTACCGGGTCATGAAGGGACCTGCCATCGTGCTGGAAGAAATTCCGGGCACCAACCTCAGCGACCTGAAAAGTTCCTCAGACCTGCCCGCGGAATTCTTCGATGCATGTGAGAAACTGGTCTCCGGAATTCATGCACGGGGAATTGTTCATTGTGATCTGAAAAGGGAACCGAATATCCTGGTGGGTACTGACGGACAGCCGTATGTCGTGGACTGGGCCGCGGCCATCCTGAAACGCGAATGCCGGATTTTTCCATTAAACCGGATCTACCGGCGGTTCCTCCTAGATGACGAACTGGCCATTATCAAACTCAAACTCAAGCACTGCCCCGACACCGTATCCAAAAAGGAAAAACAACGTCTCGTATACAGAAGCGGTGTGGAGCAGTCCGTACGGACCATCCGGAACCGTCTGCGGAGCCTGCTCAAACATATTGCCTGACCCGTATCTTCATAAGCAGATGCAGCTGAACCCTTCACCGCTGGTGCGGGACCCGGCAAGGTTCTCCCGATCCGGGGAAAATCGGGACGGAACACGCGGGCATTTGAATTTGTAAGGAGGATTACTTTTCCCCGCAGATATCCTCACCGGGCGCCGCGCTCAGTGAGACGAGGATCTTCTGCGCGATACCCCGGCCCATCGCAAGCCTTGAGCATTCATGTCCCAGGATGAGCCGCCCGCGTCCGTCGTTACTGATGACTTCCAGGTTATCCCCGATCCGGAGTCCCATGGATGCGAGTCGCGATCTCCCACCGGCGCCGGTTGTTATTTCCTTCACCTGCACCCGTTCCCCGGGCTTTGCCATGACCAGCGCCATCAATGGCGCGCGCTGTGCAAGACATTCGTCGCACAGCCCATATATCTCCATGCGGTGCTGCAGCATGTGAAATCCATGGGAATTGGCGATGTGCACCTGGAGGCGTTCCAACTCGTCATTGGAGAATTCAACGATTTTTCCGCACTTGGTACAGATCAGGTGATCGTGATGCCGACCCAGATGCCGGTGCTCATAACGTATAGGCTGGTCTTCAAACTGTTTCCGCTGGGCGAATCCGAGTTCCACCATCCGGTTCATGCACTGCCGGACGAACGAAGGTTCGTAATCGTATCCGTTCTCCTTGAGCAGCCGAAACAGCTCTTCAAGGGTGACATGATCTTCAATACCAAGAAACGTGTCCACAATATTCAACCGATCCTGCACACGATCCACCTGATCGGTCTCAAGAAGGGCCCGTAAATTTGCCTTCTCAAGAATATTCGTGTCTTTCATTATCCACCCTCACAAAACATTTGTCTTCAAGCTCTCACAACGTGCGCTCCCGGAAATATCCGAGAAATCCTCGCACCGCGTTCGCGATAAAATTCCTTTCCCTCGCCCTGGTCGCCGGTTCCATTTTTTGAAACGCTGAAAGATTCGCATCTTTATCGAGCAGGACATCCACGCACCGTTCTTCAAGACCTCGATTGCCCAAAGAAATCTCCTGCCCGATCCACTGCTCCCATGACAGGATCTGTTCCCGAAACCGCCCAAGCATACGATGGGAACTCCCGGCCCTCCCGAAGTGTGCATAACAGATAGGCTGATCATCCAGCGAGAGCAGGCGGTCCACACTTCTCAGGAACACCTGCAGGAAAAACCTTGGCGGTGTGGCCGGGCGAAGATATTCCTTCCCGTTGACCATCAAGAAATTGCCGGCCGCTTCACCGGGAAAAAGTCTCTCCTCGTACGTAAAGCTCAGGTGATGGGCAGCATGCCCGGGTGTTTCGATCACTCTCACTCCATTCGCCGGGCAGGAAGTGTGAGGAACAAGCCGCTCTGCCGGTACCGGTTTCGGCTTCCCGTAAAGCTCCGCAATTTCTCCCAGCACATCCAGGCTCCCGGCCCAGAGCTTCGATGGGTCCCGCAGATTCTGAATCCCCTTTTCATGACAGACCACCCTCGCCATGGGATAACGGGCCAGCACATGCGCAAGCGCACCTGCATGGTCAATGTGAATATGTGTCAATAAGATATAGTCAATTTTCTCCACGTCAAGGTGCTCCAGACTCTCCAGTAAACGATCCGCCGTGTTGGCTGGTCCCACATCCACCAGCAGTGCGAGATCATTCCGACAGAACCAGGACCCGATAAAATGATCAAACCCCGGCCGATCCTGTTTGATTTCAATAAGTTTCTCTTCCATTCCTTCTCACTCTCTGATGCAATATAAAAGAGGTCTCGTGAGGGGTGCAACGGCATGATCCCCTGCTCCAGGACCATTCCCTCCGGCTGTTTCGCAAGAAAAGCTGATATTGGAAAGAGTTGCAGGGAATGAATAGTAACATTTTTTCCATTTTTTACTCAATATTTTTCCTCATTTTCCGATAACCTGTTTAGACTCTGCACAGGAACAGAACTGAACCCGTCAGAGAGCATGGTGCGCTTTCTCATCCAAGCCGCAGAGCCACAGAACAGGAGAATAGACCGTTTATCATGACAACACATTCAACAGGCATCAAAAGGGTCCTTGTTGTTGATGATGAAGAAATGATCCGGGCCACCACCATGGCTTTTCTTGAAAAGATCGGGCTGGCATATAATGAAGCTCAGAATGGAAAGGAAGCCATGGATATGCTTCAGAACGAACACTACGATCTGATTCTTTCAGATGTTTCCATGCCGGGAATCGACGGGATCCAGATGATGGAAGAAATCAAGGAAACCCACCCGGACATGGCATTCATGATCATGACAGGGTATACAGCTGATTACACGTATGCTGATATTATTTCAGCCGGCGCTTCCGACTACATCACGAAGCCCTTTGATATGAAGGAACTGAAGGCTAAGATCGAAAGAATCGCCCGGGAGAAGCAAATACTGGAGGAACTCCGGGAAACCAATGATCAGCTTGAAATCGCCATAGAACGGGCAAACCAGATGGCGGTCCAGGCTGAACTCGCATCCCTGGCCAAAAGCGAGTTCCTGGCCAACATGAGTCATGAGATCAGAACTCCCTTAAACGGGGTCATCGGCTTCACGGACATGCTCCTGGAGACGAAGTTGACCGAAGAACAGATTGACTATACCAGTACGATCAAGAGAAGCGGGGAATCCCTCCTCTCTCTCATTAATGATATTCTTGATTTTTCCAAGATCGAAGCAGGCCAGATGGACCTCGAAAACATAGACTTTGACCCGGAGATCCTCTGCCATGATGTGTGCGACCTCATCCGTCCCAAGATTCAGGGCAAGCCCATTGAGATCCTTTGCAGGATCGGCAATGAGGTTCCGGCCCAGATAAAAGGAGACCCGCATCGGTTCAGGCAGGTCCTTGTGAACCTCATGGGAAATGCCAGCAAGTTCACCGAGTCTGGTGAAATAGAGATGGCGCTCGATATGACTGAAGAAAAAGGAGGATCGCTTGACTTTCATGTTTCCGTACGAGATACCGGCATAGGAATTCCAAAGGCAAAATTGGCAACCATATTCGAACCCTTTCAGCAGGCGGACGGGTCCACCACCAGGAGATACGGGGGAACGGGCCTGGGCCTCACCATCTGCAAAAAGATAGCGGAGCTCATGGAAGGAGATGTGTGGGCGGAGAGTGAGCACGGCGAAGGGACCTGTTTCCATTTTACCGGAAACGTGCAGGAATCACCGGAGAAGACGGCCAGAAGGATACTGCCGAGGACTCTGAAAGGGAAAAAGATCCTGATTGTGGACGATAATCAGACAAACCTGGGCATCCTCCGTTACCTGCTGGAATCCCTGGGGATACGAGTGCATGATCTTGCCAATGGGAAAGAAGTGCTCCCTACTCTCAAACAGGCCGTTACGGCAGACGATCCGTTTCATCTCGCTATCCTGGATATCCGGATGCCCGATATGAGCGGCTATGATATTGCACGTCTGGTTCGCCAAAGCGCTTCTCCCCTGTCGGAAGTTCCATTACTGGCATTTTCGTCATCTGTAGTTCGCGCAGCCAAAAAATGCCAGGATGCCGGTTTCGACGGGTTCCTGCCGAAGCCCATACGAAGGCAGAAGCTTTTTAAAATGATAGAAAGTCTGCTTAGCGCGAAAAACGGCGGAGACCGGACGGGAGCCGCAGGAGAAAGGCAGATCGTGACCCAGTATTCGGTGCGGGAGGAAATGAAACGATCGGTTTCCTTCCTCCTCGCAGAAGATAATCCTGTGAACCAGAAACTGGCCACGATGATGCTCAGGAAGGCCGGATACCAGGTGGAAGTTGCGAACAATGGAAAGGAGGCCGTGAACAAATATACTGCCGATCCCGAAGCCTTTCACTTCATCTTCATGGACGTTCAGATGCCCGAGATGGACGGTATAGAAGCCACGCAAGCAATTCGAAAGGCGGAAAATAAAAGGGGAAACGGAGCTAATCCGGAGGCACGGATTCCCATCATTGCGATGACTGCCAATGCCATGGCTGGAGATCGGGAGAAATGTCTCGAGGCGGGGATGGATGACTACGTTTCCAAGCCGATTAAGCGGGAACTGGTATTCCAGATGATCGATAAATATGTTTTCAACAAGGAGGTGTCATGAATATCAATGAACTGGCGGAGAACCTGGGACTGGAACCGGATGAATACCTGGAAATCCTTGAACTGCTTGCGGATTCGGGCAAGGCCGATATCGCTTCCCTGGAGGAGGCAATAGCCGCAAACGACGCTGAAGGAGTGGTAAGAGCGGCCCATTCCCTAAAAGGGGCCTCGGCCAATCTTGGCCTCACCGAACTTTCCGAAACGGCCAAGGACATGGAATTCAAGGCACGGGAGCAGGACTTCAACGGCATAGCTGAAAAGATGCGCGTCCTGAAGGCAAAGTTCGCCCCAGTGGTCGAGCTCTTTCATACCTCGTCCCCATAGGAATTGTCTATTGAACAATAATTTTCCAATACTTGTTGTCGAAGACAACCCGGTCTCCCGCAAGCTCCTTCAAAAAACCCTTACAAAGGCCGGTTATGAGGTGGTCGCCGCCAAAGACGGCCGGGAAGCCCTGCGGCTCTTCGGCAACCGCTTCTTCCCCATTGTCCTCACGGACTGGATGATGCCCGAGATGAGCGGTCCGGAACTCTGTCGCACACTCAGGGCGCGGTCCGGAAACGGCTATGTCTTCATGATCCTGCTCACCGCGAAGGATTCCAAAGATGACATTGTTGAAGGCCTCGAGGCAGGGGCAGATGATTACCTCACAAAGCCCTTCAATCGCGCAGAACTTATGGCCCGCCTCAAGACCGGCACCCGGATCCTGGAACTTGAAAGATCGCTTAAAAAGGCGAATGACGAGATCAGGACCCTCTCAATTAGAGATCCTTTGAGCGGATGCTACAACAGAGGATGTCTTACCGAACGACTGCCCCAGGAGATCAAGAGAGCGAGACGATACGGCCGTGATCTTGCAGTGGTGCTGTGCGATATCGACCACTTCAAGAAGGTGAACGACACCTACGGTCACCAAGTCGGAGATGCCGTACTCAAGGCCTGCGCTAAAATTCTCATGGACTCCGTTCGGAACGGGGTTGACTGGGTCTCCCGATACGGAGGTGAGGAATTCCTTGCCGTGCTCCCGGAAACTTCTCTTGAAGGCGCTCTTCTGGTAGCTGAGCGACTGCGCGCCAGTGTGGCCGGAACCACCATCATGGAAACCCCCGATGGCGGGCTCCACGTCACCGCAAGCTTCGGAGTGACCGGGTTCTCTTCCGCCACTCCGGAGTCCCGGGTTTCCCCTGATTCAGTCATCAAAATGGCCGATGACAAACTCTACCAGGCAAAAAGAGAGGGCAGAAACACCGTCCGGGGCCTACCTCTGTAGGAACAGACTCCCACTCGCAAGGATCGCAGTCTTGGGGTTCTTCTACGGTCCCTGTCCCACCTCGAAGATCTCCATTTCCTCTGAGATATTCTTGAGGGAAAATTTCCCAAGCGGAATAAACGCGAACTCCTCGCCCGCTCTCTCCGCCGTGGCTCTGTTGGTCAGGATGGACCCTCCGGAAGCCCTTGCGCAGATCCTTGCGGCCGTGTTCACCAGCATGCCGTGGGCGGTGTAGGTCCACCGGGAACCGGTGGGGCTGTCGAATCTGGACGCACCCAGGAAAGCCTGCCCCGAAGTAATGCCGATATTGATTGCGAGTGGTTGTGAAACAGCCGTGCTCGCCTTGTTGATATCGGCCGTTTTTCCTCTTATGGTGGCAGCCGTTCTGACCGCATCCAGGGCGTGGAGTGTCTCGTTTTCCCCGAGAAACAGGATCATGAGGCCGTCTCCTGCCGTCTCCATTACATCACCGTTATTGGTGTATATTGCATCCATGAATACCGAGAAATACTTCTCCACGAGACTGTTTGTTTCCGTGCCGCCCACTTTTTCGGTGATCCTTGTGTAGCCTTCAATATCCAGAAACATGACCGTCAGGTCCCGTTCTTTCGCCTCCAGGCTCTCTGAAGTCGGCGATTTCTCGATCATCCTGGTCACGGTGGCAGGGACGAATTTGCACAGGTTCGCCTTGATGCTCTCCAGAATCTCCACCTTCCGCATGGCCCTCTGCAATTCATGAAGCGCGTTTTCAAGCTCCTCGTTCTTGATCCGCAGTTCCTTGTTAAGCGCGTTGATCTCTGCGAAAGAAAGGGCATTCTTGAGGGCTATCACCAGGTTGTTCACCAGGGTACCAAGGAGTTCCTTGTCGTGCTTTACAAAGGGCTCTTCAGTGAGCTTCGGGCCGAGGCCCAGGATTCCAATTTGTCCGGAATCAATCCTAAAGGGGAAAATGAGCGATATGTCAGAAGGAAACGGGGGAGACCCTTTCTTTCCAAGACCGGCAGCATACACGGTACAGGATGAGTTTTCTGCAAGAAACTTGCAGCTGAACTGCTGGAGACGTACCTGCTCATCGTCGGCAAAACCGATTGAAACGAAGTGACGGACACGGTCAGCGGCTTCGTTACAGGTGAGGATGAAACACCGAAACACCCCGAAATTGCCCATGGTCATGAGCATGAAGTTGCGCAGGATGGCATCAAAGTCGACTGTCCCGAACAGTTCCTTGCTCACGTCATAGAGGGTGCGAAGGTAGTAGGCACGCCGGTCAAGTTCGGCCTGTATGATTTCCAACCCCTCGGAGGAGGCATCCTGTTTTCCTCGAAGGCTTTCAGGATCCATATAATCATTCCCCTCCGGGAAAGCTCTCCAGGTTTTTCACGGCCTGGCCCTCATCATCGTAGATTTCCGCGAACTTGGTAATGCCGACCATCCCGAAGATCTTCTTAAAATGAGCTGATAGGCCGCTCACGGCGATCTTCTGATCTCTTTTCCGGGCCTCCGCAAAAATCAGGATCAGCACCTTCAACCCCTCGCTGTTGAAATAGGTCCCCTTTTCAAATTTCAGGAGGATCCCTTTTATCTTTTCGGGATCCAGTCGTTCGTAACTGCTTCTCAAAGTGATTTCTGATCGGCCGGTGACATCGCCACTGATGCCTACAACAGCCACCGATCCCTTTTCTTCGATCTTTACGGTATTGGCCTTCTCCATCCTCCCTCCCCTCCTCTAGGGCATTTCAGCCTCGCTTATCGGAAAAACTACCTTGAATACGGTGCCCCCCGAACGGGCACAATCATCCCCTTTCCCGCAATGCTCGCAGAGAGCAATACTGCCCGGGCATACATCATTTTCCCCGGGGATATGCCTGCACCGCTCCGATTCCATTTGCAGTCGGAAATTGTACCGTTCCGAAAAGATCTTCATGCGCAGGAGATCGGCTCCTTTTCCCCCCGCGTTGAAATCAAACGGGTGTCCCGAACAATACGCGTCCGTCTCCTGGGTCGGGAAAAACCCCTCGAATATCCGTTTTTGGTGTTCCTTTGTGATGCCCACGCCGCAGTCCCGGACGACAAAGGCGACCTCCTCTTGGGCTCCTTCTACCACCACATCGATCATGCCGCCCTCGGGGGTGTTTTCAACGGCATTTCGGATGAGTCCCCTTACCACCTTTCCCATGGCATCCGGGGACATCAGTACCGGTGAAACCGGTTCAAGGCGTGGGTGAACGTACACCTCCCGGTGGGCAAAAAGTGGACGCAACTCCTTCAGGTGCTGTGCCACCAAGGCATTCAGTGCAATCCTTTCCGGGAGCTGGTCCCTGGGGCCGAAAAGATCTTCGATCCTCGCCCTGATCCGATCTGCGACATCACCCTTTCCTAACTCATTCTCCGCCAGGACCGCCAGCTGGTCGGAACACTCGTCCAGGAGCAGGTTGAGCGTACGGTAGACCTGCACATCCTTGCCCCGCATGATATCATCAACTTCTTCCTGCATGGCCATGAGGCGATCAACATTTTTTAGGGCCCGCCGAAGCGATTTCTCCCAGCTCTTATCGGGGTAGGCAGCGAGCTTCCTCCCGAGCAGTGTTAACGATGCCTTGATCAATGACAGCGGCGTCTTTAGCTCGTGCGACAGGTGATGGATTACTTTATCCTTTGCCCGGTTCAGGCTGGAGACTTCTTCGTAAGCATCTTTGAGTTGAGCGGCATACCGTGCGTTTCTGACAGCAATCAAAAGATTGTTTCCCAGGGTAACCAGAAGATCTTTGTCTTCAATGGAATAACGCTCACCTGTTATTTTTTCACCCAGGCACACAAGGCCCCTGCAACGGTCATCTACGTTGAAGAGAACAGCAATTGTGATGCGGTGGAAGGCCGTCCCATATTCTCCAAGGTCGCCTCGCTCAAACACTCTTTCTTGTCCGCTGCACCGGTACACTAAATCCTTCGCACCTTTCAGGACCAGGGATTTCTCATCCTCTGAAAACCCAAAACAAATGAACGCTGTGATTTCCCCCGAACAGACTTCACCAAGGAATACAAATCCTTCCATCACCCCGAAATTGCCGGTTGTCATCAACAGGAATTTTCTGAGGATGGCGTTTATTTCCAGCTTCTCGAAAAGACCGGAGCTCATATCGTAGAGGGTCTTGAGATGAAAAAGACGTTTCTCCAGTTCTTCCTGAACAGATCCTCTGTTTGTTGTCGGTTCACCCATCTGAACGTCCCATCCAGGCCATGCTGCAAAATATGTTATGCACGAAAAGATCGAAGAAGTGTCTTAAAATGGATCTTCAGTTCCTGCCGGCTCTCTTTCAAACGTGAAAGGAGATAAGTTGCGAGGTTCGTCATGATTGCGAGCCCGACCTCGTGATCTTCAGACATGTACTCCTGCAGGGCATGTCTATCAACAGCCAGAATGTTCCCTGCGGATTCACATTTTGCGGTGAGCGTATACAGGTGTGGTTCAATCAGCGCCGAAGAACCGAACATTTGGCCCGGCTCCCGGACAATGGATACCGGCAGTTCGATATGACTGTTTACCATGGTAACGAGTTCCACGGCTCCTGAGGAAAGGAGGTAAATCGCATCCGCCTCTTCCCCTTCCCGACAAATGACCTCACCGGAGTCCACATCGACGTTCCTTGTACTGGCTGTAAGTCTCTCCAGCTGGCTGCCATTCAGGCCTCTGAACAGGTATCCCGATCCCAATTTCATTTTTCACTCCATCGCCTGCAGGGCTTCATCCATGGAGGCATAGATGTCCGCGAACCGGGTGATGCCCACCATGTGAAAAATCTTTTTGAAATGTTCCGACAGGCCGGTGATGCCCACCTTCTGGGCAGTTCGCCTGCTTTCCGCCAACAATTGGATTAGGACGGCGATTCCCCCGCTGTTGATGTAGGCACCTTCATCAAACTTGAGCACAATCTTGCCAACACCGTCCACATCGGGATGCTTGTATGCTTCCGAAAAAAAAGGTTCAGATGCGCTTGTGACATCGCCGGTAATGTCAAGGATGGAAAGCCCGCCCCTGTTTTCAACTCTGATCTGATTTTGGTCACCCATTTCCCAGCCGTCCTCCTTTTCCAGTTCTCTCTCACCGTTGCAATGCATTCTCCACGAAAAACGTATGTCTCACGATACGGGTTGGGGATTCTCCAGCCTGATAACCATCCGAACAACATGCCCTTGTTCCGTGAACTTGTTAAATTCCACCTGATCCATGAGGTGCCGAATCAGGAAAAGACCTAATCCTCTGGCAGGTTCCAGCTCCTCGATCTTTTTCTGGATATCGGGATCCGGTGGTATTTCAGGAATACCGCTCCCCTCGTCCTTTACCTGAACAACAATGGACCCATTTACCATGTCCAAGGTGACCACCACTCTCGCCTCCGGGCGTCCCTTGTTCCCGTGTTCCATGGCATTCAGGCATGCCTCGGCCACCGCAGTCTTCAAGTCTTCGATGCGCTCGGCCACCGTGCCCCAGCATTTCGCAAAGGAAGCCGAACATTCCATGGCAATCCGTTCATACCCAATCCTGGTTGGCAAGACCATTTCAACCCTGCAGGTACTCATTTCATCGAACATCTTCCCTCTCCGATTATCCAGTTTTTCCAGCAGGTGGCTCTATAACTGCGCGAAACAGGTAAATGAAAGAAGGCGCGCTCAGCACCGGTCATTCCCACTGAAGTGGAAATCCAAAAACCTGCTACCGATACGTTTTCCCTCTCTATTGACAGGACATGAGTTCATCTTCGGGCGCTGTTTGGGTAGTCATATGATCTATTATTTATTACTATTTAAGCAAAATTGCAATTGATTTATGAGTCGGATTTTTCTATAATTGATACCACGTTAAAACATGCTTCACAATGCGGGAATCACTCGGTGCGTTTTCGCCAATACTATATCTTGTGCTATCAAGAAAAGCCTACCACCTGTTACCGATGGGGACTGAATGCCAGATTACGAAACTTTTGTTCGGCAAGCGCTTTCTCTGGCCGGCATTGAAGTCAACGGGAATTCTCACTGGGACATTCATATCCACAATCCCGGCTTTTATAAACGGATAATGACCCAGCGAACCCTTGGCCTGGGCGAATCATACATGGATGAATGGTGGGACTGTGAGGCCATCGACCAATTGTTTTACAAACTGGTAAGGGCTGGTCTGCATGAAAAAGTTGCTCTTCCCCTCCGCATGAAGGCGGCAATCATATTCAACCGGATCTTTAACGTGCAAAACAGATCAGGCTCGATGAAAGTTGTCAATAAGCACTACAACCCGGCGAGCGAGACCATCCTTGCCTTTCTGGATCCCTATAATCAGTATACCTGTGGATATTTCAAAGGGACTACCCACCTTGTTAAAGCCCAGGAGCAAAAGCTCGATCTGGTATGCAGAAAGCTGATGCTGCAACCGGAGGACAGGGTATTGGATATCGGCTGTGGTTGGGGGGGGTTTGCTCGCTTCGCTGCAGAACGGCATGGATGTACCGTTACCGGCATATCAAACTCGAGCGAGCAAATTGAGTATGCCGAAAAATTCTGTAAAGGCCTCCCGGTTACATTTGTCAAATCCGATTACCGTAGCTTCAAAGGAAAATTTACCAAAGTCCTCGTGTGCGGCATGATCGAGCATGTTGGATACAAAAATTACCGAAAGCTCATGAAAATGATTTTTGATTGCCTTGAGGCGGATGGTCTTTTCCTGCTCCAGACCATCGCAGGAAACACGTCCGTGTATTCCGGCGACCCCTGGCTCAAGAAATATGTTTTCCCAAATTCCATGCTGCCTTCCATGAAACAGCTCGCCTCCGCCGCAGAAGGTCTGTTCATTATCGAAGACGTCGAGAATTTTGGACCTTATTATGACGCTACCCTGATGGCCTGGCACAAAAACTTCGTGGCTCACTGGCCCCACATCAAAAACCAGTACGACACGAGATTCTATCGCATGTGGACCTACTATTTACTCCACATGGCAGGTACATTCAGGGCCAGGTTGAACCAGTTGTGGCAAGTCCTCTTTTCGGTAAAAGGTGTCCCCGGATGATATCCTCGGATACGGTAGCCATTGCCACAAGAGAGCTTTTTACTATCCATGGCCAACCTGCACAGCCTGCCTTTTCTTTGAAAAAGCCATGATCAAAATGGCCACGGAAACCAAAATGGCCAGCCACGCAAACCAGTCCCCGTAACGGGTATAGATAGTCCTGGATTTCATGGGGACGATATTCCTGGTCAGGACTCCCCGTACAAAAAGATCCCTGCCCGATGCATCTCTCACCCGATCCACTATGCGACCGTACGGATCTATAAAACAGGAAACACCGGTGTTGGCGCTACGGACCACGAAGACTCTGTTTTCAACCGCACGGAATGCGGTAGCCGTCATGAAACGATACGCACCGCTGCTTTTTCCAAACCAGGCCTCGTTCGTCATGTTGACCACAAATTGCGCCCCTTTCTTGACCAATCCCCTGACGATATACGGAAACATGTTCTCCCAGCATATAAATGCGCCGAACTTCGTTCCCTGAAGATCAAAAAGGGTGAATTCCTTACCTCCCAGTTCAAAGCTCTTTTTGCCTTCCGGAATGATGAAATCGGGCCAGGGAACGATTCCCTCCAGGGGTACATATTCTCCGAATGGGACCAGGTGAATCTTCACATACTGCGCGAGGACCTTGCCTGTGGGAGAAAAGAAGAGTGCCGTGTTACCCACCCTTCTTTCCTTTACGCTGCTCCTGTCGAACTTCCCGTATTCTGAACTCCCGATGAGGTAATAGCACTTCGTCTCTCTGGCCAATGACGCTATTTGTGTCAAAAGCGACATATTTTTCAGGACAAACCCCGGTGTAGCTGCCTCCGGCCAGACAATCAATTCCGGATGATCTCGGGATGCGCGTCTGCTCAGATTCAGGTACGTCTGCATAATGAATTTTGCAAAGGCGGGATCCCACTTCTTGCTCTGCTCGATATTCCCCTGGACGATCGAGACCTTCATCGGTTTTCCGGTTATCGGCCTTGACAGTAGTACGTTGCCGTAAAGCACGGTGGTAATGATTACAATTACCGAGAAGGCAGCTATCAGCACAGTCGGGGTTCGAGGTACAGAGTAAATCCCTGAAGAGCGCCCTGTTGCGGCATGCTGAAGGAGCAGCACAATGCCGGTGATCCCCGCGTTACCTAGGACAATCAGGAAACTGACACCATAAACGCCAGTTATCGAGGCGAGCTGAATCAACGGCAAGCAGGAGATCTGAGAATATCCGAGCAGTGCGGCGGGGTGCGCGAGGAACCCAAGGTTTGACCGCATATATTCGAGAGAAATCCAAATAAATGGTGCTGTCACAAGCGCGGTTGACACGCCGCATCTTCTTGAGAGAAAGCAGAAGATAAGCCCGAAGAAGGCAACAAAAATGGAAAGATACCAATCCAGGAGGATGTGATGAATCACCGTGTAGCTGGGAATCTCAAACATGTAGAGGAAAAACAGGGCAAAGTAAGTGGCCGCGCAGAGAAAGCTCAGCAGAAAAGCCTGCCACGGTTTTACGTGAAAAAGCGCCAGAAAGAGGGGCACAAGTCCGAGCCAGGAAAGCCACCACAGCACAGGAGTGGAAAAGGCGAGAACAAGCATTATTCCGGATAAGACCGGGGCAAACAGAAGGAGGAATATGGTTTTACTGTCGAAGCTCATCCCTCCAAGCTCACCACGATTACCGTCAAATCGTCATGCTGCTCGGCACTTCCGACAAATCCATTAACTTTGTCCAGAATCATCTTCAGGAGTTCATCGGCCGACATTTCCGCACCCGACTTCACCACGTCCAGGAGCCGTTCAAAGCCAAAAATTTCCTCCTTTTCGTTCATGGCCTCCACAATCCCGTCCGTGTAGAAGACCATCTTGTCTCCGGCATCCACTTGAATGCGCGTTTCCTGATAACTGGCCTCTTCCAGGATTCCTAAAGGGAAGGTGTCTCCCTCGGTTTCTATGAGGTCTGCCGATCGGGTCTTGGAAGAGAGCCGAATAGGCTGGGTCTGACCCGCGCTGCAAAGCCGTAAAGTCCTTTCTTCTCCGTCCACAACAACATAAAGAAGCGCCACAAACATCCCGCTCTTGATGTCCTTTTTGGTCCTCCTGTTCGCGTAATCCATGATGTCGCCCACTGACAATTCCTGCTCGGAAAGCATGCGGAAGACGCTCCTCGCGGCCGCCATCACCAACGCCCCGGAAACGCTCTTCCCGGTCACATCACCAACAACTATTCCCAATTTGCTTTCGCCCATCTCTATGAAATCATAGAAATCGCCTCCCACTTCTCGTGCAGGGACGGAAAAAGCTGCAATCTCGATCCCTGACACTTCGGGACAGGCAGCCGGGAGCATGCTCATCTGAAGATCCCGGGCAATGTTCAGTTCCTCTTCCATACGTTGTTTTTCCAGATTCTCCTCGAAAAGCCTGGCGTTTTCAATGGCAACCGCCCCCTGGTTGGCCAGGGTGTGGAGGAGATCCACGTCTTCCCGGTTGAAAAATTTCCCCGACTTCTTGTCCCCCAGGCTGATCAGCCCGATCACCTTGTTCTGGAATACCATGGGCACCATCAGGCTCGCCCGTATCATCTCAAAATTAAACGTACACGCCCCACATACTTCCTTGTATTTCGGATCTTCCAGCACGTCATATTTTGTCAATTCCCGTTTTTCTTTTTCCAGTATCTGCACCAGGGGGTCTTCCCTGCTGAACATAATTTTTTGAATCTCTCCCTGGTGTTCCCCTGCAGACAGGTGTACGCGATACTGACCTCCGGCGGTATCCAGCAGCATAATGGAACTAGTGGAAATAAACATGTCTTTCACGAACGTCTGCACCAGGTGGCTCAATATTTCTTTCAAATCCAGGAGGGACGTGATGGCACCGCCGATTCGGTCAACAATCTCGCCGTAGTCGTATTCTTTGCGAAAAAAGAAGCGATCAACAATCGCCTGAATCCGGTTTCGCATTGGATTAAAGATGAGGATAATACCAAAAGTAAACAGGATAGGAAATGCGCGGGATTGCGCTAATTGAAACTTGCCGGCAACAAAATTTAATGCCAAGCTCACCCCGACATAAACGCTGACCACAACGAGCGTGACGATCGCATACCCTACAGTCCTTTTGATGATAACGTCAGCTTCGAACATGTTATGTTTCACGATGGAATATGCAATGGAAGCTGGAAAAAAGAAACCGGGGAACACCATCAAATTCCAAGGGAATGTCACCTTCATGAACATGACGATCGCCATGATGGTTACCGTGGGAACAAAAGCCAGGCTGAATCCGAAAAGAATCATCCGGGCTCGGGATCTGGCAAGAGGTTCAGACGCCTTTATCACAGAGTGCACCATAAGGATCACAATCCCGGCCGCACAGATATTGAAGAACATCCTGTTTACCGGTGTGATGACCATGGGGTGCAGTATCTCGGGCAGGACGATACCTGTATTAAAAGCAATGAGAAACACCAGATACGACATGGCTATGGCCGTTACAGGAATATAAATTGCGTATTCCAGGAAGGGGTAATGCACGATGAATTTCTTGCGGGCCGGATAAACTGAAAAAAGATGGAATATCCCCGCCGGTACCAGGGGTATGATGAGATAATGGATGTAAACAAGGTGGTAAGAGGATTGAATTTCAAATCCCGTACCCACATACGTGCCAAGGGCAAAACACATGGCCATAAAAATCCAGCTAGTATGCGTGTTCGGCTTGAGTACATACACAACACACCCCAGAGCGTAGATGCCAACTCCGAAAAAGAAGGGCACTAAAAAAACGAACAGGAAATCCTTCACGGAAAAGAGTGCGACCGGTATGATTACCTCCCGAATACCCCCCCTTGACTCCACCAGGTACCGAACCGGCGTTCCTACCGGTTTTTCACTTATCCAGGTGACAAGCTGTTTTCCATACTCCAAGGCCCTCCCATCAACCGAAAGGATTCGGTCCATGAATTTCAGCCCCGCGGCGTAGCCCGGCCAGTCCTGATTGCCGAATGAGCCCACGCGGGGAAAATCATAAATCAGGAAACCCGCGAATGGTCGATTGATCCAGCCCAGAGCGCACACAAAAGAAAGCAGGCTCATGGCAATCATGAGCCCAATTATTGAGTAAAATATGAGATTAGATGGCGAAAGATGTCTCTTCATACTCTCCAGTCTGGTTCAATCTAGGTGCTTCTAACCTCACAGAGATGCAGAGCCTTCTCTCCTCTTCTCCCTGAAGATATATGCCTGCGGCACCCCATGACTTCACATTACGAAGCCATGTCTGCCCCTCTGAGGCAATCTCAATCGATGCCCTTTAATTAGGATTAGCACTTATAGTAGTCCGAAATTTGATCTGTGCGTCGAATGACACGACAGCCGCTTCTGACTTGAAATTCTTCACCTTGGTAATAATCGGCGTCATACTTGCCGGATCAGGATTTATGCCAAACAAAGTCACTTCCCAGGTTTGCCACAGTAAATCATTTTCGCTGGCGGGGCAGTTCGCAGGGGACAGCACTATTGCTTGCGTTTCCACCTGGCAACCGTCAATGCTTTTTATCCTGAGTGTTGCCTTTACCGGGGTGCCGCAATCAATGACACCCACAGCCCATAACGCCGGCCCCTCAATTGTATACATATCAGAGTTTGGCGGTTCCCCACCGGCCAGCACCTGGGTCGCCGGCATCAGAAATACAATCAAAAGACTCATCAGCAAAATCATTTTCACGGTTTTCATGGTTATTCCTCCTTTTTTAATCTGCATAATTCCTTTGTCCTGTCTACTACTAAGCCGATATCTGTCAAAAACCTCAAAACTGACGATTTAATGAAACACAGCATCCTCGGGATAATTTATTATGGTCTTCATGCCGACGATGACATCCTTGGCAATGAAGATGCCCTCCAGCACGCACCCTTCTTCAATCAAGAGCGTGCCGTTCTTCGCATAGATGATGGCCTTCACCGTTGTCCCCTCTCCGATTTCGGCGGCCTTCGGGTTGTCATTTAGCCGGCCTTTCTTTCCGTTTTCACCGTTGACGAATATCCTGATTCGCTCAAGTTTCACACGGGAGTCTGCTTCCGGCCCAATGTATGATTTCGTGCCCGGGTAGAGGCGTCCCGCAATCCGGATCGTTGTCTCTCCCTCACATACGAGACGGGAGTCGGAGCCCATGGTGAGGTTCATGAAGTCGTATTCTCCACCCGTGAGTATTAGTGTTGCATTGGAAGAAAGCGTCACGTCGCCATATACATATAAATCTGGGCTAGATGAAGAAGGCAAAGTCACTTCTTGAGAGGAATTCACCGTCACAGCCGGGTCTTGTTTTTTGGCGGAGAATGTTTCATTATCAAAAATGCCTTCAACCCCTTCCCACACAGGAAATGCAAGACCATTATGCACACCTTCATCCGATCGCACTGTCCCCTTTATCTCTGACCCAGCAAGGTTGAAGAAAACTTCGTAGACTGATGCTGAGGATCTTATTTCTACGGTATCGGCTTTAATGGCCCAGTAGTCAGCGATCCAGGCGTTTTCCGCAAGAGAGACTTCGAATTCCGGCACGAGCCACGGACCATCCGAGCTACCCTGCGCGCCCACATCCCCGCTCTCAATACGTGCCTTGTTGCGCACCCAAACACTGTTCAGCCCGAAGACGGAGAACCGGTGGGGAGGCTCCCCGAACAGGATATACCTTGTCAAAAGTCCGCCGCATTCCGACTCCCAGCCCGCTGCCCCGTTCTCAAAATACACCTCCTTGTATTCATCCTTGTAGTGGGCAACGGCCACATATGCGTCATCCGTGGCAGGTTCAGACAAACAGGCCCCACCAGCAGGAAGCATCGCCCAGCCACCCTGCCCAGTGTTCCCCGTTGTAACCGGCTCCAGGTTTGCCCAAACCTCAGGCAGACTTTTCTGATCGATCTCGCTTTTCCTGAAGACCCTGATCTCCACATTACTCCTAGCTGTTTGTTCCGGTGTGCCGAGGTCTTCCACTCTTATCTTCATCCTGCCGCCACGAGCGGGAGCAACGAATATCCGCAGCTTCTTGGACTTGAGGGTCCCGTGCCATGCCTTGTTGTCAAGAACGCCCAGAAGCCGCTCGGAACCAGGGTCTTTGACGGTCCAGCCGTAGCGGGAAACCGGTATTTCCGCCTCAATGGTGTACCAGCCCGAGAGCCGCTTCATGACGGGGAAGAGCTCCCTGAGGTCCGCGATGGTCACCGACCGCTGCCAGCCGGTGGGCAGGACCCCGGCAGGAACGGTTTCCCACTGTCCCCACCTGGACGGCGGCGGCATGTCAGGCGCCTGAGTCTCCTGAAACGGCGGCGTGTGCCTTTTACCTTGGGGGCCCTTGGCAATAAGATACCGCTCGATCTCCGATTGACCAAAGCCAAGGTCCACATTCAGGGGCCATTTTGTCTCGTTTTTCATGACCCCGATGATGGGAATCGGCTGGTCCGCCGGGAACTTGTGGCCTTCCTGCA
>Ga0315542_1000189_pt1 | contig 35852 bp, 32 predicted proteins | sample SalMarSW160120MG_FD_202541 | JGI IMG/M metagenome (GOLD analysis project Ga0315542, IMG submission 202541) | Salt marsh sediment microbial communities from the Plum Island Ecosystem LTER, Massachusetts, United States - Salt Marsh Sediment SW1601-20 ...
ATGTGTGTGAGTGTGAGTGTGAGTGTGAGACAAGGAGAGAAGCGATGCAGTCCCGCGCAGCGGAAAAAAAGAGTGAGAATTCCCGCTCTCGCTCTCACTCTCACTCTTTTTTTGCTCCCCAGGTAAGACTCGAACTTACGACCCACGGATTAACAGTCCGTTGCTCTAACCAACTGAGCTACTGAGGAATTTTTTAATAACGCTTTTTTAATTAGCGTGGCAAAATTAAGGGCTTTTCGTGAATTAAGCAATATCTTTACCGAAATTTTTTGAAATGAAGCGAATTCTAGGTATAGGAAATGCTCTGGTCGATGTAATGACCCTTATAGATAATGATAATATCCTTAAAAAATTTTCATTGCCAAAAGGAAGCATGCAGCTTGTTGATAATGAAAAATCCCAATTGATAAAAGATGGTACTGCTTCATTTAAAAACAGCCTTGCCTCAGGCGGATCTGCTGCCAATACTATTCACGGACTGGCCATGCTGAAAGCAGAAACAGGATTTATTGGTTCAGTCGGAAAAGATGAGACAGGCGACTTTTTTGAAAATGATATGAAAGCAGCCGGAGTAAAAACTCACTTATCCCGTAGCAACACTGAAACCGGTACAGCGGTTGTTTTGATTTCACCGGATTCGGAAAGGACTTTTGCCACTCATCTTGGTGCAGCAGTTGAGCTTCGTGCAAACGATCTTAACCCGGATCATTTTAAACAATATGATATTCTTTACCTTGAGGGTTATCTTATTAGTGATGTTATTCTCGTGGAAACGGCCTGTCAGCTTGCACTTAATAATAATATGAAAATTGCTCTTGATATGGCAAGCTATAATGTTGTGGAGGCCAATCTGAATCATTTCATTAACCTTATTAAGAAATATGCCGATATAGTTTTTGCTAATGAAGAAGAAGCAAAAGTACTTACCGGTCAGGATCCGGCAGGAGCCTTAAATACTATTGCCGGAATGAGCAATATTGCAATTATAAAATTAGGAGGTGAAGGATCATGGATAAAAAGAGGAGATGAAATTGTTAAGATCAGCTCTCTGCCTGTGAAGTGCATTGACACAACCGGCGCAGGCGACTTATTTGCATCCGGATTCCTGTATGGCTATGCCCGTGAACTTGATCTTGAAAAATGCGGAATCCTTGGTTCCATGATGGCAGGTAAAGTCATTGAAATTATAGGTGCCAGAATGAATGAAGAAAAATTTTCCTCAATTAATTCAGCCATTAATAGTATCCTGGAATAATAGTATTTGTTCCTCCCCAGATGTGCCAGGTCGCATGATGAATCTATTTTCAAATAGGTGAATTGACTCTTCTTTGCGGAAGCACAGCCTGTACAGATAATGAAATAAAAAAGGGTGCAATGAATGCACCCTGCACTGTCCCGGGACCAATTGTCTTTCAGGAGTGTATGAATAAATCCTTCTATTTAACAAGAAGGCTGACTTTTACTTTAAACTCATCATATATGGTTTTATCACCAAGATTATCAAAGAATGTACCTGAACCATAACGAATATTATATTTTGACCTGTCTACCACAATATTCGCATAGAACCATGTTCCGTCATCTTTTTTCTGCATAGCCGCCCTGAACTCTATAGGATTGGTAATGTCTTTGATAGTCAGTTTTCCCCTGACAACAGCAGAACCTTTATCAAAAGGATCACTACCTGTTATTATAAGTTTTGATATCGGGTATTTTTCCACTCCAAAAAAATCATCAGATTTCAGATGGGTCTCCAGTCGTGTATTGGATTCTGATTCTTTCAGACTGGCCATATCAATATTGAATTCACCCGACACTATCTTATTGTTTGTCAAAGTTAGCCAGCCGCCTTTTAAACCAATAGTGCCGGTATGCTGACCTGTAACTTTTTCGCCTAACCATTGAAGAGCTGTTTTGTCCTTATCGGCATTAAGTTTTTCCTGAGCATTTATAACCCCTGAAATTATTAAAAGGAATGAAAGAGGTAAAAGTATGTTTTTCATAGATCTTTAATTGCGTTTGCTCAGATAAACAAAAAATATGTCTCCTTTGTTCAGTCAAACAAAATAAGGAATGAAGACCTCCCGAAAAGTCTCAGTAATAAAATATCAGATGATGATTCAGAGCTTATGGATATTAAGTCCGCCGCTGATCTCGAAAACCATTCCGGTGGAAAAATCCCAGTCGCCCCTGGCCAGGGATGCAACAGCTTTACCAATATCTTCAGGCAAACCCCATCTTTTCTGGGGAACAAGCCCTTCCCCGATAAGTTTATCATACTTCTCCTTTAACCTGGCGGTCATATCGGTCTGTACGATGCCGGGACGAACTTCGAAGACTTTTATTTCTTCATGTGCCAGTCTGTCGGCAAATACTCTTGAGGCCATGCTGAGGCCCGCTTTGGAGACGCAATACTCGGTCCTGTTGGTAGATGAGAGCATCGCTGAGATCGAGGTAATAAATACAATAACAGGCTTATAATCTATTATTTGCGATTTAAGCCAGATCATTTCTTTCGCAATTTTCTGGGCGAAAAAAACCGGTCCTTTAAGATTAATATTCAGAACACGGTCATAACTCTCCTCTGTCATATCGAGGATATCGTTTCTCTGTAATGGTGCAACACCAGCATTATTAACAAGGAAATCTACCCTGCCGTATCTTTCAAGAATATTGGCAACGACCTCTTTCTGACATACTGTGCAGGATATGTCGAGACCTACCGGGAAAAATGCGACTCCCTTTTTTTCAATTTCAGTCCCGAGGATTTCCATCCCTTCGCTGTCGACTGATCGTGCTATAGCGGCAATATCAAAACCTTCAGATGCCAGGGAAATTGCAATGGCCCTGCCTATCCCCCTGCTGGCACCTGTAATTACCGCTACAGGTTTATTATTCATCCTAAAAGATTATAACAGGTTTCACGAATCAGGAGCTAAAGGTAATAATTTGGATTATTCCGGCAATATTTAATAGATATTATCTTCCATCTGCCACTCAGAGAACTCTTAATCTTCGGTTACATCTTCATCCAGCCATTCATAAACAGGCATCTGAGGACCTTCTTTTCTGTACCATATGGCAAGTACGATCCCTGAAAAAAACCCTAGCATATGAGATTCCCATGAGACATTTTTATAAGTGCCGGGAAAGATCCCCCAGACCATCTGGCCATATAGAAAGACTACCAGGAGCGAGAGCGCGATCAGCCTGTAATATTTACGTATTATCCCGCTGAAAAAAAGAAAGGATGCCAAACCGTAAACAAGCCCGCTTGCACCTATATGCCAGGCCCCTCTTCCTCCAAACCATACAAGAATTCCTGTGAGAAGGTATGTCAGGGAAAAGACTTTAAGAGCAACTTCGGAGTAAAAATAAAAGAGCGCAACCGAAAGGAAAAACAGGGGTAATGAATTATTGAAAAGGTGATTAAAATCTGCATGAATAAAAGGAGAAAAAATTATTCCCGGCAATCCCCTGACAGTTAATGGATAGATACCAAAATCTGAAAGATCTATTCCAAAAAGAACTTCGATGATCTTAACAAGCCACATTAAAAATATAAATATCCCGGGAATTATAATTGCCAGTAAGAATTTCTTCCTGTAAAAAGCATATTCGTCTTTAAGATCGGGTCCCGGGGTCATTTTTTATTATGATCTTATGTTTTTTGTCTTACTGTTCCCGCTTTGCGGGATTTACCAGCGATGAGCTCCCTTCGGTCGGTTGGCTTCGCCGAGCTTCGCTTTGCTTCGGTCCGTCGTTTTACTCCTCAACTTGCAGTCTTGCAGTATTTTATCTCCCATTCTCCTATTCCCACTCTTCCTTTCTCCCTTTCATTACTGCCTGTCAAACGCCGGGAATAATATTCCGGCATCATACCTTATCCTGTCGAGCGTTTTGATAAGATCAAGACTGAAAGAAAGCGGAACAACGGGGCTTTCCGTTACTCAGGCACAACAAAGTGTGCTCGCGATGATGGGAATGAGGCGAAGCAATATATACCACTTCAAGGTCCGGATCAGCGGCCAGTTCTTCATAGCTGCCATAAAATTTCCTGAATCCGAATTGTCCGGCAAATTTTATAGCTCTTGCCAGGTCCCTAGATCCAACTGCATAAAGCTCTGCATTCTCAAACTACTTAATTCCACCTGTAAATTTTGCTGACATCTTACCAGGTGCGAGGATGCCCCATTTATATTTCTCACCCATTATAAAACCATATTTTTATAAATATAATACTAAATGAATGAATATAAATTATGCCTGGCACTATTACAGATAATGACTCGCCTTAATGATCATTGTACCTTCCTCCACCCCCATTGCCAAAACGAGGATTTACAACATTGTTGTAGATAGATCCAAATGTATAGGATAAACTGATCCCTACCTGAATAAAATAACTCGAGGCAAGCTGCTTAAGCTGTAATAATCTGTCTGCCTCGGTAACCTCTCCCTTTCTGAGATTTGGTTGAAAGTTATTGTAGGAGATTCCTCCATTTACAGATAATGATAATCCTTTTAAAATTCTCAATCTGATGTTGGCATTGAGGTCAATATTGTTTTTCGACATATCTGTAAGTAAATTCGATTCAGAAATAGAAACATTAATCGAACCCCATATTTCCTGCACCTGGTAAGCAATCCGCAGCTCATGTCTGAAAAAATTATCAGTTAATTTAGAATATACGGTGGTATCGATATAATTACTATATTGATATCCAATGCTATATAAGAATCTTAACTGCTTGTGAGTTGCCTCTGAATAAGGGAAAAGATCATATTCGATTGCTGGCATTATTTCGGTATTGAAAATCATATTTTCCTCAGTGGATGATCCGTTATCCCATTTAATGCCCGCTGACCAATGATTATTAAGACTTTTTACCAGTAGAAGACCCACCGAGTTGCCACTTTTAATATATGTGGTATCTGTTTCATCATCAATGAACCTCCTTTTATTTATACTCTGATCCATTTCTATTTCGAGCTTAAGCTCTGGGGTAATTCTTGAAATATTTACAGAATTCCATATCTGGAACCGCCTTGCCGATTCTTCTGAAGAATACCTGGGACTTGAAGAAAGCTCAAAAACCCAATTATTCCACCCGTCAGTTACTTCTTCTGCTTTAAGACCGGGATCATGACTTATTACAATCTCATTCGCCATAGATGTTCTGGCAACATACCTCATCAATCCCATCTTGAGATAATTTGTTGTCTTTTCCCTTATTTCTGTTCTCGTCTGGTCGGGACTTGTTGAATAAACAAGTGTATCATTTATCCCTTCAAATTCTGCCAGCCCCTGAAATGTATAAGTATATTGCCTGCCTCCACTGCCTGTGTTCTGGTTTGTCACTAGTATAAACACCTGGGCTTCATGGACATCCCTGACATAATTTACATAAGGTATCTCTTTTTTTATATAATTCATATCGCAGTTACGACAGTCAAGGTAAACCTTAACAGCATCTTTACGTTCTGTTACATTCTTGTTCTGAACAGACTGCCCCGAGACTACTTCAGTTACCATTAATAGTAAAAAAAGTACCCCTGCAGCTGAAAGTGGAATTGGATTAAAATGAATCATTCTACGTTGTTCTTGATGAAAAAATATAAAACCAGGTAATTATTATGCCATGTAATATCCTGATTGTTTTTTTTATAGAAAAACCTATTAACATTTTTTAACACATTTTGTGGTAATGGCAAAAAATCAAGTAGCATGCTTAAATAGTTGGATCAATTTATCTTATGCTAAGTAAGGATTCAAATATCCTGTTCGAAAAAAATATACGCTCGACAATATTAAATTTTTGCTTTTGACAGGTATATAATGCTGAAAAATAGCATCTGATCGAAAAATGCAGATTGTAATTAGTTGTATGTCATGCAATTAATAAATATTTTCATTTTTTACTACCATGTATTGCATGGTATTATTATTTTTATATATCTTTGCATTATCATGTTTCATGTATAATATAGTAGTAAAAATTTAAAACATCATGAAAATAACAGTAAGCATAAATCTGGGAGGCTATTCATTTAATATTGATGAAGATGCCTATGCCGAACTGAAAAGGTACCTGAAGAACATTGAGATTCATTTTGCAAACGAGGAGAGCTCATCAGAGATCCTTTCAGATATTGAAGCCAGGATGGCAGAGCTTTTCAGAGCAAAACTTTCGACCTATAAAAAGGTCATTACAATGGAAGATGTTCGTAATATCATCTCAATTCTGGGGACTCCCGAAGATATTTCCGATAATGAGCGCACATCTGCAAGGGATAAATTTTCCACACCCGGATATCACAGGATGTACCGTGATCCCGATCACAGGATAATTGGTGGTGTTTGCTCAGGAATGGGGGCATACTGGGACATTGAGCCATGGATAATAAGGGTGATCTTTATCGCTTTCACAGCGATGGGCGGCCTTGGAGCTCTGGTGTATCTCATCCTTTATATCGTTCTGCCGGAGGCTAAAACAACTGCGCAGAAAATTGAGATGAAAGGGGAACCCGTCAATATTAAAAATATTAAGGATTCCGTAAAAGAGGAATTCGATAATGTCAGAAAGAATATGAAGCTGTAAGAAGCAAACCAGGAAAGCTGATTACTGAGTGTAAAATTTAAAATTTATTATTATGGATCTGGAAAACACAAAAGCACAGATGCGCAAGGGAATCCTGGAATATTGTATTCTTTCAATATTGTCAAGGAGTTCCTGTTACGCAAGCGATATCATTAAAGAGCTTAAAGAAGCGAAGGTTATTGTTGTTGAAGGTACTCTTTATCCACTCCTTACCAGGCAAAAAAATGCAGGTCTGCTTAGTTATCGCTGGGAAGAATCCCAGCAAGGACCGCCGCGCAAATACTACGAACTGACCCCTGAAGGGAAGGAGTATCTTTCCGACCTTGATAAATCATGGGATGAGCTGGTGGAATCGGTTAACCTTATTCGCACGAGATAATTTATGCTAACCTCTTAAAATCTATCAAAATGGATAAAACTATAAATATAAATCTCGGCGGAGTGCTTTTCAGTATAGATGAAGATGCATATCGTATCCTTCGCGATTATCTCCATGCTATCGACGTAAAGTTCAGAAATATTCCCGGAGGCAATGAAACTATCGAGGATATTGAATCCCGCATTGCTGAGATATTCCAGTCTCAGAAGGGTCTGGCTGGTATTATAACAAAAGAGAATGTTGAAGAAATGATCAGGACTATCGGAAATCCTGAAGATTTTGGACAAACGGGGGCAGAAGAACCTGTTTATGGCACACCCGGCCCACGAAAGACATTGTTCAGAAATCCTGAAAACACAATTATCAGTGGCGTATGCGGCGGAATAGGAGCTTACCTTAACACCGATCCTGTTTGGATCAGGATTCTTTTCATTGTATTTTCCTTTGTTTTCGGAATAGGCTTTTTTGTATATCTGGCTCTCTGGATAGCAGTGCCGGTTGCTTCTTCCGATTCTCAGAAAAAAGAAATGTATGGAGGAGGACATAACTGGGCTATGCCTCAGGAGTGGGACAAGCATCCGAAGAGCAATGTCGGAAAAGCTTTCAATGAGGTATTCCGCGCTATCGGGAAGGTTCTCTTTATTATTGTCCGTATAATCCTCATTATTTTTGGAATATCTCTTGTCTTTACCGGATTTCTCGCATTGTTGACTTTCGTTATGGTATTCGTTTTCAAGTACCCGGGAGCATTTTCGACTGATATCACGGGATTTAACCTGGCCTATATGCCTGATTTCCTTAATTATATTATAACCCCGCAAATGATCCCATGGGTAAAGGCACTATTAGCAATTGTATTTTCACTGCCGCTTATTGCCTTGATTTACGGAGGCATACGACTGATCTTCTGGTTTAGGGCCAGAGATGGATTTATCTGGCTTGCCGGTTTTATTTTGTGGGTTATGAGCGCTACAGCACTTTCGATTATTCTTTTTAACGAAGGAATAGGTTTTGCCGAGACAGGAAAAACTACGTCCAGGGAATATTTCAGTGTGGCTTCTGACACATTGTTTATAAGATCCGGTGCAAAGCTTTCCGATATCAGTATCGATAAGGAGATAACTGTTCCGGGGGAGGAAGATGATGTTTTTTATATCTCCGACTATAAGAAAGAGATCTATTTCCGCACAAACCTCAATCTCTATACAGATGATGACAATTCTGCAAGTGTTGAGATCCGTAAGCGTTCAGCGGGGCGCAGCACACTTGATGCAAGAAGGAAGTCTGAAAAATTATTGTACAATTTCGATATACAGGGAAATACGCTGTACCTCGATGAATTCTTTACAATACCCCCTGAAAGGAAATGGTCGTTCGATTATGTTTCCGTAAGTGTAAGAGTGCCGGAAGGTACGGTAATATTCATGGATAAAACAGTTGAAGGCCTGTTCCATCCCAGGCGGGATGCAGATTATTTTTCAGACTCTGATCACAGGTTCTGGAAAATGACAGATAATGGGCCTGATTATATTGATCCACCTAAAATGCACAAATAGTTTCCTGGTTTTTCATTCCTTTATATTTTCATGACATCCGGTCCCATCTTCCAGGGGCCGGATTTTTTATGTTAATGTTAAGTTAAACACGAAAATTTATTAATCTTATAATAAAGCATTTTATAAATTCGTTGTCAGACTATTCACTAACCAGCAAATCATGAAAAAATCAATATTCCTTTTAGTTCTTGCTTTTGTATTTCAAAAGGCGCTTCCACAGGATGTATCTTCAGGGATTGATACTTTACGTAAAGATGCCCTTAATGTCTTTATGGATGCGAATGATTATATTAAAAAAGAGATCCCCTATATAAATTATGTCAGAGATCGTAAGGTTGCGGATGTGTACATTATTTCAACAGAAGAGAATACAGGTTCCGGTGGTTCTGTTTCAACTTTCTTTATAGTCGGCCAGGGAAAATATCAAGGGATGGTTGATACTGTTAAATGCAACATCAGCCCGGATGAGACTTATGAGATTAAAAGAGCAAAAGAGGTTAAAGTCCTGAAAATGGGTTTAATGCGATATGTTGCAAGAACTCCGCTTTCACAATTTCTCAACATAAGTTTCAGCAAGCCTCTTTCTGAAACAGTTTCATCTGATAAATGGAACAGCTGGGTTTACAGTGCTAGCATAAATGCCTATACTTCAGGACAAACCACATATAGTTATGGTTATCTATACGGGACACTGTCAGCAAACAGGATTACCGAAAAGTCAAAATTTGAATCCAGTATTGGCATGGATATCCAAAGCGACCGGACAGATTTCCAGGACACAGTATATAAAAGCACTATAAAAGATCAGTATGGCTATCTCTCATATGTAAAAAGCATTACTGATCACTGGTCTGCCGGCGCTTCAACATCTATTGAAAATTACAGCTATTCAAATTATAATCTTTCAATAAAGGTATCACCCGGCATTGAATATAATATTTTCCCGTATTCTGAATCAACTCGCCGGTTAATGACAATTTTATACCAGGCTGGATGTGAAATAAATGATTATTTAGAAGAAACTACTCGTTTAAAGACTAAGGAAACTGTTGGATTCCATTCATTGTCGGCAACATTATCTATAATCCAGAAATGGGGATCAGTGAGCGGAACTCTCTCGTGGCGTAATTACTTTTTTGACTGGTCATACTATAAACTCCGTCTTTATACATATGCCAACATAAGGCTTTTCAAAGGTTTATCATTCAATGTTTCAGGAAGTATTGCTTCTGTCCATGATCAGCTTTCTCTTCAGAGAGGGGATGCATCTCTGGCGGACGTACTTCTTCACAGAAAAATGCAGGCCACGGATTATTCATTCAGCACCAGTTTCGGATTTACATATACATTTGGATCAATTTATAATAATGTTGTAAACCCCAGGTTCAGAAACTGATCAGATTTGAATGTCTCTGTAAAAAAATCATGGATTCTATATTACTTTGTTAATCTGCAATTTATAAGATTAGTCCAAATCATCACAGGCAATTTTTATTTGCCTCATGTATCTCATTTCTTCGCGTGAATCGCAGGCCCGGAACCGATATAATTAACGGTTAACTATTGGAATATAATCTCTCCTTGAATATACATACTTGAATGCAGGTCTTATAATCCTTTTTGCAGAAAAAGTAAGCTCCTCCATCCTGTGAGCGCACCAGCCGGCAATTCTAGCCAATGCAAATAGAGGGGTATAGAGTTCTTTAGGTATGCCGATGCATGAATATACAAACCCTGAATAAAAGTCAACATTAATACATACAACCTTGGCGGATTTTTCTCCCTTGAATTTTCTGAATACTTCGGGAGTGATACTCTCCACCAGGGAATAAAGCTCAAATTCATCTGAACGGCCCGCTTCAATTGCAAGTTCACGTGCTTTTTCTTTTAAAAGAATGGCTCTGGGGTCAGATATTGTATAAACCGCATGACCAATCCCATAAATCTTGCCTGTTCCATCATACGCCTCTTTTTTAAGTATTTTCAGAAGATATCTTTCAACTTCATTCTCATCATGCCAGTTATTAACATTTTTCTTTATATTCTCCATCATATCCAGAACCTTCAGGTTGGCCCCTCCATGCAAAGGGCCTTTCAGCGACCCTATTGCTGAGGTGACAGCAGAATATATATCCGTTTCTGTTGAACTTGTGACTCTCATTGTAAAGGTTGAATTATTCCCCCCGCCATGTTCAGCATGAAGCACCAGTGAAAGGTCGATAAGATCGGCTTGTAAACTAGAATAAGAACCTTCACCCTTGACAAGTTGCAGGAAGTTTTCGGCTGTAGTAAGATTTTTATTTGTATGACGTATTGATAATGTCTTGCCCTGGTAGGCATGTCTCAGCGCCTGGTATGAATATGCAATGATAGACGGGAACTTTGCAATAAGGTTAAGCGATTGTCTTATCATATTGTTAAGGTCAATATTGTCAGCTTTATCGTCAAGCGTATAAAGGCCTAATACCGATCTGGCCAGCATATTCAGAACATCCTTACCCTTCATCGACAATATCATATCCTTAACAAAATGGTCGGGAAGTCCCCTCAGTGAAGCGAGATGAGATGTAAAATCAGCCAGTTCCTCCCTGTCAGGAAGTTTCCCTGTTATCAGTAGATATACTGCTTCGTCAAAACCATGTCTGCGTTCCCGCTGAAACCCATGAGTAATATCTTTAATATCTATTCCCCTGTATAAAAGCTTTCCGGGTACGGCAATTACCCTGTCTCCTGATTTTTCGTACCCCACTACATCACCAATATTTGTCAGGCCGACGAGAACACCCGTACGGTCATTATTTCTGAGACCCCTTTTTACATCGAATCTGTCGAATAGTTCATTTTCAATCTGGCATGATTCTCTTACCATTCCTTCAAGGTTCAGAAAAAATCCATTGTCTTTCATTATTATTAATATTAATAGTCTCTTTATACGTTTTGAAATTAGTTATCAGGATCTTGTCTGTCCCTCTCCCTTTATTATCCATTTATATGTATTCAGCTCTTCCAGGGCCATTGGTCCGCGTGCATGGAGTTTCTGCGTGGAGATCCCTATCTCTGCACCAAGTCCGAACTCAGCCCCGTCGGTGAATGCCGTTGAAACGTTGGTATAAACTGCAGCAGCATCGACCATCCTGCAAAATGTTTTTAGTTTTACCGGGTCTTCGGAAATTATTGCTTCGCTGTGCTTTGAACTGTACTCAGCAATATGATCAAGAGCGTCATCAAATGAGCTTACCGTCTTAACTGACATTTTATATGAAAGGAACTCTGTTCCGAATGAATCGGGTGTTGCCTTAAGCAGTAGTTTCCCCGGGTAATTTCCGGTCAGTGCTTTGAAAGCCTTTTCGTCGGCATAGATTATTACTTCCGCGCCAGCACATTGCTCAACAATATAGCTCAGGTCTTCAAGTCTCTTCTCGTGAATAACCAGGCAGTCAAGGGCATTACATACACTGACTCTGCGCGTTTTTGCATTGAATACTATTTTTCGCCCTTTTTCCCTGTCACCTGATTCATCAAAATAGGTATGGCATATTCCGGCGCCAGTTTCAATAACGGGGATGGAGGCATTTCCCCTTACATATTCTATCAGGCCAGAGCTGCCCCGGGGAATTACCAGGTCGACATATCCCCGGGCATTTAAAAGCTGGATTGTTTCGTCCCTGCCGGGAGGTAAAAGGCTAATAAAGTTTTCATTCATCCCACATTTATGCAATACATTTTTAATTATGCCTGTGATTGCCTTGTTAGAATTATCGGCATCACTTCCGCCTTTCAGTATACATACATTGCCGGATTTAAAACATAATGAAAAGACATCGAATGTCACATTCGGCCTTGCTTCATAAATTATGCCTATCACTCCAAAGGGTACACTCTCACGTTTGATAATGAGGCCATTGGATTTAGAATATTCCGATAATATCCTGCCTGCAGGAGAAAGCAGTCCGGCAACATTCCTGATATCTGATGCAATATTTATAATACGCGCAGATGTAAGCTGAAGCCTGTCGTAGCGGGGATCTGTCTTATCCATCAGGAGAAGATCCTTTTCATTTTCTGAAATGATATATGGGATATTTTCCTCAGCCTCATCAGCAAGAAGAAGCAGGGCCCTGTTTATTGAATCAACTTCGAGGCTGGCAAGTTCACGACTTGCTTTCAGTGCACTTTTAAATATTGGTGTACAGTCCATTTTCCTTTTTTCAGATAATTTCCTTATTAATATTTATAAAAAGGGTAAAGCTTCTCATGCAGAGGTTAAATTCATTTAACTCTTACCGGTGATCAGCATATAATCATAGTGGATAAGTGGTTTTTTAAGTTTCTCCCCCAGGTATTGCCCGGCTTTTTTCGAGTCGTATTGCGATTTCCCCAGGCCTATCTGTTTTCCTTTGTCGTTGAATATCCTTATTATATCACCTTTTTTAAAGTAGCCTTCAATTTTACTGACTCCTATCATAAGAAGACTTGTGGCTTTATCACCTGTGAGGGCTTCGGTTGCACCTTTATTTATGTGAACTATCCCTTTTGCAAAAGTATCCGAATGAGAAAGCCATTTCTTAACTCCGTTCTTTTTCCCTGAAGCAGGCGCAAAATGAGTGCAGGGGATATTCTTTTCCCTGAGAATATCGGATATTATGGAATCGCGGGTTCCATTGGCAATGTAGACATTAATACCCTCTGAAGCTATTTCGCGGGCTATTGAACACTTGGTCAGCATTCCTCCCCTGCCATAACCCGACACAGTGGTCATCATATATTTGCCCAGGTCTTCAAAATTACTGTCAATCTCGCTTATAAGTTCCGATCCCGGACTTCCGGGCACACCAGTATATATCCCATCCACATTAGTAAGAATTATGAGGGTCCCGCAGTCCATCATTGATGATATCATACCCGACAGCTCATCGTTATCCGTGAACATAAGTTCGGTTATCGATATCGTGTCATTTTCGTTTACGATAGGAAGCACCTTATTTTCAAGCATTGCTGAGATACAGTTTTTCAGATTCAGATAATGCAGCCTGTCGCCAAAGCTTTCTTTTGTTGCCAGCAGCTGTCCTGCCTGAATGCCATATTTTCCGAAAAGAAACTGGTAATTCGACATTAATTTGACCTGACCGATGGCAGCCCATATCTGCTTTGCTGAGATTATTCCCGTTTTTTTTGAAGGGGCAACATTACTTCTGCCGGCAGCAACAGCGCCGGAAGAAATGAGTATCACCTCAGTACCCTGCCGGTAAAGTATTGCTATCTCCTCAACCAGCCTCAGCATTCTTCCTGTATTAAGAGAACCGTCGCTCCGAGTTATCACATTACTGCCGACCTTTATGGCAATCCTGTTGAACTTTGAATTCGAATTTTTCAATTTGTTACTATTATGCCTCATTTCTAAACAGAATGTTGCAAAATTATAAGTATTTACGAATATATTAAAGCTACAACACATTTTTTCATAATAATTTTAATCAGCCAATACTTATGTCTGAATTAAATACGATTCCCCTGTATTACCTTATAATAATATTTACATACGTATCATCAGATAATTTTTAATGCATAATATTAATTTGCACCTGGTTCAGAAAACAAGATTTCTTTAAACAACATAAGCTAACAGTTGTTATCTTTAACAGGTCAGATTCTTTTAAGGTTTAAACCCATTCCGATGGAGATGACAACTGAAATACTTATCGTTGGTTTCATAGCTGTCTTGCTGGGATATATCATTTTCCTGCATATACAGTTGGCCAGAAAAAATATTTTCATCGAATCAACAGTGAAGCGTCTCTCCGGAATTGAAAAGAGCTGGAGTGCTGAAGATATGATGAAATTCCTCCAGGAAATAAGAAAAGTCAGTCATTATAGTGCTTTCTTCACTGATAAACTTTTTGAAGACAAACAGATGGGCTTTCTTCTTGAGAATGCAAAAGAGTCCAGGGTCTACATACATTACACCAAAAATGAAGATGACGCAAAGAATATTATCAGGGAGGGGTTCAGGTTCGCCGATTCATTTTATAAAACCGCAATACCAGTATCCGACGATAAGCTCGATCTTCTTATGAAGCACAATAGCCGTAAATCATTCGGAGATTATGTGGTTGTTATCTGCCTTTCTGACAAAATATTTGATCATTATTCTTCAGAGCTCGAAAGACATGGTTTAAAGAGTTATTCAGTTGAAAATATCCTTACAGAAACAAATCCTTTAAAAAATGAGAATGATGATATCATTTACCTGCTTTCCAACAGATATATTAAAGGTTATATTAATCATCAGTCCGGTGAGATTACCAGGAATCCCGATTATAATGCTTCTTACGATTCGGTTAAATTTGAAAAGAACCTTGAACTATTGAAGAGCAGAGTATTAAACTAATTCAAAAACTTACGATTATATTATAAAGTCATTTTTTATATCAATGACGATCTGTATGCTGATTGCTAATACAGTCTTTTCGCAGGATCTTTTAAAAGGCTGGAAAAAGGAGTGCTGCAATTATTACCAGCCTTGTTGTCTGGGCAGCTATGTGATAAATGTGTTACTGGCTATATAAGAATAAGTTGTTTATAAAAATATAGGTTTTTCAACATGATACCCGTTCCCTGTATCTGTTGAAATAATGCGATTTACTTTTCTTTTCGCTTAGGAATAACTACTTTTACAGATCGGGGATGAAATAAAAGTTGCTGATCCGTGAAGGTTTTTTAATCCGGCAATCTGACCTGCAGCTTTGAAAAGAATATTGCATTGGTTATTAATCACGAAACATAAATTATGGGAAGATCACAGGAGACATGGAATAAAAAAGAAGTCAGGAACAGAAAAGAGAAATCAAGGAAGGAAAAAGAAAAGAAAAAGCTTGAGAGAAAAAAGAATAGCAGGGATGGGAATAACCTGGACGATATGATTGCATACGTCGATGAATTTGGTAAGATTACTTCTACCCCACCGGATCTTTCACAACGCGTCGAGATAAAAGTTGAGGATATTGAGATAAGTGTTCAAAAGGGTAAATTATCTGAACCCGAAGACACCATCCATATAGGTATAGTGACATACTTTAATACTTCTAAGGGGTATGGATTCATAAGGGATTTAACGACACAGGAGAGTGTTTTCGTTCATATAAAAAGCCTTGTGGACCAGGTACAGGAAAATAACAAGGTAACATTTGAGGTCGAAAAAGGACCGAAAGGACTTAACGCAACAAATGTTAAACTTGACAAATAAAGATATATTCGATTTATTTATTAAAATTATAAAACCCCGGATTTTTTACCGGGGCTTTTTTTCTATTATACCTCTGTTACTGTTTGCTCTTCAGCCTCGTTATGAAAATGTGATTTGTATTTATCATAATACTTCCTGGGCCACTCCCTTTTATTATGCGCGGTATGATGACCCGGGGCTACTCCTGTCAGGAGTATCTTCGACAACAGGAAGAGTCCGGCAGTTTGCCAGAAATTTAAAACAGGGCCATTGAACAAAGATGGAACCAGCCAGTTCCAGAGACTCATCGTCAGGAATATGGCTAGAAAGATAAAACCAACTCCAAGGATGCCAAATCCAATGTACTTAAGAAATCTAAAATTTTTCATAATTATTTGTTTTTAAATAGTTCATACAATTCATTCAGCTCTTTTCTTAAAACCAGAACTGCATATCTTTTTCTTGAAATGAGGGTACTTACACCTATACCGGTTTTATCAGAGATCTCATTAAAGCTCATATCCTCAAATTCATTATAAATAAATACATCGCTTTGCTCTTTTGGCAGACGATTAAGTGTAACCTCAATCGTATTCCATATCATCTCCTTCAGCTCGTCATCCTCCGGTGTTCTGCCGAGCGACGGAAGGATCTCTTCGAGAGACAGAGACCCTTCATCGTCACCGTCTGTTGATTCGTTATACCTGATTGTCACGGGTTTTTTCCTTCGAAAATGATCGATTATACGATTATCGGTTACTCTGTAGATCCAGGCTGTAAGATTCCTGATCCTGTCAAGGTCCCTGAAACCCAATGAGAGCTGGAAGAAGACATCCTGCAGTATATCTTCAGCCTCAACAGCTACCGGAATTCTTCTCCTGATATATCCGAGAAGCCTGCTTCTCTCGGCATTGTACACAGTACCTATTTTTTCCGATTCATTTGGGCTCATTGGTTTAACCTTTTACTTTCCATGACGAAACAGCAGTAATAATATTGTAAATTATCTTCTTTTATTTCCTCATTACCTTCATTTAAAATTTTAATATACATTTGTTTCGCAATACTGATTAATATCTGAAATTATGAAAAAAATCCTTCCAGGATTCTTCCTGCTCCTGTCAATTACATGCATTGCACAAAATCAGGATGCCTCTCAGCCAGAGGTATGGAAAACTATCTATCGGGCTACCCCGACAAAAATTAATGATCTTGTCAATACCAGGCTTGAGGTCAGCTTTGATTTTTCAAGATCATGGATGTACGGAAAAGCATGGATCACCCTTCATCCGCATTTTTACAGGACAGATTCATTGAATCTCGATGCTAAAAGAATGAATATAAATGAGGTGTCAATGATTAAAAACGGAAAGCATATTCCTCTTAAATATGTATATGACAGCTTAAATCTTCGCATTACGCTCGATAAGAGCTACAGAGGAGGGGAGGATTACACTGTTTTTATTGATTACACGGCTAAGCCGAATGATATTAAGGCAAAAGGCAGCATGGCTATATCAAGTGCCAAAGGACTATATTTTGTAAATCCTCTTGGAACTGATACAAAAAAACCGACACAGATATGGACACAGGGAGAAACTGAATCCAATTCCGGCTGGGTTCCCACTATCGATAAGCCAAATCAGAAAACAACTGATGAAATTAGCATCACAATACCCTCGAAATACCAGACGTTGTCAAATGGTTTACTTGTAAAACAGAAGAAGAACAAAGACGGGACCCGTACCGATACATGGAAAATGGACCTTCCTCATGCTCCTTACCTGATGATGATGGCAATCGGTGAATATTCGATCATCAAAGACAGCTATAAAGGTAAGGAAGTGAGCTATTATGTTGAAAAGGAGTATGCTCCCGTTGCAAGGAAGATCTTTGGCTACACACCCGAGATGATTGGTTTCTACTCAAGGATCACAGGTGTGGATTTTCCGTGGCAGAAATATTCACAGGTTGTGGCCAGAGATTACGTTAGCGGTGCAATGGAAAACACCACTGCCACGTTGCATGGAGAATCTGCTCAACAGGATGCCAGGGAGCTGGTCGATGGAAACGGCTGGGAAGATGTGATTTCTCATGAATTGTTCCACATGTGGTTTGGTGATTATGTTACGACCGAAAGCTGGAGCAATCTTACAATGAATGAATCATTTGCCGACTTCAGCGAAGTGCTGTGGGAAGAGTATAAGCACGGGAAAGACGCAGGTGATGAACATAATTTCGACGCTATGCAGAATTATCTGCTCAGCAACAGCGCCAATAAAGATCTCGTCCGTTTTTATTACAGGGATCGTGAGGATATGTTTGATGCGGTAAGTTATCAGAAAGGGGGGCGTATTCTGAATATGCTCAGATACTATGTCGGCGATAGTGCTTTCTTTAAATCATTGAACCTGTTCCTGACAACCTATAAATTCAAACCTGTCGAGGCACAGGAACTGCGGTTGGCATTCGAAGATGTTACCGGTCAGGACCTGAACTGGTTTTGGAACCAATGGTATTATGGAAGCGGGCATCCCAAGCTCGATATAAGCTATGATTATGATAAGGGAACAGGATTAGCAAAAATCTTTGTGAAACAAACCCAGCCTGATAAGATATTCAAGTTACCTGTCGCTATTGATCTATACCAGGATGGTATAAAAAAACGTAATAATGTATGGGTTGAACATCAGGCTGATACATTTTCATTCGCTTCGAACACAAAACCTGACCTGGTAAATTTCGACGGCGACAAAATACTTCTCTGCCAGAAAACAGATCATAAAACACTTGATAATTACATTTTTCAATATAAAAATGCAGGCTTATATCTCGACAGAAGAGAAGCTATTGACTTTGCCGCAACGAAACAGGGGGAAGATAAAGGTGCAATGGCGCTTTTAAAGAGTGCCATGAAAGACAGATTCCCCGGGTTAAGAATTTATACAATACAAAAACTAAATATCAGGAATGATTCAATTAAGAATATTGTTGAACCGATTCTGGCAGACCTGGCAAAAAATGATCCTGCATCCCTTGTGAGAGCCTCAGCCATCCAGATGCTTGGAAGATATAAAAAGGATGCATATAAGGAATTTTTCATTAACGCAATAAACGACTCTTCTTATTCTGTGGCTGGTAATGCACTCCTTGCACTTGGAGACATTGACTCTGCAGCTGCTATTGAAAAAGCAAGATTATTATTGTCTCAGAATGTAAAGGGAGCCCTTTCAAGAGCAGTCAATAATACCTTATACATGTATGCTGACGAAAGTGAGTTTGACGTTCTCGCGGCAAAATTTGATGACCTTCCATTCGGGAACAATAAGTTCTCATTACTGCAGCCCTTTGCCAATTATCTGAAAAGGATAAAAGATCCGGAAAAATTCAGGAAGGGCATCGATATGATCATAAGTTTCAGGGATACTATTCCAACACAATATGCCCAGCAAATCCTGCCGTACTTCAATGGAATGATACTGAATGGAATAGCTTCAGCAAAACAGTCGGCGGGAATGACTGACATGGCTGAATATGTTAAATCAAAAATGAATGTAACAGTAAAGTCTCCTGAGGTGCCGGTGGTTCCCGTTGCGATCCTTCAAAAATATACAGGCGAATATGAATATGAAGGAGAGACATTTAAAGTATCGCTCAAAGATAAGACGCTGAGTATGACTTTCCCCGGTGGGGAAACTGTAATGGAACTGGCGCCTGTGTCAAATACCAGGTTTACTCTTAAATTCATGGAGGATTATAAAGTGGAATTTAAGACTGACAATAACGGTGAAGTCACATCTTTCACACTTAATTCATCTGAGGAAGAGGTTACGGCTATTAAGAAGAAATAAGAATTTTAATTTATAATGAAAGCATATTATTCAACATCTTTTGGCGGTCCGGAAGCATCTTTTTTTGGTGATTTCCCTGATCCTATACCCGGTGACGAGCAGTTACTGGTTGAGGTTAAAGCAGTATCGATTAACCCTGTTGATTTCAAAATTAAAAGAGGTGATCTGAAATTTGTCCCGGGATCAAAATTCCCGAGGATCTTTGGTTCAGATTTTTCCGGAATCGTTAAAGAGACTGGTTCAGGGGTGACAAAATTCAAAGCTGGCGACAGAATCTACGGGGTAACACCGGTAATATACCATAAACAGGGTGCGCTGGCCCAACTATTGGCAATCGATCAGAAAAATGCAATGCATAAACCTGAAGGGATGACATTTGAAGAGGCAGCCTCTCTTCCTATTGCTGCGCTGACGGCCCTTAACGGGTTAAGAAGGTGCGGAGTAAAAGCAGGCACCAGTGTCCTCATTAATGGCGCAACAGGAGGCGTTGGTCATTTTGCAGTACAGATTGCAAAAGCAAAAGGAGCTGTTGTTGCTGCAACATGCAGCCCGGACAATGTTGAGCTGGCAAGAAAACTGGGAGCAGATGAAACGATAGGATATAACAGTGAAGATATTATAAAAGTAAATACAAAATATGATACGATTCTCGATGCATACGGGAAGATGGATCTTAAGTATATACGAAAGCTTCTAAAGCGCAGGGGAACATATGCATCAACAATGGTGAAACCGATGCTGTTTTTCTCAGCTCTTTTTGTGCGACTCGCTTACGGGAAAAAACTTACATCATCTAACCTGCGTTCACGACCAGAGGATATTGAGGAAATTGAAAATCTTTTCCATGAGAAGAAACTTTATCCGGTAATAGAAAACTATTTTACGCTCGAAGAGGCAGGCGAAGCCTTTCAGCTTGCAGAACACGGAAAACCAAGAGGCAAAATAATTGTGAGGGTCATATAAAACGCGCGCTCTCCCTAACACTCAGTCACCCCCTTTTCTTTATCTGTGTCAGGAGACTCTTTTCTATTTCTCGGCCCCTTCTGTTTTTACTTCTGTTCCTTCAGTTTTAGCTACTTTATTTCCTTTCTTCTGTGGATATGTTCCCGGCAGGATAACATTAATGAGTTTCTTCCCCCATAAACCAAGGCGTATTCCTGAAGTAAGAGACAAAATACTTAAAATAAGTGTCAGTATATAGAGATCTTCATGAGGAGCCACAAAAAATATCGCTACCGACAATGCCAGGATTATTAAGCTGAAAATAATCTTAACTCTCAGTAAAGGGGTAGCCAGTGTTTTGAACCTGGTCAGTCCGTCAACTATCCCGGTTATTATTGCAAGCACAAGCGTAAAGGGGAATACAAATACTGAAAATGTCAGAACGTTCTTTAACACCTCCGGCTGAAAACTGGAAAATAATTTTGTCAATATCACGAGCAAGGGAATAGCAATAACAAGTGACTGAGAAAGATGTATCGCTATTGGATGGAGATCAATATTCAGCAGCATCAATCTGTTTAGGGATACTCTTTCCCTGTATGGTTCGAACACCTTTCTCGGAAGTCCGCAGGCAGGACAAACATTTCCAAGCTTATCTGCCTCCATAACAAATCCACATGGTCGGCAACGTACCAATTCTTTCATATTAATTCAATTAATTAGACTGCCCAAATTTATCAGTTTATCTTATAATTCCAAATTCAATCTTAAATTTGTAGCCGTTTCCATTTGTTGAACGATTTAATTTTAAATGAATTAATACAGACATTCATGAATAATGGTCAGGCTTTAATAACAGGAGCCACAAGTGGCATTGGAGCTGCTTTTGCACAGCATTTTGCGCAAAATGGTTATGACTTGATTCTGACAGGGCTCCCTGATGAAAAGAGTTCTTTTTGTATCAAAGATCTTATTGAGAAATACAGGATAAATGTTGAATTTATCTATGCAGATTTCTCCTCAGATTCTGACATTGTAAGAGTAGAATCAATTATTAAAAGCAGGGATATTGATATCCTGGTAAATAATGCAGGCTTCGGTTTGGGTAAATTGTTCTGGCAAAATAACATACAGGATTTGGAAAAAATGATTAAAGTACATATCCTGGCTCCGGTTCGTTTCATATACGCTGCACTGCCAAATATGATCAAAAAACTTAAAGGGACAATAATAAGTCTTTCTTCCCTTGCCTCTTTTCTGCCTATACCTCATGATTCAATGTATTCCGCCACCAAGCTTTTTCATAATAGTCTTATGGAATCATTACATATCAGTCTCAGGGAAATGGGTATAAAAATTCAGGTGCTTTGCCCGGGATTTGTGCGTACTAATTTTCACAACAAACTGAATATCAAAGAGGATGAGCTTAAAAATAGGGGTATTTTAAAATGGATGCTCCCGGAGGAAGTGGTTCGGGTTTCTATAAAGAATCTGGATAAGAAAAATAATGTTGTAGTAATACCCGGGATTTATAACAAAATAATCAGAATTTTTTATTTAATGATGCCTAAAAGACTTTTTTATAATCTTGCCTCCCGACACTTACAATAAATCTTATGGATCAGATTGTTGCAGTCAGAAAATGCTCAGACTATAATGTTGCCCGAATAATTGAGCATCTTGAATTCCTTTACTCGGAAGCAAAAGGACCAGATCCTTCGGGTAAAAGAATTCTGGTAAAACCAAATATATTATCTGATGATGATCCTGAAAGAGCTTCAACAACTCATCCTGCTGTTGTAGAGGCTGTTATTAAATTTCTTCAATCTAAGGGGGCAACAGTTTTAGTTGGTGATTCGCCAACATTTGATACACGTTCCTTCACCGGTGAAAAATCAGGTATAAAACAGGTAGTAGATTCCTGTGGAGCAAAATGGGTACGATTTAATACTTCTTCTTTCGATATTAAAGTTGGCTCATCAAATGTTAAGGTTACTTCAGTTATAAAGGAAGTTGACCTTATTATTTCCTTACCAAAACTTAAGAATCATGAACTAATGGTTCTGACAGGAGCCATTAAAAACATATTCGGACTGGTCCCGGAATTTAATAAAGCTTTACAGCATGTTAAATTCCCGGACAGGTTTAGACTTGCAAAATTCCTGATCGATCTGGAAGATGCTTTAAAGCCTGACTTTCATATTATGGATGGTATAGTTGCTATGGAGGGGCCCGGCCCCGGAAATGGTTATCCGGTAAATGTAAACGTTTTACTGGCATCAAAAAATCCTTTGGCGCTTGATATAATCGCCTCAAGAATTATAGGTTATGATCCTCTTAAAATTCCTACAAACAAAGTTGGCCTTGAAAGAGGTCATCTTTTTAAAAGTATAAATGAAATTAATCTTAAGGGTGCTGATCTAAATTCACTTATAATTAAAAACTTTAAAAGGATCAGCTCAGGGGGTGCAGGAAGCATTGTGTTTAGAGCAGTTAAAAAGAAAATTCCATTATTAAGAACCCTGGAACGGCGACCGATATTTAATCATAACAAATGTATCCGTTGCCTTGATTGTCTGAAAATTTGTCCTTTAGATGCAATAGCACATGATAAGGATAAAAAAATTATGTTCTTAAATGACAAAATATGCATACGTTGTTTCTGCTGCAGTGAAGTATGCAGAGAAGGAGCAATAGAAATAAGAAGAAAACTATTTTAATTTCCTTCTCCAGGCATCAAGAGCGCGACATTTTACGTACAACATGTTATGTTATAATACTTAATAATTTTTTTACTTTCATTAATGCTGGGAAAATACGTATCACACCTGAGGCAGCGCCGTAAATCAAACAGATTGCTTCAGCAAAAATGATCATACTGTAGTGAACAAGGGACCTGGCACTGAGTATGCGGGAACAGGTACAGGATACCTGCGTTCAAAATCTTGGTACAACTTTTGCATTTGTTAAATTGAACAACATGTTCTTTAAACAATTAACATCATGAAAAAGCTAATAACCATATCACTTCTTGCTGCGGTCTTTACCGCTGGCACAATGCTTAAAGCGCAGGATCAACCCCAGGAATACCTCGGACTGCCGGGAGATAACCTTAACCTCTATGCAGTAATGAAGTTGTTCCAGGATTCGAAAACGCTCGAAGGTTTCGAGAAAAGCCTTAACGAGGAAAACACGCAAATTAATAACCTCGACCTGAATGGCGATAACTATGTTGATTATATCAGGGTTATTGATAATGTCGACGGTGATGTTCATTATATAGTACTTCAGGACATGATCAGTCAGAACGAAAGCCAGGATGTGGCTGTTTTTACTGTCCAGCGGTTTCCCAATGGCCAGGTACAGATACAGCTTACAGGTGATGAAGATCTATATGGCAAGGATTATATCATTGAACCATTTTTTGACGATGAAAATATAGGTCAGACCCCTAATCCCGGATATATGGGAAATACTGAAATAATCAACGGGCGTACCGTAACCATCATCAGAACCACTCCGGTACAAATCGCTGCCTGGCCTGTTATAAGGTTTATATATCGTCCCAAATACGTCGTCTGGAGGTCCAGGTGGTACTGGGGTTACTATCCGACCTACTGGCACCCCTGGAGACCCGTCTACTGGCACTATTATTATGGTTACCATTATAACTGGTACAATGATTACTACAGTCATTACCGTCGCTGGAATTACCACCGTTTTAACCACTGGAACGACTATTATTACAGTGCCAGACGTAAACACTCTCCATCTGTAAGCGTAAGAATAAATTCAGGTAATTACAAAAACACTTATTCTCATCCCGATCAGAGGAGAGATGGAGAAGCTGCGTATAACAAAACATATTCTTCACAAAGCAGAAGATCACCAGTAAATGCATCAGGCAATAACCAGGTAAGAAGAACAAGTCCGGGCACAAACAGGGGAAGAGAGTCCTCTGTTTCAAGCAAGACTACAACACGCAGAACAACAACTAACGTGAATAATGGTACAGTCAAGAATAATAATCCAGGCCAGGAAAAAGGAGTTTCCCGGAGATCCTCTACTACTGTTACGACAAGGCAAGCCTCAAAACCTGCAACCGTTCAGAATGCCACGACAAAAAAAGTTACCGTGAAATCAACCAGGGCAAACTCTTCTGACCGTAGTAAGAGCAGAAATAGCAAGGCTGTCACCGGTGGGAAAAAAGAATCAAAGAATAAAAAAAGCGAAACAACAAAATCTGAACGCAGAAAATAATTAACAGGGGATGAAACTTCTCCCATTCATCCCCTCTTTCTTTAACATCGCATATCTCATATAATACATTACGCATTCCCCATCTCTCTTGTGCTATTGCGCCTTTTTTCCTATCTTTATTTTTCCCATTACATAGAACTATGTTCCAGAAAGATTATATCCTCCGCATGATTGAAATGGCAGCCACAATGATTGCAGGAATACTCGGACTTATCAGGAAAGGTGAACTTGATGAGGCATCCCGGGAGCTTGATATTGCTTTTAATAATTTTCTCAGGGAAGATTCCGCATTTTTCCAGGCAATTCCGGAAGAGGAAATAACAGATCGGCTGCTTCATGATCATAACTATACAAACGGACATCTTGAGATCCTTGCTGAACTTTTAAATGCTGAAGCTGAGCTTGAGCTTGCACAGGGGAACCGACCAGGCTGCCTGGAATTCTCCAGGAAGTCGCTTATACTGTTCGAATTCATCGACAGGGAGATGAAAACATACTCCCCCGAAAGACTGGAAAAGATGGAAACAATACGGAAGAGGATATAAAATCAAGGCGCCTGTTCAGTATACTTTTTTATCCATGTCTGGTATTCTTCAGGAGACATCTTGTTCATTTTATTTAACACGAAACCGGTGATTGCCCATATCTTCCGGTCGTCATGTGTGGGACCAAATGCTGGCATGCTGGTCATCTTAATACCATTTTTAATGATCCAGAATGCTTCATCGGGATCTGGCATATCATCTGATTTATAAAACCTTGGAGGCCTGGGATAAAGTCCTTTGACCATTTCATCCGGATTAATACCGGGAGCGCCATGGCAGATTACACACATCTCGCTGTAATGCATGAAACCCTCCACAATCATTGCAGTATCATTAAGTGCCGGTACCTGAATATCTTTCAGTCTTTTTTTGACTGAATAATGGGTGGTGGTTCTGATCATCCATCTTGTGATCTTATTATGCGGAACAAGCTGACTTATGTTATAAGAACCTGAGTACATATATGCAGTCATTACAGCAAACATAAAAGCCAGTAGAATAATGATTGTAAGAATAATTTTTTTCATAGTAGAAATTTTCTTCTGTAAATTTAATAAAACCCGGGGATAAATAAAATTACGATTATCTCAGAAAATCCATATCACAATTGAATTCAATAATTAATTTTGATCCTTGCTTTTCAGTTAGTATTTTATAATTATCATTAAAAATCAATACTATGAACAAAATTTTCAGACTTATTATTCTCCTTCTGCTGGTCAGTACATTAGCTAATGGCCAGGAAACGGGATATGTCTTTACATTGAAAAAAGAACTGGCCTGCACGCCGGTAAAAAATCAGAGTTCAACATCTACTTGCTGGTGCTTCTCAGGAATTTCTATGATTGAATCGGAACTGCTGCGCATGGGGAAGAAATCTTATGATCTTTCTGAAATGTATATAGTGAGGCATACCTATGAGAAAAAAGCTGATATGTATGCAAGGATGCATGGCAATTGTGAATTTGCAGGAGGCGGCGAATATGGAGATGTACTAAGCGGAATGCGGGAGGTCGGAATTGTTCCTGACGAAATCTATCCGGGGCTTAATTACGGAGAGACTAAGCATAACCATGGAGAGATGGATGCCGGACTGAAAGGATACATGGATGGTGTCATTAAAAGATCCAGGCTTACAACTGCCTGGCTTGCAGGACTTAACGGCATCCTCGATGCATACCTGGGAAAGATGCCGGCCACTTTCAGTCATGATGGGAAAACTTATACTCCGGCCAGCTTCTTGAAAGAGCTGGGCATCAATCCCGATGATTATGTGGTTTTGACTTCATTCACTCATCATCCGTTTTATAAGCCGTTTGTGCTGGAGATCCCTGACAACTGGGCAGCAGGATCATTCTATAACCTGCCCCTGGATGAATTAATGCAGGTCATTGATAATTCCGTAATGAACGGCTATTCAGTAGCCTGGGCAAGCGACATGAGCGACAAAGGCTTTTCAATGAAACAGGGCGTTGCGATTATTCCGGAAAAGAACTGGAGCGATATGTCTGAAGAAGAAGCAGCCAGCGTTTTTAACGGACCTCATCCTGAAAAAGTAATCACACAGGAGATGAGACAGAAGGAATTTGATAACTACACCACCACAGATGACCATGGTATGCATATTATCGGAATTGCAACCGACCAGGCCGGAAACACTTTCTACAAGGTGAAGAACTCCTGGGGCATTGTTGGCAAATATGATGGATTCATATATGTTTCCAGACCTTTTGTAATGCTGCGGACCACAAATCTCATGGTAAATAAAAATGCCATTCCTTCTGCTATTGCAAAAAAACTGGGAATAAATTAAATCCTTATTTGTCAGGAGTTTGCAAAACGTAATTTTGAAGAGGATGATTGGGACCAATAATAGATATGTCGCCCTTTAAAACATTAAACAGCATTGGAAGCTGATCCATCCCTGATTTAATAAGAGATTTACCTGTTTTTGTGATCTGCGAATTTTTGATTGTTATCGCTTCAAGAGTATTAATTTCGTTATTGATCTTTGGATTAGTATACTCCTGATCTTCATTTGCAATAATTGTCCTGAACTTGTACAGATTGATCAGACGACCCATGCCTCCTACTGTTGTTTGTTTACTTATGACCGGCCCTTTCGATGTTAATTTTATAATGATACCTGTAATAATAAAGACCGGTGACAAAATAACGATCATCAAAAGTGCCAGATTTATATCCAGCGTTTTTTTAATTGCCAGGGCATAGGTGTTATTAGGAATATTAATAAAACTCAGGAATCTGCTGTCTGAGAAATCAGTCCTTACTGCCGTTGTAAGAGTGTTGGCCTGATCCGCTTCCTTCAACCTGAATGTGACTCCCAATTCCTCGCATGAAGCTATTATTTCTCTCACTTCAGACGGGTTTGCCTTCTCTTTCAGAAAAAATAATTCATCAATCAAATCTACTTCAATCAGATCATGTAATATCCCTAAGTAATTCTCGGTAAGTATTATTGTAGTTTTTTCAAATTTTTCTTTCACTATAACCGAGTCAGTGAAAATCACATCAATCTTATATCCTGATCCCTTCTTTGAAAAAAGACTTTCAATAAACGGTAGTGACGAATCGTCGCCAATTATGACAATATTCTTATGAATATGCCTCTTGGGTCCATAGTTTTTAAAGATTATGTATTCCAGTATCCGTACTAGAAACAGGAACATGAAGCCAACTAAAGGTATTTCTGCTAATTCAAGACACGAAACCTGGTGTGAATTCAGGATATATGAATATAAAATGAGAATTAAGAGAATTACCAGGGCCGAATGCAGATAAATGAAAAACAGGACCTTATAACGTCTCGTAGGGATCTCGGTAAATTTTATAAGATATAACAACAAAAGCCAGAAGGGCAAGATGCCCAACAGCAGCTTTAATAAGTATTTTTCTGTAAAAAAGAAACCTCCAGCAGTAAAATTATTAATAAAAAAGGTACATTGGAATGCCACCACAATTGATAAAACATCAATGAATCCCAGTAATAAAACTACCAGATTCCATCTTTTCAAGAATGAATTCCCCCGGTAACCACTATATGTACTTGAAGGATCCATGATTAATGGTGCTACAACATAAGTTTCATTTTAATCTCCAAAACTCCCCCGGTTTTGAAAAAATAACATTCATCATGCTGACAGATAAACATTTTGAATGCAAAAGTATGTTATTTTGTGAATATTTACGATGTCGTATTCATTGCATTTATTGTTATTGACCTTATCTGATCCCGCTCACCCGTTCATTTTTTAATCTTCCCGGACCGTCTGTTCTGAAAAGATTTTCAGCAAATTCAATTTATCAAGATTGAATCTCTTTCTTGAATCGTTAAGTATCCAGAATATTACACCGCTTATAAGAGCGGCGAAAAAGCACCAGACAGATGTGAGAAATTGCCGGAAAAATATTGCTGTAATCAGACATGAGAAAAACATAAATATGCCTAATATACGGGTTCTTCTTATACTGGAAACAAACAGCGGGGTTATGGTAACAATAAGGTAAATTACAAATGCAGGAATGGAAATTTTGATAGGGAAGTCGTTATCGTATTGAATATGATAATTGATGATTTTTGGATATACCTTAAATGACAACAGGCAAATAAAGTAATATAGCGAAAGGATCAGGCCTATAATAAGCAGAATCTGTAATGTTCTTTTTTGCTTCTCATTTTTTTCCATTAATAGTACGGAAACGGGTATCATCGTAGGCCAGAGAACCTGGGCCATAATCAAAAACCAGTATGTGCTTATTTTCTGAATGATAATATAATCTGATCCGGGTAATGTAATCCATAAACAGCCTTCAACAATCTGCTGAATACCAAAAAAAAGAGGAATACTCGCAAAAATTATCTGCGAAGGCTCATGGACTTTTTTAATAGTGGCTGCTCCAATAGCTGAAATGATCACACCTCCTGCAAAGCTTGCTTCCGGCGAAAAACACATATTATTTCCCTTTCTGTTAGTGATTAAAAATGCCTTCAGTTATAAGAATCTTATTCAGGCAACTGACATATAATATTAGAACAAAAATCCGGATATAGTTTAATCTGGTCAGAAAGTAAATAAATCTTTGAAATTCTTAAAGATAATAGTTATATATTTTCTGTAATTTGAAGCTTTTCCCGCAGATTTCGCAGATTGGCGCAGATTAATGTCATTTTTCCCTTAAGTCTTAGGTCTTTTAGCTTTTAGCTTTTTTTCTCTTTTCTTTCTTGCCTTCACTCATTCATCTCCTCTCCCTTTCATTCTTCTATATCGCCTGTCGCCTATTGTACATAATACATTTCTTTCGGATTGCGCTACTTTATTTGAAAATCTTTAGCAATATCACGATATCTTCTGCCTGAGAGGACCGGTAATAGTTTGTCCCTGGGATCAGAAAATACAGGTGTCCCGCTTGAAATATTACTGTTCCCGCTCTTTATCCAGAGCCAGCCTTTTTCTGCCTTTACTTCCGCTTCACCTGATGAGTTCAGCAGCCTCATTTCACTTTTAATCCTGCCTGTATATTTGTCTATCAGCTCTTTGTATGAATTACGCACGCTGCTGTAGGCTTCCACGAAAGGGCGGCATGATAAAAGTTCATAATAATCTGAGGGGTAATTCTTCTTCATTAAAAGCAGGTATTCCCTGATAAAAAAATCGAGTTCATAAAACGCGCTCATAGTGCTTTGAGTATGTGTTACCCACTCGAATAATCCGGAAGCACCGGAGCCTGTAGCTATTTTATATGCTTCAAGCATGTCGAAGCAATATCTCGACCCTATGTAATAGGCATCCAGTTCATTAAGAAGTCCTATCACACCGTCACTTTGTGTTGAAGTTGTTCCGTCGACATAAGTTTCAAAACGATATGTTCTCAGGTTTTCCGGGATAACAGCAGAAAGCTCATGCGAAGGGAATAAGGATCGTAACGGAAAAGAAACAAAATAACCTGAAGAAGGAGAAAGATAGATAAAACCCTCGGCATTATACCTGTTCATCTTCAGGTTATTTTCATTTACATAGCGAAATAAATTCTGGTCAAAGTATCCGTGAGTGATCTCATGTACATTTGTTTCCATGCTCGACAGCATATCAATTTTTGTTCGTCCCCTGAGATATAAGAAAGTACCTGTGGCTTTTTGTGAAGAAGCAGTACCTCCATCGACAGTTTGTGCATAAGCAACCGAAGGAAGAGTGTCGTACTGCATAAGCAAATACCATGAATCAGGTGAATATTCCCTGGTTGAATTTTTTATCCATTCTGTATTTTCAGCACGCATCAGATCCATTTCCCTGCGGCGAGCTACCGCATCAAAAGGACGGTTATTATAACTACCCGTTCCCGATGGCGACATGCCAGGTCTCCCGGCATTTTTACCCCTGCTCTGATAAGTTCTGGAATTCCTGATATATGCACCAGGTCCGGGACCATTTGGCCTGGAAGCTGATACTGTTGACTTCTCTGAACCAAGCGTACTACTACCGTTATGCGGGATCTTTCTTACTTCCACTATCCGGTTCATAAACCGTTCAAGAACGGTTCCGGATCTGATCTTTGCATTGACAGTATAAAGATCAAGATAACAGGCTGCAAGAATTACAACAATTAACAGTATAACCGGTATCAGGATTCTCTTCATTCAGGTACTCTCGGAGTACAAAGTTAGTTGACCTTGTCTCTTTATCTCTATTTAATAAGTTAAAAATAGTTTATTTGCATCAAAATTTTGACGGGCGGAAAAGTATGACAGGAATAAATTTGTTCACCGGTAGCAGGTCGCAGGTTGTCGATAATCTGCATCCGATTACCTTTTTCATTGTCATGGTAAAATAATAAATCCTAATTTTGTTAAAACCATCAATCTTAAACAGAAATGAAAGACAGTACGAATGACACTTCAATTAACATTATAGGAGGGGGCTTCGCCGGCCTTTCTGCCGGCATTTATGCCCGGATGAACGGGTATGAAACTCAGATCTTTGAAATGCACGATAAACCCGGAGGACTATGTACTTCCTGGGATCGCAAAGGATTTACTATCGACGGATGTGTACACTGGCTGGTAGGTTCATCGCCTCTTAGCAGCATGTACAGTTTCTGGGAAGAGGTTGGGATTGTACAAAACCGGGAATTTATCGACAGTGATGAATATGTACGTTTCGAGGGCCAGGATGGCCGGACTCTTGTTTTCTATACAGATGTTGACAGACTTGAAAAGCATCTTCTTGAATTCTCTCCGCAGGATGCAGAACCAATTAATGAATTCATCGCCGGCATTAGAATGTGTCTCCCCTTCGACCAGCCATCCAAACGGGTTTCATTTTTAAAACGGATCTCAGGTAAAGCTAAACTGGGACTAGCGTTTATCACCAAAGGAAAAAAGATGCAATGGTGGATGAAAATAACCGCCCGGGAGTTTTCAGAAAAAATTAAGGACCCATTACTCAAAGAGGCATTTCTGGAAATGTGGCTGCCGGATTTTTCTATGTTTTTCATGCTCTTTACATTTGCATGGCTTCATAATAAGAATGCCGGTTTCCCTCTTGGAGGATCCAGACCACTATCGGAGGCTCTTGAGGCTCGTTACAAATCACTGGGAGGTATAATCCATTACGGAAAAAGAGTGGAGAAGATCCTTACTGAAGGAGACAGAGCCGTAGGGATTAAGCTGGATGACGGCTCTGAATACAGGAGTTCCAGGGTCATTTCTGCCGCCGATGGTTATTCTACAATTTTTAAGATGCTCGAGGGGAAATTTGTTGATGAGAAAATATCAGAACAATATGAAAAATGGATCCCTTTCCCTTCTCTCATTTTTATCGGTATCGGTGTTAATCGCCCATTTTATGATGAACCTAAAACAGTCTCCGGATTCAGCTTCCCTCTGCAAAAACCTGTTACGATAGGTGAAAAAGTCCGAAACAGAATAAGTGTACATCTTTATAATCAGGATCCCTCAATGGCTCCTGAAGGGAAAACTGCATTGACCATTATGTTTGAAACTGATTATGATTACTGGAAAAAGCTTTCTGAGGATAAGAAAGCCTATAAACAGAAAAAGGATGAGATCGGAAGAACTGTTATCGAACTTCTCGAACAACGTTTCCCGGGCATAACATCGCAGGTAGAGATGATAGATGTTGCAACACCGATGACCTTTGAACGATATACGGGAAACTGGAAAGGGAGCTTCGAAGGATGGCTGATTACTCCATCCAATTCGAATGTGGTAATGAAGCCTATGTCGCAATCGCTGCCCGGGCTCCAGAATTTCTACCTGTGTGGTCAGTGGGTAGAACCGGGAGGAGGCTTGCCAACAGGAGTCATGTCGGCACGAAGGCTGTTAAAAAGAATCTGCAAAGAAGATGGCAGAAAATTCATAACCACAAATGCCGGATACTGACCATAAAAAAATAGCACAATTTATTATTCCACAACCGTAAAATTATTTAAAAAAAATAAGAGATCTCATTGACAAAAAAATTGAATCAAAAAAAACAAAAAATGATCTCATATATTTTAAAATCAAGCTTAAGCCTGTTTGTGGGCTTCTTTATAATTTTAAGCTGCTTGTTGTTTTTGGCAACATGTAATAAGGCAGACCGACAGTTGCCAGGGCTTCGTATTTCGGATAATCACAGGTACCTGGAAACTGAAACCGGGAATCCTTTTTTCTGGCTTGGAGATACCGGATGGCTGCTCTTCACCAAACTGACGAGGGAAGAGGCAGAAAAGTATTTCGAAAACCGAAAGGAACTTGGATTCAACGTAATACAGGTCATGGTTCTGCATAGTTTGAACGCAGTTAATATTTACGGAGACTCTGCACTTATCAACCGGCAAATTGACCAGCCAAACGAAACACCTGGTAACTTATTCAATGATCCGGGGCAATATGACTTCTGGGATCATGTTGATTATCTTGTTGACCTGGAAGGTAAAAAGGGATTATACATGGCTCTTGTTCCTGTATGGGGATCAAATGTCAGGAGTGATCACGTTACCGGTAAACAGGCAGCGAAATATGCACTATGGCTGGCAGAAAGATACAAAGATAAGCCGAATATTATCTGGGTTAATGGTGGTGATGTAAAAGGCAGCGATTCAACTGCCGTCTGGAACACTATCGGTAAGACGATCAGGAATAATAATCCGCTGCAGCTTATAACATATCATCCTTTCGGAAGGACTCAATCCTCAACATGGTTCCATAATGAAGACTGGCTCGATTTTAATATGTTTCAGTCGGGTCATCGCCGTTACGACCAGGATACGACTGATCTCGCCTATGGCGAAGACAACTGGAGATATGTAGTTGATGATTATTCAAAAGTACCTGTGAAACCTACTCTCGACGGAGAGCCATTTTATGAAGGCATTCCCCAGGGTCTTCATGATACGAGTCAGCCATTATGGAAAGATAATAATGTGAGAAGATATGCATACTGGAGGGTATTTGCAGGCGCCTGTGGCTTCACTTACGGTCACAGTGCAATAATGCAATTTCATAAGCCCGGCGACCCCACTCCTGGAGGTTATGGCGTTAAAATTAACTGGGATTCAGCACTTTATGCTCCAGGTGCCGGACAATTGAAATATCTCAAGCAACTTATGCTCTCAAGGCCATATTTTGAAAGGGTTCCCGCACAGAATATCCTGGTCGAAGAACAGGGAGTAAAATATGATTACCAGGCTGCAACACGCGGAAAGAATTATGCTTTCGTCTACACTTACTCTGGACGCGATATTATGCTTAATCCCGACAAATTACCCGGATTGCAGACTACAGCTTCATGGCTTAATCCCCGTGATGGTTCTTATTCAGAATCCTCAACTTATAAAAACAGCGATTTACCGGTTTTTGACCCTCCGGGCGAACCAGCTGCGGGAAATGACTGGGTGCTGGTTATGGACTTTAAATAACTTTTATAAATAATGTTTAAGCTACTTTATACACTTTGTATTTTAAGTTGTTTCTACTTTGGTATTACATTTTTGTTAAACCGGAAAAACAATGTTAATTCATAATCTTAATCTAACTAGCATGACGACAAAACTTACAACTTTAATAATCTTTTTAACTGCTTTATCCTGTCTTGTTTCATTCAGCCAGGTAACTGACGCTGAGAAAACCCTCCGGACACAAACAGCCGACACAGTCCAGGGCTGGAAAACTGGGGGGATTCTTGGATTAAACCTCGCCCAGACATCCTTGACAAACTGGTCCGCAGGAGGGGAAAATTCAATAGCATTTAGTGGAATATTCAGTGTCCATGCCAACCTTATAAAAGGTAAATCACGCTGGGATAATTCACTCGATATCGGATATGGACTTTTAAAACAGGGAAAAAATACAAGCTTCAAGAAAACAGATGATAAATTCGACTTTCTGTCAAAGTACGGTCAGGAGGCATTCAAAAATTTTTATTACGCTGCTTTGTTTAATTTTAAAACCCAAATGGCTCCCGGTTATAATTACCCTGATGTAACTAACAAAATATCAGATTTCCTCGCTCCGGCTTACATGTTATTCGCTATTGGTATGGATTATAAACCAAACCCGCATTTCAGTGCCTTTATTGCTCCGGTAACTGCAAGGATTATTTTTGTAAGAGATCAGGCCCTTTCTGATGCAGGTGCATTTGGCGTTGATCCAGGCAAAAAATCAAAAAGTGAATTCGGAGGGTATCTTAGAGCCATATATACGAGAAACGATTTTAAATCAGAATTTCTTAAAAATGTCTCCTTCACAACAAAAATCAATCTGTTTTCAAATTATGCTGATAAGCCTCAGAACCTGGTCGTAAACTGGGAAACATTAATAGCCCTGAAGGTAAATAAATATATATCTGCTAATTTGAATACTCAACTTATTTATGATGATAAGGTCAATATCCTTGAGGATACAAATGGCAATGGAATGCAAGATCCCGGAGAACCATTTGGACCAAGAGTGCAATTCAAAGAGATACTTGGAGTGGGATTTTCCTATAATTTTTAATCATATAATAACAAATAACTAAACCCTTAATTATGAAATTTGTAGATGAATTCAAAGCATTTGCCATGAAAGGCAATGTTGTCGATATGGCAGTCGGTATAATTATCGGAGCTGCCTTTGGCAAAATCGTATCATCTGTTGTTAATGACATTATCATGCCGCCTATTGGATTACTGGTTGGTGGAATGACCTTTACTGACCTTAAGGTTGTTTTAAAAGCCGCGACAGAAACAGTTCCGGCCGTTACCTGGAATTACGGAAATTTTCTTCAGGTCACCTTTGACTTTCTAATTGTATCTTTTGCCGTGTTCCTTATGATTAAAGCAATAAATGCCGCTAAGAGAAAAGAAGCAGTGGTTCCTGCACCTCCTCCGGCTCCAATTCCCCCAACGAAGGAAGAAACACTCCTGGCTGAAATACGTGATCTTTTGAAGAAATAAGTGTCTTTTAACCACTGGGTTACATGGGGTATCACTG
>Ga0315542_1000191_pt1 | contig 35701 bp, 33 predicted proteins | sample SalMarSW160120MG_FD_202541 | JGI IMG/M metagenome (GOLD analysis project Ga0315542, IMG submission 202541) | Salt marsh sediment microbial communities from the Plum Island Ecosystem LTER, Massachusetts, United States - Salt Marsh Sediment SW1601-20 ...
CCCCTCTATTATGACCATTGCCAGCGCATAGTCAACCTCATGATTGAGTGAAACAAATATGTTGCCGCCACCGATGGCCGCAAGGGCCTGTGCCGCTTTACCGTGCAGCTGCATGTAGGGACGGCCGTACTCATCGTTTAACACGGCGATTTCTTTCAGTGAAAATCCCCGCAGCCCGGTTCCCAAAGCCTTACCGAAGGCTTCCTTTGCGGCAAAACGCGCGGCCAGGGAGATGATGTTGCGCTTTTTAATATTTTGAAAGAGAAATATCTCCTGCGGATGAAAAAAACGGGCACAAAGCGCAGGCTTTGCGGCCCAGCCTTTCAGCCGGTCGATTTTTACCATGTCAATACCAACACCTTTGATCATTCCGCGGTTTCCTCTTATTTCACAACGAATTTGATGATAATGGTCTGCGGACTGTAATTGGTAACCGTCATCTTGGCCGGCACATCCGGTTCGGGAATAAAGACATACTCACCCGGTTCCGTTACCTCTGTGCAGTTCACCACCAGTCGGAGTTGTTCCGGGTCCAGCGCATCGATATCAATCTGATTTCCCCGCAGTTCCAGTGATCCCTTGGGAATCGTACTCTGTACCCGGAGGGAAAAGGGCGTGTTGATGAGAACAATAGGGATGTTGGAAAAACGTTTGGTTACCTGCTCCTGGTTTATAGTGAGCTGCAGCAGCACCTCCTTGTTTTCCACCGGACTGACAAAGCTGCTGCCGGTAAGTATTTTTACAAAGGTGCGCATTTCGGAAATACGCCCGGTTAAGTCTATTTTTTCAGTGGTCACCTGGGTGGTACTCTGCACGCGGCTTTTGGGCCCGCGAACCGTAATGGTAGCCGGATCAACCTGGTATTCGAATTTATACCCTTTCGGCGGGGTGCCGACCAGGTTGGGAACAACCGGGACCACCTTATCGATCTCCTGTTCCAGTTTCAGGGTTATCTGGGTCGGTCTGTATTCAAACTCAAAACTGCCCAGTTTCAGGTCCTCGCCCAAAAGCTTGATTTCAACCGGTACCGTTACGGTGCCTTCTTTTTTTATATTACTGACATCAATATAGGCATAAAAATTATTTTCATCGATCGGGGTTCTGTACTTTACCCCGCGCAAGATCACATCCACCCGTTTCGGGTAGTCATTGGCAATGGCGAAGCCCGGCGGCAGTTTTTTATCCAGGGGAATGGAAAACTGCTGCTGGGTATCGATGCGGTAGATAAAAAAAATGATTACCGCCACCGCAAGTGAGATTATCTTGGCCGGCCAGTTGGTAAAGATTCTTTTTCCCAGGGATTTATTCTTCACTGCTTGCTTCCTCTTCATCTTCCCCGATTTCAAACAGTACCTTAAGGCGCTGGGTTATGTCCGGTATGGTCAGATTATAGATAAGCTGGGCATCGTAAGCCAGGGATATTGACCCGTTTTCCTCAGAGACCACGAGAATAACGGCATCGGTCTCCTCGGCCAGGCCAAGCGCCGCCCTGTGCCGTGTGCCGAAGCTTCTTTTGATGTCCATCTGTTCGGATAACGGGAGAAAACACCCGGCGGCAACGATTTTATCCTCGGTGACAATGACCGCGCCGTCATGAAGGGGGGAGCCTTCGGAGAAAATGGTCAGCAGCAAGCTGGAAGACAGGTCGGAGTTCAGCATGGTCCCTGTTTCGATGACATTTTTCAAGCCTACATGACGGGAGAGTACGATAAGGCTGCCGCGTTTGCGCAGGGAAAGAACCTCTATTGAATTAATTATGGATTCAAGATGATATTTCTGTACGCCGGAGGTGAAGCGAAACCAGTTCCCCTGGCCGATACGGGTGAAAATTTTTCGCAGTTCCGGCTGAAAGATGATGGCGATACCGATAATAATTCCCGGAAAAAACATGGCCATAAGGCCCAACAGCGTGTTCAGGCGGAAAATATACGCAATAAAATAAATAAGCACCACAATGGTAGTGCCTTTAATAAGCTGGACGGCACGGGTCTGTACCAGTATCAAATATGTTCTGTAGATGAGAAAGGCGATGATCAAAATGTCCAGAAGGGGCCGTGCGTAATGCCAAAAACTTTCAATTAACCAGTCAAACATCAATCTGTTCCTTTTTTAAGAGCTTGTCTGAATGGCCCGGATGATCCCGGCCATTTCACGGGCCTCTGCCACATCATGCACCCTGATAATGTCGGCCCCGTTTAACACCGCCACCGTGTTGGCGGTCACCGTCCCGATAAGCCGCTGCTCAACCGGTTTGTCCAAAACGGCACCGATAAAGGATTTCCTGGAAATCCCGATCAGAAGCGGATACCCCAGAGCTTTGAGTCGGGGCAGATGCTTGATAATACACAGATTATCTTCAAGTCTTTTCCCGAACCCGATTCCCGGGTCGATGATAATCCTCTCCCGTTTTATTCCACACGCCACCGCATGCCGCACCAGTGCCTTAAGCTCCCCGGATATCTCCGTAATTGTATCCTCATAAAGCGGGTTCTGCTGCATGGTTTGGGGGGTCCCCCGCATATGCATGAGGACCACCGGTACGTCCCGGCCGGCGATAAACTCCGCAAAAGTATCGTCACCCTTCAAGGCAGATACTGTATTCAGGATATCGGCCCCGGCGTCAAGCGCGGCCTGTGCCACCTGCTGTTTCCGGGTGTCCACAGAGATTAAAATATCATGCCTGCGGCGGATTTCCCGGATTACCGGAACTACCCGCTCCAGTTCCTGTGCCGCGGGGACGGCGTCGGACCCCGGCCGTGTGGACTCACCGCCGATGTCTATAATATCGGCCCCGGCGGCGATCATTGCCTCGGCGCTTTCCGTCGCCTGTGCGCGTGTAGCCGCCCTGCTTCCCGGGAAAAAGGAGTCCGGGGTTACATTGAGAATTCCCATAATTACGGGACCCTTGCTGAAGTCTAAAGTTCTGTTTCCCCACATCATTTTATCTGCCGTGGGGACGGTTGTGAACGGCATCGCTACTCCCGGTAATAGTATCGGCCCAATGTTACCAATACAGCATGCCGGCTGTCAAGATTCTCAATGTAAACATTTAGAATCGCCGCTATAGCCCAACCCGGCCAGACTCTCCCGGGCCGCCTTTATTTCATCCCATACCGCGTTTTTATCGGCATATAGTATGCTTGTTTCATGTCCCTTGCCCAACAGCAGCACCGTGTCTCCTGCGCGGGCCAGGGCAACCGCCCGCGCTACGGCTTTGCCGCGGTCGGGAATGAAGAACAGGTCGCGGTCCAGCTGCAGCCTCTTGCAGCCGCGGGCAATATCGCGAATCACGTCGAGGCTGTCTTCGCCGCGCGGGTCCTCGTCCGTCAGGATAACCAGATCACAGTACTCGTCGGCTATTTCCCCCTGCAGCGGCCTTTTCTCCACGTCGCGCTCCCCGGCCGATCCGAATACACAGATCAGGCGTCCCTTTGTCCTGCTGCGCGTAAAAGGCAGGAGCTTGGCAAAAGCAGCCGGTGTATGGGCAAAATCAACGATAACATCGAACGGCTGCCCCATATCTACGGCCTGCATTCGCCCCCTGACCCCCGTAAGCCGGGGTACATGCGGAATCAGCCGGTCAATGGGAACGGCCGCCGCCAGGGAAACTGCCAGTAGGGCCGCCAGCAGGTTTTCAACATTAAAAAAACCGGGCACGGCAAACAGCAGCGGATATTCCTTGTCTCCGCTGCATACGGTAAACCGGGTGCCGGTATCCGTGGCTTTCAGTGAGTGTGCATAAACATCCGCCTTCCGGTCACGGAGGCTGTAGGTATGACAGGGCACTCCCGCTGCCCGGGCAAAATATTCCCATGCAGGATCCGACCTGTTCAGCACGGCAAAGTGCGGAGCGGAAAACCGTTCAAGTGCGGCACGGTCGCGTTTCGGGGGTGAGGACCGTAAGCAGCGAAACAGGTTGGCTTTGTCCGAGCGGTAGTTATCCCGGTTCCCGTGAAACTCAAGATGTTCATGGGTCAGGTTGGTGAACACACCGCTGTCGAACCAGACATGGCGCAGGCGGGAGGTCTTGTGTGAGAGGCCGTGTGAGGTCGCCTCTATTACCGCATAACGCTTTCCGTTTTGTGCCATCGCGAAAAGCAGCGCCTGAATCTCGGGCGCCTCAGGCGTGGATTGGCGAAAAGGATTACTCAATACCGTTTCGGCCGTCTGGTAACTTGTTGTGGAGATAAATCCCGAGGCCAGACCGGCATACTGCAGCAGCTGGTGGATAAACCAGACTGTGGAACTTTTTCCGTCTGTTCCGGTTACCCCGATGACGTTTAAATATTCCGAAGGGGAGTCATAAAAATGTGATGCCAGGGCAGAGAGGGCAAAACGCGTGTCCGCCGTACGTGCAAAACAAACCGGAGGCGCAGGTACCGCGTCTTTCTCCTGAACTACTACCGCGTGGGCACCCCTGCGAAGTGCGTCCCGGATATAACGGTGACCATTGGTATGCATCCCCGTGAGGGCCACAAATAAAGCCCCCTTTTTAACATCACGGGAGTCATATACAATCGTGTTGATCTTTGGATCGGGCGAGATAGTTCTTTCAAGTATCTCTATCCCCTCAAGCAGCTCACTGAAATATTTTTGTCTCACGCTTGGATAGTAGCAGGTGTTGTTTTTTTCTTCAATATCATTATAATGGAAATACTATGTATGTTGTCAGTGTTGAAGAAACCTTTTCAGCGGCGCATTACCTGGTGGGACATCCGGGAAAATGCGAACACCTGCATGGTCATAATTATACGGTCCGCGTTAGTGCCCGGGCAGAAGAATTAAACGCCCAGGGGATGGTGGTCGATTTTGGTATCTTAAAAAGTGAGCTTAATAAAATCATCGGTGAGCTTGACCACAGCCTGCTCAATGAGCATCAGGCGTTTACGGACGGAGCTCCCACGGCCGAGAGAATCGCTTCGTATATTTCTCTCTCTCTGCATAATGCACTCCCGGCGGTGTCGCTTACAGAAGTGACGGTATTTGAAACAGAGAAAAACCGGGCTTCGTATTATCCCGATTATTCATAGTTTCAAAAAGATTTTTTACTCATATTCAAATTTATGGAACAGCTGACGAATCTTTTAGAAGTATCGTATACCAATTCGGAGATCAATTCACTTATAGCCGCCACCTCGGAAAATAAAAGCGTCTATACCAGGCATTTTAATCAGGCGGAAGAGTTTTTCTTGAAATTACCCGCGCTCTTTACCGTTCCCCATTTTCCGGTCCATCATAATATATTAAAAAAGGAACCCGATTCCGCATATTTGAACAATCTTACCTTTATTATTTCACAGTTGATGGAGGTGGTCCCCGAGGTTTTTGCGGGACTCACCTATTGGTTTGACGCGGAGGATATTCACCGGCCCGTTTTTTTCAAGCTTTACCGGCATGAGTCGGATCTTTTTCTTTATCTTCTGAAAATGGATCTTACCTTTCGTCACGCGGCCCATGAAGTCATAGAGAAGGGGGATAACGATACCACGCCGTACTACCGCGCCAGGCAGCTTTTTTTGGAAGCACAGCTTATTCCCGTAACGCAGGTAATCCAAAAAGCCGGGGGGGCAAGCGGTTTTGTGATAAACCAGTTAATTTCCCAGACCTGGATCGGTGAACGGGGCAGGGGATATTTTGTGCAGGGCATATGGATGGATGATGACCTGAGTAAGTTTTTCAGCAAACTGTTCGTACCGCCGGGGGTTCGTATCTATCCGTATTACCCCTATACCTGCAAGTATAAGACGATCTGCAGGAATGTTATTACCTTGGCTCCGCAGTTCCGGGCAAAGGGTTTAGACAATTTTCTTAAAGTAATTGACTTCTTGAGTCCGCATCTGACCGATATACAGAATGACCTGCGGGAGTCGTCTTTTTCGGACGGCCTGACTCATTTTCGCAGTCTGAAGCCGGAGGTACCCGGTGCGTTATGCAGCGAGTGGAAAAATGTAGCGGTACGGGTTTATTTGAATGAACAAGGGATGAGGGAATTTATCGTTGAAGATTAATGGAAAATCGATTTCAAAATTGCGTGTTACCGTGATGGGGCTGGGCTTGCACGGCGGCGGACTTGCCTCAGCCTTATTTTTTGCGCGGCGGGGGGCCCGTGTGACGGTAACGGATATAAGAGAAAGAGAAGAGCTTTTATCCTCAATCGAGAAACTTGCGGGATACGATATACGCTATGTGCTCGGTCGGCACAATGAGGATGATTTTATCCACACGGACATGGTAATAAAAAATCCGGGGGTAACGGCTGACTCGCCCTTTGTACGGGCGGCACGCACCCATAACGTGCCCGTGGAAAGTGATATCTCCATATTCCTTTCTCTCTGTAACAACCCCCTGATCGCCGTGACCGGAAGTAAAGGAAAATCCACCACCGTTTCCGCCTTGTTCCATTGTTTGCGCGCGCACAATCCCCGTACACGGTTGGGAGGCAATATTACGGTTTCACCGTTGACGTTTGTTGAGGAACTGGGGGAGGATGATCCCGTGATCCTGGAGCTTTCCTCCTGGCAGCTTGCGGATTTAAAGGGTAACAAACGTTTTATGCCGAAAATAGCGATCATAACCAACATTTTACCCGATCATATGAATAGATATGCGAACATGGAAGAATATGTGGCGGATAAAAAAATAATTTATGCCAATCAAACCCGGGATGACTTCTCGATTTTTAATTTTGATGACCCGTACTGTCTTGAATTTTTGCGTGAAAGCAAAGCCGGCCGCCTGGTTTTTTCGGCCAATCCGTTGCCCGACGAAATGGCCGGCGCGTGGCTGGAGCAGGGTAATGGATACGCAAGAATCGAGAACGGGGCCAGGGTTCACCTGCTGGGTAAAAAACTCTCCGTAATGGGCAATCATAACCGGCTGAACCTGCTCTGTGCCGGTCTGGGCCTTTACCTGTTCGGATTGGCGCCGAATTTTATCCGTAAAAACCTGGCAGGATTTCCCGGAATTGAACATCGTTTGGAAAAGGTCCGTGAAAAGCAGGGGGTGAGCTTTTATAATGATTCCGCCGCCACCATCCCCCAGGCGGTTGTGGCGGCGATAAACAGCATTACGGCGCCGCTTGTGCTGATAACGGGAGGGACCGATAAAAACATCGATTTCAGCCCGTTACGAACTATCGTCCGCAAACCGCGGACTATCATTCTTCTGCAGGGCACCGCCACCCAAAAGATCATCGCGATTCTCGAAGAGGCGGAGGTTTCCTATCTGGGGCCCTTCCGGGACCTGAAAGCGGCCGTGGACTGTGCGGTCGAACATGCCCTGTCCGGAACCGCCGTGGTATTTTCACCGGGATGCGCGTCATTCGGTATGTTTTTAAATGAATTCGATCGAGGGAAAAAATATAAAACTATTGTGGAGTCTCTTTAAAAAAAGAAAATTGTGGATACAATTAATAGTATGAAGGGGATCAGAAAAAATAATCATCGCCGCGGTACAATCGGTATTCTTGTGGACCCCGCATTTACCTTCAGGGCGGAGCAGGTTTTTGCCGGTGTGGAAAGTGTCGCCCTGGAGAAAGACCTTAATATCCTGTGTTTTGAGGCGGAAGGCATTATTTCCGCGGAAGACATCAGTAAGAGTACGATGCTCTCCTTCGATATAATCAATAAAAAGAATGTTGACGGTTTGATCGTCATGTCCGAGACCATCGGTCGTTACGCGGGGAGAAAATGCATCGGCAACCTGTTGAAGAAATATTACCCGCTTCCGCTGGTGAATATGGGAATAAAAATTAAAAACGTCCCATCGGTGTTGATCGATAAAGGCGCGGGACTGCAGCGCCTTATGCGTCACCTGATCAAGGAGCATAAAAAGCAGAATATTGCTTTGGTGACGGGACCTGCGGAGACCCGGGAAATGCGGAATCTGGAAAGGGTCTACCTCAGGACGTTAAAACAGTTCAAGTTGACTTCGCATTCGGATTTAATTGTGGGAGCTGATTTCGATTATTATGGCGGCAAAGAAGCGGTTCGGGTATTATTGGAAGAGCGACAGGCGCATATTGATACCATTATTACCCTGAATGCGGAAGTGGCTTCGGGTACTATTATGGGCCTGCAGGAGCGCGGCTGCCGCGTCCCGGGGCAGGTGGCCGTTGTGGGATTTGAGGATCAGAAGTATGACCAGGAAAATCTACTGCCCCTTACCGTTTTAAAGATGCCGTTCTTTGAATGCGGTAAAAAAGCAGCGGAAATCTTATGTAAACAGCTGAAAAAAGACCGGGTACCTCCGATCACCACCCTTGATCCCGAGCTTGTCATCCGCGAATCATGCGGATGTATTTCGGAACCGCTGGAGGTTCAGATGGGTTTTCAGGATACAGCGGCACAAAAAGCGCCGCCTGAGACCGTTGTTTTAAGAAAATCGGACAAGCAAACAATGATGAGGAACATGTTGCGCCTCTATCCCCATCTGAATAATCAAAGTAAAAAAACCATAAAGGCCCTGATCCTTGAACTTATCGACGCGCTTACGGAGGATATCAAACAGGGTTCGCAGAATAAGTTCCTGACAAAATGGAAGGAGTTCCTCTATCAGCATATTGCCAGTGGGATCAACATTACGGATAAATTTGCCCTACTTCAGATGTTACGCAAATATGCGCTTACCTGCAGTGAAAAACCGTCAGGCAGGCAGGCGGTGGAAGCAATGATGTTTAAAGCGATCGCCGTGGCGGGTTGTGCGTCCGAAAAACGTGATGTCTACAAAAATATCAGGGAGATGGAACAGGGGAAAACCATCGAAAAAATAGAACAAGAACTGCTTATGGCTTTAGACGTGGATAAACTGGCGGAGATTGTATGCGAGACCTTCCCATCAATAGATGTAACCGGTTGTTTTATTTCCCTCTATGAGGAGGTACAGGACCCGCTCCAGTATTCGCGTTTGTTGATTGCGTTTTACAACAAGCGCCTTCGGCATATCCATCAGAAAGATATTCGCTTCCTGACCAATCGCCTTGTTCCGCCGGGGATGCTTCCTTCCCGGCATCGTTATACCTTTTTTATCGAGACATTATCGCATGAAAATGAACCGTTAGGGTTACTGGTGCTGGAACTGGGAAAAACGAATCTAAAAATATGCGAGTTTTTAAAAAAACGCATAAGTACGGCAATCAAGGGCTTAAAACGGCTCGAGGAAGTGAAGATACAGGCCCAAAACCTGGAAAACCTTGTATCCTCACGGACTTTTGACCTGTCCCAAACAAACAGACAACTGCAGGAAGAAATAATTGTCCGCCTGCGGGCCGAAGAGGAGCTGCGCAAGAGTGAGGAGCGTTATCGCCGCTGGTTTGAGGATGATTTTACGGGTGATTTTATCGCTGATGCCAAGGGAGATATTATCGCCTGCAACCCCGCGTTTGCCAAGATCTTCGGATTTAATTCTTTGCGGGAGGCCATGAGGTCCAATTTCGGTGATTTTTACCCGAACAAGTCCGCCCTGGAAGACTTTTTTACCCTACTTAATGTGGTAAAACGGATTGAGTACTATGAGGCTGAGTTTTTACGGCCCAATGGAAGTTCGATCCACGTCATCGGTAACATCATCGGGAGTTTCGATAAAAAGGGCAATCTGTTGGAAATGCGGGGATACCTGTTTGATAATACCGACAGGAAAAACCTGGAAGAAGAGCTGCGGCAATCCCACAAAATGGAAGCCATCGGGAGGCTTGCCGGCGGTATTGCCCATGATTTCAATAACCTGCTTACCGGTATTATGGGATACAGCGAAATAATGCTGCAATCCCTGGACGGGCACAGCTCTTTACGCAAGGAGGTTGAGGAAATAAAAAAGGCGGCCAAAAGCGCTGCTTCCCTGACCCGTCAGCTGCTTGCCTTCAGCCGAAAACAGGTCCTGCAGCCTTCGTTGTTAAATCTTAACCATGTGATTATGGATATGAATGAAATGCTGAAACGCCTGATCGGAGAGCATATCAGACTTAATACAAGACTGGACAGAAACCTTGCCAATGTGAAAGCGGACCGCGGCCAGATAGAGCAGGTGATCATGAATCTTGTTTTAAACTCACGCGATGCGCTGCCTGACGGCGGTGAAATCCTGATCGAATCACAGGGCATTACCGTGACCGAAACAAGCATGATACACATCCCGGACATTCAGAACGGTAAGTACAGTGTTATATCCGTGCGTGACAATGGGATCGGCATGAATCCTGAAATTCAATCTCATATTTTTGAGCCGTTTTTTACCACAAAAAAAGAGGGCAAGGGTGTGGGGCTGGGTCTCTCTACGGTTTACGGTATTATGACCCAAAGCGGTGGTTATACCGAGGTGATCAGTGAACCGGGGCAGGGGACCACCGTACGGATTTATCTTCCGCAATTTGCAGAAGAGGCCGAGTACGACGGCAGAGAGGTCAGGCACCCGGAGCGAATCAGAATTAAAAAGACTGTTTTAATTGTCGAAGATGAGCAGATTGTCAGGGACCTTGCCAAAAAAATTCTGGTCCAGGCCGGTTATCATGTACTCTCCGCACAAAACGGCCGGGAGGCCATCCTTGTCTGCAAAAAGATGAAGGACCAGCTTGATCTGTTGGTATCGGATGTCATTATGCCCGGAATGAACGGGCTGGAGCTGGCGGACAAAATGGCCTCTCTGCAACCCGGGTTAAAGGTACTGTTTATGTCCGGGTATACGGACAAAGCGATTATTCATGAAGCGGTTATGAAAAGAGGTATTAACTTCATCCAAAAACCGTTTACCCCTGAAGTATTCTTACAGAAGGTCAGCGAAATGCTGCTGAAATAATCACCACGTTTCTTGATCCCCGAGGTGCTGCAAAATAACCTGTATGGCCCTGGCCGCTTTGCCGCGATGTGAGACGGTGTCCTTCTGCTCGGCACTTAATTCGGCTACCGTACAGGCAAACTCCGGTAGATAGAACAGGGGATCATACCCGAACCCGGCCGTACCCCTTGGAGTGGCGGCAATTTCTCCCTGTAAGGTTTCCTGAGCCGTAAAAACACGGTATTCATCCAGTTTGAGCACCATGCAGCAGACAAAACAGGCTGTTCTGTGTTGTTCACTCTGCATTTGAGAAAGCAGATAGCTGTTTCGTTCACGATCGCTGAGTGGATGTTCCGGGTCTGCGGCCCCGTACCGCGCGGAGTAGATGCCGGGACTCCCTCCGAGACTTTTCACACAAAGTCCGGAATCATCGGCCAGTACCGGTTGTTTTACCAAACGATACAATGCCTGTGCTTTGCCGTCGGCATTTGCCAGGAAGCTTTCACCTTCTTCTTTATAAGAAAAAAATATCCCTGCCTGGGACGGCAGGCGCAGATCATATCCTGAAAAGATCCTCTGCAGCTCACGCTGTTTTCCCCGGTTATTACTGGCGATGTAGAGAGTGCGGCTCATACCTGCACTATACACGTTTTATTAAATGTTTCAACCTGCTGAGTGACGTGTCGATGGTCCCTTTCGGAATAGAAAGCGCTCCGGCCATTTCGCGATGAGAAGGACTCATGGACAATCTGCGGATCCTCCGCAGTACATCCCTGAAAAGTTCATTTGTTTTCCGTAATTCATTCCGTAACTCGATTTTATTTTCACGGTTTAACTCCCTGCGGATCTTCTTTTCAAGCATAATCTTCTGTACGAACAGGCTGTTTTTTCTACGCACATAACGGGACAGGCGTTTTTGTTTGCTTTCCAATTCCGATTTGAACCGGAACACTATCCGCCGCAACCATTGTTCTTCACATCGGGTAAGTGCCGCCACCATCTCAACATGCTCAGGAGTAAGATCATCGGCCCTTTTGACCGCATAGAGAAGAAAACGCTTCCGCGCCGCCTGATTGTCGATCTTCCCTTTATTGTTAATTTCCAGGATTTTTTTAATGCGTGGATCCGGTTCAGGTTCCAGTTCCGCTGATTCCGTATAAAGCCGTCCATTTAACGCATAGAGTGACGCACTGGTATGGGCCAGCTCTTTTGAGTGCAATTTATGTTTCAGAAATGTCTTTACCCTGCGCGTGATGAGAAAACTGAGATAATACTCGAACGGCTTCCCCATATCGCGGAAGTTCTGTAAAGCTTTGATAAGGGTGGGGTAAAAATAGAGTATAAAATCATGACAATCATCCGCGTCAAAATATTTATACCTGCGGATATATTTATAAATATGTGTCAAATAAGAATTAATCAGGTCCGGGTTTTGTCTGTCCAAACTCATGATCTTTTTTATGGCTGCCTGCTGCATACTTCTCCTCCGTTCGAATGCGTGATGCATATCAAATAGCAAGAAGCATGCCATAAACATATGTTAACCTGTTGTAAAATGGGGGTAATATTTACAATTATTTACAAACAGAACAAAAAGAAGAAAGGTTATTTGATAAGCTGTTTCAGTTCGGCCAGAACCAGGTCCCGAATTTCGGTAATTGAACCCTGCATGGTAAACCCGGCGGCGAGTTTGTGCCCACCGCCGCCATAACGCGCGGCGAACTGCGCCACATCATACTCGTTGTTTGACCGGAGACCGACGGAACAGAGAGTGGCGGATTCCCGGCGGATGAATACAACGATCTCATTATTTTTTACCGTTTGCAGCAGGTTATAAAGTTCATCCGAGCTGTGCAACAACTCATTCGTAGAACCCGTATCTTCCGGTAACTGGCAGGTAATAATCAGTTTATCGTCCAGGTGGCTTTCCGCCCGTAAAAGAAGCCTGGCCAGGAGCCTGCGCTGAAGAAAACTCTTTCCGCCGTAAATCATTTTATATACCTGTTTCAGGTTTGCTCCGGTACGGGTAAGCGTGGAGACCAGGGGAAACACGTCATAGGATGCTTCATCCAGATGCCTGAAAAAGCCGGTGTCCGTGCACAATCCGAAGAGAAGCAGTAATGCCTCTTTTTTTCCCACCGTATAACCCAACCCGGTGATAAGTCGGTTGATCAGCCATGTCGTTGAGGGTGCCCGGGAATCTATAAACGTCAGTGAACTGAACTCCCGCCTGACCTTATGGTGGTCAATGATTAAAACGGGCAGGTGCTTTATTTCATTATAAAAACTCCCGACCCGTTCGGGTGTTGAGCAGTCGACCACAATAGCGGCCGTTTTTTTCGTAACGTTTTGCTTGGACAGTGATGTGTGAAACAAGGGCTCATATTCGGCAATCTCCGGACGATCAAACGGTCCGTCGGAATAGCAGGTTGCAGTTTTCCCGATACGGTGTAAAAAAGCGGCAAGGCAAAGTTGTGAGCTGACACAGTCACCATCGGGTTCTTTGTGCCCCAAAATGAGAAAGGCTGTATAAGTGTTGATAAAATCTTTGATTTCAGCTTGTAACATTTGCTCTTCTTCTTATAGGGTAAGTATCGACTCCTGGGGCGTATCCCCCGAGATTACCGCCTTGTTGTTATGGATGTATACATCGATTTCCGTACGCATGCCGAAATCACGAAAGTAAAGCCCCGGCTCGATGGAAAAACATGAACCCTCACCGAGCGGCCTTGTGTCCGGGAACTCACCCGAATCAATATTAATCCCGGATCCGTGGACATCCGCGTCAATCGAGTGGCCGGTACGATGTTTGATATATTCACCGAAACCCGACTGCCGTAATATCTGCTCGGTATAAATATCTACGGAAGCGCCGCTCGGGGGATTGCCGCTTTTCACATTCTGTTGTATATACTGTACCGCGGCATCACGGGCCTTCCTTAAAACAGCAAACGCCTGCCCTATCCGGGGAGGTACCTCGTCCGCCAATATCCCGACCCAGGAAATATCGGCATAAATACCGTCCGCAATATCAAGCCTGCCCCAGATATCGATCTGTACAAGATTCCCGGGAACTAATTCGGCGCCCTTTCCCGACGGGGTATAGTGGGGCAGGGCGGTATGTTTTCCCGTACCGATAATAAGGGTGGAATCCGTCACGAGATTGTATTTTTCGAACAGTTCCATGACCCAGTCATGTACGTCCCCTTCATACAGGGGAGTGGAGGCTGCCGTCGTATGCGCGCGTATTCTGTCCCAAATTTCGTACACAATCTTATACAGTGCCTGTGCCGCCTTTTCGTGGTGTGTTATTTCCGCACCGCCAAGGTTGCTTAAGACCCGGGGAACGAGATCATGGGCGGGACAGGGCAGATACCCCAGATCCGAAAGCAGTAAGACGATTCCGTGATCGATATGCGATACCTGAGGAAATTTATCGGAATAGTTCAGCGCCACACGCGGCCCTTTCGCCGCATATTTTTTCAACAGCGCTTTAAATCCCTCCCTGTCCGCGTATACCTCTCGTTTGCCCGGCAGGTGATCAAGAATCGACTGTTCAATCCGGTGAACAATTTTTACGGGAGGTTGCTTTCGCAGAAGAAAATAAATCCATGGGCGTGTATTGGTTGCTTCGTGAGGCACGGCAAGAATTCTGTCCGCAAGGATGTCTCGATGGGCAAAATTATAAAAAAGCCATCCTGAAAGGTCTTCATCACGGATGGCTTTGCGTGCTTTATGATATAATGTCATCAATATTTAAGTTCGATTTGATCTACATTAAAACGGCTTTCCAGATCCGGACTGTCCCTTAATACGCCCCACGTATAATGATTTGTATCCTCATAAGCGTAAATCTTAATAAGGGCGATCTCGTTATTTATCCAGATTACCGAAAGATACGGGTAGGAAGCGTCCTTTCCGTATACCATTGCAGCCTTTCGCTGCTCACTGTTGAACCAGGACCGCGGGATGTAGATGGTTGCGGTATCCAAATGACTGGTCCAGTAGACCACTTTGTAGCCGAGATAATGGGAGTAAATCTTTAAAATCAAAAAATTCTTTACATATACGGAGCGGGTTTGTTCATTTTTCTGCGCCGCAAGCATTGTGAATTGGAGAAAAAAGACAATTATAAACAGCGCCAGAATTCCTTTTTTCATCTTTATTTCCTCCTTGATATCCCGTAACTCATTATAATACCTTTTCCTCGCTTAATGCAAGGTTTTTTTATTTTTTACAAAAAAGCGGGCGCAGGGTTTGCACCACCCTAAAAAGTACTAATTTTTATTGTAATCTTTATACGGATGTGTCATAATAAACGTAAATACTATTTGTCAAGAGTAGGAAATGGCGGCTCTACAACTATCACAATTAGTAGATATCTCAAAGCCGCAGTATGTTATTACTGAAGTCGCACGAATATTCTCCAATCATTATAAAAAAGATTTCTTTCGGCAGGTAAAAAAGAATTTTGATAATATTCTTGACCTTTTTGCGGGAAAATACAAAGGCTACCGTCAGTGTAATACCGAATATCATGATTTTCGGCATACTATGGAAACCTTTCTGGCTACGGCCAGGCTGATAGACGGTTATAATCTTACCAGGTCTCCGTTGGACGCGGGTATCAGTGCCAATTTACTGCAGGCCGCCCTGTTTCATGATACGGGGTACATCCAGGAAGATTGGGACCAGACCGGAACCGGGGCAAAATATACACAGGAACATGTAACTCGCAGTATTGTGTTTACGGAAAAAAACGCCGAAGCCCTGGGTTTACAGAACACGGATTTACGCATGATTAATGTGTTTATTTCCTGCTCACACCTTAGTTTTGATTTTGACAAGCTTACCTTTGCCCACCCCATCGAGCGAACCGCCGGTTCGATTTTGGGAACAAGCGACCTGTTGGGGCAGATGGCCGACAGAATCTATCTGGAAAAACTGCTTTTTCTTTATTATGAATTCAGAGAGGCCGGTATCCCGGGATATAATACGGAGTTTGATATCATCCGAAAAACCCTGGATTTTTATGAAATGGTCAAGCAAAAGCTGGACACTGTTTTTAACCGGGTATATGAGTATGCCAAGGCTCATTTCAAAGAAAGCTATCAAATTGACGACAACCTTTATATCAATGCGATTGACAATAACGTGAATTATGTCAAGAAAATAATCCTGGACGATTCAACGAATTTCAGGACCAAACTTCACCGGGTGCATTTTACCTCATAAAAATAATGGTATTCCCCAGCTAAACATATATAATTAATAACAAGCAAATAAGTAGAGTATAGTCCGGTTTCCGGCAGGGTAGGAGTGAAAAAATGAACCCAAACAGTATCAGGCTTAGCGTAATCGCCGTTATTGTCCTCGTGGCGGTTTTTTTCGTGGCATTCATGTGGGTGTTCAATACGGTGTATGTACAGAAAGACTGGCAGAGAAGTATTAGTACCCTTCCTTCATTTGCCGGTGTGGTGATTCTCATCCTGGCTGCCGCGTGCATTATAATTTTTATCCGTCTTCGTATTCTTGTCGATTGTCTGGAAAAAATAAAACAAGGTAAAGGAGTTGAACTTTACGCGCGACTGCAAGCCAGAAAGGTCATTGTGCAGTTGCCCCTTATTATAATACTTGTGAATGTTTTCGGTTTTTTTATCGGTCCACCCGCACAGATGGCGGTGGGGTACTTTTTACGGGGCGATCCGTTTTTTACCGATACGAACATGCTTATCTGCTTTTATAACGTAATGATCGGATTTGTGTGTGCCCTGGTAGTCATCATGATGTGCAATATGGTTCTGGTAAGATCCAAAGAGATGCTTGCCATCCATTCATTTAAGTCTATAAAAGGAAAAACCGGTAAAGATTTCAGTTTGAAATCAAAGGGCATGCTGTTGCCGATCGCCATTGCCCTGATGTTTTCTTCCATGATGGGAGTGGCGGGCTACAGTACGTTGAAAACCGAACTTCAGGATATAAAGGGGCGTGTAGAGAGTGAGACCTCCGCCATACGGTTGTTTACCTCAGAAGATAAAAATTTGGATGCCTATTTCCAGGAAAAAAAGGACAACTACCTTTCCGGTATCGCCCTGTTATTTTTTGTCCTGGCCGCCATTGCCGTGGGAATCGGCATCATATTTTCAGGTGATCAGGTAAAGCAGCTTAACAGAATTAATAAGCGCATGCGCGAGCTTTTATCCGGCAATGGTGACCTGACGAATCGCCTGAGTATTATCCATTTTAATGAGTTGGGGGAGCTTACCGGACTGGTAAATGAGTTTATGAGTTATCTTCTGCAGCTGTTGAACCAGGTGAAAAGCGTGGGCCAGGAGGTGTTGGGTTCATCCGAGCTGTTAAACGGTTTTATTAATAGGATGGACGGATATATCCACGAATTAAACAGCAGCAGTGATCTGGCCTCTCAGAGTACAAAGGTGCAGGAGGATGTGGTAAACAACACCACACATATCGTCGAGGAAATGCTGCAAGCTATTGAAAATGTATCCAGCAATGTCAGTGTACAGGCAAGCTATATCGAGCAAAGCTCGGCTTCGGTGGAAGAGATGACCTCTAATATAAACTCCATTTTTTCCACCACAAAAGAGGCCCATGCGATTTCGGATCAACTGGCCGGGCTGGCCCAGGTCGGAGATGAGATTGTGCAGGACACTATTAACGCGATAAACGATATTCAGAAGGCATCCAATCTGGTAAACGAAATAATAGAGATGATCTCCTATCTGGCTTCCCAAACGGACCTGTTGGCCATGAACGCGGCCATAGAAGCGGCCCATGCCGGGGAGTACGGCAAAGGATTCGCGGTAGTGGCGGATGAAATACGCAACCTGGCGATTGAAAGCGGGGATAGCAGCAACCAGATTGTAGAGCAGATAAAGGCGATGAATACGCTGGTCGCGCAAGGGGTCCAGCTTTCCGCCAAAACCGGTGACGCCCTGCAAAAAATCCGCAGCAATACCCTGAAAAATACGGGGATTGTGAACGCCGTGTCCGGGGCCATGGAGGAACAAAAGGTGGGTGCACACCAGATTCTTTCCTCCGTGGAATCGGTGGTAAAGGCCACGGAGGAAATCAAACAGCTTACAGGGAAACAATACACAATGAGCAGCGTGATCAGGGAAATGATGGAAAGTCTGGTGGGATCGACCAACAAAATCAAGGAGGTCGTGGATTTACAATCGAGGTCAAGTACCAGTTTAAACGAGATAATAAAACACATCAAAGAGGTCGCTGATAAAAATCAGGACCAGGTGGAACGGTTGCGGGAGGTTATCGGTAAGTTCGAGTTATAAGACCGGATACGCATGCAGGAAAGGAATATAAAGCAGGTCCCAGATACCGATGAGCAGGCAGAGCGCGGCCAGGGGTATCTGTATATCGACGAAACCGGTAAGGCGTTCCTCATGCCTTGTGTAAGGGAGGGCTTTGCTGTTTCCCTTACACAATAACTGCCCCATATCAAACGCCGTCGAAAAGTTGAGGCCAAGGAGAATCACATATGAAAACAGCAGTGTCAGGAAAAACATAATCCCCAACCGCTGTATTATTTCCGGTCCATACACAATACCCGTGAGGATAATGTAGTAACAGGACCAAAGAAAAATGAGTAATGCCGCCCCTGCCCTGAAAAAAAGTAAAAAGGATCTCCATCCGTTTTTTTGTGAATGTTTTCGGATGATCGCGGGCAGACTAAGGCTTGCAGTTACAAGCAGTAATATACCGGCCAGATACATAGGTTTCCTCCCTGAGAGTAATCGGCAGTGTCTACTGTGATCGAAAATATCGGATTAATCAATACCTGACGTACTTGTCATGCATAGTAAATCGTATTATAATGTGTATCCTTATTTGCTTGGATAAGCGGAACTAAAGTTGATCGATAGTTCAAATAATTTGACATGTTAAAAGGAGATATAATAAATGAAAAGGTTTTCATACTCATTGTACATCCTGATTGTCGGTGTATTTATGCTGAGTATTGTCACCTGCGGGAGTACCGATCCCCGGGTGGAATTGACCTCACATATCGAAAAGATCGTGTCTATTTTGAAACAGAATCACGATGACGCGGACAAGGCCGCCACTGCTGTGAAGGCATATGTTTCGGACAATCTGAATGAAATCAAAAGTCTGGTCGGTCAGATCCGGGAAATGGACAGCTCGGCGGACGCAGGGACGAAACTGGATGTGCGAATGGTTTTTGTACAAACGCATTTGATTGACAGCATTGATAAACTTGAAAAGGATGACCCGGGGCTGATGAACAGTTCGAAGGTAGAAGAAGCACTGGAACCTCTGTTCGAGGTTTTCAAATAATGGGATAATCTTGAAATAAGAGAAAGGAGTAACAATACATGGCAAAAATTAATTTTGGAGGAGTAACGGAGGATGTGGTTACAAGAGAGGAGTTTCCCTTAAGCAAGGCCAGGGAGGTTCTGAAGGATGAGGTGATCGCTATTCTCGGTTATGGGGTGCAGGGGCCGGCACAGGCACTCAATATGAAGGATAACGGTATTAATGTTATTATCGGGCAGTCCCAGGCTGATAAATTTTACTGGGACAAAGCGCAAAAGGACGGATGGGAACCGGGCAAGAACCTGTTTTCCCTGGAAGAGGCCTGTGAAAAAGGCACTATTATCATGTATTTAATTTCAGACGCGGGACAGATGGCCATGTGGCCAAAGATAAAGCCGCATTTGAAAGAAGGAGATGCGCTTTATTTTTCACATGGATTTTCAATCGTATATAAGGATCAGACCGGTGTTATCCCGCCTGAGAATATCGACGTCATTTTGGTCGCTCCCAAGGGGTCCGGTACCAGTGTACGGGCAAATTTTTTAGAGGGCAGGGGAATCAACTCCAGCTATGCCGTATTTCAGGATTTTACAGGGAAGGCCATGGACCGTACTCTTGCCTGCGGTATTGCGGTCGGCTCGGGGTATTTGTTTCCCACCACTTTTGACAAAGAGGTGCATAGTGATCTTACCGGAGAACGCGGTGTCCTCATGGGAGCACTGGCCGGTATGATGGAAGCACAGTACAACCTGCTGCGCAAAAAAGGCCACAGTCCCAGTGAGGCGTTCAATGAAACCGTGGAAGAGCTGACCCAGAGTCTGATCCGCCTTGTGGATCAGAACGGCATGGATTGGATGTACGCGAACTGCAGTACCACCGCCCAGCGCGGTGCCCTGGACTGGCGGCACAAATTCCGCAAGGCCGTTGAACCGGTGTTCGATGAGTTGTATGAGAGTGTGATGTCCGGAAAAGAAACCGAGATTGTGCTCAAAGCCAACAGTACACCCGACTACCGTGAAAAGCTTGGCGCGGAGTTAAAAGAAATGCGTGAATCGGAAATGTGGCAGGCCGGCGCCCAGGTAAGGGCCTTGCGTCCGCATAAATAATAATTATTTTTTAGATTTTTACGGGCCGTTTTTATAAACGGCCCTTTTTTATTTCTTTTTGTTTGAACGGTAGTGGATAAAATTGTAAAGAATAAGTCCCAGCCCGCTCAGTAAAAAAACAATGGGCCACCATGTCAGGACAAACTGGGAAAACTTCATATCGGTCAGCTCCAGGCTGAAGGGAAAGAACAGGATGGATAAGAGCACCATCGCCACAGCGGAGATAATAATGCCGATGCGGGTTTTTGCCCTTTTACGCAGGGCGTAAGGAATAAGGGAAAGCCCGGTAATATCCATAAACGCGGGCCAGATTTTTTCCAGGCTCTTCTCGGGGATCACCGTATAAAGCAGAAAGAAAAACAGTCCGCCCAGGGCCAGGATCATTCCCGGGAGAATGTACTGGTCGGAAAGCCCCTTAAAATAGACCAGGTAGAGCAGTACAAGCCCGATGAGTAAAAAAGGCAGCGGCCAGGAATCACCGAATGTCAGGTATCCCAGGGACTGCAGCAGCAGGACACAGCCTGCCAGGAACAGGAGAATGCCGAAAACAAGTAGCTTTTGCGGAAAGCGCGGATCTGTTCTTTTCATGACTGCATATTCTCTATGATGGCCGAGCCGAAATCACTTGTTGATACTTTTTCGGCATTTTCCATCAATCTGGCAAAATCATAGGTCACGGTTTTTTGGGCGATTACCTTGCGGATGCCGGCTTCTATCAGCTGTGCCGCCTCGGTCCAGCCCATATAATCAAACATCATTTTCCCGGAGAGAATAAGCGAACTGGGATTCACCACATTCTTGCCCGCGTATTTGGGCGCGGTCCCGTGTGTGGCCTCAAATATGGCATAGCCGTTTTCAAAGTTGATGTTCGCGCCGGGGGCAATACCGATGCCGCCGACCTGGGCGGCCAGGGCGTCCGAAATATAGTCGCCGTTCAGATTCATGGTGGCGATCACGTCGAAATTCGTGGGGCGGGTAAGGATCTGCTGCAGAAAAATATCGGCAATCGTATCCTGGATAATTATTTTATCTGTCTCTGCGTTGCCCGACTCGTCCCAGGGAACGGTATGCTCCGCAAACTCTCTCTTTGCCAGGTTGTATCCCCATTCGGCAAAAGCGCCTTCGGTGAACTTCTGAATATTCCCTTTGTGCACAAAGGTGACACTTTTCCGTTTGTGCGTAATCGCATAGTTGATCGCCGCCCTGACCAGGCGCTCGGTTCCCGTAACGCTGATCGGTTTGATGCCTATCCCGGAGTCCGGTCTGAGGGGCCAGCCGAATTTTGATTTTAAATATGAAATCAACTGGGTCGCTTCCGGCGTACCCTGTTTTATCTCAAAGCCTGCGTAAACATCCTCGGTATTTTCCCTGAACACCACCATGTCGATGAGTTCCGGCTTTTTTACCGGGGAGGGAACCCCTTTAAAATGCGTTATGGGACGCAAACAGACGTATAAATCGAGTTTCTGCCGCAGGGCCACATTAAGGCTTCTGTAGCCTCCGCCCACGGGTGTGGTCAAAGGACCCTTGATCCCGACCAGGTACTGCTTAAACGCATCAAGCGTGCTTTCCGGAAGCCATTCTCCTGTTTTCTGCTGTGCTTTTTCCCCGGCAAATACCTCTTTCCATTCAACCTGCCGCTTATCGCCGTAGGCCTTGTTCACCGCCGCGTCGAACACCCGCACCGCGCTGTGCCAGATATCGGGGCCTATTCCGTCTCCCTCGATATAAGGAATGATGGGATGATCGGGTACCGTCAGAGTATTATCTTGCATGCTGATTTTTTCCGCCATGTGTTTCCTTTGCTGCTTACGAATACGATTTTGAGTGTCACTATAACAAATTAATGTCTACTTGCCAACACCCCATTTTTTTGTTATTATGAGCACCCTTATGAGATACATTTTCTTCGTGATCTGCCTGTTGTTTCTGCTTACCGGCTGTGCTTCGCAATACTCGTATTTTGTTATCGGTTCTCCTGATGAACAGAACCAGTTGCGCGAGTATTTTTCTTTATTGAATACGTATAAAAAAGACGGTTATTACCAGGAACGGTTCGTTATCATCAACCAGATTTCCAATCTGCTGTATAATTCCCTCCACCGGCAAAAGCAAATCCTGTTTCTTACGACGTATGTACAGAACCATCCCAAGGATGTCTACAATGGATATTACCTTGCCCTGGTGGCACACACCTATGAGCTTATGGGTGCGATTCCTTTCGCACGATACTATTATAAAAAGATCTTTTATAATTATCAGGACCTGTCGTTTAAGGACACTTATCTGCACCTTTTATGCCTGCAGAAGTTGGTTAAAATGGGAGCGAAACCCGAAGAGAAGATCGAGTATTACAAGGACCTTATCGCCGGTTATAGTAATCATATTGACCTGGGCGAGGCTTATTTCTTTTTGGCGCGTACCTACGAAGAGGTCGGAGAATGGGACCAGGCGCTGCTCTCCTACCAGCAGTTTCTAAAATACCCTGATACAAAAATCGCGGGTATTCCCAATGCCTATCATGAGGTGATGGCAAAAGTGGAACTGTATAAGGCCCCTCCCACCTGGGTGGTTTCCGATCTGAATCAGTTGGTCGCAAAGATCAGGGACGCGATTAAAACGAAAAACGTGGCGGAGCTTTATGCCTACCGCGCAAAAACAAACTTTTTTGCCATGACCTGGGAGCAAAAAAAATACGTAAGGCAGGAACAGTTTATCAGAAGTACAATAGTGGATTATCTGGGGAATTTTCTCTATAAATCACACGTTATTGTGGCCGATAAACTGGATGTCGATTCAAACTCTCAGGAAGCATACCTGCTGACCAAAAATTGGGAATACGATAAAAGGACCTGGTATTTTTATTTTCGTCGTGTAAATTACGGTCCTGATCCGGAAATAAACGGAGGTTGGGAATGGGCCGGAATTTTCTTCGGCGAAAAACTATAGTCTGCGCATTCATTTTTCTGGGAATCTCTGCGGGCAGTGTATTCCCGCAGTCCCTGCCCATACATTTTATCATACCGATAAAACCGCATACTTCCCCTTCTTCATCGGTTATTACCCCGCTGCAGGGACACAAGGGCCCGGAGGTTTTTTATTTTCCCGCCGCAACCGGTCCGCCCGTCCTGAAAGAACTCAGGTTGTACCGTAATCCCTATAATTTCAAGCTTTTGGTCAGGCTGTTTAACCGCTCAAAAACATACAGAAAACTCGTGATGACAGAGATTGAAAAACGGGGGCTTCCTCCCGAGCTTTTTTTTATTCCCTTTGTGGAATCACAGTGGAATCCCAAAGCGCTTTCGCGTTCCGGAGCCGCCGGTCTGTGGCAGCTGATGAGAGTATGCGTGAAAAAAAAGCCTATTATTATTGATGAGTGGATCGATGAGCGTTATGATTTCTGGAAGGCCACAGAGACCGCACTGGGGGTGTTAAGCGACCTTCATATGTATTATAGAGACTGGCTTCTGGCCCTGGCCGCCTATAATTGCGGCATAACCAGGCTGAACCATATCATAAAACGCGCCGGCAGCAGGGATTTCTGGACATTGTATACGAAGGGGGTGCTGCCGCCCCAAACCGCGGATTATGTTGTCCGTATTCTGGCCCTTTCCCGTATTTGCAGCTATCCCGGAAGAAACGGCCTGCCGTGGGATTGGGATGAAAAACCGCAATGGTGCAGGGTGAAGATAAAATCACCGGTGGACCTAAGAAAACTTTCCGGAACTTCCGGGATCCCGTATAAAACATTGATTTCACAAAATCCCGAACTGAAGTTCCGGGTAACCCCGCCCCCGTCGCATGACTACCGTTTGAAGGTCCCGCTGCATTACAAAGAGCAGCTGGAAAAAGCGCTTTCAACCACGGCACAGAACCTGATTGAATATTATATCCATACGGTGTATTCGGGTGAGACCCTTTATGGTATTGCGCGCTATTACGGAATCAGTGAAAGCCTGATCAGGTTTTATAACCGTAATGTTTCGGCATCCGCCCTGAAAGTAGGGATGAAGCTGGTGATTCCTGTTGTTCATGCAAATATGCCCAGGCCCAAGTTTTCACGTAATTTTACCCGCAAACAGTTTGTCAGCCTACACATCGTAAGCCGGGGCGAAACCCTTTTTACCATTGCCCGTGAATACGAGGTCCCGGTTGAGGAGTTGGTATATCACAATAAACTGAAGCTAAACTCAATTATAAAAGCAGGAGATAGATTAAAAGTTCCGTATAAAATCACCGATTAATTGAATGAAGGCCATGAAAGTAAAATATTTACTGATACTGCTGTTGTCCGCGGGGTTTTGCCTGTTGTTTGCTGCGGATGACATCTATAATACCTCGGTATCGATTGATTGGGCAAAAGGATGGTTAAAGATCAGCGCCGCAACGGCGATCGATCTGGATGATCTGCCGTTTCCCAAGGCCCGGGCCCGCGCGGAGCAGGTGTTATATGACAGTATGCCGTCCCTGTTTGTCGACGCACTCATGGATATTCCGATTGATTCCTATTATACCGTCAGGGAAAAACTCAAAGATCAGTATGAACGGGAAAATCTTTTGCAGACCTTAAGTCGTATTGCTTCCAAAGGCAATAAAATGGGATCATCGGTGAGTGAGGATTTTAAATATCTGGAAACGAGTTATGTCTATCCATTTTACGGTCCGGACGGGATAGTTTCAACAATGGTACGGCACAGTGAGCCGGTCCCCCTGCGGCAGGTAATCGGATTTTACGCGACCCGCAAATTTTCAGGGGTGGTAATCTACGCCAAAGGTGAGTATCCCGTCTGGGGTGCGAACAACAATACCAGGCACCGGATACAGAAAGCCTTTTTCCCCAAAATATATGACGACCACATGAATATAGTACTGAGAGAAGACATGTGTGATCCGCGGATGCTTAAGGAATGGGGAGTGGTGGCGTATACCTCCTCCGATTCGTCCGGTCTGTTCGGTTATCGGGTCGGGGCGTTTCCGTTGGACATTATTGCCCGCGGCGTTTACGGCAGACACAATACCGACATTATCATTTCCAGTGAGGACGCGGGGAGGCTTCTGGGATTGGAACATAACCGACAACTATTGGTGCAGGGTAAAATTCTGGTTATTATTGACAAATGAATCCATTCGGTTTATAATTGTAATTGAGAATCAATCTCAATTACAATTATAATGCGTGCTGAAAATATTTTTAAAAATTATCTCCGGGCTCAAAACTTGAAGTTTACCCCCGAACGCAGGGTGGTATTCGAGGCGATTATGTCGTTTCCCGGTCACTTTGACGCGGATGCCCTCTTTGATTGGCTGAAGCATAAAAACACAAAAATATCGCGGGCAACGGTATATCGGGCTCTCCCTCATTTTATTTCCGCCGGCCTGGTGAAAGAGGCGTTACGTGCCGAAGGGCGTACAACCTATGAAAATGTATACGGCAGCGAACATCATGATCATCTTGTCTGTATCGGCTGCGGCGCTATTATAGAGTTCAAGGATGATCGTATTGAGGCACTGCAGAACCGGGTATGTGAGCAATACGGCTTTAAACCTTTGGATCATAAGCTTGGTATCCGCGGCTACTGTAAAAACTGTCGAAAGAACGAGATCAAATCTCAGGCGGGGAGTAAATAATGAGCGTGGCGGATCTGAAAAAAGGCGAAAAAGCCGTATTCTTGGGCATGCACGGCGGCTGGGGCATGCGCAGACGTCTTGAGGCCATGGGTATGTACCCGGGGGTTGTGCTGACCAAGATCAGCGATCACCTGTTCGGAGGCCCGGTGATCATCCGGATCGGGCGGATGCAGTTGGCCGTGGGCAAACACATGGCGCACAGAATTATGGTCAGGAGAATCGGCGGTATGGAATGAAAAAGCTTTTATTAATGGGAAACCCTAATGTGGGAAAAAGCGCGCTTTTTTCTCGTCTTACGGGCGTCCATGTAGTAGCTGCCAACTATCCGGGATCGACCGTGGAATATACCAGCGGACATTTAAAGCGTGACGGCGAGTATTGGGAGGTAATCGACGTACCGGGTACCTATACCCTGGAACCAACCTGCAAGGCCGAGGAAGTGGCGGTGAAGATGCTTGACCAAGGCGATTTGATCGTCAACGTACTGGACGCCACCAACCTGGAAAGAAACCTCAACCTCTCGTTGCAGCTTGTTAAAAAACGTATTCCCATGATTATGGTACTGAACTTCTGGGATGAAACCGCGCACAAGGGCATCCATATCAACCTGGAACAGTTGCAGCAGGTGTTCAACATACCCATACTGCCCACAACCGCTGTAAGCGGCGAGGGGGTGAAACACCTGGTGGATATGATTCCGCACGCGCGGACCAGCAGCTTCGATTATTCCGGCAAGGACCGGTGGAACGAGATCGGTAAAATTATTTCCCATATTCAGGTGCTGGAACACAAACACCATACATTCGGGGAGATCCTTGGTGAGGCCAGCATCAAACCCTTTCCGGGTATTCCTTTAGCCGTGGTTGTGCTGTTTGCCTGTTTTTTGGCCATCTGGTGGGTGGGAGACTCAATAAAAACCTGGATAGTGGACCCCCTGTTCGGTTCACTGCTTGATCCTTTACTGACAGACCTCTCACATATCTTGGGCGCCGGATCGTTTTTACACAATCTTCTTCTGGGCGGCCTGAGGAATGGGGCAATAGATTTTGAAGGCGGGTTCGGCATTCTTACCACCGGATTGTATGTTCCTTTCGCCATCGTGCTTCCCTATATCATTACCTTTTATATTGTTCTCAGCGTGCTGGAAGACACAGGCTATCTTCCGCGTTTGGGAATACTGCTGGACAGGGCCATGCACACTGTGGGGTTGCATGGTATGGGTTTCATCCCCATGCTGCTGGCCCTGGGCTGCAATGTGCCGGGGGTTATGGCCCTGCGCACAATGGAGAATGAGAAAGCACGTTTTATCTGCGCGACACTGATGGCCATTGCCGTACCCTGTTGGGGCCAGCTGGCCGTGATTATTGCGCTGCTGAGCGGCAGCGGTCCCTGGGGTATTTCTGTTTACGCCGTGTCCATGGTCCTTATCTGGCTCGGCCTGGGCATGATCTTAAAAAGGGGGGTCAAGGGTGAAAGCCTGGAGATATTCATCGAGATTCCTCCCTACCGGTTCCCATACCCGAGAGTGCTTCTGAAAAAGATCTGGATGCGTGTGGTGCATTTTTTAAAGGAGGCCCTGCCGTTTGTGTTCCTGGGCATTATTATCGTCAACCTGCTTTATCTTTCACGCGTGATCTATATTCTGGGCGACATCGCCGCACCGGTATTTACCACACTTTTCGGCCTGCCCCGGGAAACAGTGGGCGCGGTGATCGTGGGCCTTTTGCGTAAGGACGTCGCTGTGGGTATGCTTTTACCGTTGGGCCTGTCTTTTAAACAGCTTATTGTGGCCAGTGTTATGTTGACCGTATATTTTCCCTGTATGGCCACCTTCCTGCTTTTGATAAAGGAGCTCGGGCTCAAGCGCATGCTTAAAGCCGTGCTGATAATGCTTGCCACCTTTCTGGTGACGGGCACGGGACTTAACGCGCTGCTCTCGCTTTTACATTGGTAGGTTACATTCTGAAAATGATCCCCGCATGGTTCAGTCCGCCGCCGAAACCGTAGAGGGCAAAGGTATCGCCCGGTTTCAGCATGTTTTTCTGCGCCGCAAGGCAGATGGAAAGGGGGATGGTGGCTGCCGAGGTGTTCCCATACTCCACCGCGCTGGTAAGGGTTTTTCCCATCGGGATTTTTAACTCCTTGCAAATGAAACTAATCATGCGCATATTGGCACTGTGGGGCACGAACCAGTCAATATCGTCGATGGAGAGCTCTGCCTTACGCAGAAGCTCCCGCATGCCGCGGGGTACCGTCTTTATGGCAAAATTATAGACCGCCCTTCCGTCCTGCCAGATATATTTTTGTGTATGCAGTTGTTCTCCGTTCATCCGGGTGGAAAGACCGCTGCAAAAAAGTTTTTCGCCGCCGTTTCCGTCGGAGCCGTAATGACCGGCCAGAAACCCCGGGCCGTTATTGCTGGTTTCCACCAGGGCGGCCCCGGCGCCGTCACCGAACAGCACACAGGTATTACGGTCGGTGTAGTCCACTATTTTTGAAATGACCTCTGCCCCGATGACCAGGACCTTTTTTGCCAGTCCCGAGGTGATAAATGAGTTTGCGATGAACAGCCCCTGGACAAACCCGGCGCAGGCGGCGTTTATATCCAGTACACCGACCGATTCGGGCAGGCCCAATGCCTTTTGCACAAGCGCGGCACAGCTGGGAGTATAAAAATCAGGGGTAAAGGTGGCCAGAATAATGTAATCGACATCATCAATATTCTTTTCTGAAACACTTGCCAGATTTTGTACGGCGTTTACGGCGAGGTCGCTGGCAAACTGATTTTCCGCGGCGATAAACCGTTCTTTTATTCCCGTGCGTTGGGTGATCCACTCGTCACTTGTGTCCACTATTTTTTCCAGATCATGATTGGACAGTTTTTTCTCAGGCACATATGCTCCGAAAGCCGTGATGCGCGCGCTTGAACGTATCATTCTTTAGTTCTCCTTTTCTCGTTTTTTACCAGGAGAAACGAAAAAAGCTCATCGATGACTCCCTCCGCTTCTTCCGGGTTTTTATGGATACGAAACATTTTCAGGGTCCCCGATAATGTGGTAATGATGATCAGGGCCGTGCGGTGAAGATCAAGGTCGGGCAGAAAGCTGCCTTCCCGGATACCGTTGCTGATAACGCCCTCAAGCCATAAGACCTCGTTATTCAACAGCTCCCGCACCCGTGCCTGGATTTTGGGAGGGAGTACCGGAAATTCGGCCGTCAGCATACCGATAGGGCAGATTTGCACCCCCTGTTTGGAAAGGCTCAAAAACATCTTGCCGAACTGAAAAAGTTTTTCCTTGGCGGTATTGTTACTCTCTTGTTTGCACCACATTTTAAAGAGTACGACCTGCTTGCGGATATACCGCTCCACCAGGTCCTCTTTCAACGGATAATGATAATGAATACTGGCCTTACGGATCCCGATCTTCCTGGAGATGTCCCGGTAGCTGAAACCGTTGTACCCTCGTGTCAGGATCAGTTCCTCGGCAATATCAAGGATGCGTTTGCGTGTTGCGCGTTCCTGTGTGTTCATCAGCATAATCTACCTACTCATAGGTAGGCTGTCAAGTGGATATTTTTCTTATAACCGGTGAAATCAAAATCAATCTGTGCTATATTCCGTATATGCCCATGGACATACAACAGTTTGAAAATTTCTCCCTGCTGAAGCAGGCGGTGCGGCAGTTTTTTAGAAACAGGAACTACCTTGAGGTTGATACACCCTTGTTGGCCCCCTTTCTCATTCCCGAAGGAGCCATAGAAATATTTGCCACGGAGTTCATACGACCGGGACACGCGGCCGTGCCGCTTTATCTGGTGCCGTCGCCCGAACTCTGGATGAAGCGGATCATCGCGGACAGCGGACGGAGTGTTTTCCAGATATGCCGCTGCTTCCGTAACGGGGAAACCTTGGGAAGACTGCACAACATGGAGTTCAGTATGCTTGAGTGGTATACCGTCCGGGCGGATTATATGGACTCTATTGTGCATACCGAAGAACTGCTTACCTTTATCCGCCGGCGACTTGGTGTCGGTACGCTGACGAGGTTCGGTGACGTTACCATCAATTGGGAACCCCCTTTCCTGCGTGTTTCCATGGATAAGATTTTCAAAGACAGCCTGGGATTCGGTCTGGCGGAACTGGATGATTTAGAGGATTTACGTGACCGCTGCCGCGGCAAAGAGATTACGGTCGGCCCGGACGATACCTGGGAACAGCTTTTTCACAAACTGTTTTTAAGTTTCGTCGAACCGGAACTCCCGCGCGACAAACCGGTCGTTTTATATGATTATCCGGCGGGGATCCCCACGCTGGCCAAAGCAAAGCAGGGCACACCCGCGGCGGAACGCTGGGAACTTTATATCGGCGGTATTGAATTGGCCAACTGTTTTTCGGAAGAGACGGACAAAGGGAAGGTGCTTAATTTTTTTGATCATGAAAGCGAACGGAAAAAACGGGCCGTTGTATCACCGCAGCTTGACCGGGAACTGCCCGATTATATTTCGCGGCTGCCCGAATGCTCCGGGGTGGCCCTGGGCATGGACAGGCTTTTCATGTTATTGTACAATATAGCGCAAATACAGGGGCTGTCCTTTTCCCCGTTTTATGATAGAATGGACTGATTGTTCTACAAATACAAACATTTCAAGGAGACATAAGATTCAATGATTAAAGCAGGTTCCATTGCCAAAGGCATGTTTTTATTAATTAAAGATGACCCGTATGAGGTTGTTGAAAGAGAGTTTGTCAATCCCGGCAAGGGTTCGGCCTTTGTCCGTTTAAAGCTGAAAAACCTAAAGACCGGCCAGGTCTTAAAGCAGGTGAACAAAAGTCAGGAGACCGTTGAAGACATAGAGGTCGAGAACAAGACCTTCCAGTTTCTTTATGCCGACGACAGCGGGTTTCATTTTATGGACTTGGAAACCTATGAGCAGCTTGTCATTTCCAAGGCAGGGGTGGAAGACAAACAGTATTTTCTCAAAGAGGGTGAGGAGTACCAGTTGATAATCTGGGAAAATACCCCTATTGATATTGCCCTGCCGTTTAAAATGGTGTTTGAGGTAACCGATGCCGAACACGCCATCAAGGGAGATACGGTTTCCGGCGGCACTAAACCCGTTACCATAGAGACGGGCCTGGAGGTCAAGGTGCCGCTGTTCATAAAAAAAGGGGACAAGATTCTCATCAACACCGATACCAAGGATTACGTCGAACGGGTGAATAATTAACGGTTGCTATCAAAGGCTGTCGTATGCGGCGCCGGGATTTAGATACGGAAGAATTTGTGTTTTGTAAGATAGGTAATAAGCTTTTCAATATGCTTTGCCACGTCGTTTATATCGGTGTTCAGCACCAGTTCCGCATGTGTCGGCTGTTCATAAGGTGAAGAAACCCCGGTAAACTCCGGAATCTCCCCGGCATCGGCTTTTTGGTATAATCCTTTGGGGTCTCGCTGCCGGCAGACCTCAAGACTGCAATCCACATGCACCTCAACGAACCTTCCCTTGGGCACCAATGAACGGACAAACGCCCTGTCTTTTTCAAAGGGTGAGATAAAGGCACACACGACAAGGTTACCTTGAGAGTAGAACAGTCCGGCTGTTTCCCCGATACGCCTGATGTTTTCCGCCCGGTCCGAAGGAGAAAAGCCGAGGTCGCTGTTCAAACCGTGACGCACATTATCACCGTCCAGAAACATTACCTGGCATCCATATGAAAAAAGTTTTTTTACCAGCTGTCTGGCGATAGTGGACTTCCCGGACCCGGAAAGCCCGGTCAACCAGATTACTCCCGCCTTGTGACCGTTTCGCTCCTCCCATATATGGAGGGGGATGTTTCCATCCTCCCAGCGCAGGTGTTTTACTTTTTCCGCGGGAGTATCCTGGGCTTGTTGCTTCCATTCCGTTACTTGGTGGGGCACCTCCCTGATCATCCCCGCGGCCACGGTCAGGTTGGTGAGCGGATCGATAAGAATGAAAGCCCCGGTGCTGCGGTTGGTTTTATACGGATCAAAAAACAGGGGTTCCGCGGTTTTTATCTCGACCCTGCCGATTTCATTCAGGGTGAAATCAGTGGTCTTTTGGCGATGGAGCGTATCCATATTGATTTTATAATGGATTTTACTGACGGAGGCCTTCACCGTGCGGGTGGTATGTTTCAGCAGGTAATGCGGTGAATGGGAAAACGGTGTTTCTGCCATCCAGCAGATCATGGCATCGAAGGAATCACTGATGTGGGGCAGGTTGTTCTTGCGAACAATCATATCCCCCCTGCTTACATCGATATTGTGTTTCAGCGTCAACACCACTGCCTGATCGGTGTAGGCCTCATCGAGCTGTTTACTGTCATACAATATTGATTTTATAGCGGAGGTTTTTCCGGAGGGGAGGGCAACGACCTCTTCGCCGGGACGTATGGTTCCGGAACCGATTGTCCCTGCATACCCCCTGAAGTCCTGATGCGGCCGTGAAACATACTGCACCGGAAAGCGAAAATCAATAAGGTTTTTGTCCGCGGTGACATACACGTCCTCAAGCATTTGCAGCAGGGTTTTCCCCGTATGCCACTTCATATTTTTGCCGTGATGAACGACATTATCTCCCTTTAGGGCCGAAACCGGAATAAAGGAAATATCATGAATATCGAGCTTTTCCGAGAAATCAAGGTACTCATCCGTAATCTTCTCGAACGCCTCTTTGGAATAGTGCACCAGGTCCATTTTATTTACGGCCACAATTAAATGGGGAATCTGTAAAAGCGAAACGATGAATCCGTGCCGCCGTGACTGGGTAAGAATCCCCTTGCGGGCGTCAATAAGAATAATCGCCAGGCCGGCATTGGACGCCCCGGTAACCATGTTCCGGGTGTACTGTTCGTGTCCGGGGGAATCGGCAATGATAAACTTCCGCCTGGGGGTGGAAAAATAACGGTAGGCGACGTCGATAGTGATTTTTTGTTCGCGTTCGGCGGATAGGCCGTCCAGCAGCAGGGAAAGGTCCACTTCCTTTTTTCCGCTTCTTTGCGATGTTTTTTTAATGGCCTGGTATTGATCTTCAAAAATGCAGCCAGTTTCATAGAGCAGCCTGCCGATTAAAGTGGATTTTCCGTCATCCACACTGCCTGATGTGACAAAACGCAGTAATCCCTTTTCCATTGTTAGAAATATCCCTCTTTCTTTTTCTGCTCCATAGCGGAATCGCTTGTCAGGTCTATAAGCCGGTTTTCTCTCTCGGACTTTTTTGCCTGTCGTACTTCGATTAAAATATCGTCGATGGTTTTTGCTTTTGAAGGAACCGCCCCTGTACAGGGGATACACCCCAGGGTGCGGAAGCGGCACATCATTTCTTTCACCTGGTGTTTGTCGATGCCGAGTTTATTCTGTGGGTCGACCACTTGTAAGGAATAGTAGGGAATAAGCACGTTTTCCCTGATAATCACCTGCCGCTTTTGGGCAAAATACAACGGGACCACCGGTATGTCTTCCAATTTTATATACTCCCAGATATCCACCTCCGTCCAGTTGCTTAAGGGAAACACCCGAACCGATTCGTCCTGGTTTATTCTTGTGTTGTATAACTGCCATAACTCCGGCCGTTGATTTTTGGGGTTCCACTTTCCATGTGAATCCCTGACCGAAAAAACACGTTCCTTCGCCCGGGATTTTTCTTCCTCACGCCTGGCACCGCCGAAGGCCGCGTCAAATCCGTGTTTCTTTAACGCATCCAGCAGGGCGGTGGTTTTTAAATAAAAGCAGCATTTATCATTTCCTAAAACAGTGGGGTGGGCCTGTTTTTTAATCCATCCCTCGTTTCGTTCCACTATCAGGGTTGCATCGATCTGTTTTACGAAATTGTCACGAAACTCATACATCTCGGGGAATTTATAGCCGGTATCGATATGCATCAGCGGAAACGGGAACCTGCCCGGAGAAAAGGCCTTCCGTGCCAAATGCAGCATTACCGAAGAGTCTTTTCCCACCGAGTAGAGCATTACCGGATTTTTAAACTCGGACACAACCTCGCGGATGATAAAAATGGATTCGGCTTCCAGTTGCATCAGATGTGCCTGCTGATAATGCAGCATAATCGTATCCTATCCTTCTTTGAACGTTGAATGTCTTTGTGATAGAATTGGTAACATAGACTCCTTATTATATAGAAAATCAGGAATTATGTTTACAACACCATTAATGTAACACACATTCAGGGCAAAGGCAATGTTGTATTTACCTTGACATTATTCAAATATGTGCTATATTGTTCGATAGATGAACATTCATCGAATATACTTAAACCGGATCGGGAAAGCATGTTACGGCTGCTTCTTTAATCGGTTTAAGGCTTTTTTTCTCTGTATGCGTACAGCACACATTGTTCAGGGTGTATTTGTGTTATAGATACTCCCTCGAAAGATCTTATTTTTATCGATACAAATCATTATGGAAGTTCAAGAAAAAGAACTGGAACTTTTACAGACAATTCATAAAAACTCTCATGTAAGACAGCGGGATCTTGCCCGAATCGTCGGCGTATCGCTGGGCATGACCAACTCGATTATCAAGCGCCTGGTAACAAAGGGGTGGCTGAAAATCAAAAAAATCAACAACCGGAAGATCATGTATGCTGTTTCGGCAGAAGGAATTGAAGCAATCATGCGCCGCAGCTACCGTTATTTCAAGCGCACAATCAAGAATGTGGTAGATTATAAGGAAGCAATGTTAAAGCTGGTGGAAAAAATCAAGCAGGAGGGGTACCGGGGAATCAGGTTGATCGGTAAAAGCGATCTTGATTTTATTATTGAGCACTGCTGCCATATTTCTAAAATATCGTATATAAAAAAGGATGGTGAGGTTCAACGAAATATATTTTCGCTGTACGCGGAGAATTATGAGCCTGATAAAAAAAAGCATGTGGGAAAAAAGAATTCAGAATATTTACGGAAGATTTTTTTGCATGATATATTGTAAACATTTTCCCGGGAGAAGGTAATGGCTAAAAAGATAACGATAATCGGGACAGGGTATGTCGGATTGATTTCCGCCGTGGGGTTGGCCGACTTCGGCCACAATGTGACGGGAGTGGATATCAATAAGATTGTGGTTGATACACTGAACCGGGGAGAGCCCCATATCTATGAAACCGGATTGCGGGATTATCTGCACAAGAATCTCGATTCCGGCAGGTTAACCTTCAGTACGGATGTGGCCGCCTCGATCCGCGATGCGGAGGTAATTTTTATATCAGTCGGAACACCTTCGAATGGTGACGGAAGCGCTGATTTAAGTCAGCTTTTTCAGGCGGCGGATGATATAAAAAATAATCTTAACGGGTATAAGGTTGTGGTCATAAAATCAACCGTACCGGTTGGTACAAACAGGAAGGTGGCCGACAGGCTCGCGGCAGACGGAACCGCGGTGGATGTGGTGTCCAATCCGGAGTTCTTACGAGAGGGAAAAGCCATTCAGGATTTTTTTCATCCGGACAGGATAATTATCGGCGTGGAATCGGAGCGTGCAAAAAGTGTCATGCAGGACATTTATCGGTCATTGTATCTGATTCAGACCCCTGTAGTCTGGTGCAACCCGGAGACCGCGGAACTCATCAAGTACGCCAGTAATGCCTTCCTGGCAAGTAAAATAACCTTTATCAACCAGATGGCCAATCTGTGCGATGCTGTGGGAGCGGACATCCATGCCATTGCCAAAGCCATGGGTATGGACGGAAGAATCAGTCCAAAGTTCCTGCATCCGGGACCGGGATTCGGGGGAAGCTGTTTCCCCAAGGATTTACGGGCGCTTGCCGCAATGGGTGAGGAACGGGGAGTGCGGATGAGTCTTGTGCGGGAGGTGATACAGGCAAATCACGCCCAAAAATTATTGGTGATA
>Ga0315542_1000192_pt1 | contig 35690 bp, 29 predicted proteins | sample SalMarSW160120MG_FD_202541 | JGI IMG/M metagenome (GOLD analysis project Ga0315542, IMG submission 202541) | Salt marsh sediment microbial communities from the Plum Island Ecosystem LTER, Massachusetts, United States - Salt Marsh Sediment SW1601-20 ...
GAGGCATATACCGGTGTCTTGATCGATGACCTTGTCACCAAGGGCACCACAGAGCCATACCGCATGTTCACATCCAGGGCAGAATACCGCCTCCTTTTGAGGGAAGATAATGCCGATTTCAGGCTGAGGGATAAGGGTCACGATTTAGGGCTGGTGGCTGATGACATCTATATGGAGTTTTGCAGGAAGCGAGATCTAATAGAAGATCTGCTCTTACGATTACAAAAGTTTAGATTGAGACCGGAGCCCGGAACCTTAGACAGGCTGAAGCAGTTGGGCACGACGCCGATCAAAAACCCTACATCTTTGGCGCAGTTTCTAAAGCGAAGTGAAATCTTTTTTGAGGACCTCCTCCCTTTTGATCCTGATCTCTCAAATATAGGAGAACAGGTTGCTATGGAGGTGGAGACCCGTATTAAATATGAGGGCTATATTGATCGCCAGGAGCGTGAGGTGGAAAAAATGAAACGGTGGGACGGAGTCAGGCTCCCGGAGTATGTCGATTACCTAACTGTTCATGGGCTCTCCACTGAGGTGAGAGAAAAACTCGGCAGGATCAGACCCATTTCCTTGGGCCAGGCATCCAGGATCTCCGGTGTGACGCCTGCCGCAATCATGGCCCTGCAGGTCCATCTGAAAAGATCGAGGGATGAAAAATATGTCTAACTCTATATTAAAAATTGCTTTTTTCCTGGCAACAGGTCTTTTCCTATCCCTTTATGGATGCGGAGAGGGGCCTGAGACCGGTGTGGACAAGAAGGAAGCATTGCCTGAACAGAGGAGGGTCAATATCAACCCTGTCTCGGCTTCATTACCCACGGGCAATATTGAATATGTGGGGGTGCTCACTGCACGCCGCAAGGTCAAGATTTCCAGTGAGTTGGGAGGGATTATTGAGGGCCTCTACTTTGAAAAGGGGGAGAAGGTCGCGGCAGGGAAACTCTTAGCCAAAATCGGCACCAGCAGCGTCCGCCTCCAGGTGCGTGAGACACAAGCGGCTGTGGATGCCGCAAGGAGCGTGCTGAAAAAGATGGAAAGAGGGAGCAGGCCCCAGGAGATTCATATAGCAACTTCTGCACTGAACGAAGCTGAAGCAGCCCTGTTCGAGGCAGAAAAAAACTACAAGAGAATAAAGGAACTTCATAACATTAAGGCTATTTCAGGAAGCAGTTACGATGCGGCCGAGAGACAGGTCGGAACGGCCAAGGCAAGGATGGAATCAGCAAAGCAGCAATTGGTCTTGGCGTTAAAAGGACCTAGAATTGAAGATATAAAGGGCGCCCGTGCCGCTCTCGCGCAGGCAGAAGCAGCCCTGGCCTTAACCCGGAATCGGTTGACAAAATCGATGCTTCGCGCTCCCTGCGACGGGGTAATAGCCTTCCGTAATGTGGAGGAGGGTGAAGTCATAGGGGTCGGGACCCCCATCACCGAAGTCGTCGAGTTAGAGAAGTTGAAGATAATGCTCTCCTTAGGTGAAAAGGATATCCACGTCCTGAAAAATCATAAGCGCTTTGGTTTCAGCGTCGATGCTATCCCAGGGGAGGAGTTCTCGAGCCGGGTTTTTTTTCTTTCACCCACTGCCGACCAGGCAACCCGGTCCTTCCCCTTGGAGTTGATGGTTGATAAAACCGACCCGCGGATGGCTGACGGTATGACTGTCAGGGTCAAATTTCCCGTTGTGGGGGGAAAGAAGTCCATAAAAGTCCCTTCGGCCTGGCTTTCGGAAGAAGAAGGGAAAATAGGCATGTATGTTGTCAGGGATGGAAAGGCTCTATTTAAAAAGGTCACCCTTGGGGCCTACTATGACAACCGAGTGGAGATATTGGCAGGCCTTGGGGATGAACCCATGGTTATCACCAACCCCGCAGGGCTCAAAACCGGGGACCCGGTGGAAATTGATGAAGCCGCAAAAAGGCGCAAAAGTCACAAAAAATAAAATTGACATGCAGTAAAATCAAAGCATGTTTGCGAAAGATTTGTCATATAGCCCTCGGCAGTTACCATAACTTTAGGTATTTTAGGCACTTCAAACTTTAGGCACTTATCCAATGTTCCTCACCAAATTTGGCGTATCCAGACCTGTTGTCGTTCGGATGGCCCTGATCCTTATCGTGATCGTCGGTCTTTACGCCTACAGTTCCATGCCAAGGTTCTTAGATCCGGATATCACCATCGGGGAGGGATTGGTTATTACCGTCTCTCCCGGCTTTTCCCCGGAGGAGATGGAAAGTCTGGTGACAAAGAAGATCGAAGATGAGCTGGAAGGCATATCAGAGATCAGGCGCTTCGAGTCGAACTCCTTTGAGAGCACATCAAAGATACATGTCTTTTTTAACACACGTCTTTCAGAATACGAGATTGACCAGGCCATGCAGGAGGTCAGGAATGCCGTGGATCGGGTGGATGACCTTCCCGAGGAGGCCAAGGTCCCCAGGGTTATAGAGATCGATGTCGCCATCTTTCCGGTCTGCATGGTGGGTTTAGCGGGCCAGCTCCCCATGATGCAGCTCCAGGACATTGCCGGAGACATCGCTGACACCTTTGAAGGAATAAAAGGGGTATCAGAGGTGGAAATCGTGGGGGAAAGAGAGGGTGAAATATGGGTGGAGCTCAATCCTCGACGCATGTCCGCTTACGGCATCTCAATACCTGAAGTGGCTCAGGCAGTTGCCAAACGCACAAAAAACCTCCCCGGCGGCACAGTGGAAATGGGGGAACACGAGACCGCAATAAGGATGGTGGGGGAACCAAGGGACCCCAAGGATTTGGGGAATATTGCGCTCAAAAGCGTCAATGGGGGGACAGTCTATCTCCGTGATATTGCGAGGATAACCCCCACCCTGGAAAAACCCAGGACCCTGACCTTCATAGACAAGGAGAATGCCCTTGTTCTCGCTATCAAGAGGAAAAAAGAGACAAACATGATCCAGATCGTGGATGACGCGAGGAGACTCATGAAAGAGATCCCTGCCCAATATCCCGGTCTCAAAACCACGCTTTATTTCGACCAGTCTCGAGAGATCAAGAAACGGATCAAAGAGCTCCAGACCAACGGTTTATTAGGCATTGTCCTGGTGTTTTTCGTCCTGTGGGTCTCCATGGGTCTACGAAACGCCATCTTTGCCTCCGTCGGCATCCCGGTTGCCTTTCTCCTGACATTCATCCTGATGAAGATCTTTGGCCTTTCTATCAATGGGCTGACCCTCTTTGGCCTGATCCTTGTCCTTGGCATCGTTGTTGATGATGCCATTGTGGTCCTTGAAAATATCTTCCGTCACTTAGAGAAAGGAAAAGACCTTATGAGGGCCACCCTTGAGGGGAGCCGCCAGGTCCTGGCCCCGGTCCTGGCTTCGGTCTCGACGACCATGGCCGCCTTCCTCCCTATTCTCATCCTGGTTGGCGGCGTTATCGGGCGGTACATGGCCGATCTGCCCAAAGTGGTCCTCTTTGCACTTTCGGCGTCGCTTTTTGAGGTGTATTTCATGCTCCCCTCCCATGTGGTGGAGTTGACGCCGAAAAACATAATAAAGAAGGTCGGAAGAAAACGGTTTGACATTTTTACTCCTCTGAGAAAAATCTATTACCCATATTTGAAGGTCATTCTCCGGCACCGATATTTTTCCGTGCTCTTCATCGTCATATCAACGGTTTTGGCCTTTTTTCTATATTTCCAGACCGATTTTGTCATGTTCCCGAAAAGCGATGTCTTCCCCAGATTCAATATACACTTTGACCTCCCTGCAAATTCCACATTAGACAGGTCCCGGGCAACACTCATGAAACTCTCTGACCTGATCAAGGAGCGTATCGGCGATGAACTGGAGGCCCCCATTGCCGTGGCAGGGATGAAAGAGGTAAATTATGAGCCGATTTTCGGAAAGCATTTTGGGATGCTGATGGTCATCTTAAAGACAAAAAAGGAGAGAAAGCACTCTGTTGTGGAACTGATGGAGACGGTCAGGGAAGATACCGGAAAACTTCTAACCTCTCTTGGCGCCACCTCCTTTGTCTTAGAGAGGCTGATCGAAGGGCCGCCAGTGGGCACCGATGTCGATCTGAAGATACAATCTCCCAACTGGGAGAGCTCTGCCAAGATATCCCGCCTGTTAAGGGAAGAGATGGCCAAGCACAGGGGGATTGTGGATATCCGGGACGATATCTCAAGAGAGAAACAGTTCATGGAAATCACCATAGATGAGGCCAAAGGGAAAAAATTTGGGATTGACCAAGACCAGCTCGTTATGGCGGTCCAGGCAGCCTTTCATGGACTCGCGGTAGCCACCTATAACCAGGGCGATGAAAATCAGGATATCAAGTTGAAATATCTCCCCGAATACAGACGCGACTTTGATGACCTGGTAAACATGAAGGTGATGGTTCCGGGACACGGAGAGATTCCCTTGAAGGAATTGGCTGAAATCCGCCTGACCCCCGGCTTTCACAATGTCTATCATTATAACGGGAAACAGACCGTGCGCCTCACCGCTAACATCAAAGAGGTACAGGATACCGAGGAGGGCGACAGCGGCTTTCTCGCCAACGTGAGCGGCAAAAAAATGACTGCGGTGAAGGCCAACAAAATTGCCAGGGACTACTTCGAGACGATTCGATATAACTTCCCGGGTGCCAAAATGATTGCAGGCGGGCTTCAGGATGAGACTAACACATCACTAAAGGAATTAGGGTACGCCGGCATGTTAGCCCTGTTTCTCATCTTTTTCATCCTTTCTCTCCAGTTTAACTCCTTTACCCTCCCTTTTATTATTATGATCACCATCCCCTTTGCGAGTCTGGGCGTGATGATAGGGCTCCTGGTCAGCAACAATCCTTTAACCTTCGTCACCTTGATCGGTCTCCTGACACTCACGGGAATCGTTGTTAACGATTCTCTCGTCCTGATCGATTTCATCAACCGCTACAGAAAAGAACACCCGAAACAGCTCTATTTGGCCATCATACGGGGATGCCATGTGCGCATGCGGCCCATAATTCTCACATCCATCACGACCATATGCGGCTTGGCGCCCATGGCCTTTGGCGTGGGGGGTAAATCCGTTTTCTGGGCCCCACTGGCCACGGCCATCATGTGGGGACTGGGCTTTGCAACGATCCTCATCCTCTCCATGGTGCCGGCCTTCTACGCCATCCTGGAGGATATCGGTTATCTTATCCGGCACCGGAGACGGAGAAAGGCTGATACACTGAGAGAGATCGACGAGGCATTTGCTTGCGAGGAATTACTACCTTTTATGAAACAGCGGGAAAAATTGGGATAACGAATTAAGGAATTTTGGGATTGAGGAATTGGAAGATAGTGAGACTTTTGAAAAATGCTCAATTTCGCAGTCTGCGTTTTGCAGAAATCTCATAGTGAAAGGTAAAATTAATGAGCAAAAAAATTAAAGACGATCAGTGGGTCTGGGTAGTGGTTCAGGACCCAGAAGGGAACGAGCAGTTCTTAGGGCAGCGCGACGATACGAAAGAGATATCGTTCATCCCCATGTTTCTTGAAAAAGATGCCGGGCTACAGTGCATGAATCATTTGGCTTTGGAAAGGGGACACAAATACGAGGTCCAGGCCATACTATACGAAGATCTGGTCCCAAAAGCGGCTGAAGGGGGTTTCAGGCTGTTCGTCCTGAACGAGTCTGGAGAGGTCCTTGAGCAAATCGACCCATGAGGACAAAAAAAATTATTATAAAAGATGAAAAGTATGAAGATGGATATTCTGAACTGCTTGCAACAATTTCTGAAAAAGGTGATCTTGTTATCGATGGATGCGATGCCGGAGAATTAGCCAAAGAGATGTTTGGTGATTGGGATTATGAATATTGGCTGACAATACCGAAAAAGTTCAAAGACACAATTATGCTTAGCTTGATAAAAGACCGATTTTCTTCAGTACATGGAATAAGAGAATGGCTGGATCAACTTGGCATACCATCAGAGTTCTCATCTTATTAACATTATATTACTCACACAACAATCTGCTACGACAGGAGCGGATCATGATGAAAGCGATTCTGAAAAACATGGCCCACATGACGTACGGGATTTATGTCCTCACCACCCGGTTTGAAAGCACCATCAATGGCATGATTGCCTCCTGGGTGAGCCAGGTGTCCTACGACCCCCCGCTGTTCATGGTGGCGATCCACTCCAACCGCTACTCTCACGAGTTGCTGGCACAAAGCGGATATTTCGCCCTGCACATCCTCGCCAGGGAGCAAAACGATCTTTTAGCCCGTTTCAAAGGTCCGGTCGCCAGAGAGAAGTTCGAGTCAATCGCTTGGGAAGACGGCATAAGCGGATGCCCAATCCTGGCAGACTGCATCGGCTGTATGGAGTGCCGTATCACCCAAAGCCTGGCGCCGGGCAACCATACGCTGTTCATCGGTAAGGTAATTAATGCCGTTTTCAATGGGGAAAAACCCCCGCTTTGCACGTTGGATTACGAAGGTTGCTACCTCGGTAAGGTATGATGACCTGAATTGCCCCTCCCGTAACTATTCTCCATGACGTTGGTTCGAACGATTTCGTCATATGCTTCTGCTGCTTTACACAAATATTGCATAAACCTTGACGGTGTCGTAAAAAATCTCCAAGGTCGTCACTCCCGCGAATGGGATAGACCAACGAACATGGCTTTGCTCTGAGGCGTAAAGAGATTTAAGTGTAATTTACAAACAAGATCCCCCAACCGAGGAATTTCTCTTGATACAAAAAGGTCCATACAGGAAACATATATACTGGCTGACTGAGGATGAAGAGGCCCGTTTGAGGGATGAACTCGGTTCACGGGAGATCAAATTAAAGACTGCCAAGGGAATTGTATGTACTCCTTTGGACGTAATAAACAAGATTGCGAGCGTGGCCCCTGATGTGTGGAACGATACCTGCAGCAGGCAGGGAAGCTGGTACAGGACCTCGGAAAAGAACGGCCTCTATCTCATCATCAGCTCATTTGAATTGGAAGGTTACGAGGATCGTAAGTCTGCCGTCCTGACGGAATCAGAATTTATTCCACCTAAACTGGCTTCTTTAGAGAATAAGAAAGCACTTTCAGAGGACCCCCGGCTCATGGAGAAGATACCTGAACAATGGAAGCATGTTGAAGAAATAGAAAAAAGGATTTACCTGAGGTGGGCCAAAAGACTCGGTTCAGATATCCAGGAATACGACTTTCTCTACCTGTCTCACACGGCCAACCATGCGAACTTTATCAACCCTCACTTTTTTGTTGAGGATGAGGGCGGGGTTATTCCATATTCCATTGACAGAAGCGCTCACCTATGTTCCTGTTGCGTGGAGCTGTTTCAGGTCTTAGGGGGCGAATTTCACAGGAAACTGGTCGCTCCCTGTCCCGGGGCCACGATCTTTGCCCGCCTGAAACCGGACCGTTACCTGCTCGTGGAAAGGGCTTAGGCACCTTCCCCGGCATTCTGGAGCCCGGAGATACGAGAATGAAAATCCCTTTCAAGGAGTATTGTCAAGAGGTCGTTTCCCACCCGGAAGAGTTTCTGAACGCCGTTGTTTATATCTTAGCCATATTTACCGTCGGGGCCATCTCCTGGTGGATCTTCAATGTGGTCATGAACAGGCTTGAGAAGAAGTATCATGCCCGCCCGTTCTTCACGAAAAGCCGCCGTTTGTTTTTTCTCCTGAAACGTGCAGGCCATTACTGTATCCTTGTCGCAGTGGGTACGGGCCTCATCAACCTGTTCGATTTGCCGATCGTGCATAGAGTATTCGGCGCATTCATGATTATGCTCTTAGCGTCCATTGCTTGCAGTATCGTCAACAGCCTCCTGCCATATTTGGAACAGAATCTTTCCAGAAAAACAGCCACCAAAGTAGATGACGTGATTATCAATTTGTCTAAGAAATTCGCAGGCATAATCATCTACACGGCAGGCGGGATAATGGCGCTCGACAAACTCGGCCTGAATGTCATGCCTTTTGTTGCGGGTGCAGGTGTGGCGGGTATTGCCATCGGATTTGCAGCCAAAGATACACTTTCCAACCTTATTTCCGGTGTCCTACTGATAATAGATAGGCCTCTTAAGGTAGGTGATCGCATCGAGATCTGGTCTGCTCCAAAGGACTCTGCCACCTGGGGGGATGTAATCGATATCGGTCTCAGGGCCACCAAGATCAGGACCACGGACAACATCGTGATCATCATCCCAAACAACGAGCTTATGAACCGGGATATTGTCAATTACACCTCTATTTCTGATGAAATCAGGGTCAGGATCCCGATAGGGATTGCCTATGAATCAAACCTCAAGAAGGCCAAAGAAATTATAATCGGAATCAGTCTCCAATTGGACTGGGTCATGAGAGACCCGGCGCCCAAGGTGGTGGTGAGGAATTTTGGGGCATCGTCCGTTGACCTGCAGGCGAGGGTATGGATTAGCGACCCCCGTCGGCGAATGGATACCATCTCTTATATTACAGACAACGTAAAGGAGGGTTTTGACCGGGAGGGGATTGAGATCCCCTATCCGAAACGGGAGATCTTTATCAGGAACGAGACCCCTTCTCCTTGAGGTCATCTCATATCATTAATGTTGTCCTGTGGTCCCCACTGGTGCAGAGGGCAATCTTCGCAGAGCGGATTCTTACGGCAGTAGTTCTTCCCGGTCTGTACGATCAATGCGTGAAACTCGTTGAAAAGGGCTGGATCTTCAGGGAGGTGATCCATAAATATCTCCTGCATATCATAGTAAGTTGTCTCTTCTCCGGCCATGGCGTGCCGGTTCAATATCCGGTAAGTATAGGAGTCAATTACAAAGAGAGGCCTATGCGCAGCATAAAGAATAATGCTGTCCGCGGTTTCAGGCCCCACGCCGTTTACAGAAAGAAGGCCTTCCCTGAGACGATCAGTTTCTTCCGCTAAAAGGCCCGCGAGATCTCCATTGTATTGCTCAAAAATAAAATTGATCAGATTTTTTAACCGCTTTGCCTTAATGTTGTAATAGCCCGCCGGCCGGATTTCCTTGGCCAGATCTTCTATTGAGAGAGAGACAAGACGATCTAAAGAGACCAGGCCCTTGTTCTTGAGGTTTGAAATGGCCTTTTCCACATTCGTCCAGTTTGTATTCTGGGTAAGGATCGCCCCAATAATCACCTCTAATTCGGTCTCGGCAGGCCACCAGTTCTGGGGGCCAAAATGAGCCAAGAGGAGATCGAACATCTCCATCAGTCTCTGGCCCGATAAATTAGGGGGTGTGAATTCAGATTTCTTAATCGTAATCATAATCGTAATCATAATCTTTTTTGGAGGATTATAATTACGATTATGGTTACGATTATGAGCAAACATACCTCAGGCACTAAGTATACCTTGACAGGCGACAGAAGATACCTTAAATTTTCCGCTCGTGTCAATGAAGCAGCACACGATATTTTAAAGATTCAAATGACGAACTTCCACAATCCCGAGTTTGGGCGGGACTCACCCCAGTCAAATAGGCTTCGCCCCAGAGAAATAGGCTGTTCGCATTTCACGGGGTAAACATTTCACGGGGTAAACTTTGGGCATCCCGCCATCTGAGGCGGGGCTTACTTGAGTCACTATACCTAACTATAAGACAAATTCCCATGGCAAAAGATAATAAACTCGCCAATACTCGCAACATAGGAATTATCGCTCATATCGACGCAGGCAAGACCACTGTGACGGAACGTGTCCTCTTTTACTCCGGCCGTGTTCATAAGATGGGCGAGGTCCATAATGGCGAAGCTACCATGGACTGGATGGCGGAGGAGAGGGAAAGGGGGATCACCATCACCTCGGCAGTAACCTCTTGCGAGTGGCTGGGGCACACCATTAACATAATCGATACTCCCGGTCATGTGGATTTCACCATCGAGGTCGAGCGTTCGCTCCGCGTCTTGGATGGCGCCATAGGTGTCTTTTGCGCCGTAGGGGGCGTGGAGCCCCAATCTGAAACAGTGTGGCGCCAGGCAGACAGGTATAAGGTCCCCAAAATCGCATTCATAAACAAATTGGACCGGATCGGGGCAGATTTCTTTAAGGCAGTGCAGATGATCAGGGACCGTCTTGGGGCCCTTCCCCTTATCCTTCAAATACCCTGGGGAGTGGAGGATAATTTCAGAGGAGTTATTGATCTCATTAAGATGAAGACCATCCTGTGGGAAGATGAAATGTTAGGGGCCGCATACAGCGAGGAGCCTGTCCCGGAGGAACTGACTGAAGAAGCTGCCCGGTACAGGGACCTCCTCTTGGAAACCTTGGCTGACAAGGACGACCTTGTAATGGAGAGGTATCTGTCAGAGGAAGAGATCCCTATCAAGGAACTGAAAGCGGCCATACGTACTGCCACTATCAAGATGGAACTGGTCCCGGTTTTCTGCGGGGCCGCCCTGAGGAATAAAGGGATACAACCCATTTTAGACGGGATAGTGGAGTACCTGCCAGCCCCAGTTGATGTTCCGCCCATTACAGGAAGCAATCCCCTGACAGGAGAGGAGGAATCGCGGCCGGCAATAGCTAAGGGGCCCTTTACCGCCCTTGCCTTCAAGGTAATGATGGATCAGGGGAGGAAAATGACTTATATCCGGATCTATTCAGGCACTGTCAAGGCCGGAAGTCCGGTTTACAATCCCGGCAAGAACCTCAGCGAAAAGCCTGCCCGGCTTTTGAAGATGCATTCCAACAAAAGAGAACGTATCAGCCATGCCTCTGCAGGCGATATCGTCGCTGCAATGGGTCTCAAACTCACGACCACCGGCGATACCCTCTGCGACGAACAAAAACCGATCCTTTTGGAACCAATTCAGTTTAATGATCCGGTAATAAGTGTGGCAGTGGAGCCCAAGAGTATCCAAGAACATGACAAGCTTTTAGGCTCCCTCAGTAAATTAGCCGATGAAGATCCAACATTTAAGTTCAAAATCGACGAGGAGACTGGCCAGACCCTTATTTCCGGCATGGGGGAATTACACATTGAGATTATCATAGAGAGGCTAAAGCGGGAGTTTGCGGTGGAAGTGAATCAGGGAAAGCCGCAGGTGGTGTACAGGGAAACAGTGACCATTCCTGTGGAGCACGAAGGTCTCTTTCAGAGGGAATTGGCTGGGCAGGAACATTTTGCAGGTGTGCGGATCGAGATTTCACCTTTGCCAAGGGGTTCAGGAAACCGCTTTGTCAATAATTACAAAGATCCTGAGTTTGCAGAGGAGTTCTTGGATGCGATCAGCCATGGGATTATAGAGGCCCAAGTGGGTGGAACCCTAATGGGATATCCGGTAATTAACGTGCAAACGACCCTGCTTGATGTTAAGATAAAAGAGACGTCCTCTGACGTAATGGCCTTTAAGGCGGTCGCCAACATGGCCTTCAGGGCCGCATTTCAAAAAGGTGAGCCTGTTTTGTTGGAACCGATCATGAAAACCGAGGTCCTGGTGCCGGATGAATTTACAGGAGAAGTCATTGGTGATCTCAATGCCAGACAGGGAAAGATCGGCCAGATCGTCAGCAATGGAACGATCCAGGTCCTCACCGCAAATGTCCCGCTTTCCCGGATGTTCGGATATTCCACTGCTCTACGGTCTGCTTCCCAGGGGCGGGGCACTTTCACCATGCAGTTCAGCCATTATGACAGGGAATGAGGACGATGTCCCCATCACCTCCCAACCTGCAGACGGGCCTCTCCCTCGCCGTAGTCGATAATCACCCCATCAGGTGTGATCTCTTTCAAAAGAGGGCCACCCTCTCCAATTTTATCGCCAACCTTGTAACTGTGCATATTGATAAATACCAGGCGTTCGGCAGGGTCTTTGGAATATGAATGCACATTAATCTGCAGCTTCCCCAATTTCTCTTTGATTTCGTAGGGAAGTTTGCTGACTAAAGGGATCGCTTCAATCCTCTTCATATTGACCTGCTCTTTTGCCGCGGAGGTGGGAGGAGGCTTGGAAGGGCTAACCGCCACTGCTTCTGTCTGCTTCTCGACCGCTTTTTCTTGATCTGATGCGGCAGGTTCCTTGGAGGCCTTTTCAGGGCTTAAAGATACCGACGGAGATGGTTGGACAGGTTCCCTTTTTTTCACTGCCGCCACAGAGCCGGGTCTGGGCTCAGAGATTTTCCTTGATGTGGAAACCGGCTTAGGACCCGGCTCTTTCTGAGCCAGCAAGGATTTGCTCTTTACCGATGCCATTTTTTTTGTCACGCTCGTAATGGGTCGAACTGGTTTCGCCTTGCGGAGCAGCCCCGGGATAGGTTGAGTATCGGATGTCTCCGCTGAAGGTCTCTTTGCCTGCAAGCCCTTGCCCCCCTTGGCAAAGGAAGGGCGGGGCGTTTTTTCAATGGTCTCTGGAGCCGATAAAGGGGGGGACGCTGATTCATCCTTCGGTAGAGGAGACTTAACAGGACCTGGTCCCTCTGGCCATAGCATCAGCCCAACAACGATGGCAACCACTAAAAAGGATCCGCATAGCCAGAGCCAGGGCCGGATGTTAGTATGCCGGGGCAGGTTACTCTCCTCATATACCGAGCTTAAGTCAGGAGCCCGTTCGAGCCGCCGTTCCCGGTCTGCCCGTTTCAGCGCTTCAAGGATGAATGACATGTCCCTCTCCCTTTTGGGACTGGTTGTATAACAGCGGGATGGAATGATCTGCTGTTCCCGTATTCAACTGGAGCAATGTCTGCTCCCCGACAATGCCATCCGCCTTTACGAAATGAGCGCGCTGAAAGTCCATTACCCGACTTTTCAACGTATCGTCAAACAGCGGGCTGGGTGATGGTGCATCCGGTCCGCCCTGCGTACCTTCGAGACGGTCCAACTGCGCCCTCAACCAGAGCACATCAGGACCGGTATCCCCCTCCTTAATTAGAGATGAGTTAAGCAGCGCCGGCCTCCATAGAAGGGTAAAATCACCGAACCAGAAGGGTTCTATCCCGGCCCGGTCCAAGGTTACCTGTTGAGCGCCGAAATCCAACGTTATATCCCTCTCTTCCATTAACACAAGTGCGGCATAATGCCTGCGCTGATTCGCATCGAATAATTTCAAAATTGCAGGACGGTTCAGATGACGCAGGGTTGTCCAGTTGCCCCTGCCGCGAAAACAGCGCAGGCCAACCTTGGTAGCTCGCTCACAGGCCGTCATCCCGGGTAAAACAGGGTATGCCGTCTGCCATTGTTTGAACAGGATTTCAAAGGCTGAATCTTTATCTGTTTTTACCTCCCCGGCCTCTAATAAATCGCCAAATAGAGTAGAATCGTCACCCACATCCTTACTTTCCGCCGCGCCTGAGCTATCAGAGGTCACACTTGTTTCCAAGCTTTCCGGGGGTGTGGCTTGCACCTCCCCTCCTGCTGGACCAACGGCTGGGGCAGACTTGGGCAATTCTTCCTCTGTCACGATCACCTGTTTAGGGATAATCGGCCAGTCTAAGAATTGCCAGCCCGCCCCCAAAAGGAGAAGCACCAGGAAGGCAACCGCCCATCCAAACAGCCTGCGGGGCCTTAATAAAAGTCCCGGACCGATTACCTCCGATGCGGCCTTGCGTACTAATCGCTTGTTAACGCGGTCGCGCTGTTTGGCATAGGCGCCAAGGAGGGCCCGATCGCAAATGGTGTTGATAACCCGGGGAACGCCTCCAGACAGCCTGTGCACCAAATGGAGTGTCCCCTTAGTGAACAACTGCCTTTTGCATCCGGCAACCTCTAAACGATGCTGGATATAGGCAGCCGTTTCATTCAGCAGTAACGGGGTCAAGTGATAGCGGGCCGTGATCCGCTGGCCTAACTGGCGCAGCTCAGGTCGTGCCATCATGGTCTGCAGCTCTGGTTGACCTATGAGGAGGATCTGCAAGAGCTTTTGGGTAGTCGTTTCAAGATTGGTCAACAAACGGACCTGCTCTAATACATCGGTGCTCAGGTTCTGGGCCTCGTCGATAATCAGCACTGTTCGACGGCCTTTGGCATGAATTTCCATAAGATGTAGGTTAAGCAAATCGATTAATACCTTGAGGCTTTCTGTGGCGGGTGGATATGAAATATTTAACTCATCGCAGAGGGAGGCAACTAATTCCAGGGCCGTCTGTTTTGGGTTCAGGACAAGGGCTGCTTCCACCCCATCGGGGACCTGCTCTAACAGAACACGGCACAGGGTGGTCTTGCCGGTCCCCACCTCGCCGGTCAAGAGGACAAAGCCACCCCTCTCACCTATCCCGAACAGGAGATGAGCCAAGGCCTCACGATGACGTTGGCTCATGAAGAGAAAACGGGGATCAGGCGTGAGAGAAAAGGGATTTTCAGTAAGACCAAAATATGCGCTGTACATGAGTCCTTTAGGGTTTGCCGAAAACCGGCTTCCTCTTTTTCAAAAAGGCCGCTATCCCTTCCCTTCCGTCGGGTTGATCCGCGGCACGGGATAAGAGATTTCGCTCATTTTCCAATTGGGTTTCAAGGGGGGTGTTGAAGGAATCGGTTATCAGCTTCTTGGAAGCAGCAAAGGAGCTGAGAGATCCTTTTTCAACCTGCCGGATCAGTTCAATCGCCCTATTCATACCATCTCCGTCACCCACAACCTCTGTCACTATTCCCCAGGACAGGGCCTTTTCAGCGTTTATCGGTTCATCAAATGCGGCAATTTCCAGGGCCTTAGCCATGCCTACCAATCTCGGCAGGGTATAGGTCCCCCCACCGTCAATACTCAGGCCATTTGATGTGTATGCCTGTCTGAGAACAGCCGATGCCTCCATAACCCTGAAATCGCAGGCGAGGGCCATGGAGAAGCCTCCTCCGGCAGCAAGGCCATTTATGGCTGCGACAACCGGTTTGGGCATACGCCGGATCTCTAAGATGGCCTGATGATATCGGGCCGCTAATCCATGGAAGGCTGCGCCATAATTATCTCCACATCCGTTTACCCATCTTAAATCGCCCCCTGCACAGAAGGCTTTCCCCTCTCCTGAAATCACTACTCCCGTTACACCTGTATCAAGTGCCAATTCTATCAAGGTATCGGCCACCAGGCGTACCATATCGAGATCAAATGAATTGAAGGCCTTTGGGCGATTTAGTATAACAAGGGCAATTCCGTCCGTTTTTCTCAGGTTTACCGGTTGTTCCATGCCTATTCCCCTCTTTGAAATATTCTTAATTTAGTTATACGCAGAAATTATCATTGACTCTCAGACCTTATTTATATATGGAAAAGGGCGTTCGCGCAAGCCATTAACGCAGGATTGAGGAATTCCTGAATCCCTCAATTCCTAATTCATATCCGAAACATAGAGTTATTTCAATGGAAACCGTTCTACCCAGCCTTATCGATAAATACAACCGGCATCTCAACTACCTGCGTATATCGATCACAGACCGCTGCAATCTCCGCTGCCTATATTGCATGCCGCACGATGGCCTTGCCAAGCTGAGACATGAGGATATTCTTACCTATGAAGAGATTCTCCGCCTTGCCACCATTGCCGTAAGCTTAGGTGTGAATAAAATTCGCCTGACAGGGGGGGAACCCCTCATACGGAAAGGCCTATTCCGGCTCCTTCCCTCCTTGGCTGCGCTCCCCGGCCTCAAAGATATCTCCATGACGACTAATGGGATTTATCTGAAAGAAAACTTAAAAAAGATCAAATCAGCAGGCATGAAGAGGATCAATATCAGCTTGGATACCTTGCGCCGCGAGAGATACAGGAAAATAACAGGCTATGATGGCTTTGAAAAGGTCTGGGATGGGATACGGTCGGCAGAGAAACTCGGTTTCAATCCCGTAAAGATAAACATGGTGGTGATGCAAGGCATCAATGATGATGAAATCGTTGATTTTGCCAGGTTGTCACTGGATCATCCATACCATATCAGGTTTATTGAATACATGCCGAGCGGATTTGCCGATCAAGGAATACAATTGCACCATGTGCCAAACTCCGATATCAAAGATCGGATCATGAGGATAGGAAAACTGGACCAGGTTCCGCACAAGGAGATTGATGGACCCACTGTCCGTTTCAGGTTTGAAGGGGCGTCCGGAGAGATCGGATTCATCAGTCCTCTGACCCATCATTTCTGCCAGGAGTGTAATCGTCTCAGGCTAACGGCAAGCGGACACCTGAGGCCCTGCCTTCTTTCCGATCAAGAGATAGACCTGAAGACGCCGATGCGGGCGGGCGCTTCTGACAATGACTTAGCGCTAATCTTTTTGAAAACTGCTGAAAATAAACCCCGGGCCCACGGGTTGGTCTCAGAGCATTACGGTTCACTTTCGGGGCAGATGTCAGCAATCGGGGGGTAAGAGAAAAGTAGGCAGTAGGCAGAAACCGATAAGCTGAATTTTCATATTGAGACCTTTGAATATTCGTGCTTATTCGTGCCTGCCCCGTGCAATCTCGTAGAGCTATTTCACTGGGGTCATTCGTGGCGAAATCCTTAATCCAAAAAATACGTTAAAGCCCCAGCAATCGTGCTGCATTCAACCCCATGATCTGCTCCATGTGCGACGGAGATATCTTTGCAGAACTCATCTCGTTGAAATAGCGCTGCGGCCTCAGGAGGGGATAATCACTTCCGAAGAGGATCTTATCAAAGCCGACTATTTCCCCGCTTAACCTGTAAATATCGGGAATGTAAAGGAAAGGCGAGGCAGCAGTATCAAACCATACGTTTTTAAAGGCCTCCCTTACCTCCCTTTTCATCAGACCGTAAAACAGAAGCCCGCCACCCCAGTGCGCTAAGACAATCCGGTTTTGGGGATAAGCCTTGATAAAATCGTAGATCTGCAAAAGGGTGTTGTCCGTCTTTCCGGGATACTTGTGACCCACAGGCTCATTGGTATGGAGGAGGAAGGGGAGATCCCTTTGGGAACAGACGGCCATTACATCTTCTAATGCCTTAACCACTTCGGAAGTCAGCCCGGAGTTATAAACGGCTAACTCCCCCACACCTGAAAGCCCCTGGCTCAAGCACCGCTCCGCCTCTCCAGACCCCCCTGAAGAGAGCGGAGAAAAGCAGCAAAAACCCGTCAGTCGCTTCGGGTACTGCTGGATCGATTCGATGATATAATCATTGTGCCTCTTATAATGTTCGGCATGTTCCCAGGGAAACCCAAAAACAACCGAGCGTTGAACCTCGTCTTCATCCATGGTCCTGATCAGTTCCTTCACCCCCACAAGTTTTGCCTGGGGGGAGGAGTAGAGGGATTCAAATGCAGGCTCATCCGATGTGAATTTAAGCCTCTGATCCCTAAAAAAGGGCGGGAATATGTGGGTATGGAAATCTATAATCATTTCATCACAGCGGCTAAAGATTTGTTAAGTGGATCGGGCGCATAACCCACAATCTTGTCCCTGATCTTTCCGTTGCGGTCTACTACGAACATAGTGGGCACGGCCAGCCTTTCGCCTGCAAAATAGTCTTGCATCACCTTTTGATTGAAGCGCAAGACCGGATAGTTAATCTTGGACATTTTTTTAAAGTACCGTAGGTCCTTATCTGTAATCTGCTGTAGATCATCTATGGAAATTCCGAGGATAATTAGGCCCTCATCCCTGTATTTTTCTTGAAGCTTGATCAATAGAGGGATAGTCATCCTGCATGGCGGGCACCATGTAGCCCAGAAATCCAGGAGCACCACTTTGCCGCGGTATTGCTCTAAAGTCACAGTTTGACCCGAAAGGGTTGTGAGGGAGAAATCCGGAGCAGTGGCGTCTGCTTCAACCTCTTTCTGGCATCCTACGATCACCATTAATAAACAGAAAAAAATTAATACCCAGCTTTTTGATTTGTCTTTAAAATACATACATGTTCCTCCGGGATTTTGGATGGGTAGACTTTTTGCCCAATAATTATTCGTAATCGTTTACAGGTTCACAACTCAGAGATTCGAGAGTTCCGAACCCCCAACTCTCTGAACCTTTTTAATTATTATATAGAGCCAAAAATGTCAAAGGGTTACACAAAATCGATGCGAAAAAGACAGTTTTCGTTCAGGCACTATTTAACGATCTCTACTTGAAGTTGTCAGGTTGAATGGATAAAATGACCTACTGTCAAAAAGGAGTAGGCTGAACAAGAGAAAGAGGTTTAGATTAATTAACAGATGGTGATTTCATCGCACCTGAGGCATGTTTTCACAATGGCCGGCTTTAGCAGGATATGCTGCCCTATGTAGGCACCTAATTTTTCAAACTTGGTTACTGAGGATGATCCTATGAAGTTTCCCCATTTCTTTACCGGCAAACCATTTAATGAAATCGAAAAAAACGCAGATGCTCTTTTTCGAATGGGCGAATACGGTTCAGCCAAACTTGAATATGAAAAGGGCTTGCTCAAAGTGACAAAGAAAACTTCGGAAGCGCCTGAGGCCAAAGATCGCCTAAAAGAAAAGATCGCTGCGTGTAAGAATGCGCTTTCCCTCGAACACAAGAAGGCCGCAGAAAATCTGACCGAAACCGGTCACTACGAAGAGGCCGAAGAGATCCTGCAGCTTGCTCTGGAACTGGTGCAAGATAAACAGCTCGCCGTTGAGATTGAGGAACGGCTAAGGGCAATAGAAGATTATTTCATTCGGTCTGAAACGCCAGGGATTTCAGAACCTGACATGGCTTCGGAAAACGTAGGGAAATTCGTATATCAGGAGTCTGGAGAGGAATATTTCACCGCACTTATCAGCACATTGCCCAAGACAGAGCAGGAGGCCTATCTCCAATATGGAGATCCTTTCAGGGAGGGATATGTCAAGCTAAATCAGGGTGAGTTTGAAGATGCAGCCACTCTATTGTCCCAGGCCCTGGAAGCCAATTCGTCATCTAAAAGCTTTATTCGGCTCGAACTCGCGACCGCCCACTTGAATCTTGGTAATGATTCCGAAGGTTCTTTCCTGTTAGAAAGGTTTTTGAAGGACTATCCCGAATCACTCAGGGCCTATCAGCCCTTGTGCGAAATCTACTGGCAAAACGAACAGTTTGATGTGGCGCAACAATTGCTTCTGAATTGCCCCGAACCTCTGCGCGACTCCCCGGTAATTCATTTGCTTGTAGGTGAGACACTGTTCCATGCCGGCCAGTACCATGACGCTGAATCCCATTACCTGGACTACCTTAATTCCCGTGGTTGGGACGAGGCGATTGCCTTAGCCCTTGCAAGGACATTCGAGGCGCTCGGGTCAAAGGAGAAGGCACAAAAACAATACTCTGAAATCATGAACAGATGCCAGGGCTGCGGAAGCCCCGTTGATCCTCTTATCAAACAAAGATATGCGGATATAAGCTTAGAGACAGGAGATCATTCAACAAACATTCTGGAACTGTACCTCGGCCTGGTGCAGGAAGTCCCGGAAAATCGAACGGATTATTATCAAAAGATCAGCATGATTTATGAGCTGAATGGAAATGAAAACGAAGCACGTCGATTTAGGTCCTTTGCCGAACAATCTCAGCACGATAGCTGAGCAGAGAAGACAATTTAGCCTTCATAAGTTGGATAATGGGATCGTGTTTAGTGTTTGGCCCCACAAGGTGGGATAATAAACTGGTCTTTCAGCAGGTATTTCGAGCTAAAAACCAAACACCAAAAACAGCTCACCCCAGTTCAATAGACTCCGCATTTAACGGGGTAACCTTTAGGCATTTCAATCCCACTTTTGGGCGGGATTAACTTCAGTTGGCCTTCTCCATACCCAGATCAAAGGCCTTTAAATTTGATTCCAAAAAGGCCTTTTTTGTGGAAGCTGCTATCACCTTTTTCATCTCTTCGGCGCCGATCGGAACGGTCCCTGACCCGATCAGTGCACCCAACATCACCATATTAAGGGCTAAAGGGTTTCCCACCTCTTCTGCGACCGCATTTCCATCAAAGGCAATAAGCTTCTTGACCTTGGCTCGAATTAGACTAAGGCTTTCATCCGGAGGAGGATAAGTCCCCTGGCCAATGGCAACGGTAAAGGGTGGAAGGGGATGTGTATTAGTAATAACAACAGTATCTTTATTACATTTTCCAAGGGCTCGCAGGGTCTCTAAAGGTTCAAATCCTATGAGCACGTCGGCCTCTGCGCTTGAGACAATGGGACTGGTAACTTCACCCAACAAAACCGCCGATTCCACAATCCCACCCCTTTGAGCCATGCCATGTATTTCACTTACCACAGTGGGCATATTCATGGAGAGAGCAGCCTCTCCCAACAAACGTGAGGCCAAAAGGTTGCCCTGGCCTCCCACGCCGATGAATACTAATCGTTTTGTTTCCATAGAAGCTCCCCCTTTACTCTTTCAATGGTAGAATTGCATTTTCAGGACAAACCTGAGCGCAGACAGAACAGCCGATACAGAGATTCTTGTCTATTTCGACCTGATCGCCCTCGAGGTACATGGCCGGACAGGCCAACAGGTTGATACAGTCACGATGGTTTTTGCACTTGTTATGATTTACGTAGAACGGTTTTGACTTCTTGAACTGTCCTGTGGCCTTTGCAAAGAGCGGGCACAATTCCTGCGAAATGATGACTGATATACCGTCATATTCCATGGTGGCCTTAACCGCTTCGATGGTCTTTTTGAGCTTAAACGGTTTGACGACATGAACATCTTCTACACCAAGACCCCTCACTACATTTTCGATCGGTATACGCGTTAGTTCAATACCCATGGGGGCAGTGTCAACCCCGGGATGGATCTGGTGCCCTGTCATTGCAGTGGTTCCATTATCCAAGATTACCAGGGTAAACTTATGATTGTTATGGACCGCATTAATAAGCCCTGTAATACCCGAGTGAAAGAAGGTGGAATCACCGATAAATGACACCACCTTTTGATCTGTGGCCCTGGAAAAGCCGCAGCCGGAACTGACGGAAGAGCCCATGCAGATAACAAAATCAGCCATGGAAATGGGGGGCAGAAGACCTAAGGTATAACAGCCGATATCAGTCGGATAAACAGTATCCGTGCCGTAGACCTGCTTGACCGCATAGTAGGTTGCACGGTGGGGGCATCCTGCGCAGAGATTGGGCGGCCTGCCGGGGAGTGCAGGGACATCTGAAGTGTCTAACATTTCATGAGGCTCATAATCAACGCCGAAGTACTGGGCGATCGCCTTGCGGACCATCCCCGGATCATACTCATAGAGTCTGGAAAAGGCCCCCTCGCCTTTTCCTTTGATCAGTACGGAAATACCGTTTTCCTGGGCCATGGCCTTCAGTTCATTCTCGTTAATTGGCTCCAATTCCTCAACTACTAAGACCTTATCGACTCTCTTCAGGAAACTTACGCAGAGTTCTTTGGGCATGGGCCATGAAAACCCTAATTTGAGGATGCTCACCTTATCCATTATCCCCAATTCAGAGACAGCGTCTTTCACATAATTGAAACTTGCCCCGTTTGCCACTATGCCCCATTTGCCGTCGCCAATAATCTCATTAAATGACCCGTTCTCAGATTTCTCGCTTGCCCGATCATATCTTTCCAGCAGCAGCTTATGAAGATTCCGGGAAACCGCCGGTACAGTTACAAAATGGAAGGGGTTTTTTTCAAAATGGGCCGATGTCTTGACCGGTTTTAACTCTCCAAGACGGACGGCCCCTCTGATATGGGCCAATCTTGTGGTGGTCCTTATGATCACCGGGAGCCCTAATTCCTCTGACAGGTCAAAGGCCGCCACGGTCATATCTTTCATCTCCTGCGTGTTGGTGGGCTCTAACATCGGGAGGCCTGACAGCCGTGCGTAGTAGCGGTTGTCCTGTTCGTTCTGGCTTGAAAATAGCGAGGGATCATCTGCATTTATGATAACCATGCCCCCCTTGATACCCACATAGGCCAAGGTCATCAACGGATCGGCGGCCACGTTCATACCGACATGTTTCATGGTTACCATGGTCCTCAGGCCTGAAACAGCCGCGCCTGCCCCAACCTCCAATGCCACCTTCTCATTTGTTGAATATTCAAAGTAGAGATCAGTTTCCTGGCTAATTTTAAAGAAGTTTTCCGGAATCTCGGAGGAAGGCGTTCCCGGATAGCATGTGGTAAAGGATACCCCTGCTTCCAAGGCCCCCCTGGCAATCGCCTCGTTGCCTAAGAGAAGGATTTCTTCTCCTGGAGTGTCTGTCAATAGTTTATGCATCTTTTTCCCTCCCGATTGGTAAAGGTTGATGGAGTTATATCTTAAAACTTTCAGCCATACCTGCGTATTTCTTTCTGAGTTTCGGCTTTTCTATCTTTCCCGTGGGATTCCTGGGGACATCGTCAAAGATGATCTTGCGGGGCCTTTTATATCGAGGCAAGCCCTCACAGTAATCGAGGACCTCTTCTTCACCCATCGAGGATGCCGGTTTGATCTTTATAACAGCAGTTACGATCTCGCCTAAACGTTCGTCAGGGATTCCTATGACGGCCACATCCTGCACCTTCTGATTCTCCATGATAAAATCTTCTATTTCCACAGGAAAGATGTTTTCGCCGCCAGTAATTATGACATCCTTTTTCCGGTCCACAAGCCAGATGAATCCGTCTTCATCCACCCGGGCCATATCACCGGTCAGAAGCCAGCCGTCAGTGAGCGTACTTTCGGTTGCCTCAGGGTTATTATAATATTCCTTCATAACGCCAGGACCTTTGACCACAAGTTCTCCAGGTTCGCCCTTAGGCACCTCCTTGGAATCGAGACCCACGATCTTGAACTCCCAGTCAAATCCAGGAAGCCCAATGGCCCCCACCTTATGGAGGTTCTCTATCCCCAAGTGAACACATCCGGGGCCGGTGGTTTCGCTTAATCCGTAAGTTGTGTCGTAATCGTGATGTGGGAAAATCTTTTTCCAATTCCTGATCAGACTTGGCGGCACAGGCTGGGCTCCGATATGCATCAACCGCCATTGGTCCAGATTGTAGTCATCTAAATTGATCTCACCATTCTCAACGGCAATCAGGATATCTTGTGCCCATGGCACCAGCAGCCAGACTATGGTAACCTGCTCTTCGGATACGGCCTCTAAGATCCACGCCGGCTTGATCCCCTTCAAAATCACTCCCCTTGCCCCCACAATGAAATTGCCAAACCAGTGCATCTTGGCACCTGTATGATACAGGGGGGGAATGCATAAAAAATTATCATTGTGGGTTTGATAGTGATGCCGGTTTTCAAGGACACAGGCAAATTCGAGGTTTTTGTGGGTCAGGAGGATCGGCTTTGGAGCGCCAGTAGTGCCGGATGTAAAATAGAGAGCAGCTTCATCTAAGAGACCAATCGGGATATTGGGATCATCAGCCGAGCCTGTTTCGAGAAAGGCATTGAATGCCTCGGCATAGTCCGGCCTCAGATCGTCAGGCCCCACAAACACAAAGTCCTTTATGGTCCCAAGATCTTCCTTGATCGTGTCAATACGCTCCACAAACTCCTCTCCGAATACCATTGCCTTGGCCTCGGCAATATCTGCACAATACCGGATGTCATCAGATGTGAAGCGGAAATTAAGGGGAACGGCCCACGCGCCTGTCCTCAGTATTCCGAAATAAACGGGGAGCCATTCGAGGCAGTTCATCATTAAATGGATGACCTTATCTCCCTTTCTGATGCCCCTTTTGATCAAGGCAGTGGCGACCCGGTTGGCTATTTCATCGAATTCCCTCCAGGTGATTTCTACCCGTCTCTCCTTTGCAGGGTCCCTTTCAATAAGGGCAATCTCATCCCTGTACATCCTGGCGTTCCTGGCCAAAATCTCAGTTATAATCATGATTTCCCCTCCCCAAAAGCTATATTTTAGCTATGTATGACTATAAAAAAGGAGCTTATGGGTGTCAAGAAAAAATACCGGGTCCGGTCCGGACCGGGAGTGAAATTTCAAATTTGCAGGAGCCAAAGCTGGAATAGTCTGAGAGTGACAAATTTCAGAGACGGGCCTTGGCCATGGGAAGGAAGGGAGATGCCTTATATTCCTGGACAAACTTTTTCAAGATTTCATTTGACTTTTCAGGCTGGTTATCAATCCTGTAAACACGTTCCAAACTGAGCATAGCTGTCTCCCTGAACAGATTATCAGGGGCCTCTACGATTGAACTCAATATAAGAATGGCCTTTTTCAAGTCGCCCTTGCCCTCGTAGCATCCGGCCAAGGCCATAGAACTTAGGGTTTCATACTCCTTATCTCCAGAGACCTCGGCGGCGAATTTGTTGTAAAAGAGGATGGCATCATCGTACTTTTTTTCGACGAACTTTACATACCCTACCTGTGGCAAAGCCAATCGAGCCGCCTTTGACGTTCCGTATTCATTTATAACTCTCTCAAACAGCTCTTCCGCCTTTTTCAGCTTCTCAGGCGTTACATCGGGCTCAAGGTTATCAGTCAGGGTATTATAAGCCATATTGTAGACTTCTTGCCCACTTTTGTTAATGTGGCGCATATAGCCGTACATTGCTAAATAACCTACAACAATAACGGCAATAGCGATTCCAAAATATTTCAGCTCACGGAGATGAGAGCTGAAAAAATTGACCGCCCTGTTGGAAAGGGTCAAGAATTCATCCGTCTCTTTCAAAAGCTCTTTTCTGCTGAGTTTTTTCTTTGCCATGCTAAAACAACCTCCTGATAAAGATGTTCAGATATCAAATGAGATACGTTCCGTCAAGGTAAAAAGAATACTTGATACTTGATACTGGATACTGGATACTGGATGCAGGATGCAGGATGGAGGATATTTGATTTCCATTGAGTTCCTTGCGCCTTAAGCCTCACGCCTTATGCCTTTGGCCACGGATGCTGGGAGACCCGTGGCTTTTCAATAGACAATCAACAACCGAGGCCGCTACAACCCATAACCCGGAGAAAGACCCGTTGTCCTATTTAGACAGCTTCTTGAATCTGCTTAATTCACTCCCCAACACCCTACTCTATTTCTTATTAGGGTTGAGCGCTTTTGTAGAAAATGTTTTTCCCCCTATCCCGGGAGATACCATTACCGCCTTTGGGGCCTTCTTAGTCGCCACCCGGAGGCTATCATTTCTTGGGGTGTATCTCTCTACTACCTTGGGGAGCCTGTTCGGTTTTATGTTTCTTTTCTGGGTCGGAAGCCTCTTGGGCAGGCGGTTTTTTATTGAGAAGGACTACCGGTTTTTCAGGGCAAGAGACATTATCCGGGCCGAGGAATGGTTTAGAAAATATGGCTACTTCCTTATATTGTTAAACAGATTCTTTCCCGGAATCCGCTCTGTTATATCAATAGCCGGGGGGATATCACAGCTGAAGACTGTCAGGGTTACCTTGCTCGCCCTTATCAGTGCCTGCGTATGGAATCTGATCTGGATCATTCTCGGTTATTCAATCGGCACTAACTGGGATATTGTCAGGGAAAAAATGGCGCGAATAATGTTCAGCTATAATGTCGTAATACTGATATTAATAGGTCTTGTGGTCCTGATCCTTGTATTGAGAATGATGAAAAAGAAGAGGAACGGTTAAGTAAATCCCTGCCCCCAGGAATATCATAATCACTCAGTTTCCTTTCTGATCCAATCCAAGAAGGCCCGGTTTCCATCTATAATCGGGATGCTTATTATGCAAGGACACTCATAGCTATGCATTGATTTCACCTTGTCAATCAACTGGGAAACAAGTGATTCTTTGGTCTTGGCCAAAACGATCACCTCTTTTTCATCCTGGACCTCTCCCTCCCACCAGTATATGGCGTTCATGTTGTCAATAATATTGGCACAGGCAGCCAGTCTGCTCGAAACCAGCTCTTTCCCGATCGCCTTAGCCTCATCCATACTACCGGCAGTGATGTAAATAAGGTTTGTTTCCATGGTTTTCCTCCCATAATCCCAACCCCCTGACACTCAACCTAAAACAGTTCCAGAATTTTGATACAAAACATTTGATATAAGGACAAGAGTGTGTTATTTAGCCACAGTGTGGGTCTTTAATATTTTCAAGATTAACAGATTTTTCTGTTACGTTCAAAATTTTTTAGCAAAGGAGATTTAAGATGACAGCAAAACTGATCAAAGGAACCGAAATCAGAGAGGAAATCCTCAAAGAAATCGAGGAGGAAGTCAAACAGATCAAAGAAAAGCACGGCGTTGTTCCAGGTCTGGTAACCATTTTGGTGGGTGAGAATCCAGCGTCCATATCCTATGTTACGCTCAAGGTCAAAACAGCAAACAGGGTGGGATTCAAAGAGATCCAGGACAACCAGTCTGAAGATATCTCTGAAGAGGCACTTCTTGCCCTGATTGACAAGTACAATAATGACGATTCGATTAACGGCATTTTGGTGCAGTTGCCGCTTCCCAAGCAGATAGACGAGAAAAAGATCCTTAACGCGATCGATCCGGACAAAGACGTGGACGGGTTTCATCCGGTCAATGTTGGACGATTGATGATAGGAGGCGCTGAGGTCAAATTTCCGCCCTGTACTCCGGCAGGCATCCAGGAGATGATTATCAGGGCCGGTGTGGAAACCAGCGGCGCAGAAACCGTTGTGGTCGGCCGTTCCAACATCGTTGGGAAGCCCATCGCCAACATGATGCTCCAAAAGGCAGAGGGTGCCAATTCGACCGTGACTGTGGTACACACACGCACGAAGGATATGGAATCTCACTGCAAACGCGCAGATATTCTGATTGTTGCAGCAGGCGTTCCAGGGCTCGTTAAACCCGAGTGGATCAAACCGGGCGCCTGTGTTATTGATGTGGGTGTCAACCGTGTAGGGGAGAAGATCAGCGAAAAGACCGGCAAGAAAATCGCTATACTGAGAGGGGATGTGGACTTTGATGCAGCCAAGGAGATTGCAGGCTCCATAACCCCGGTACCCGGCGGCGTAGGTCCCATGACAATCACCATGCTCATGAAAAATACACTAAAATCCCTAAAGTTCAAGCTCGGAATTGCATAGTAGAAATGGACCTGTACAGTTAGTCAAGACAGGGCTTTTTTGATATCAGGTTGTTTTCACCGCAGAGACGCAAAGGCCGCAAAGTCATTTTTTTTCTTTGCCGTTGAGAGGACGGCAAAGAAAAAAGTACTTTTTGATTCATAAATCGCCCTTCAGGGCTTGGTCCTGTTTTGATTCTGGGGTCCTTCTTCCAGGATCAGAACGAAACCAACAAAACCCCCTTTGCGACCTTAGCGTCTTGAGCGAAGCGGGCGGTGAAAGAATAGCTTTTGTTGGAAATCCTTCTGGGTATCTAACCGCACACTCCGAAATAAATGGATACGCGCGTTATTGGGTAGAGAATTTCCCCGAGATTACGGAACCGGAAAATATTCCTACCAGTATCACCACACCAAGCACTGCCAGCCAGGATCCAAACAAATCCCAGACAAGGCCTCCGAGTACAAATGCGGGAATCATTGAGACTACTCCGATACCAATCTTTCTGAAAAGGTCCATGCAAGGCCTCCTGAGGTTTTTCTCATAATTTGAGCGGGGTTAATCACACCCTTAAAACACGATTCAAACGTAACTCCCCCTATTTGGATTGATATTATAAGGGAAAGCTGTTTGCTGGTCAAGAAATTAAAGAAAATATTGACTTGATTTCGCCGCGGCAAATGACTAAATTGCAGATTGTCTGAGCAAAACAACGGGGCGTGGCGCAGCCTGGTAGCGCACCTGCTTTGGGAGCAGGGTGTCGGAGGTTCAAATCCTCTCGCCCCGACCAGTAAAATCAAGTAGTTACGTTAATGCCGGATGCCTCAAATCCGGCATTTTTTTGATTCGTGACCTATTTGCTACTTCATTCAAATGCTTAACAAGAATCGATATCTGTAAGTGACTGAAGTTACACTCCTCGCTAACACCCTAATTTCCTATCTCAAATGACGTTTTTTATACATATCAATTCTAAATATGCCAAAACGCGGAAATAATAGTTGCATAATCGCGGATCTTACAATATAAAAATAGCGATACAAATAATAATCATATAGCGGAAGGAAAATCCGAAATGATAGAACTTTACCCAAGATGGCAAAAGGCGACCATTAAACAGCTGATGTTAGAAAGGCGTATCCTGCTACTGAGCGGTCCAAGGCAATGCGGCAAAACCACACTGGCACGTGAACTGGAATCCGATGAGACGGAATACCGGACCCTTGATGACGGTACACTTAGAGAAGCTGCCGGCAACGACCCGCAGGGATTCATCAAGCGCAGCACCAAGACATTGATTATTGATGAAGTGCAGCGCATCCCGTCCCTGCTTTCGGCAATTAAGAAAGCTGTAGACGAAGACACCCGTCCCGGGCAGTATCTATTGACCGGGTCCACCAACATTCAATCGCTTCCAACCGTTAGAGAATCTTTAGCCGGACGAATCGCCAAAATCCGCTTACGCCCACTCGCCCAGGGGGAAATCGAAAGAACCGCTTCCCGGTTTATTGATTCCGCATTTAAGCAAACTTTCTCGCGCAGCCATACCCACTATGACCGCGATGCCCTCCTGGAATTCGCTTTTAGAGGCGGCTTTCCAGAGCCGATGTTACTTCAGGATCGTGGTCGAAAGCGATGGCACACCGACTATGTTAATGCCATACTGGAACGAGACCTGAAAGAGATCACCAGAATTCATAGGAAAAATGCCATGCGAGAACTGGTGCACACGCTCGCAGCATGGTCGGGAAAATTTATGGACCTATCCGCCATCGGCGCCGGGCTATCCATCCGGCGCCCCACAATCGAAAGCTACATCAACGCTTTAGAGACACTTTACATGGTGGAGCGAGTATACCCTTGGACGAAAACAGACTATGCCCGTGTCGGTAAACAAAGCAGGCTCTTTATGGTCGATAGCGGTCTGATGACGTCCCTGCTCAGCTGGAAAATGGACCAAGTGCGTTTAGATTCCGATCGCTCCGGCAAACTGATTGAAACGTTTGCCTTCAATGAAATCATGGCGCAAGTTGACGCCGGAGATGATCGCTATGAACTGTTTCACTACCGTGACCGTGAAAAACGTGAAATCGATTTCTTAATAGAACGGGAAGATAATGCATTGCTCGGCATTGAGATCAAGGCCGGATCTGCTGTTGAGAAAAAGGATTTCAACCATATGCGATGGTTCCAGAAGAACCTGGCCAAAAACCGGACATTTATCGGCATCATTCTCTATACGGGGGAATTTCCCGCCTCTTTCGGCAAGAACTTGTGGGCGGTCCCGTTCGGTCTCTTGTGGTCTTAGCCTTATAAAGGTCTATCTTCTTCATTCATCAGTCCATCGATAGGGCACTCAATGTTTGAGGTAAAATATGGATTACAGAGAGTTGCTTGAAAAATACAATCTCCTATTAAGCGAGAACAGCCGTTTGATAAAAGAAAACGGCAGGTTGAAGGTGCAACTTGGGATAACGAAACGCAAGCCCTCTGAAAACCGAATTGTAGAGTCAACCACAGAAAAAAACATGCTCGACGATGAACCGACTGACAGCACTTCGTTTTCAGATCTAAACAACACATCGGATTCGATCTCAAAGATCAAACTATTCATGTCACTTTTCAAAGGTCGTGATGATGTATACGCGAAGAAATGGGAAAACAAAAAGAAGGCAACATCGGGATATTCACCCGTTTGCCTGAATCAATGGCAGGTTGGATTGTGCGGCAAGCCAAAGGCATCCTGTTCCAAATGCGCCAATCAGTTATATGCCGCGTTGGATGAGCATATCATCGAAAACCATCTGAGAGGGAGTATCGTTGCCGGTATCTATCCAATGCTTCCGGATGAAACCTGTCATTTTTTAGCAATGGATTTTGATGAGGCAGGCTGGCAAGGCGATGTCACAACAGTAAGAGAGGTTTGCGCCGAGTTTGATATTCCTGTGGCAGTGGAGCGATCACAATCCGGTAACGGCGGGCACCTATGGTTTTTCTTTGAAAACCGATTGCCCGCTGCGTTAGCCAGAAAGTTCGGCGTCGCCATTTTGACCTTTTCCATGAGCAGAAGACATGAAATACATTTCAAATCATATGACAGATTGTTTCCCAGCCAGGACACAATACCCAAGGGAGGTTTTGGCAATCTGATTGCTCTGCCATTCCAAAAATCTGCAAGGAAAAACAATAACAGCGAATTCATCAATGAAAGCCTTGAATCCTATAGTGATCAATGGGCGTTTTTATCGTCGATTCAAAGAATCTCTGAAGATCGTATTGAAAATCTCACAAAGGAGCTTTGTCATGGCCATGAACTGGGGGTCTTGAAAATTGACGAAGAGGATACACAAAAGCCATGGGAAACACACCCCGTCAGCCTGCAAAAGATCGATTTTCCAAAGCAAATCGATATCGTGAAGGCTAATATGCTGTTTATTCCAAAAAGCAATATCTCCCAACGAGCGTTGAACCGCTTGAAGAGATTGGCTTCTTTTAAAAACCCAATGTTTTACAAGCACCAAGCGATGCGGTTGTCAACATACGGACACCCACCGATCATCTCGTGCGCGGATGAAACAACGGATTATCTGTGTTTGCCGAGAGGGTGCGAAATAGACCTGTTCACTGAATTAGAGCAATATGGCGTAGATGTTCATCTTATTGATAAGACCCATTGCGGGAAAAGAATAGATGTAGAGTTCAATGGTCATTTAAGAGATGAACAACCCCTGGCCCTCGAACAGCTATTGCATCATGATACCGGAATACTCTCAGGGACAACCGCTTTTGGGAAAACCGTCGTAGCCATCAAGCTGATCGCCGAAAGAAAGGTCAATACGCTTATCTTGGTGGATAGGATCAGTTTGCTCAAACAGTGGCAAGACAGGCTGTCTGATTTTTTGATTATAAATGAAACCTTGCCGGAAATGGCTATGACAGCAGGCAGGAAAAAAGGGCGAAAGAAAAAAGCAAGCGTCATTGGCCAGCTGGGTGCAGGCAAGAAGGCCCTAAGTGGTATTGTGGACATTGCCGTTATGCAATCCCTAAGCCGGAAGGGAGAGGTAAAGAATTGCGTTAAAGACTATGGGATGGTCATTGCCGATGAGTGTCATCATGCTTCGGCTTTCAGTTATGAAAGTATTCTGAAAACCACCAATGCCAGGTATATTTATGGCCTGACAGCCACACCAACACGAAAGGATGGGCATCATCCGATACTCTTTATGCATTGCGGCCCAATACGATATCGCGATAATGCCAAAATGCAGGCAGAGAAAAGACCTTTTGATCATTATATCATTCCAAGGTTTACTTCCCTGAGAATTCCTTTGAACAGTGATGAAAAGGATGTTTCCATCCAAGAATTGTACTCTGAAGTTGTTGATAACGACACCCGGAATCAGCAAATTGTCGAAGACGTTCTACACAGCTATAAACGCGGTAGAAACTGTATTATTCTAACATTGAGAACCGCTCACGTTGAATTGCTTGCAAAGAAATTAAGAAAAGAAGTCCCGGATGTTGTGATACTGATGGGTGGCATGGGCGCAAAGACAACACGGGAGGTTTTTAAACGCATCGCGGACACACCGGCAGATAAAAATCTAATACTGGTGGCTACAGGGTCTTTTCTCGGAGAGGGCTTTGACGAACCTCGTCTTGATACGCTGTTTTTGGCCATGCCGATATCATGGAAAGGCACGCTCCAGCAATATGCCGGAAGACTTCATCGACTGTTTATAGATAAAAAAGAAGTACAGATATATGATTATGTGGATATCCATGTAAGGATGTTGGAAAGGATGTATCAGAAAAGGCTTACAGGGTATGCCTCGATGGGATACAAAGCAAAAAGCGAGGATATCATGTCAGCATCATTGGATATTATTTTTGATAAGGATAGTTTTTTGCCTGTTTTCAGCAATGATCTCGCCGGTACTAAGAAAGAAATCTTAATCGTAAGCCCCTTTGTCAGAAAAAGGCGCTCCCTGCAAATGTTACAACACTTGAGAATTGCCCTCGATAAAGGCATCCGAGCAATTGTCGTAACCAGGCCGGTAGAGGCTTTCAAAGCCAAAGATCGAATTGCTTTGCAGCAAGTATTGGAGGTGCTAAGAAACAACGATATAAGTGTTGTTTTTAAATCCAATATTCATCAAAAATTCGCAATCATGGATCAAAAAACTGTGTGGTATGGCAGCATCAATCTCTTGAGTTACGGCAGTGCTCAGGAAAGCATTATGCGCATTGAAAGCTCTAATATCGCGAATGAGTTAATTAAAAGTATAGAAAGGCCACTGACGACCGTTGGCGGTATTACGCCAGTGGGAAAATCTCTTCATCTTTCAAAAAACGGCTGAGTACTCCTCGGCTGTGTATGATAATTGGATTCATTGCTCAATTTCAGGTTCAAGAAAGGCCATCTGCTTTTTTGCGCTGGCCAGCATTTCCACAGTGGCCGACTACTCCACAAAGTCCATTGAATCACCCATTTCGCCATTTTCATAGCGTTTGTGAAATTCTGCTGTTTGCAAGTGGGGGAGGGGAGGGGACGTTGGTGCAGAAAGTTCATAGTATATGGGTCAAGTCCATATCCGGCTTTTTTCCTGTTGATATGAATCTATTTACGCACGAAGTCGTTACACCGAGATACCTTGCTAATTCTGCCCCAGAATACCCCAACTCTCTAATCCCTATCCAGGATACAATCTGCCTGACCTTAACAATCTTATGCCTGCGGCTTCCGGATCGAAGTTCGCTAACCGAAATATTGTGATCTTCACAGACTTTCTTGGCCAATGTGTCAATATCCGGCCGTTGCCCTGAGAGTCTCAGATTTCTTTTTACAATATCATCAGGCCCGGATATGACTTCCTGAACAAATTCGTTGTCTCCGAGTATCCGTTGGTCAAACGCCTGCTTCTCACCTCGTTTCCTCAGAGACAGCACTTCTGACCAACCCCCAAGGCTTCTTATCAATCCTCCACCCACGAGTTCGGGTCTGGGCCCCAACGCTATCCCCTCTTCCACATATTTGAGATAATTCTTTCTTCCTGCCCGCCGACTACCGAAAAAGGAGAGGACGTATTCGGTGTCCTGCCATTTTCTTTCCACTTTGCCCATTAAAGCTGAGTGGCCCGACCACGGAGAACGGTTTAGCTCAGTAAGATTTTTAATTAGCCCGGCCCTTAGCAAATTCAGATGAATGTAGCGGACCAGTTCCCTAAAATATGTTTCCTCCTGGCAGACAATAGATTTGTATCGATTCTGAAAAAGATGCCCATATCGTTGATGACGTTTATTGAAGTTGACCGCATAACCGGTCAAGATTTTACGCATACTGGATGCCAGAGGCCGGTTTTTGGTTTTCACGAGCATGTGAAAGTGATTTGGTAACAATGCCCAAGCATAGACCTCCAGCGCCCCTTCCTGCGCCACCGCAGACAGTCGAGCAATGAAGTCCTTCCTATCTTTGTCACTTATGAAAATCCTTCTTCTTTCTATTCCACGCCCCATAATGTGATGCAATACACCCGGGGCATCTAATCTTGCTAATCTCGGCATATCCATAGAGTCTCATAGCCTGAATTAACTGTCAAGCACTTTCTGCACCAACGTCCCCTATCCCGCGCGTCCCCTATCCCGCGTCCCCTATCCCGTGTGATGACGCTATCAGCGAAAAGCAGCAGCTCAAGTGCGGTGAGCTTGATATCCCTGATGAGGTTATGAAATAAAAAAAGGCGGGGATGACCCGCCTTGTGAAATGATAATTTAGTAAGACTTTCTATCCAACCATGTCTTTGACTTTCTTCAACGGCTTGATCTTCACAACCTTACGGGCCGGTTTAGCTTTGAACACTGTCTCCTCGCCGGTGAAAGGGCTAATTCCTTTACGGGCCTTTGTTGCAGGCCTTTTTTTGACTTCAATCTTCATAAGTCCAGGAAAGACGAATTTACCCGGAGAGCGTTTCTTGATGTGGCGCTCGATGAGGATTGAGAGTTCGTCGAATACCGAAGTGACCTGCTTCTTGGTCAAACCAGTATTTGTTACAATCTCTTCCATGATAGCTGATTTGGTCATGGGTGTCTTAACTACTGTGATCTTCCGTACTGGAGCTGCAGGCTTCGAAGCCTTTGCCGCCGGTTTCTTCACCGCTTTGGTTGCTTTCTTTACTGTTTTCTTTGCTGTTGCCTTTGCAATTTTCTTTTTAGCCATTAATGCCTCCATTTAAGATATTTTTTGGTTAACTTAAAAAGTCTGGCCTAATTTAAAGCTCAATTGTCAGATGTCAACTGATTTTCCCAAAAATTCAATGGATTGGAGATAAAAGCGGCGAAATGGCCAATAAATCATAGATTTTTCAAATATCGTCATCAGTTTGCTCAACCCGCATCCGCAAACAACTCTCAATCTGATTCCAGTAAGGAGTGTTGAACATCAATTGCTCTATATATGTTTCATCAATATCGCCACCATCACAAACAGGAACATGGATACGCACATAGATAACGAATGGTTTCAAGACCATTTTAACAGTTTTTAGTATCATTAAAAAATATAAGGTCTATATGATCCAAGGATATAAAGTGAAGGACTTGTGAAAAGAGGTGTCCTGCCAAGACAGGAAATGCCTACCCATTTACTGCATAGTGTGTTTTACTGGAAACTTAAATCGACATGTTGTGTTTTTTTCTTGACATATTATGTTTTTTAGGTTATAAGAAATTTGTAACGGCGCTTAATAAAGAGGCTTCTCGAATGTGCGTGCATCTTTTCTATTGGCAATCTTCAAGAACATAAATAAAGCGGTTGCACCAAAGAAAATCACGGCATTTCTGGAAGCCATTACAACGATCACCCTGTTGGCTAATCAACTATCAGCCTAACATCTTTTCATGATTTAACCTCCTTTATAAAAGGCAGAGTTCTTATTCCGGGCTCTGCCTTTTCCTTTTCTGGAACCCTTCAACGAGTCATATCTTGGGGTTTTGAGGATGAGTTGTGGAAACCCCACACCCAGCCCTACACATAGGACCCTGGACATCTCAGACAGACCGTATGCGCTCATCTACCCCCTGCCTTATTCGAGCCGAACCTGAGTCTCGTTGTACGGTCCCTTTTTATAGGATTCGAGGTTGTATCCGAATCGGTCTGTCAGCTCAAGGATTCTGTCAGGTGCGGGCATGGCTATACCATTTTTTTATCAAAAGGCTTCACAGGAAAGCCGTATTTGGTATAGTCGGTGTAATGACCAGTATATCCAACAGTTAAAAAGACCAGCTGATAAAACAAGACAAGGACGGACCTATGGAGGTCTAAGTATTTTTGAATACCCTGATAATCAAGTTCATGTCCGTGAACAACAGTATTTCGAAGTTTTTTCCAGCTCCTTATCGCTTCTTCTTCTATCAGGTTTCTATTTTTCAATTCGTAAAGCTGGTCAGCAGCGCTAACATTTTTCATGCCATTCAGAGCATTGAGAAGGCGATTCTTGATTTTGTGAATATCCAAATCTTTGATTGCTTCATCTACAATGGCAATCTGCTTCTTTGTTTCATCGCAAGGAACAATAATATCAGAAAACTCTCTTTTAAGAAGTCCTTCTACAGCTACAGCAACGGTAATCGCTTGTGCTTCAACAGATGCAAAACCGGATTGAATGACTGAATGTATAATTCCGTAAGTGGGATGCCACCTTTCTTCTTCATATGTTATGAATTTTTCCAGATATTTGCTGAACAGATCCCAGATTTCATTGCCAGAATCTGTAGCCCTGAGAGGAGAAAAATTGCGTATTTCTTTCCCTGATTTATAATGCGTTCTTATGCGCGTTTCTTGCAGCGTTCCCTG